>Ga0207647_10002429_pt1 | contig 14133 bp, 15 predicted proteins | sample KBSCornC2_FD_184295 | JGI IMG/M metagenome (GOLD analysis project Ga0207647, IMG submission 184295) | Corn rhizosphere microbial communities from Kellogg Biological Station, Michigan, USA - C2 (SPAdes) (version 2) | ecosystem: Host-associated > Plants > Roots > Rhizosphere ...
CAATTCTTCCTGGTCGATCCGCTCGACGGGACCAAGGAATTCGTAAGCCGTAACGGCGATTTCACCGTCAACATCGCCTTGATCGAAGACCATGCGCCGAGCCTGGGGGTGGTGTTCGCACCGGTTGAACGGCGGCTATTCGTCGGCGACGTACGACGCGGGTTGGCCTGGAGCACGATCGTCGAATCAGACGGTACGATCGGCACGCGGCAGCCCCTCCATATCCGTACCGCGCCGGCCGATGGCCTGGCCGCGGTTGCATCGCGTTCGCACAATTCGCCCGCAACGGAAGCCTATCTCGATCAATTCGACGTCGCGTCGCGCGTGTCGCGTGGCTCCTCACTCAAGCTCTGCATGGTCGCCTGTGGGCAGGCAGACATCTATCCGCGCCTCTCCCCCACGATGGAATGGGATATCGCCGCCGGCGACGCGGTGTTGCGCGCTGCGGGCGGCTTGCTGAGCGCACCCGATGGAACGCCGATGCGCTATGGCAAGCCGCGCTTCTTCAATCCGGGATTTGTCGCCGCTGGTGATGTGGCCGCGCCGCCGATCGCGCCTTTCCTGGAGCAAAACGGGAAAGGCTGATCGGCGACCGTCTGGTCAATCGAGCGGAAGATTGAGCGCTTCTGCCACCGCTGGATGCCGGATCTTGCCGCCGGACACATTGAGGCCGTTAGCCAGATGCGGATCCGCGGCCATCGCGGCTTCGGCGCCCAGATTGGCCAGCTTCAGCGCGAAGGGCAGAGTGGCATTGTTAAGCGCGAAGGCGGAGGTCCGGGCGACCGCGCCCGGCATATTGGCGACGCAATAGTGGATGATGCCGTCGACCTCGAACACGGGGTCGTCATGCGTGGTGGCGTGGCTCGTCTCGAAGCAACCGCCCTGATCGATCGCGATGTCGACCAATACGGTGCCGCGCTTCATGGTCTTGAGCATGTCGCGCGTGACCAGTTTGGGCGCGGCTGCCCCTGGGATCAGCACGGCGCCGATTACCAGGTGCGCCTTTGATACTGCCGCAGCGATTGCAGCCTTCGAGGCATAAGCGGTCTTGATCTGGCTTGAGAAGAACATGTCGAGTTCGGCCAGGCGATCGTTATCGATGTCGTAGATCGTCACGTCGGCCCGCATGCCGACCGCCATCTGCGCTGCGTTCACGCCGGCGATGCCGCCGCCAAGAATGGCGACCCGCGCAGGGGCGACGCCAGGTACGCCGCCGAGCAGCACGCCACGCCCGCCTTGCTCCTTCTCCAGATAATGTGCGCCGACCTGTACCGACATGCGGCCGGCCACTTCCGACATGGGCTTCAGCAGTGGCAAGCCGCCCTTGGCGCTGGTGACCGTTTCATAGGCAATGCAGGTCGCTCCGGACTTCATGAGCCCCTCGGCCTGCGGCTTGTCGGCGGCGAGGTGGAGATAGGTGAACAGCACGTGATGGGGACGTAGCCGTGCAATCTCTGCAGCCTGCGGCTCTTTCACCTTCACGATCATGTCGGCATGCGCAAAGACGGCGTCCGCGTCAGGCAGGATCGTCGCGCCCGCCTCGACATAATCCTGATCCTCGAAATCAATTCCGTGGCCGGCTCCGGTCTCGACCACGACCTGATGACCCGCAGCCACCAGTTCCGCCACCGACGGCGGGGTCAGGCCGACCCGATATTCATGATTTTTGATTTCCTTCGGTACGCCGATGCGCATGATCCGCTCCTGCTTGGGTTGCGCCGATCATATCCTGTTCTAGCCAACAAATCCGTGCAAAGACACTTCCCGTTGAAGCAGATCGTGCATAGATCATGCGTCATGGGCGGGATCGGCGGAGAGATTATGCAGGAGCTGGATCGCCTCGACCGGGCTATCATGCAACTGCTGGCAAGCGATGCACGCATATCGGTGAGCCGTGTTGCGGAAGAGGTGGGACTGTCGCAGTCGGCATGCACACGCCGGATCCAGGCGCTGGAAGCGTCGGGACGACTCAAGGGTTACGGCGCGCGTTTCGATCATCGCGCCTTGGGCTTTCGTGTCACCGCGCTGGTCGACATCACCTTGTCGACCCAGGTTGAGGAGGAGTTAGCCCAATTCGAGCGTGCGGTTCAGCAGATCGATGGTGTAGTCGAATGCCTGCTCGTCTCCGGCGCGCATGATTACCGACTGAAGATCATCTGCCGCGATCTGGATGATTATGAACGACTCCATCGCGAGCATCTCGGGCGGCTGCCTTGCGTCACTACGATCAGCAGTAGTTTCGTGCTGCGGGCCGTGCCCACCAGGAGCGAAGCGGATGCCCTGTTCAAAGCTTGTTAAGGGAGGGGCTTTCGGCATGGAGTTGCCGCCCCCATATGGAAATGCTAACGCGCGCCCCCGCTGCCGCCGGAGAGGGAAGCCCGGGCGTAGAACAAGGCAGCCGCCTTTATAAGGTTTCCTGATCTCAATGACATCCGGCGTCGCCGATCAAAAGCTAGCCGACTCGCTCGAGCCTCCCTTGGGCTCCGAGGGGCATGGCCATGGGAATCAAAGCCTCGCCCGGCTCGCACTGGGCGCGGTTGGAGTGGTGTTCGGTGATATCGGCACCAGCCCGCTCTATGCTTTCCGCGAGACCTTCACCGGCCATCACGTGCTCGAACCGAGTGACGCGAATGTGCTTGGTGTCCTCAGCCTGATCTTCTGGTCGATGATGCTGGTCGTGACGATCAAATATGTCGCGATCATTATGCGCGCCGACAATAAGGGGGAGGGCGGCAGCCTGGCGCTGCTGGCTTTGATCTCGCGATCCAATTCCACCAAAGCGCGCTGGACCAAGGGGTTGGTGCTCTTAGGCGTGTTTGCCACTGCGCTCTTCTACGGCGATTCGATGATCACCCCGGCCATTTCGGTGCTCACCGCGGTGGAGGGACTCAAGGTCGTCAATCACGGCTTCACGCCGTTCGTCATTCCGATCGCGATCGGAATCCTGATCGCTTTGTTCGCGATCCAGTCGCGCGGCGTGGGCAAGGTCGGCCTACTCTTCGGGCCGATCATGGTGATCTATTTCCTCGTCCTTGCGGTGCTCGGCATCGTCAACATCATGGCCTGGCCGCAGGTCTTCGCGGCGCTTAATCCGTGGCATGCGATCCGCTTCTTCGTGGACGACGGCGTGCATGCTTTCTTGGCGATGGGCTCGGTCGTGCTGGCGGTGACGGGGGCGGAGGCGCTTTATGCCGATATGGGCCACTTCGGGCGCAATCCGATCCGTGTTTCGTGGCTCTTCTTCGTCCTGCCCGCGCTCATGCTCAACTATCTGGGGCAGGGCGCGATGATCCTCGCGGCGCCCGATCCGATCGTACCGCACATCCTGCACAACCCGTTCTTCCTGCTCGCGCCTGAAGGGCTGCGCCTGCCGCTTGTTATTCTCGCGACCATGGCAACCGTGATCGCGTCGCAAGCGGTGATCTCGGGCGCCTTCTCGGTGACGCAGCAGGCAATCCAGCTGGGGTTCATGCCCCGTTTGCGGATCGAACATACCAGTGCCAGCTCGGCGGGGCAGATTTACATCCCGGCGATCAATTGGGCGCTCATGGTAATGGTGACCCTGCTGGTCCTCTTTTTCCAATCCTCGTCCAATCTGGCCGCGGCCTATGGCATCGCTGTTACGGGCGCGATGCTGATCGATACCTGCCTGGTGTCGGTGGTGCTGTTCCAGCTGTGGAAATGGAACAAGATTGCGGCAACGCTGCTTCTGGCGGCGATCGGCATTGTGGATCTCGCCTATTTCAGCGCGAATTTGACCAAGGTGCCGGACGGCGGCTGGTTCCCGCTGCTGATGGGCTTCACCATCTTCACCCTGCTGACCACCTGGGCGCGAGGGCGTGCGCTGATGATCGAACGGATGCGCGAGGCAGCCATCCCGGTGCCGGTCTTCGTCAAGTCGGCGGTCAATTCGGCGACGCGCGTTCCGGGGACGGCGGTGTTCATGACCTCCAGCGCCGGTGGGGTGCCGCACGCGCTGCTTCACAACCTCAAGCACAACAAGGTCTTGCACGAGCGGGTCGTGCTGCTCACGGTCAAGATCGAGGACGTGCCCTATGTCGACACATCCAAGCGTATCTGGTTCGAGGACCTCGAAGCCGGCTTCTATCGTCTGATCGTGCGCTACGGGTTCATGGAGGAACCCGACGTGCCAGCGGCACTCGCACTCGCGACAGAGTGCGGCGCAAAGTTCAAGATGATGGACACAAGTTTCTTCCTCGCGCGCCAGACTCTGATCGCTTCGTCACGTCCAGGGATGGCGATCTGGCGAGAGAAATTGTTCGCCTGGATGCTGCGCAATGCCGAAAGCGCGATGGAATTCTTCCGCCTGCCGACCAACCGTGTGGTCGAGCTCGGTAGCCAGGTCGAGATATAACACTCCATGCGGGCCGCGATCCTCCTCGCGGCGGGCGCCTCGCGCCGGTTCGGACGCCGCGATAAGCTTGCTGAGCGGATCGGCGCGCGAAGTCTACTTCAGCAATCGCTAGCCAATGTCCGTGCTTCCGGGGTGCGACGCGTCATCCTCGTTGCCGCCGTTCCACGACGGATAAGGGGCGTAACGCTGGTGAGGCCGCGCTCGCCATCTGATGGGCTTTCCGCGAGTCTCGCTGCCGGCCTGGCAGCGCTTCGGCCCATTGAGCGCGAGGCGTTGATCTTTCTCGCGGATATGCCTTTCGCCCGCGCGCCGCGTCTGCGCCTCGCGCCGGGTAGGGAAGCAGTCCGCCCGCAGTTCGACGACCAGCCGGGACATCCCGTGTTGGTGCGGGTTCGAAGCGCGAGGCGCCACCTTGGAAAGGGGGACCAGGGCTTGTTCCGACGACTGAGTACGTCGTTTGTTCGGGGCTCTGCGGCGAACCTGTTCGATATCGATACACAAGCGGATCTTCGCCGCGCCCGCCACCGCGGATCGCGCCGCGTGAGCGAGCGTTCGTCCCGCTGACCGAGGAGAATGGGATGTTCGCCGTCGCAGGTTGGGTCGCGCCCGCTGCCACCATGATCGCTGCGATCATGACCGCCGCCAATCTCGGGTCCCGCGTCACGGGCTGGGGCTTCGCGGTTTTCGCTTTGGGAGCGCTCGCCTGGATTATTATTGCGGCCGGCACCGGGCAGCAAAACCTGCTGTGGAGCAATGCATTTCTGCTGGTCGTGGATCTGATCGGAATCTGGCGCTGGCTTGGTCGCCGGGCGCGTTATGAGGCTGGTGCGGAGGCGGCCGCAGTTCGAAGCGCGGTTGCGCCTGTGCCGACCCTGTTCGCCATGACCAAGCTGGCCGGCATGGGGGTTTGGGACGAGCACGGAAATACAATTGGCACGACCGTCGACGCCATGGCCGCTTCCGATAGTGGAGCGATCGCATATCTGGTCGTACGCGAAGGTGGGCTGGCCGGGGTGGGGGAACGGCTTCACGCGGTCGGCTGGCATGAGGTCGAGTTGAAGGGCGAGCAATTGCTGAGCCGGCTCCCAGCGGACGTTCTGGCTCGTCGGCCAAGTCTCACGCCCGGACGATGGCCCGTGACTGGGGCCGCGGCGGGTGTCAGCTAAACTCGCCCCACTGATTGTCTCCGCCCTGCTCGGGCCTCAGGATTTCGCCTGGTTGGACTGTTTGCGCCGTCAGCATTTCCCGATGGCGCGTAATCGCTTGCCGGCGCATCTCACGCTGTTCCGCCATTTGCCGCCAAGTCTCGGCCCGGAGCTCCGCCAGCGTCTGGGTGAAATGGCTCGTGCGCCGCGGCCTCGCGCGGAAGCGGTCGGTCTGATCGATCTGGGGGGTGGTGTGGCGATCCGTATCGCCTCACCGGCGCTGGAGGCGATGCGGGGCAATTTATCGGATGCCTTCGCCGGGCTGCTCATGCCGCAGGACACCGCCGCCTGGCAGCCGCATGTGACGATACAAAACAAGGTATCGGCTATCGAAGCGCGGGCGCTGCATAGCCGGCTCGCCGCCGAGTTTCGTTCCCGGCCAATCCAGATCGATGGTTTGGGGAGCTGGACGTATCAGAACGGATTATGGGAGCCGGTATCCCGCCACATGTTTCGCGGCTAGTCGATCTGGCCGATGCCTTCGCAGTTCATGTCGAAGGCTGCGAGCCCCGCATCGAGGTAGGCAGCGAGCGTCGGCATATCGAGCAGCTGGTCGACGGGGTCCTCGGCATCGGGATCGGCGGCTGCTTCCAGCGCTTCGTCCCATTCGCTCGCGTCGTAGGTACCGCGTCCCACCCATGCGAGCGCCAGGATCTCCTGCACTTGATCGTCGCCGAGATCATCGAGCAACGCGATGATCTCCTCCTCGATCGCCTCGTTCGCCTCGTCTTCCAGCACGGCGAATTCGTCGTCCGAGTCGGTGGGATCCTCCTCGTCGTCATTCTCGATCGACGGAACCTGCGCCTCCAGCTCACGGGCGCGGATGATCAACCGGCAGATCGTTTCCAATGGCGTCGACAGGTCCATCTAGGCAAAATCCTCCCTGTTCCAACTAGCGCGAACGTGGGAGCGGGGGCCCGGTTCCTTACGTTCGACGCAAAGCCCGGTTGACCCGCTTTCGCGCGCTGCTATAGGCCGCGCCTCGCGCTGGCGCACGCTCATGGGGCGGAGTAGCTCAGCTGGTTAGAGCAGCGGAATCATAATCCGCGTGTCGGGGGTTCAAGTCCCTCCTCCGCTACCAGCGCGTTTCCCTGCATTTCATTGCTCTGCCGCTGTCTCCCTCTTTGGGGTGGGACGCTCGCAACCTTTTCTGCCATGTTTCGTCCCTTTGGCGCCAACCCTCGGGATAAGCATATGGACCGTATCTTTACCTCCATCGCCAACCACATCGCTCGCTTTGTCGGGGACCCCGTGGCTTTCATTCTGGCGATGTTGACCATCGTCGTGTGGGGAGTGACCGGACCGATCTTTCATTATTCGGATACATGGCAGCTGATCATCAACACCGGCACGACGATCGTCACCTTCCTGATCGTCTTTCTTATTCAAAATTCGCAGAATCGTGATGCCGCGGCGATGCAGGCGAAGCTGGACGAACTGATCCGCGCGGTGAAGGAAGCGCGAGGCCAGTTCATCGGCATTGAACATAGAACGGATAAGGAAATTCAGGAGATACGCACGCTTCTTGAGGAGGAGTCTCTGAAAGAGGAGGAGCAGAACCCGACCAAGCCGGGCAGCAATACCTATCTTGAGCGACTGCTGAGCCGGCGCTGATCGGCGGTTGATAAAGGGCGTATCGAACCCCTATCTGATCGTTCGACACTCTTGAGGTTCGCAATGTCCGCCGTTCATTCCACCCGCATGCTGATCCTGGGCTCGGGGCCCGCCGGCCTTTCCGCTGCAATCTATGGCGCGCGCGCGGGCCTGTCCCCGATCGTGGTCCAGGGGCTCCAGCCGGGCGGCCAACTCACCATCACCACTGATGTCGAGAATTATCCCGGCTTTCGTGAAGTCATCCAGGGGCCCTGGCTGATGGAAGAGATGCAGGCGCAAGCGGAGCATGTTGGCGCGCAGATGGTATGGGATACGATAATCGAGGTCGATCTATCGGAACGGCCTTTTCGGCTGAAGGGCGACGGCGGCGCGCTCTATGTTTGCGATACATTGGTGATCGCCACGGGTGCGCAGGCCAAATGGCTCGGCGTGCAGGGGGAGGAGGCACTCGGCGGGCGTGGGGTATCGGCCTGCGCGACATGCGACGGCTTTTTCTATCGCGGCAAGAAGGTCGCGGTGATCGGCGGTGGCAACACGGCGGTCGAAGAAGCGCTCTACATGACCAATCACAGCCATGATGTGACGCTGATTCATCGTCGCGATTCGCTCCGCGCTGAGAAGATCTTGCAGGATCGACTGTTTGCGCACCATGGCATCAAGCCATTGTGGAACAAGACGGTCGAGCGCTTTGTCGGCACGCACGAGACCGGCCTGACCGGAATCGAATTGCGCGACAGCAGGACGGGCGAGACCTCCCTGCTTGAGGTCGACGGCGCGTTCGTTGCGATCGGCCACCATCCCGCCACCGAATTATTTGCCGGCCAGCTCGATCTGGATGAAGGCTATATCCGCGTGACGCCGGGCACGGCCAGGACGAGCATCCCGGGCGTGTTTGCCTGCGGTGACGTGATGGATAAGATTTATAGGCAAGCAATTACGGCGGCGGGCACCGGCTGCATGGCCGCGCTGGATGCCGAGCGCTTCCTGCAGGAACAGGATTTCCCGGTCGCAGAGGATGCCAAGGCCGAAGCAGTGGCTGCGGAATAGCACCAGCGGCTCCGAGGCGGCCGTCGTGGATGATGTGCGCAGCTTCATAGAGCGTTTATCGGCCATCCAGCGCGTTTGGGAGGAGCTCGACCGCCTCGAACGCGTTGGCCAAACCGATGCGGTCGCAGCGGCGGCGGAGGTATCCGCGCTGCAGATATTGGTCTTGCGCAATCCTCCCACGCTGGTGCGGGCGGCCGACCTGCTGGCGTCTTGGAATTACAGCGCCGAAGCGCGCAATCTGCTGCTTGGCGGTCTGGCGTGGGAGGGGGCGGCCGCACCGCTTCAGCTCTCCTATGCACGACGGTTGCGCGAAGTTCGCGCATTTTCAGAGGCGCGGGCGGCTTATCGTACGGCCATGTTACGGGCTCGCCCCGATGCCGCGTTGCTGTTCGAGTACGCCGCTCTTGAGCAGGAAGCTGGCGCGCCCGACGCGGCCACGGCCATTGCGAGGGTAGCGCCAGAGTTCCGTGTCTGGAGCGACGCGGCGTTGGTAGCGGCCGGTAAGACGCTCCGTACCGCCGGTCGGCCGGATCTCGCTCTGCGCGCCTTCCTCGTCGTTTTCCGGCGCGGCCGTCGCGAGCCTTCCCTGCTCAACGATATGTTGGCCTTGCGAGATGTCGACGAGCCGTTCTGGGCGCAGCCTTTTGTCGAAGACATTGCAGGCAGTCCGACACTCGCGGAGGCGATCACCACATTGGCGGCGCACGCGAGGCTCGCCGATGCGCAAGATCGCGTCGCTATGGTCAGCGCAGCGCGAAAGCGCGAGGCCTCGCCCGCCTATCTAGATAGCGCCTCACTGCACGCCATGTTGCGTGACACGATTGCCGCGCGCCGTGCGTTTTCGCTGATCCGGCTTGGAGATGGGGAAGGACGTTTCCTGCTAAATCGCAAGCCGGAGCTATATCGACCACTCACGTTCGAGGATGCGCAGGCGACCGCAGCATTCATGTGGTCAATCTGGTTCGGCCAGGACATGGCAGGCGAGACGCGGCTCGATGAGGTCGGTGCAGCGCTCGATACAGCGATCAGTGAGGCCGATGTGCTCGGATTGCCGCTAGCCGATCGGCTGGCGACCGACGGCGCCCATTTGGGCTATCTTGCTGTTCTGGAGAAGCATGTTGCCAGCCTGTCGGCGCGCCCTGGCCGGCTTATTGTCGATGCATCCTGCAATCTTGCGCTCGACCGGCTCGACTCCTTTCTTGCAGGATTGTTGCAGGGACTCGATTTCCTGGGGGTGATCAGCCCGCATCCTGAGCTGGCTGGAAGACTGCAGCGTCATCTCGGTATTGGAAGCACAACCGCCTACGACATACCGGGTGAAGGCCGGCTTTGTCGCGCGCGTGAGGCATCCGACCGGGGACAACATTTTCCCGCCGTCTTTGATCGTATCATGACGGAGCTGGTGGTTCCGCGCCCGGGTGCCGTTTTCCTCGTCGCCGGCGGACTACTCGGCAAGCTCTATTGCGCACGCGTCAGGCAGCTCGGTGGGATCGCGCTCGATATCGGCGCGATCGCGGATGCCTGGATGGGTTATAATACGCGCGGGCGAGCGCTCGACGAGGCAATGACGCACGTGCTGCCGATTTAAGAATAATAGGCGCGGACGAAGTATAAGCCCTCGGCGGGAGCGTTGAGGCCGAGTTGGGCGCGGTCCTTCGCCTCCAGCGCGACGCGCAAGTCGGTGGCTGTCCATTGGCCTTGGCCGACCAGGGCGAGGCAGCCCACCATTGAGCGAACCTGATGATGGAGGAAGGAGCGCGCCGCCGCTTCGATCCGAATTTCATCGCCATCACGCCGGACGTCGAGGCGATCGAGTGTCTTGAGCGGGCTGCCGGCCTGGCAGTGAACCGAGCGGAAGGTGGTGAAATCGTGCCGGCCGATCAGGATCCGTGCGGCATCGTGCATCAAGTCCGCATCGAGCGACTTTGCAATCCGCCAGGCATGGCCCGCCTCCAGCGTTAGTGGCGCGCGGCGATTGACGATACGGTAGAGATATTCTCGGCCGACGCAGGAGAAGCGCGCGTGCCAATCGTCGGCCATTGCTTCGCAACCGAGAATCGCCACCGGATTTGGCCGAAGACGGGCATTCAGTGCCTCCATCAGCCTGAATGGTGCGATGGGCTTGTCGATGTCGACATGGGCGGTCATCGCCAGGGCATGCACGCCCGCATCGGTTCGGCCTGCGGCGTGCAATACCGCCCTTTCGCCCGTTACCGCCAGCACCGCTTCCTCGATTGCCTGCTGGACCGAAGGGCCATGCGCCTGGCGCTGCCAGCCCATGAAGGGGCGGCCATCATATTCCACCGTCAGGCGAAAGCGCGTCATGCGAGGTTGGTGGTCGGCGGAATGGCAAAGCCGCGCAGCAATTCCGCCGCAGTCATTACTGCCCGGCCCGCGCGCTGGACCGTGGTCGGCCGGATGGCACCGCCGGCGCAAGCGATGGTGAGTTGATCGTCCAGCACGATCCCCGCCGGACCTTCGAAGTCGAGCACGTCTGCGGCGAGGATACGCACGCGTTCACCCTCATGTTCGAACCAGGCGCCGGGCAAGGGCGCAAAGGCGCGAATCTGACGCTCGACCTGGATGGCGGGCTGCGCGAACTGAAGCCGTGTTTCGGCCTTTTCTATCTTGGCGGCATAAGTCACACCCGTATCGGGCTGTGGCTCGGCCAGGAACGCTCCCGGATCGCCTAGCACCTCGGTCATCATGCGCGCCCCCATTTGCGCGAGTTCGGCCGTGAGTTCGCCCGCATTCTTCCGGTCCACAGGGGTGCGCTCGACCGCCAGCATGTCGCCGGTGTCGAGTCCCGCCTCCATTGCCATGATCGTTACGCCGGTCTCCGCGTCGCCTGCCAAAATTGTTCGCTGTATGGGCGCCGCGCCGCGCCAACGCGGGAGCAAGGACGCATGGACGTTTAGGCATTCCCATATTGGGGCATCGAGAATGGGTTGGGGCAGGATCAAACCATAAGCCGCGACCACGACTGCATCGGGTTCCAGCGCCGCAAAACGCGCCTGTTCCTCCTCGCTTCTCAGCGAATGCGGTGAGCGCACCGTTATGCCCAGCGCTTCCGCGCGGCGCTGGACGGGGGAGGGGCGATCCGCTTTGCCCCGCCCGGCAGGACGGGGCGGCTGCGTATAGGCCGCGATGATTTCGTGCCCGGCCTCATGCAACGCATCGAGCGTCGGTACTGCGAAGTCGGGCGTTCCCATGAAGATGATCCGCATGGGCGCGCCTTCACCACAATAAGGCTCGGGATGCTACCTCCCTTCACCGTCGTTCCTTCGGGCAACGAAACCTCGACAATAAGACGGCCTCTGGCGCGACGCACCGCGGGGCGCCATATGTTCTCCCATGGCATCCCCTGAGATCGACGCGCTGACGCAGGCTCTCGCGCGCTTGCCGGGCCTCGGCCCCCGCTCAGCGCGACGCGCGGTCTTACACCTTCTCAAGAAACGTGAGGCGGCGTTGGGCCCGCTCCTGCGCGCCTTGCAAGCAGTGAACGAGAAGCTCGCCATCTGTTCGACCTGCGGCAATGTCGACACGTCCGATCCTTGCCAGATTTGTTCGGATCCCCGCCGGGACACGCGGATGCTTTGCGTGGTGGAGGAGGTCGCAGACCTGTGGGCGCTTGACCGAACGCGGCTTTTCCCGGGTCGCTTCCATGTGCTTGGCGGCCGGCTGGCAGCGCTGGAAGGCGTGCGGCCGGAGGATCTGACGATCGATCAGTTGGTCGGCCGGATCGAACGTGGCGGGATCGATGAGGTGGTCCTGGCCATGAATGCGACGCTCGAGGGCCAGACCACCGCCCATTACATAGCGGAACGGATCGAGCGATTTCCGGTCCGCGTGACACAGCTTGCGCATGGCCTGCCGGTGGGTGGTGAACTGGACTATCTGGACGAAGGCACTTTAGCGCAGGCGCTCCGAGCACGGCGGCCGGTCGCGTAAAGGCCAAATTGCCCCGAACGGAAGCGATTTTGCTTCGCTTTCTGCCACTGATGCAATCGATGAGCGGTGACTGTCTGGCCTTGAAGGCAACGGCCTGCCGGCCTAAATTCGTTGGATGGCCATTCGTCCGATTATCGAGGCGCCGGATCCCCGGTTGCGCATCAAGTCCACCCCTGTCGACAAGGTGGATGATGATCTGCGGGCGTTGATCGCGGACATGTTCGAGACGATGTATGCCGCGCCCGGCATCGGCCTTGCGGCGATCCAGGTGGGCGTGCCCAAGCGCGTGCTCGTGATCGATTTGCAGGAGGAAGAGGACGAGGACGGCCAGCCGATCAGGCAGCCGCTCGTGTTCATCAACCCCGAGCTTTCTGAGCCTTCCCCCGAGCTGAACGTCTATAATGAAGGCTGCCTATCCGTTCCCGATCAATATGCCGAGGTCGAACGGCCGGCACAAATCCATGCGCGCTGGCTCGACCAAGATGGCGTCCAGCATGACGAACTGATCACAGGCATGCTCGCCACTTGCCTTCAGCACGAGATGGATCACCTCGAGGGCATTCTGTTCATCGATCATCTTTCGCGTCTGAAACGCGAGATGGTGCTCAAGAAACTCGAGAAAGCCCGCCGTCAGAAGAAGGCGGCCTGAAGATAAGAACCTACTCGCGCTGAGCGTAGTCGAAGCGCCCATAATTTCTGATTTTGGGAAAAGATTACCGCCGCCGTCACAAGATGGCGCGTTTTAGTTCCCGAGCGTTGCTAGAGCCCGCCTGCAATCCTGGGCGCATTCGCGGCACATTTGTGCGCAGCGCTTGCAGTGATCGTGGTCATGCTTGTCGCACTCATCCGCGCAATAACCGCAAATCTCGATGCAGGCGCGCAGCGCCGCACGTAGCGCCGCATTATTGTTGCCGGTGTACCGCACCGCCATCCGGGAAACTGCCGTACATATGTCAGCGCAGTCCATGCAGACGCGGATACACTGGCGCATATCCATCTCTTCGGCCGAACAGGCATCGGCACAGGACGTGCAGATTACCGCGCAATACATGGCGTGTTTGGCGGCTTCGGCGAGTGGCTCGTTGATATGGCCATGCACTGCCGGGTGCGACGCAATCATTTTGCGGATGGACATAATCTCTCTCTCCCGGTTGTCTCTCCCCAACCCTGCGCCCCTTTGGCTGTTCCGTCCAGAATGCATGGACTTCGCTCAAGCGGCTTGAGGACTGCGGTGCGGTCGGCTAAGTTCCCATTTCGTTCCGGGGAGACTTTATGGGCCTGACGCTAGCAATCGGGATTGTGGCTCTGCTCGCAGGGCTCGCAATCGGCTGGTTCGCACGTGCGGGCGCGGCCGCTAAGGCAGAGGCGCAGGCGGCAGAGCTTGTGCCCGTTCGAACTCAGCTGGACCAGGTTATTGCCGCTCGCGATATCGCGTTACGCGAGCTCACGGCCGAACGTGCAGCCGCAGGAGAACGCGCGCGGGCTTTCGAGGATCGATTGGCCGAGCTGCGCCAGGCCAGGGATGCGCTCTCCGCTCAGTTCAACGAGATCGGTTCCAAACTGCTCGCTGACGCGCAGCGCCAGTTCCTCGAACGCGCCGACCAGCGCTTTGCCCAAGCAAACGAGAAAGGTGAGGCGCAGCTGAAGGCGTTGCTTCAGCCGGTCGAGACCACGCTCAAGCGCTATGAGGAGGGGCTGGCCCAGGTAGAGAAGGAGCGGGTCGGCAGTTACGAGGCGTTGAAGGAGGCTGTGAATAGCCTCGCGCAAGGCAATGATCTTGTTCGCAAAGAAACAGCGCGCCTGACCAATGTTCTACGCTCCAGCCCCAAGCATCGCGGTCGCTGGGGCGAGGAGCAGTTACGCACCATCCTTGAATCCGCGGGGCTGGCCGAAAATGTGGATTTCGAGCTGGAAAGTGCGGTGTCGGACGGCGAGCGCCAG
>Ga0207647_10002435_pt1 | contig 14123 bp, 12 predicted proteins | sample KBSCornC2_FD_184295 | JGI IMG/M metagenome (GOLD analysis project Ga0207647, IMG submission 184295) | Corn rhizosphere microbial communities from Kellogg Biological Station, Michigan, USA - C2 (SPAdes) (version 2) | ecosystem: Host-associated > Plants > Roots > Rhizosphere ...
GCCGGCCATGCGCCCATCTTCATCGGGCTGCCGTCCTTGGAGGTGATGGCCCAGCCGCAGATCAGGTTGCCGACCTTGTCGTCGACGATCTGCTGTCCCGTGAGCACCGCGACCACGCCCGGCATCTTCAGCGCGGCGGACGAGTCGATCTTCTTCACCTTGGCGTGCGCATGCGGGCTTCTGATGAACTGGGCATGGGTCATGCCCACCAATTTGATGTCGTCGACGTAGCGGCCCTTGCCGGTAATGAAACGCTTGTCTTCCTTGCGCACGACTCGCGCGCCGATGCCTTCAACACCCATGTCTGGTCCTCCCGACCGGAATTATTTTGACTGCGCTTTCCATCGAAAGCCGCAGCGGTGGTCTTCGTTCGAGGCGGGCGGCCTTACTCGGCCGCCTGCGCAACCTTCATGCGTCCAGCCGCATCCAGCACGGCCTTGACGATGTTGTGGTAGCCGGTGCAGCGGCAGATATTGCCTTCGAGCTCCTGGCGGACGGTGGCCTCGTCGAGCTGGCCGCCAGCTCCTTGAGAATTATGGCGGTGCACGATGTCGATCGCCGACATGATCATGCCCGGCGTGCAATAGCCGCACTGCAGGCCGTGATTGTCGCGGAAGGCGGCCTGCATCGGGTGCAGTTCGTCGCCCTTGGCGATGCCTTCGATGGTGGTGATGCTGGCGCCGTCGGCCTGTCCCGCCAGCATGGTGCAGGATTTCACTGCGCGGCCGTCCATGTGCACGACGCAGGCGCCGCACTGGCTGGTGTCGCAGCCGACATGGGTGCCGGTGAGGTTGAGGTGATCGCGCAGGAGATGGACCAGCAGCGTGCGATCCTCGACGTCGACAGCAACGGCCTTGCCGTTCACTGTCAGTTTGACTGTAGACACGGTGAAGTCCTCCCGAATGTTTGTAGTTATTCCAATTAGAGACAGCGCGAACGGAACTTTGCAACTGGGATTTTGGGGGACGCGCGTCATGGAAAGGTCATCGTGACGTTTGTCGCAGGTGCGCGATTCGGCCGCGATGTTCCGAGCCGCCGCCAGTGCGTGGCGCGACCTTGCGATCTCCGCTTCGTCGATGGCGGCCTGGGTTCAACCGCCAGCGCGAAGCGCTGGCCCTGGACGTCGGCGCTCCCCGCGCGTCGTTTCTCCCTTTGATGTCTTGTTCGTTGCGACGAATAGGAGCACGCGCTCACGCCTTTGTAATCGCGATCTTGGTAGTAGACGTTGGCAAGCTAAGTCATTGATTTTGTTCGTGGCGATGCAGCAAGCCGCCACCGGCAAGCTGCGCTTGCCGGGTCGTCCAGGGACGCGCACTCGTCAAGGCACATCCATAGCCTGATTGATACGAGTTGAACTGGCAGCAGGCCTGTCGTGGCGCCTCGCCACCCGACGACATTGTGACGCTGTCGATAAATCGCTCAATCCGGTTGCGAGCGCGGGACGAGCGGCGCAGTCCACCGATGGACGGCATTCTCAGTCGATCCGATATCTCCCTTTTGCAGGACCAGGTGGAATAGGCGCTTTCAACGAACTGCCGACTTGAGACCTTCGAGCATTTCACGGGTGCGCTTTATTGAAAAATCGTGTGTCGCCCGATCGAAGGACGGGCTTCCCCGCATCATGTAACCGTGGCGCACTCGGGGAAAGATGTGCACTTCGACGTTTTCCATGCTTGCCGCCAAATTACGATACGCCTCCAGCACCTCGACCGGCGCGCGATCGTCATCGTCGCCCCAAATGAGGCAGACTTGCTCGCGGACCCCGACAAGCTCGTGAAGATAGTCCAGCATCTGGGATCCGTGGCAACAGATACCGGCGGCATAGCCAAGTCGCTTCGGCCCGAGGATCGCATACGGACCGCCGTAGCAAAATCCCATGACGGCCGCCTGCCCATTGAATTGCGGCAGTGTGCCGAGGTGCCTCAACGTGTCGATCAAATCGTCTTCGCCGGCTCTGATTTGCTCCGGGCGCGGCTGTGCACGCTGGGCCGCGCGCGGATCTCTGCGCGAAAGTGGGCCGGCAATCGACCGCCAAAACAGATCGGGCACCGCGACGATGAAGCCAGATGCCGCAAGCTCGTCGGCAATTGCGCGCATGTCGGCATCCACGCCATGGATAGCAGAAGCAAGCACAATGGCAGCAACCGGCTTTTCAGGCTCGGGCGTGACCAGATAGCAATCGAACGCGCTGCCGCCTTTCGCGCAAATCTTGCTGAACTTCCCCTGCATATCCGATCCAGCACTTAGCTCGATGTAGAGGCCAACGTCGGGTCTGGCCGGGAGGCGCGGCATGGAGGCCGCAGCCATCTGAGACCCCGCAGCGCTACTCCAGTCGGATCTTCGCGAGGCTGATCACTTTGGCCCACTTCTCGGTTTCACCGGCCATGACCTTGCCGAAATCGGCAGGCGAGCCGGCCAGTTCCGCGGCATCGAGGCTACGGAGGTGCATCTTGAACGTGGGATCGGCCAGCGCGGCGTTGGCCTCCCTGTTGAGGCGATCGATAATCTCGGCTGGCGTGTGTTTCGGCGCGCCGAGGCCGAACACCGAACTCGCCTCATAACCGGGCACGAATTCGCCAATGGCTGGCACATCCGGCAACGCTTCGGATCGCGCTGCCGTCGTGATCCCGAGCGCGCGCAGCTTGCCGCTGCCGATGTATCCGATCGATGTCGCCAGGTTCGCAAAGACGAACTGCACCTGTCCGCCGAGCAGATCCGTGATCGCGGGCGCTACGCCACGATAGGGCACATGCTGAAGATCAAGCCCGCCGGCCTCCTGTTTGAACAGTTCCGCGGCGATATGGGTGATCCCGCCCACGCCGCCCGACCCATAGGAGAGTCGCCCCGGATTGGCTTTGGCATAGGCGATGAACTCTGGAATTGTAAGGGCAGGAACCGATGGATGTGTCACCATCACCAGGGCGCCGCGGGTCAGGCTCGCGACCGGCGCAATATCCCGCAGGAAATTGAAATCGAGATTTTCGTAAAGCGTCGCATTGATCGCATTGGGGGAGCCAACCAGCAGAAGCGTGTAGCCGTCCGGAGGCGCGCGCACGACCGCATCAGTGGCGATATTGCTGCCAGCTCCGGGGCGGTTCTCGACGATAAATTGCTGGCCGAACCGCTCCGAACACCATTGCCCGATCAGGCGCGCAAGGATGTCATTCGGGCCGCCCGCGGCGAAGCCAACCATGATCCGGACCGGCCGCGAGGGGTAAGTATCCGCGTAAGCCAGACCCGACAGCAGAGGCGGACCGGCCACCCCCGCTGCGAGGTGCAGAAATTGACGTCGGGAGGGAGTCATAGGCTTTGCTCAGTCGAACCCGCACGCGCGCCGGCTCTCTTCAACGCCGAGGATAGTTGATGCTGTCATAAGCACATAAGGCTATTGTCTGATGATATCATCTCAGAACGGAAATGGGTGCTTTGATGCAGATGAGCGATCGCATCGGAAAGCGAATGAAGCTGCAGGACCTGCACGTGCTCATGGCGGTGGTGCAGGCCGGCAGCATGGGCAAGGCGGCGCTCATGCTCAATACGACTCAGCCCAATATTTCGAGATCGATCGCGGAGCTCGAGCTTGCGTTCGGCGTCCGCTTGTTGGATCGCCACCGTCGCGGCGTCGAGCCGACCGAGTGCGGTCGCGCCCTGCTCGATTGCGGCGCCGCCGTTTTCGACGAACTGCGTCGGGGCGTGAAGAGCATCGAATTTCTGGCCGACCCCACCGCTGGAGAAGTGCGGATTGGAAGCACAGCCTTTCTGGCGGCGAGCTTTGTTTCCGCTCTCGTAGATCGGCTGTCCCGGCGTCATCCGCGGATCAGATTTCAGCTCGTGACCGGCTACATGGAAACACTGCACCGCGACCTGAGCGAGCGCAAAGTCGATCTGTTGATCATGCGGAGCGGCGGCCCGATTGCTGACGAGCGGCTGCATTTCGAGTTTCTATTTGAAGATTGCTATGTCGTCGCGGCGGGTACAAAAAATCCATGGGCTCGGCGGCGCAACATCCAGCTCTCCGATCTGGCGGAGGAGCGTTGGGTGCTTCCACCCAGGGAGAGCGTGATCGGATCGATCATCACGCAGGCCTTTCGCGCCAGCGGATTTGACTATCCACGCGCGACGGTGGTCACCGATTCCCCCCATATGCGGGTCAGCCTGCTGGAGACAGGGCGGTTCATCACGGTTTTCCCAGCTTCCGCACTGAAATTTCTCGCCAGGGGCTCGGCGCTTAAGGTCTTGTCCGTTGAACTGCCGGCGGCACGTCGACCAAACGGGATAGTCACCGTTAGGGATCGTGCCATCAGCCCGGTCGTGCAACTCGTCATTGACAGCGCCCGTGAGCTTGCAGAGCCAACGGCGAAACGCAAGTGACGAGCCGGAGGTCCGCTTGCGGCTCATCGCGACATATTGCGATGCCGCACCAGCGCCGCATCGCTCCGCTTGGTCCACGGGTGCACGGCCTAGTACTTCCTGGCGATTGATCGCAGCCGGGCGCCGCCCTAGTCCAGCCGTACAAGCAACGGTCAAAAGGGTGGAAGCGATGCAGATGAACGACAGTCAGCGTATTCCGGCGTCGAAAGCCAAGGTGTGGGCTGCGCTCAACGATCCCGATGTTCTCAGGCGCTGCATTCCCGGCTGCCAATCGCTCGAGATGGCATCGCCGACGGAGATGATTGCGACCGTGGTGCTGAAGGTCGGTCCGGTGAAGGCGACGTTCAGCGGCAAGGTGACGCTGACCGATATCGATGCGCCCAATGGCTATCGCATCGTCGGCGAAGGCGCCGGCGGTGTCGCAGGCTTTGCCAAGGGCGGCGCGAAGGTCAGGCTGGAGGAGGAATCGCCTGACGTCACCGTCCTGCACTACGAGGCCGACGCGCAGATCGGCGGCAAGCTCGCACAGCTCGGCGCGCGGCTGATCGATTCGACGTCGCGGAAACTTGCCGCGAACTTCTTCGAAAACTTCGCGGCGGTGGTAGCGCCATCATCGTGATCAGCGCGTCGTCCTCGGCGGCCTGACGCGAACCTGTAGGGTGGGCAAAGGTGCTCTTGCGCCGTGCCCACCATTTACCAATCCACGATTGCGAGAGAAGAGGTGGGCACGCTTCGCTTTGCCCACCCTACTGCGCTGAGTGGACCGGACGAATCGGATTGCGGCATGACTTTGCCCAAATCCGATGGCCCGTTTCGAGCTGCAAAACAAGGGCAAGACGCGAGCCCGGACAAGGAGATGAGCGGCGAAAGCCGCCAATGATTTGCACTACTACCTTCCGCCTATACTAAGCGCGAAAAGGCGATGCTGTAATTTCGAACGATGGCTCGCAGACGAACTGCGCATCACGGGCGTAGCGCGCTCAGGCGCCTAACATGGCGTGCACAACAACACCGCGGAGGGAATACAATGACCTTTGGAACGAAGGGCTTCTTGGCTGGCATCTCGATGGTTGCGATGCTGGCCACCGCTACATCAGGCGTTCGCGCCAACGACTCCCTGCTCAAGGCCCAATCCGATTCGAACCAGTGGGCCGTTGCCGGCCACGACTACGGCAACACGCGCTTCAGCCCGCTGAAGCAGATCAACACCGAGAACGCCGGCAAGCTGACGCTCGCCTATTCGTTCTCGCTGGCCTCGCTCCGTTCGAACGAATCCTCGCCGATCGTCGTCGGCAACACGCTCTACGTTTCGAGCTCCTGGGGCCCGAAATACGTCTACGCGCTCGATGCCGCCACCGGCGCGCGCAAGTGGACCTACGAGCCCGATATTCCCGAGGACGTGCTGCAATACGCCTGCTGCGACGTGAACAATCGCGGCGTCTCCTATGCCGACGGCAAGATCTTCGTCGGCCGCCTCGACGGCAAGCTGACGGCGCTCGATGCCGCGACCGGCAAGGCGCTGTGGACGACGAAGGTGGTCGATTACAAGCAGGGTTCGGTCATCACCTCGCCGCCGCTCGTCGTGCGCGACAAGGTCATCACCGGTTTCGGCGGCGGCGAGTATGGCGTGCGCGGTTCGCTCCAGGCCTTCGACATCAACACCGGCAAGCAGCTGTGGCAGACCTACACCGTTCCCTCGCCGGACGAGCCCGGCGGCGACACCTGGAAGGGCGACTCCGCCCAGCATGGCGGCGGCGCGGCCTGGCTGGTCGGCTCCTACGATCCGAAGAGCGACACGGTCTATTGGGGCACCAGCAATCCCGGCCCGTGGAACACGGCGGTGCGCTCGACCGGCGACGGCAATTTCGGCAAGCTGACCAACCTCTACACCGCCTCGACGGTGGCGTTCGATCCCAACACCGGCAAGATCAAGTGGCACATCCAGACCACGCCGGCCGATGCCTGGGACTATGACGGCGTCAACGAAGCCGTGCTCGCGGATCTGAAGATCGGCGGCAGCACCGTTCCGACGCTGATGAAGGCGGATCGCAACGGCTACTTCTTCGTCGCCAATCGCGAGACCGGCAAGGTGCTTTCGGCGGAGAAATACGTGTTCTCCAACTGGGCCAAGAAGTGGGACGTCGCCACGATGCGCGCGGTCGAGGATCCCGACAAGCGTCCCGGGCCGAACCATCCCGCCAAGGACATCTGCCCGAACCTGATCGGCGGCAAGAACTGGCAGCCGATGTCGTTCAACCCGCAGACCGGCCTCGTCTACATCCCGTCCAACAATGTCTGCATGGACTGGTCGGTCTCCGATGTCGCCTACAAGCGCGGTGTGTTCTATCTCGGCGCCGAATTCCCGACCAAGGAAGGCCCCGGCGGCTTCCTCGGCGAGCTCGTGGCCTGGGATCCGGTCGCGCAGAAGAAGGTCTGGTCGATCAAGGAAGACCTGCCGTTCAACGGCGGCACGCTGACCACCGGCGGTGGCCTCGTGTTTGCCGGCAACATTCATGGCGATTTCCGCGCCATCGATGCGAAGTCCGGCAAGGTGTTGTGGAGCAAGAATCTCGGCTCCGGCATCGGCGCGGGTCCGGTGACCTACCAGGTCGACGGCAAGCAATATGTCGCCATCGTCGTCGGCCGCACGGCTGCGCTGCCTGCGTTCCTGGGCGAGGTAGGAAAGAAGATGACGGCCGCAGCTCCCGAGGGCGGTTCGCTCTTCGTGTTCTCCGTCCAGTGACCACTCGCGCGCGTATCCTCGAGGTGACGGATACGCGCGCGCTTTTTCCAAACCTTAGCTGCGGCATCGGCCGATGCCTGGTGCCGCAGCGCCTGGCTCGACAGAATTCTGGCCCAACAAAGCTATGGGAGACGAGGATGCGTCCGAATCATTCTGGCACCGGTGCGAGCCGAAATCGCGCCATCGCAGGCCTGCTCGTATGTGCCGCGCTGATCGCTCCACCCTCGCTGCACGCAGACGAAGCGCAGCCGCTCCGTCTCTGCGCCGATCCGACCAATCTTCCGTTCTCGAGCGATAGTCCGTCGCAGCCGGGCTTCTATGTCGAGATCGGGCAGGCCCTGGCGCAAGCGCTCGGCCGGCCGGTCGCCTACGACTGGTACAAATCCTATTTCGGCAAGCGCACCGTGCGCGTCACGCTGCTCGGCAAGCAATGCGACGCCATGATCGGGCTGCCGCGGTCCGAGGATTTCATGGGACCGGCCGTGATCTTCTCCAACGCGTTCGCAAAGCAGGGCTATGCCCTCGTGGCCGCCAAGGGGCAGGCGCTCGATGGCGTCGACGGCCTCAGGGGCAAGCGCGTTGCCGTGCAGTTCGCCAGCACGCCGCAAAACCTGCTCGCGAGCCGCGACGACATCCAGAAGGTGACGGTGCTGTCGCCGGAGGAAGGCATGCAGGCGCTCGATCGGGGCAAGGCCGACGTCGCCTTCATCTGGGGCCCGGTCGCAGGCTGGCTGAACAAGACCAGCTACAATGATCGCTACCAGATTCAGCTCACCGAGGGCGATGGCCTGTCATGGGACGCGGCGATCGGCTTTGCCAAGACGTCCACCGAGCTGCGTGATCGCGTCGATGCCGTCCTGCCGCTGCTTCAGAGCACCATCGGCGCGCTCGCGGTGAAATATGGGCTGCCGACCGGCCAGCCGGCGCGCTTCGGGGCGACCCAGGCGATGCCGGCGGGAACGACGACCGGGACCGGACCCGGTGTGACGCAGACCGCCAGTGTGGTGGCGACCGAGACCAAGGGCGACGCGGCCGCGCCGGGCACCGAGGCCGTCGGCTCCGGCAAGGAGATCTTCAACGGAACCTGTGCGCACTGCCACGGTCCCGACGCGGTCCAGAGCGAGCGGAAGATCGACCTGCGGCTGCTGCGTCACCGCTACGGCGACGAGATGCGCGAGAAGTACTGGACGACCGTGCATGAGGGACGGCCGACCAAGGGCATGCCGGCCTGGAAAGAGGTCTTCACCGACGACCAGTTCGACCACATCTTTTCCTTCCTGCTGACGGTCCAGTCCGAATCGAACGACTGAACGATCTTGACCGAACGCGATCGGGAGGATGTGGTAGCGTCCGTCCGGCATCATCCCGGCGCCGGACGGCTATCGCATGGATGTGCCGCTTCCGCTGCCGTGGTCGATGCGCGTGCGGTGCAGTGTTGGGAAGGTGCCATGACCAGCTTCCTGATCATCGACGATCATCCGCTGTTTCGCGAGGCGCTCGGCAATGCGGTGCGGCTGGCCTTGCCGGAGGCGCAGATCTTCGAAGCGATGTCGATCGGGGATGCCCTGCATATCCTGTCGGCCGGGCAGGGCATCGACCTCGCGCTGCTCGACCTCTCGCTGCCGGATGCGACCGGCTTCTCCGGCTTCCTGCGCTTGCGCGAGGCCTATCCGCGCCTGCCCGTCGCCATCGTGTCGAGCGAGGAGGACCAGCATGTCGTCCGCGAGGCGCTGGCGCTGGGCGCCGCAGGCTATCTGCCCAAGTCGACGTCGAAGCGCGAGCTGGCACAATCGATCGAGGGCGTGCTGAGCGGATCGGTGTCGGTGCCAAAGGATTTCGTGGCGACGCCGAAGCGGCGGCGGGCCGATGCCGGCAACGGGCTCGAGGTCAAGCTGCGCGACCTCACGCCGCAGCAGCTGCGCGTGCTCGACCTCCTGCGTCGCGGCTATCCGAACCGGCAGATTGCCCAGGAGCTTCAGCTCGCCGAATCCACGGTGAAGGCGCATATCACCGAGATCCTGCGCAAGCTCGGCCTGTTCAGCCGCAACAAGGCGATCATCGAGATCGGCAAGATGGAGCTGCCGGATCCGCGCAGCCGGCCTCATGCGCGGATCGATCGCGGCAGGTCGCAATGACGCGCGGTGTCCTTCTTGACCTGGATCAAGCCGGCGTGTCTCTGCTGAGTCATTATCAACGCGTGCAATTCGACGCCGGCCCCGGCGGTATCCTGGGCACGGTCTTCAAGGTCTTCAGAATGGCTCGTACCTGATGCGATTTCTGATCGTCGAAGATCATCCGCTGTTCCGCGAGGCGCTCGAAGGCGCGCTCCGGATGGTGGCGCCTGCGGCCGATATTGTTCAGGCGACGTCGATCGACGGCGCGCTGGAACAGGTCGCGACGGCCGCCGAGTTCGACCTGATCCTGCTCGATCTGTCGATGCCGGGCACCACGGGTCTTTCGGGCATCATCCGCATCCGCAAGGCGTTTCCCAAAATTCCCGTCGTCATCGTCTCCGGGCATCAGGATCGGCAGATCATATCCGGCGCAATGTCGCTCGGCGTGTCCGGCTACATCCTCAAATCGTCGTCCAAGCAGGATCTGGCACAGTCGATCGGCGAGGTACTGCGCGGCTCGGTCTGTGTTCCCGCCGTCTATCGCGGACTGGTCCGCCCGCTGCGTGCGTCCTGCCCCGCGCAGGATCTCCTGAAGCGCCTGCACGAACTGACACCACAGCAATTGCGCGTGCTCGAAATGCTCAAGCGTGGCCTGCAAAACAAGCAGATCGCCTATGAGCTGAAGATTTCGGAGACCACGGTGAAGGTCCACGTCTCCGACATCCTTCGCAAGCTCAACGTGCTCAGCCGCACCAAGGCCATCGTCGAAATGTCCAGAATCGATTTCGCGACGCTGGCAGCCGGAGACACCGCGGCCAGGCGCGAGCGGGCACGGCCGGACCAGCAGTGAGACGATCTTCTCCTGTTTGCTCTTCAAATTGAGAGCGCTTTTTACTCGTAAGTCATGGTCGTGACGGAATGTAATATACTACCGGTACTATGCATGGGGTTGTTTTCGCCATTTTGATTGGAAGCCATGCGCGCTCGCCCCGCCGCAAGCGGGGCGAAGCGAAGACCATCCGTGCGGGCTAGCTCAGCAGGAACGACAGCAGCGCCCGCATCTCGGCGGGCTTGATCGGCTTCTTCAGCACTTCGAGGCCGTGCAGGCTCGCTTCCTTCGCGGCCTTTTCGGAGTAGTCGGCCGTGATGATCATGGCCGGCGTGTCGAGCGTCAGATGCCGGCGGACGTCGGCGATGGCCGACAGGCCGCTCTCGCCGTGATCGAGGTGGAGATCGGCGATCACGGCATCGGGTGCGCCGCCGAGCTCGCTGAGGCGCAGCAGCGCATCCGCGGCCGAGCGCGTGGTCGCGACGTCGCAGCCCCATCCTTCCAGCAGCGCGGCCATCGCCTCCGAGCCGTTCGGGTCGTTCTCGATCAGCAGGATCTTGGCGCCCTCGAGCCCGCTATAGTGCCGCTCGGCGAGCTTGACCTCGTGCACCTCGTCGCTGACCTCCGCGAGGTCGGCCGGTTCCAGCTCAAGGGTGAAGGTCGATCCCCTGCCGACCTGCGACGACAGCCGCACCTCGTGCCCGAGCACGGTTGCGAAACGGCGGACGATGGAGAGGCCGAGCCCGAAGCCGGCCTGGTCGGTCGCGGTCGCCTCGCCGCGCTGGAATTCGCGGAAGATTGCCTGCTGCTGCGCCTGTGCAATTCCAGGTCCGGTGTCGGAGACCTGGATGCAGATGTGGTCGCCCTTCAGCCGGCATCCCATGACGACGCCGCCGCTGCGGGTATAGCGGATGGCATTGGCAAGCAGGTTCTGGAGGATCCGCCGCAGCATCATCGCATCCGACCTCACCGCGCGCGGCGAGGTGCGGATGCGCAGGGAAAGACCCTGCCGCGCCGCGACCGGCTCGAATTCGTTGCGGAGCTGTTGGAACAGGGGCGCCAGCGCAATCGCCCGCACGTCGGGCTTGAGCGCGCCGGCGTCGAGCTTTGCGATCTCCAGCAGCGACCGCAGCAGGTCCTCCAGCATCAGCAGCGAGCGGTCGGCCTGGTCGATGAGCAGGCCCGCCTCCTGCGATTCCATCATCTCGGTCAGCGCCGACAGCGTCAGGCGCGCCGCGTTCAGCGGCTGCAACAGGTCGTGGGTGACCGAGATCAGCACCGATGATTTCAGCGAGCTTGCGGCTTCGGCCTGCTGCTTGGCGCGGTAGAGTCCCTCATTGGCGCGCTCGACCGAATGCAGCGCCTCGCGCAACTGGTGAGTCCGGTCGCGAACCTTGTGGTCGAGCGCAATGGCGGTTTCGAACAATGAAAAGGCGTTGAGCTGCTGGTCCATCGAGCGTTCGACCCGCGACATCAGCGCGGCATTGATCTTCTTCAGCTTCGCCGCCTCGCGTCGCAGCTGGTCGACCGCATCGGGGCCCTGCCACATGTCCGTCACGACGGGCGCCTTCCGATCGCAACGCCGGTGAAGGTTTGGTTCACATGCATGGAGCCGAACTGCTCGCCATAGGTGTGAAAGCCGACGACCCGGTTCTGCCGGTACAGGTCGGACATGTCGCGGGCGAGCTGATGCTGCTCGGCGTCGAGCCGGCGAAGCAGGCACTCGAAGCCGATATAGAGCGAGACCTCTCCGATCTGGTCGCGGATCTCGGTGAAGGTGTCGCAGGTCGAGCCGACCAGGCTGCGCGACGTCGCCGCCGTCAGCACCATGCCCTCGTCGATGGCGCAGAAGAAATGCAGGGAGCCGTCCGGTTCGACGCGCTGGATCGACCGCGCGTAATAGGCGCCGCCGACGCGCACCAGCACGGGGTGGGATGCGAAGGAGAACGGATCGAGCTTGGCGTCCAGGATCCCGACCATGCGCGAATATTCCTGGGCCGCAGGCTCCGCGTTCAGCTCCCTGACCGTTCGATTTTCGATGTCGGCTTCGGTGACCACCATCTTCTGCGGACTCGGCTCGAAATTGTCGCACTTGAAAACCCGGAACGGCAGCGAGGTGTTCAACAGGATCAGGAGGGCGGCATTGGTGTGGGCCTTGCCGTCGCAGAACACCCAGGTCTTCTCGAAGCGCATCCCGTCGCCGGCGGACCCGCCGACGACAGGAATGTCGTCGAGCGAGGCATAGATCGCCGACATCACCGCCTCTTCGCGGCGGCACAGGCCGTCGATCAACACCAGGCCGAAGGGATTGCCGCGATCGACTTGCGGGGTGACCCGCAACAGCTCGTGCCGGAGCTCGCCGCCGATCCTGCGGCCGTCCTCGACGCGGAAGCCGTCGAGGTTGAGAATGGGCCGCACCGCGGCCGAGAAGTCGGCACGGCTGAACGCCAGCGCCACGACGCTGTTCTCGTCCCAGCCGTCGGGCGCGAGCTCGCCCGCGGTCGTGCAACCGCAGACCTGGGTCTCGTCGAACTGCCGGGTGATCTCGGCGATGAAGTGATGAGGGTCGTAGCTGGGCGAGAGGAAGACCAGGATCAGCGCCAACTCGTCGGATGGGAGCTGGGCGGCGAGCTCGGCCACGGCTTCATCGACGCTCGCAGCCTTCGATTTGGCAACGGCAACGCCAGACGCACCGCCAAACCGAAAATCGGTTTGCCCCACTCCGTTTCTCCCTCGAGGACCAGCCTGGTCTAACGCCAAGTCTTCAAAGAATAAGGCGTTTTCCGGTTAGCCGCAACACGGCGCCCCTCGGCCCCGGCAAGGTTGGACGCGCCCTGGGGGGCGAAACTCTCTCCACCCGCGGTGCAGGCCGGACGGATTTACCGCCCCTTGACGTTTCTGCCCTAATTTTCCGCACGCGTTCGGAAAGGGCTGCTTCCGGGCCGCGTGATCGTTGCAAGAACATAGGGTGGGGGTGGGAATGTCCGGGCGTATCGCGTCGCCGTCTAAGCGCACCATATTTCCGACCCTCAGGTTCCGCGCCAAAATCATCCTGGGCTTTGCCGCAGTGCTGGTGATCTCCGCCGGCAGCATGGCTTTCGCCTATTTCGGCTTCGAGCGGGTGTCGTCCGGGGTCGGGTCCTACCGCACCAGCGTTTCCGAGGCCGACCTCGCCCGCAACATCGACCGCGAGTTGCTCGCCTATCGTTCGTCCGCCCGGTACTTCGTCGTCACCGGCAAGGAGGATGATGCCAAGGCGGCGCTGGATGCCGAGGCCAGCCTCAAGAACGCGATCGACCAGGCGATCAAGGGCGCCAAGCGGCCGGCACGGCAGGAGAGTCTCAGCAAGCTCGCCAAGGAGTTCTCCAACTTCTCGGCGACGTTTGCAAAGATCCTGCAAGCCAAGCGCGACAGCGCGCTCCTGGTCCAGAACCAGCTTCAGCGCAATGCCAACCTCCTGAAGTACAAGCTCGACGACATCGGCAACAACGCCTCCGACGCGGAGGCCCAGGCGATCGAGTTCGGCACCAAGCAGGTCAACGCCCAGTTCCAGACTGCGAGTGCCGCCGCGAGCAATTTCATCGTCAACTCCGACCAGGCGGTGGCGACAAGCGCGCTGGCGCGACTGAAGTTCGTCGAGAACTCGCTGGGCGCGATCTATTCCATGGACGACAAGGTCGTCGCCGGCCTGAAGGATGCGAAGGCGCTGCTCGCGGCCTATCGCGACGCGCTGGAGAAGCTGATCGCCAACGCCAAGATGGTCGATGATCTCGTGACCGAGATGAGCGGCTCGGCCGGCGCAATCCTGCAAGGAGCCACCGCCATGAAGGCGGACCTCGTCGCCGAACAGCAGCGGCTGGATTCCGAATCGGAAGCGACCATCGGGCAGACCGAGCAACTGGTCCTCATGCTTGCCGTTGGCGGCACGCTGCTCGGCGCGGTCCTCGCCTTCCTGCTCGGCACCGGCATCTCGCGCCCGATGATCGCGATGTGCAAGGCGATGCGCGAGCTCGCCTCGGGCAATTTCGACGTCGTGCTGCCGGGCCTCGGCCGCAAGGACGAGATC
>Ga0207647_10002440_pt1 | contig 14092 bp, 13 predicted proteins | sample KBSCornC2_FD_184295 | JGI IMG/M metagenome (GOLD analysis project Ga0207647, IMG submission 184295) | Corn rhizosphere microbial communities from Kellogg Biological Station, Michigan, USA - C2 (SPAdes) (version 2) | ecosystem: Host-associated > Plants > Roots > Rhizosphere ...
CGCTGTCTCGAACCCGCACTGCCGAACACCCGTCCCGGCAGTGCGGGCGTCGCGTCAATACGTCAGCAGAAGTCTGTCAGCGACGCCGTGGGCCTCCAGTGTGCGGCCGTCCATCTGGAAGCGCTTCAGCATTGAGCGGCCGATTTCGATGAAGTACTCGCGTTCGAACAGTCCGTCCGGAACAGGTAGGTTGCACAGTTTGGCACCGGAGTACTTCGATCCGTCGATGCTGAGGGCGACGAAAACACCCCGCTTCTTGCACGCTGCCACGGCTTCGAACAAGTCCCCAAGGGAGAAATCCTGCGCGCCGTAGAGGATCGCCTGGCTGTCGGCGTAGGGAGGATCGCAGTAAACCAAATCCCCGCGCCGCGCGCGATTCATGGTTTCGCGGAAATCTGCATGGATGAATCGGGTGCCCCGGGTTCGCTCCGCCCACGCATCCACGCGTTTGCTGAAGCTTTCAGGCGCGATCGGAGTGTGGGGGCCGCAGGGTGTGGACATGCAGCCATCCGCTTTGCGAAAACGAACGACGCCGCCATAGCACGCGCGGCACAGAAACAGCAGATCGGCGCCATTCGGCGAACGGTTGTACCGTTCCAGGACGCTCGCGTAGGCCTGTTCCTTGCCGTGCGCCGAAATCAGGGCATGCCGTTCCGCGTACCACTTTTTCAAGGTGGTGGGTTCGGTTGCCAAGGCCTGCCATATCTGGACCAGCGGCGCGAACGTATCGCCGGCGATCGCCCGTCGCGGAGATAGTGCGCCAAGGATGCCGCCGCTTCCGAGGAACGGTTCGAGATAGGTTCCGAAATTGGTAGGGAAGTGCTTGATGATGGCCGGTGCTTGCCGTTGCTTGCTGCCGACCCACTTCAGAAGCTGGGTTTTGAACGTGCCTCCGTCATAAGAGGCGCCTGCTCTCGTGAACAAGTCAGGTGATGCTGGCGCGGCAATGTTCATCAGCTCGACAATTCTAATTTTGAATATTCTAACACGGGATATAGGTTGCGCGCGATGTCTAGGTCCCGTCTCACGACCGTATTGCGCCGAATCCGGGAGGACGCCGGACTGACGCAAGCAGTACTTGCCCAACGTCTCGGCCAAACCCAGTCGTATGTGAGCAAATACGAGAGCGGTGAGCAACGGCTCGATCTTACAGAGATCGAAAGGATTTGTGAGGCGGTCGGCATCTCCCTACGCGACTTCGTGGACGACTACCTTGCGAGCTGATCCACGATTTCAAGGCCAGAGCAGGGAATTCTGGGCGCACGTACGCACCATAAGCCAGGAAGTCGGCTATACACGGCGTGGCACAAAGGAAATCCTGGTGCCTTCGACCGCCGAAGTCGTTGCCGCCTTCGAACACCTGAACCTCTCGAGCGATCATGTGATCGCGCGAAACGAACAGCTGACGGCGTTCGGAACGTCGCTCCTTGACTATTTTTCATTCCGCGCTTCGGTCCTCAATGAGCGGGTGCGCCACGATTTGATGGACAAGGACGAGGCGCGCTTGTTGTTCAAGAAGCTGCGGGGGAGGCGCCGGGTTCGTTGCCCGTTGCCGATGAACAAGCAGAAAGGGGACAAGAAGAACTTCGCATTCCTCACCTGCATCGTCAACCTGTTGATAGAAGGCAGCATCGGCGTCGCGCCCTGTGACTACGATCCACGTGCGCTCACCACCGTGACCGGCGCAGGCAAGCCTTTGCGCACCTTGGCACGCAGGGTGGACGGGGCATTCCCGTCGGCGGTTAATCCGATCGCGATTTGGGAGATCAAGGAGTACTACTACACGACCACGTTCGGGAGCCGGGTTGCGGACGGAGTCTATGAGACCTTGCTAGACGGCATGGAGCTCGAGGACTTGGAGCGCAGCGCCAACCGCAAGATCGAGCACCTGCTGATCGTGGACGATCGCTACACTTGGTGGGAGTGCGGGCGCTCGTACCTCTGCCGAATTATAGACATGCTGCACATGGGCTATCTGGACGAAGTCCTTTTCGGACGCGAGGTCGAGGCTCGTCTGCCTGTAATAGCCCGTGGCTGGAAGGTCGCCTGGGAACGTCAGAACAGGATCGCGTGAAAGATTTCTCGCCAACGCGGGAACCTTTTCGCAGTTTTAACAACAAATGCACGTTGGGTCAGGGTGGCAGGGGCTCCTCACTGTCCTATAAATGAACGGGCGAGTTTGTTTATTTCGTTTGAGGGATGTGGTAGCATCGCCCACGTTTTAGCGTTGTTCTAACGGGATTCCAACGAAAAATGATCAAGCAGCGCACGCTCAAGAACGTGATCCGCGCGACGGGCGTGGGCTTGCACACGGGTGAAAAGGTCTACATGACCTTGCGTCCCGCAGCGGCCAACACCGGTATCGTGTTCCGCCGCACCGACCTGCCGGAACCCGTCACCATCCCTTCGCGTTGCGAGTATGTCGGCGACACGCGCCTGTCCAGCACGCTGATCAAGGACGACGTGCGCGTGGGTACGGTCGAGCATCTGTTGTCGGCGATGGCCGGTCTCGGCATCGACAACGCCTATGTCGATCTGTCCGCGCCGGAAGTACCGATCATGGACGGCAGTGCAGGTCCGTTCGTGTTCCTGCTGCAGTCGGCCGGCATCGAAGAGCAGTCCGCGCCCAAGCGCTTCATCCGCATCAAGAAGCCGGTGAAGGTCGAAGAAGGCGACAAGTGGGCCGAGTTCAAGCCGTTCGATGGCTTCAAGGTCGGCTTCTCCATCGAGTTCCAGCACCCGATCTTTTCGCGTCGCGCGTCCAAGGCCGAGATCGATTTCTCCACGACTTCGTTCGTGAAGGAAGTCAGCCGCGCGCGCACGTTCGGCTTCATGCGCGACATCGAAATGTTGCGCGAAAAGAACCTGGCGCTCGGCGGCTCGATGGACAACGCCATCGTGCTGGACGACTACCGCGTGTTGAACGAAGACGGCCTGCGTTACGAGGACGAGTTCGTCAAGCACAAGATCCTTGATGCGATCGGCGACCTGTACTTGCTGGGCCACAGTCTGATCGGCGCATTCTTCGGCCACAAGTCGGGCCACCAGCTCAACAACCAATTGCTGCGCGCCCTGCTGGCTGACAAATCCGCTTGGGAAGAGGTCACGTTCGATGACCCCGCGCTGGCGCCGATTTCGTACGCACACCCGGCACAAGCGGTTTGACGCCCTGATCTTTCGCCGCCCACTGCCGGCGGACTCTCGACTTCGCTGAACGCCCCGCGAGTCCTTCTGGCACGCGGGCGGCCGAGTGCGCACGCTCTTCGGCGACTTTCCCGAATTGTGACTTTTTTCTGATTCTGGTCAGCGCACCCCGCCTGCCCCGTGTTATAACGTTCGCTTCCGCCGGTGGAACGAGGGGGCGGGCCGGTCAGCGGGCGTCACTTGGTCGTCGGATTGTCCGCAAGCGCGGCCAGTTCGAGGAACAAAGCCCGCAGGTCCGGATCGGAGACGGCCATTGCCGACGCGCGGATACGTTGCGCGACACGCGGCGAAGGCGGTCGTACGGAGGCGGAGTCCCCGTTGGATGCCGGGATCGGCATCACCTTGGCTGTGACGGAGGTCGCGGCCAGGCCAAGGCTGCGCACCGCGGCAAGGATGCCGGACTGATCCATGCGTGCCCGGGTGGCCCAGGCGGGCGACTCGACCAGCAGCAGGACGCGGTCGTTGCGCACGCCGACGTGACGGACATGCTCACGCAGTGGCGTGGGCAGCAGCGGAACAATCCGCTGGCTCAAGTGGTCAAGTTCACGTGCCCGGGCAGCCAGATCGGCAACCGGCGCGCATTGTGAAACAGGCGTCGGGCCGTGGGTATCGCGAGGCGGTAACGGTCGGGCAGGAGACAAGGCAGATGATTCGAGGTTTTTTGACATGGGCATGATACTGGTTGCCCGCTCCACGCGATGCGCGCTTTCGGACGCGTGGCTCCATGACCGCTGCCGGGCCAACCGCCGCCTGCAGCAGCGCCTGATGCTCGGATTCTCTCTCTGCGTTGTCGCCAGCGCCGCCCTGGCGGTCTGGATCGCAAGCCCAGGCGGCCGCGCGCTGGCAAAGGTCGATTCGATGCGCCAGCAGATCGCGGCGCAGAAAGCCGAGTTGCAGCAAGTGCGCGACAACGCCCAGCGCGACATCAGCCGCATGGCCATCAAGCTGGGCGAACTGCAGGCCGACTCGGCGCGCCTGGATGCACTGGGGCAGCGCCTGGTGGTGGCGGGCAAGCTTGATCCCGCCGAATTCAACTTCAACGAGGCGCCCGGCATCGGCGGCCCCGAGAAAGCCGTTCCCCCCGAGCGTTCGCTTCCGTTCGATCTCTCGGTGACCATGGAGCAGCTTTCGCAGCGCTTCGACAGCCAGCAGAACCAGCTCGGCGTGTTGCAGTCATTGCTGACCGACCGCCAGGTCACCGCCAGCCTGATTCCGTCGGGCATGCCGGTGACGGATGGCTACATCACTTCGCCGTACGGCCGCCGTATCGACCCGTTCACCGGCCACTTCAGCTTCCATCCGGGCCTGGATATCGGCGTGCCGTTCGGATCGCAGGTGCATGCAGTCGCAGCGGGTGTCGTCACCTATGCAGGCGTGCGCGACGGCTACGGCAAAGTCGTGGAGATCGACCACGGCGACGGCTACATGACCCGCTATGCGCACAACAGCAAGCTGCTGGCGCACATCGGTGAACACGTCCGCGCGGGCGAGGTGATTTCCGACGCGGGCTCGACCGGCCGTTCGACCGGCCCGCATGTGCATTTCGAGGTCTGGCACGACGGAAAGCTGGTGAATCCGATCGCTTACGTCAGACGCTGAGTGGTTGAAAATCGGGCATTTCACTGCCATCTCTAGGCGTGAATGGCGTCCCCCTTTATGATGTCCGATTGAGTTTCAACCGCAGTCCGGAACCGCGAACCCAAGTCCGATGCCCAATTTCCTGACGAATGTCTTCGGCAGCCGCAATGAGCGGGTGGTGAAGCAGCTTTCGAAATCCGTGGCGCGCATCAACGCGCTTGAACCCGAAATGCAGAAACTCGACGATGCCGCGCTGCGCGGCAAGACCGCCGAGTTCAAGCAGCGCGTCGCCAACGGCGAGAGCCTCGACAAGATCCTGCCCGAAGCCTTCGCGGTGGTGCGCGAGGCCAGCCAGCGCGTGATCGGCATGCGCCATTACGACGTACAGATGATCGGCGGCATGGTGCTGCACCAGGGCAAGATCGCCGAGATGCGCACCGGCGAGGGCAAGACCCTGGTGGCGACGCTGCCGGTGTACCTGAACGCGCTGGCCGGCAAGGGCGTGCACGTGGTCACCGTCAACGATTACCTGGCCAAGCGCGACGCCGCGTGGATGGGCAAGATCTACAGCTTCCTCGACCTGACCGTGGGCGTGGTTTGGCCGGGCATGGAAATGTCCGACAAGAGCGCCGCCTACGCCGCCGACATCACCTACGGCACCAACAACGAATTCGGCTTCGATTACCTGCGCGACAACATGGCGGTGTCGAAGGAGCAGCGCTACCAGCGCGGGCTGCACTACGCGATCGTGGACGAGGTGGATTCGATCCTCATCGACGAGGCGCGCACGCCGCTGATCATTTCCGGTCCGGCCGAGGATTCGCCGGAACTCTATATCCGCGTCAACCGCGTCGTGCCGCACATGACGCGGCAGGCCAAGGAACCACTGCCTGGCGAGGAGCCCGAGCCGGGCGACTACTACGTCGACGAAAAGCAGAAGCAGGTGCATCTGTCGGAAGAGGGCATGGAACACGCCGAGCAACTGCTGCGCCAGGCCGGCATCCTCGCCGAGGAGTCGAGCCTCTACGACGCGCGCAACCTCGCGGTCGTCCATCACCTGAACCAGGCTTTGCGCGCACACGCGCTGTACCAGCGCGACGTCGATTACATCGTGCGTGATGGCGAAATCATCATCGTCGACGAATTCACCGGCCGCACCCTGCCGGGTCGCCGCTGGTCGGAAGGCTTGCACCAGGCCGTCGAGGCCAAGGAGGGTGTGCCGATCCAGCGTGAAAACCAGACGATGGCCACCATCACCTTCCAGAACCTGTTCCGCATGTACGACAAGTTGTCGGGCATGACCGGCACGGCGGATACGGAAGCGTACGAATTCCAGTCGATCTACGGATTGGAGGTGGTGGTGATCCCCACGCACAAACCGATGATCCGCAAGGACAACGCCGACCTCGTGTTCCTGAAGCCCGAGGCCAAGTTCAATGCGGTGATGGAAGACGTCAAGGATTGCCACGAGCGCGGCCAGCCGGTGCTGGTCGGCACCGCGTCCATCGAAGTCTCGGAGCTCGTGCACGGCCTGTTGCAGAAGGCCGGCGTGCCGCACGAAGTGCTGAACGCCAAGCAGCACGAACGCGAAGCCAAGATCGTCGAGAACGCCGGCATGCCGGGCGCCGTCACCATCGCCACCAACATGGCCGGCCGCGGCACCGACATCGTGCTGGGCGGCAGCCTCGATGCCGCGCTGGCGGAACTGCCCGCTGACGCCAGCGATGCCGACAGGGAACGCGTCAAGGCCGAATGGAAGCAGCGCCACCAACAGGTGCTGGAAGCGGGCGGTCTGCACATCGTCGGCACCGAACGCCACGAATCGCGGCGCGTCGACAACCAGTTGCGCGGCCGCTCCGGTCGCCAGGGTGATCCGGGTTCCTCGCGCTTCTACCTGTCGCTGCAAGACAACCTGATGCGCATCTTCGGCGGCGAAGGCCTGGTGCGCTGGATGCAGCGTTTCGGCATGAAGGAAGACGACGCGCTGGAAGACAAACTGGTCAGTCGCCAGATCGAGAAGGCGCAGCGCAAGGTCGAGCAGCACAACTTCGATATCCGCAAGCAGTTGCTGGAGTTCGACGACACCGCCAACGACCAGCGCAAGGTGATCTACGCGCAGCGCCGCGAACTGCTGGAGTCGGAAGACGTGTCCGAAACCGTGCGCGACATCCGCCACGACGTGTTCGAATCGTTAGCCACGCAGTATGTGCCGCACGACACCGTGGACGAGCAATGGGACCTCGCCGGGCTGTCGGCCACGCTGGAATCCGAGTTCGGCATGAAGCTGGACCTGAAGCGCTGGCTGGAAACGTCCACCGAAGCCGATTCCGCGGCCATCCACCAGCACGTCACCGAAGCCGCCGACGAAATGTTCGCCGCCAAGGAACAGCAGGTCGGCCCGGAAGTGATGCGCGCGCTGGAAAAGCACGTGATGCTCACCGCGGTGGACAGCGCGTGGAAAGACCACCTGGCCAACATGGACTACCTGCGCCAGGGCATTTACCTGCGCAGCTACGCGCAGATCGATCCCAAGCAGGAATACAAGCGCGAAGCCTACCGCCTGTTCGAGGACATGCTGGGCCGCATCAAGAAGGAACTGGTGCAGACGCTTGCGCGCGTGCGCATCCGCAGCGAGGAAGAAGTCGCCGCGATGGAAGCCGAGCAACGCCGCCAGGCAGCGGCCCGTGCGATGGACTTCCAGCACGCGCAGTCCACCGGTTACGACCCGATGCCGCAGCCCGGCGCCGACGGCGAAGGCCAGCAGGCCGGCGCGGCGGTGGCGGCAGCGGCGGCGCCGATGGTGCGCAACGGCCCCAAGGTCGGCCGCAACGATCCCTGCCCGTGCGGCTCAGGCAAAAAGTACAAGCACTGCCACGGCGCGCTCTCGTAATTTTCGCTCTCCTCGGGAGAGGGTGGCGCGCAGCGTGGGCGAGTGCTCGTCCTCGCGTATGGCGCGCAATTGTTCTTCGTCATTCCGGACGCCGCTTGGCGGCGATCCAGAACCCGGCGCCTCTGCTTTTCCCTCTTCCTCCGGGAGAGGGTGCCCGAAGGGCGGGTGAGGGTTCGCACTCGCGCAAAGCTCGCAACCATCCTTCTCGTCATCCCGGCCTGCGCCGGGGTGACGGCGCTCGGAGTCAAGCCATCAACGCCGCGACATGCGCGGCAACACCCTCACGCAGCGCGCCAAGGTCGTACCCGCCTTCGAGCGCGGAGACGATGCGGCCGTCTGCGTGACGGTCGGCGAGTTCGACGAGGCGCCCCGTGATCCACGCATAGTCGGCGGGGACGAGTTGCAGTTGCGCCAGCGGGTCGCGGGCGTCGGCGTCGAAGCCGGCGGAGATCAGCAGCAGTTGCGGGCGGAACAGGTCGAGCTCGGGCAGCAGCCGTTTTTCCCAGATGGCGCGAAATTCGATGGAGCCTGCACCCGGCGGCAGCGGCGCGTTGAAGATGTTGCCGGCGCCGTGTTCGTCGGCCTCGCCGGTGCCGGGGTACAGCGGCATCTGGTGGCTGGAGGCGTACAGCACGCGCGGGTCGTGCCGGAAGATGGCTTGCGTGCCGTTGCCGTGGTGGACGTCGAAATCGACGATAGCGACACGGTCGAGCCGGTGCGCACCGAGCGCGTGCGCGGCGGCGGCCGCGACGCTGTTGAACAGGCAGAAACCCATCGCTTCGTTGCGGGTCGCGTGGTGGCCGGGCGGGCGCACGGCGCAGAACGCGCGGCGGATTGTGCGGGCAAGCACGGCGTCGGTCGCGGCACATGCGGCGCCGGCGGCGCGCAGCGCGGCTTCCAGCGAACCGGACGACATCATGGTGTCAGGATCCAGTCGCGTCAGGCCGTTCGAAGGCTGGCTCGCGAAGATGTATTCGACGTATTCGCTGCCGTGCACGCGCTCGAGTTGTTCGCGTGTCGCGCGCGGCGCCTCCACGCGTTCGATCGCCGCGAACTGCGGCGCCTCCAGCGCCTGCAACACCGCACGCAGCCGCGCGGGAGATTCGGGGTGATCCTTGCCCGAGTCGTGTTCGAGGCAGGCGGAATGGGTGTAGAGGCGCATGCTGGCCCGGATGCTAGCGCAGCCCGAGGCTCATGGAAAAGCAGGATGGATTGCGCCGGGAGGAGGAACGGCACGACACAGCTGCCTTGGCGGATTACCTACTTTCCGCGCGGGCGCTTTTCATGCTGCCACAACACCTCGCCGTGGCCACTGGCGCGGGCCAGCACCCGGCATAGCACGAACAGCAGGTCCGATAGCCGATTCAGGTAGTGCACGACTTGCGGCCGCACGCTTTCGCCGCGCGCCAGCGTTACCACGCGGCGCTCGGCGCGGCGGCAGACGGTACGCGCTACATGGCATTGCGCGGCGGCCATGCCGCCGCCCGGCAGGATGAATTCCTTGAGGCGCGGCAGGTCTTCGTTGTAGTGGTCCAGCGTTTGCTCGAGACCGGTGACGTCGGCGTCGTGGACCAGTTCCATGCCCGGCACGCACAACTCGCCGCCCAGGTCGAACAGTGCATGCTGGATGCGCACCAGCAAGTCACGGATATCCGTGGGCACGCCATCGCAGGCGAGCAGCACACCCAGCGTCGAGTTCAGTTCATCGACGGTGCCGTAGGCCTCGACACGTGCGGAATCCTTGGGCGTGCGGGAGCCGTCGCCAAGGCCGGTAGAACCATCGTCGCCGGTGCGGGTGTAAATCTTCGAGAGCCGGTTACCCACGGCCCGGCATCAACGCGCGGCGGTCAGGCGCAGCACGTTCCAGCGGCGGCCCAGCAGCGCGAAACCGCCGAACAGCAGCGCGGTCCACAACACGGTGCCAGGCAGACTGCCGTGCTCGTAGAACGGCCAGCCGGCGATGTAGCAAGTCACTAGGCCGCCCAGCGTGTGCGGATACATCGTGGTAGTCGCCCACGTGAAGAAGTTGGTGATCAGATAGAAACCCGTCGCGCTCGCAACCGCTGCGACCAGCGTGTTTCCGACGTGCACGCGGCCGCGCAGGGCGAAGCCCGCGACGGCAGTCAGCGCCACGCAGCCGTAAACGACAAGCATCATCCAGCCATAGAAGCCGATGAAGATGTCGGCCAGGAACAGCGCGGCCAGTGGCACCGCGATCGCCAGCTTGCGATTGGCGAAATACGCGCCGCCGAACAGGGCCATCGCCTCGACCGGTGTGAAGTTCCATGGCATCGAACCCGCTGCGTAATGCACCAGCAACCGGTAGATCACGGTGAACGCGACCATGCCGCACAGCACCAGCGTGCCGGGAGAAACGAATGACGATTGCGTGGAGCGGGCGGCTTGCGACATGGAATCCATCCTCGTTGCGATTGCCGCTAGTCTAGCGCAGGGCATCCGCGTCCGGCTGACCCGCGTCAACCGGCTATCATTCCTGAATGACGCAACGCACGGACATCCTGATCGTCGGCGGTGGCTTGGTGGGGGCCAGTCTCGCGCTGGCGCTGGATGCCGCCGGACGCCGCGCCACCTTGCTGGAAGCCGCGCCCGTGCGCATCGCGTCCGCCGCGGGCGGCGACGACAACGATCGCAACCTGGTGCTGGCACGCGCGTCGGTCAATGCGCTGAAGGCGTTGCGCGTGTGGCCCCATCTTGAAGCCGCGGCGGGCACGATCCGTCGTGTCGAAGTCAGCCGCGCGGGCGAGTTCGGCAAGTTGCGAATGACGGCGGAGGATGCCGGCGTGGATGCGCTGGGCCGGGTGGTGCCGGGACGCGTGTTGGGGGCGGCGCTGGAACGGCAACTCGCTGCATGCCGACACATCGAGCGCCTGGCGCCCGCGAAACTGCTCGCGCTGGCGCCCGCGGAATCGGGGTGGCATGCACGCGTTGCGGTGGGTGGCGAAGAACGCGACATCGAAGCGTGGCTCGTGGTCGGTGCCGACGGCAGCGACTCGCTGGTGCGCGCGCAGGCGGGCATCGGCGCGCAGGAACACGATTATGGCCAGAGCCTGTTCGTCTGCACGGTCGCCTGCGAGCGCGACGTGCCGGATTGCGCGTTCGAACGATTTTCCGACGAAGGTCCCGTCGCGCTGTTGCCGCTGCCGAACCAGCGGCGCGGGCTGGTGCTGACGGTATCCGCCGACCGTCACGATGAAGTCGCCGTGATGGACGATGCGGCATTCATCGCGCTGGCGCAGCAGCGTTTGGGCTGGAAGCTCGGAAAATTGTCGCGTCCCGGCAAGCGTTTCGTGCACCGCATCCACCGCGTGCTGGCGGGCGCCGTCACTGCACCGCGCGCGGTGCTGGTCGGCAACGCCGCGCAGACCGTGCATCCGATCGGCGCGCAGGGTTTCAACCTCGGACTGCGCGACGCGTTGACCTTCGCGGAATTGGCTGCCGATGCCGACGATCCGGGCGCATCGGCATTGTTGAACGAGTACGCCGTGCGACGGCAGCCCGATCGCGAGGGCGTGCTGGCTTTCAGCCACGGCCTGATCGCACTGGGTTGTCTGCCGCAACCGGTGCTTGCGCCGTTGCGTTCGCTGACAATGCTGGCGCTGGGTGGCATTTCGCCGTTGCGCCACGCGGTCGCCCGTCGCGGCATGGGTTTCCGTGGCAGGCCGCCCGCCGCGGTGCTGGATGTCGGCCCGTGAACGCGCGTCGTCCTTCGCTCGACATCGCCATCGCGGGCGGCGGCATGGTGGGCGCCGCGTGCGCGTTGGCTTTGGCGCGTCGCGGTTTCACGGCCGCGTTGCTGGAAGCGCGCGAGCCTGCGCCATGGAACGCGGCCGATCCCGAAGACCTGCGCGTGATCGCGCTGGCGCCATCGTCGGCGCGGCTGCTGGACGAATTGGGTCTCTGGCGTGGCATCGAAGCCGCGCGCGTATCGCCGTATCGGCACATGCGGGTGTGGGACGGCGCATCGGGTGCCGAGCTGACGTTTGATGCCGCGCGCGAAGGGCGCGCGCAACTCGGCTGGATCGTCGAGAACAAGCTGGTCGCTCGAACCCTGTGGGATGCGTTGGAAGGTGCCGGCGTGCGGTGCATGTGTCCGGCGCACGTTGCGTCCTTCGCGCAGCGCGATGATCGCGTTACCCTGGAACTGGGCGACGGCGAAACGCTTTCGGCCGCCTTGCTGGTGATCGCGGACGGCGCGGGCTCGGCGCTGCGCGAACAGGCCGGCGTCGCCGTGCGCGGACGCGACTACCACCAGCGCGCGGTGGTGGCGCACGTGGCGACCGAGCGTGTGCACGAATCGACTGCGTGGCAGCGCTTCACAAACGAAGGTCCGATCGCGTTGTTGCCGCTCGCCGATGGCCGCAGTTCGATCGTATGGTCGTTGCCGGAAGCGCGCGCGCGCGAAGTGCTGGCGCTGGACGACGCAGCATTTTGCGAAGCCACGGGTGTCGCGTCGGATTTTCGGCTGGGCACGCTCACCTCGACTACCCCGCGCGCTTCGTTCCCGTTGCGCCTGCAGATTGCCGAACGGTTCGCGGCCGGGCGTTGCGTGTTGATCGGCGATGCCGCGCATGCGGTACATCCATTGGCGGGGCAGGGCGCGAACCTGGGTTTGCGCGACGTTGCGGAACTTGCGTCGGTGCTTGGTGCGGCACGCGATGCAGGCCGCGATTTCACCGCGCCGCACGTGTTGCAACGCTACGCGCGCAGGCGGCGTTCCGACGGCGCGCTGGACGCGCGCACGTTCGACGCGATCGAACGGATGTTCGCGTGGCAATCGTCCGCGTGGGCGACGTTGCGCGGCGCCGGCATGCGCGCCGTGGATATCATCGAACCGCTGAAGCGGCGCCTGTCGGCGCATGCGGCGGGGTTGACCTGACAGGAGACGATCATGCGCAAGACATTCCTCGCGTTGTTGCTGCTGTTCGGTTTTGCATCGCTCGCGCATGCCGCGATGCGCACGCAAACTGTCGACTACCGTGTCGATGGCAAAGCGATGCAGGGCATGCTGGTTTGGGACGATGCCATCAAGACGCCGCGTCCCGGACTGCTGATGATCCCGGACTGGGTGGGCATCAATCCGGTGAACATCGATTTCGCCAAGACGATCGCGGGCAAGGACTACGTGATCTTCATGGGCGACATGTATGGCAAGGATTTGCGCCCGAAGGACAGCAAGGAAGCGCAGGCCGCGACCAAGCCGCTGTATGCCGAGCGGCCGATGCTGCGCAAGCGCGTGGACGCCGCGTTCGCCGAGTTGAAGGCGCTGGCGGCGAAACACGCGGCCCCGATCGATGCGTCGAAACTCGCCGCGATCGGGTTCTGTTTCGGCGGCACGTCGGTGCTCGACCTCGCGCGCAGCGGCAGCGATGTCGCCGCGGTGGTCAGTTTCCATGGCGGCCTCGGCACCGATGATCCCTCGCTCGCAAAACACATCAAGGCACGCGTGCTGGCGATGAACGGCGCCGACGACCGCGGCACCATGCCGGATGCGCCCGCCTTCATGAAGGAAATGCAGCAGAGCCCCGCGCCTTGGCAGTTCGTCGCGTTCGGCGGCGCGGTGCACTGCTTCGCGGAACCGCAGGCGCATTCACCGCCGGGTTGCGTGTATGACCCGCCGGTGGCCAAGCGTGCCTTCGCGCTGATGCACGCGTGGCTGGACGAGGCGTTTGCGGACAAACCTTGAGAATGTAGGGCGGGAGAAGCGCAGCGCATCCCGCCGCACGACATCCCGGTGGCGGGTTGGCACCGCCCTACAAGGCTCGGCTCCAAAGGTGTAATCAGGAGCTGCGATTCACCGCGTAGTCCGCCAGCCCCGCGAGCGCATCGCGGTATTCGGAGGGCGGCAAGCCTTGCAACGCGGCATGCGCGGCATCGGCGTGGGATTCCGCCTTGGCACGGGTGCGTTCCAGCGCACCGGTACCGCGGATCGACGCGATGATCACGTCCAGCGCCGCGAGCCTTTGACTCGTGATCGCGTTGCGCAGCAGCTCCGCCTGCATCGGCGTGGAACGTTCGATCGCGTAGATCAGCGGCAACGTGGGTTTGCCTTCCGCAAGGTCGTCGCCGATATTCTTGCCGAGCGTCGCGGAATCGGAAACGTAGTCGAGCAAATCGTCGGCGATCTGGAACGCCGAACCGAGTTCCATGCCGTAGCGGCGCAGCGCGAGACACTGCGCGTGCGGCAGCCCGGCCAGTACGCCTCCGAGTTGTGTCGCCGCCGCGAACAGCACCGCGGTCTTGCGCTCGATCACCTGCATGTACGCGGCTTCGCTGGTCTCGGCCTTGCCGATGTTGAGCAGTTGCAGCACCTCGCCCTCGGCGATGGAGTTGGTGGTGTCGGCCAGGATGCGCATCACTTCCATGCGATCCAGTTCCACCATCATCTGGAACGCGCGCGAG
>Ga0207647_10002442_pt1 | contig 14089 bp, 16 predicted proteins | sample KBSCornC2_FD_184295 | JGI IMG/M metagenome (GOLD analysis project Ga0207647, IMG submission 184295) | Corn rhizosphere microbial communities from Kellogg Biological Station, Michigan, USA - C2 (SPAdes) (version 2) | ecosystem: Host-associated > Plants > Roots > Rhizosphere ...
TAATCGTATCGGCCGCATCGTCGATAGCATAGAAAGTTTTGTCGCCTGCACCAATGTAAATCAAGCCATTGTCTGCAATGGGAGTAGCCGTAATATTGCCACCTACATAAAATTGTTTTACCTGCTTACCTGTATTAGGATCCAGCTTGTATACATTACCGGTAGCCGTAAAAATATAAAGATGCTTATTATAAAGTAAAGGGGAGGATACAACGGCGCCATGTACATTATATTCCCAGCGCTTGCTTCCATTCTGCAGGTTTAAAGAATATACGATCTGATTATCACTTCCTACCATAATAGCAGGAGCAGGAGTTGGCGGCAGTGGGTCGTCACTGCTGTATTTATGACCACAGGCCCCCAGTAATAAAGAACTGATTGCCAGAAGCAAACATGTACTAGTCCAACGTTGCAACATCTTTAATTAATTAAGTGTACTAAATTGCAAGATAATATTTTTTAACACTTTTATTACACTAATTAATAAAATAAAAATCCGGCTAAATAGTATAGCCGGATTTTAAATATCTAAAGGTAATTGCTGAGTTAAGCTATTACTTTCTCCTGTTTTTTCTCTTTCTGGCGCTTTATCTGGTTTACCATAGAGTCAAAAGCAAGATTGAACGACTCTTCAAAGGTTTTGGTTTCATGCTTTACAAAGTAAGAGTTTCCCGGTACGTACACCTTTATCTCCGCTCTTTTATCCTTAATCTGATGCACCACGTTATCCAGCCTTAAATAGACCTCCACACCGATGATCTTGTCATGAAAGGTCTGCAACTTTTGAAGTTTGCCTTTAATGTGATCTACCAACTTGCTGTCTGCATCAAAGTGCACTGTCTGAATTTGCACGTTCATAATTTAACTGTTTTAAGTTAAGAAATAAATATTTACCCTCGCGGATGGTTCAACTTATGAATCTCTTTGAGTTTTTCTATGTTATTATGCGTATATACCTGTGTGGATGCCAGGCTACTGTGTCCCAAGAGGTCTTTTATAGCTTGTATATTAGCCCCATTGCTCAGTAAATGTGTAGCAAACGTATGGCGAAGCACATGCGGGCTTCTTTTTGGCATAGTAGTCACGCTACTCAGGTATTTGTTTACCACGCGGTATATATATCCTGCGTATAATGGTTCTCCAGATTCCAGTATTAATAGGTATGTGCTATCTTGATTTTCAAGCTTTTTCTTTTCTGCAATGTATTCCTTTAAGGTTTCAAGGAGCATTGGGCTCAATGGTACCAGGCGCTCTTTATTGCCTTTGCCCAAAATGCGTACCTGGCGCAAGCTCCATTCTATATCCTGTTCTTTTAGCTGCAGGAGTTCGTTACGACGCATGCCTGTCTGGTATAACAATTCGCAGATGAGGCGTTCTGTGAAGCCTTTGAAGCCTTCTTCAAACTGTAGTTCTTCCAGAAAATGTTCTGTTTCATTTTCCTTCATATAAGATGGCAAACGCTCAGGCAGGCGTAAGGCATGCAATTGCTTTACGGGATTCTTTTCCACCACACCGTGGCGCAGTAAATATTTATAAAACGAATTAAGGCTGGAAAGCTTACGGTTAATGGTCCTGGCCATCTGCGCATCATCCTTTAAAGATGCAAGCCAACTGCGAATATGAAAATGCACAAGGTCTTTAGGTTCCTTTATATCAAATTCGCCGGCGATGAAAGTGAGAAACTGATCGAGGTCTTTGCGGTATGCTGTTAATGTATGCTGAGAATAGCGTTTCTCAAACCTGAGATATTGTAGAAAATCCGTTTGCCATTGCTCAAACATAATAATAAAACCTGCTACTGTAAATATAGTGAATTACAGTAGCAGGCGCAATGTATTTAACAAATACTTCGTTAAAGTATATTAATCTTCCAGTTTTCCTGAAGCAAGCTGTTGTTTGTACACGGCTTTAAGAACTTCGCCACGACGTCTAACAGACTTTTTTGTATATGACTGGCGATCACGGAGCTGATTGAGGATACGTGCTTTTTCGTACTTCTTTTTGTACTTTTTCAGCGCTTTGTCAATGTTTTCGCAGTCTTTAGAATCAATTATCAACATAATATATACCCCCTTTTGGTCATTGAGGACTGCAAAATTAAACCTTTTTCTTATTTCTGCAAAACAATTTTATGAGGCAAAGTAAGGCTAAAATATGTGTGATTGGGAAAAACAGATAATATACAGCCAACCCAAAGCGTTTATTAAAGGTTTTATGGATAAATTGCCGCTGATATAGTATGAAAAGGATCTTCACTTTTTTATTGTTGGTACCCGTTATTCTGTTTTTGGTAGTTTCCTGCCAGAAATGGAAGGACTCCAAGCCTTTTACAGACCCAAGGCTCACAAACCCGTATTGCAACGACCCTAACGCGGTGAACTATAACTGGGGCTTTCCCGGAAGGCCGGATGACAGCATTTGCTTCTACCCGACCGATGTGTATGTGGGTAAGTACCTGTTCGTGGATTCCGTGCTACGTGCCGACAATTCCTTCTTTTATTCGGATAGCTTATTTGTAAATTTCTATGCTCTTTCTCAAACAAAAATGGCAGCCATTGGGTTTTGCAAAGGAGGAGACTCACTGAAACTGACCGTGAACAGGAGCATGGATGCCTATATAGACACTACAATAGCCCTTGGGCAGCAATTTTGCCGGGCGGCAGATACAGTGAGCGGCTTTATCCAGAAGGTGCTTACAGATAGTACTAATAAGACATTTACCGTCAACTTTACGGTAGTGAGCGACACTACTATTAATTTCCATACGGGAACGCTAATAAAGCAATAATTTTGCGCCCATGTTTACCGGAATTATTGAGGCTACGGGCCTTGTAAAAGATGTGCAGCATAATGGCTCTAATGTGGATCTATGGATAGAAAGCAATATCACCCATGAGCTAAAAATAGACCAGTCGGTAGCGCATAATGGCGTGTGCCTTACCGTGGTAGAGATAAAGGGCGACCTATACCGGGTAACTGCCGTGGAAGAAACGCTAAACAAAACAAACCTTGGTAGCTGGGAACCGGGTGATAGGGTGAACCTGGAGCGCTCGCTAAAGGTGGGCAGCAGGCTGGACGGGCATTTCGTGCAGGGGCATGTAGATGCTACGGCGGTGTGCATAGAGAAACAAACACTGGAAGGCAGCTGGCTATTCAGGTTTCGCTTCCCTGCGAAATATGCGACGCTGGTGATAGAGAAGGGTTCTATCTGCATAAATGGGGTAAGCCTTACGGTATTCAATGTGGGCAATGATGAATGCACCGTTACCATTATCCCTTATACCTATGAGCATACCAACTTTAATGCGATAGAGAAGGACAGCAAGGTGAATATAGAATTTGACGTGCTGGGCAAATACCTGCTAAGACAGAAGGATCTAACTGTATAGTTATTTCTCTTTTACGAACTTCCTGATTGCGTCCTGCAGCTTTCGTTTTTTCAGTATTTGCTTTTTCATTTCTTCGCTACAGAAATCGAACAGGCGCTGCTGCTCTGTGGGCTGTATATCCGGAGAGGTGGAAAAGGCAATAAGATGGTCGAGGATGATACGCTCATCGTTATAATTACCGATGGTGTCTGACAATGCATCTAGCTCTTTTACCGGCAGTTTACTGATCGTTTCAAAACCTTTTTTCCATTCCTTTTCTGCCAGCTTAATATTATAGAGCATATCCTTTACCTGCTTGCGATGGGCGTGTATCTGCTCATTGTTGGGCTCACCTTCATTTATTTCTTTCAGTTCCTTTAGCTTTTTATCAATGAACTCTAACATTAATTTAGGGTCTGCATTTGATATGTCTAAGTCTGCCAGTTTTTCTTTGAGCTTGTCAAGCGTCTTTTTGCTGTAGTGCTTTTCCCAGAGCTGTTTTTGCTTATTGACATGATCTTCCATGTAGGTAAAATAGGAAGGCAGGTTGGCATTCAACTTTTTCAACCTTTTCTGCTCGAGCTGCATCTCACGAATTTCGCCACATATATCGTATAGCTTCTTAAACCTCTTTGGCAGCTTAAATTCTTTTTTCCTATCGATGCTTAGCAGGCGGAGAAAGGAACGGAGACGCTTTACCTCTACCCGGAACTGGTGGATATCTTCTTCGGCAAACTTAGGCGCTACAGCTTCTGATAACTTCTTCAGCTTTTCGGCCTTATCGCTCAATATTTTTTCTACAGTATCCTTTTTCATCCTATACGCAAATTACGAAATATGCTCTGCGGACTTTGGGCTTCTCAATAATTTAATATCGACGATTAGGCAGCTGATTAATGATTAGCGGGTTAGCAAATGTCTCATTGTGGAAGAAAAAAGAGATTTGGGACATTTTATCAGCATAATAGGCTGTAAGCATTGGCATTATTGTGTTATGCAATTTTTAATGAATGTTACATTATGTCTCAAAATGTTACAAAATGTCTCATTTTTTGGACATGGGACATTTGTGCGTCATCCTGAAAATCTATTTCCCGCAGATCTCGGGGAGATTTTATTTGGGTTTACAGTATTTCAAAGAACTCTATGCAATCGTAGCCGGGCTAAGCTAATTGCATATTTTCAGGAGATGCCTCCCTTGCGGTCAGCATGACGACCTTGATTTGGCAAGGTAAGATAATTAACAAGGGGGTTCCAAATAAAGATGTCCACATTTCATATAAAACGTTCCCATCAGACTGCAAATAATTTGGGGTTATTGCAGGCCAATGGCTTTTAACTTTTCTTCGGTGAGCGGCTTATTAATAAACATGAATACATAGGGATTATCGTCTGCTTTTTTCCTGTCTTCTTCGTGCAGGGAAGTGGTAAGCATCATGACGATGCAGTGTTTGCGTACCTCATCAGGAAGATTCTGATATCTTTCTAAAAATTCAAAGCCATTCATCTCCGGCATATTAATATCCAGGAATATTAATTGCGGTAATTTTTCCGGATTAGCAATATTTGCAGACAGATAGTCGATAGCATCGAGTGCAGAATCCATACTTAATATCTCTTCAGCATAGGAATGTCGTTTCATTACCCTTTCTATTACGTAACGATCAATATAAGTATCGTCGATGATCATAACTGTCCGGTATTTGCATTTTGATTCCATACTCAGCTTTTAGTGGTTAATGTAAATTAGGCAGGTCTATAATGAATTCAGAGCCCTGATTCAATTCTGAGTGTAACTGAATCGTGCCATGAAGTTTTTCAACAGTCTCCTTGAGGATGTATAAGCCCAAACCTGAGCCTTTAGAAACCTTAGATACCCGGTAGAATATCTCGAATATTTTGTCATGCTTTTCTTTATTTATACCAATACCATTGTCCTTAACCGTAAGCATTGCTCTTTGGGCGTCTGCAACAACGTTTATCTGTATATAGGGGTTAGGCTTGGTATAATCGCCATAACGGATAGCATTGGAAATAAGATTGCTCATAATGATACTGATGCGCCCTTCATCAGAATGAAAAGGAGCGAGCTGCTTTATGTCGACAGAAATGTCTATTGGCCTATTTTCAGGCGTCATGTATTTAAACCTTGTAACAATATCATTTATCAATTCTGTAAAATGAATTTCCTGCATCTTTAAATCCATGCGCGAATTGCGGGAGTAGTCGAGGATGTCCAGAATAAAACCATCCAGCTTATTGACACTGTCTTTTATGAGTTTCAGATCATTCAGCAGCAGCTCATCTGAAGCATCTGCTTCTATCAGCTCTACCATTCCTATAATAGATGATAAAGGCGCGCGAAGATCATGAGACACGCTATAAACAAACCTGTCAAGCTCGCCATTGGATTTTTTCAATTCCTCGTTAGATTGCTGCAGCGCATCTTCATATTCTTTACGCAGCGTAACGTCGCGAAAATTAACAACGATGCCCTTTACAGCCTCATCATGCAACATATTGATAGCTGCACCTTCGCACCAAATTATCGCACCATCTTTTCTTATTTGCCTGTAAGAATGTTCAATCGTTTTGCCGGGATTGTGCAATACTTTTTGCAAGGCCTCGCGTGCCTGTAATTTATCTTCTTCATAAACACGGGTAAAAGCACCTCTACTCATAATCTCCTCAACCGTATAGCCGGTAATGCGGAGCACCGAATTACTCGCGTAATTTATCTGTAGCTTTTCGTCTAAGACCAAAATAGCATCTACTGCATTTTCAATTAAAGACCGAAATTTATGCTCGCTATTCTTCAATGCATCCTCTGCTTCCTTGCGCTGCGTGATATCAGAAGTAAAGCCATCTAACCTTATCATTTTGCCATCTGCGTCGAGGGTTGGCGTCAATTTTGATTCCATCCAACGTATATCGCCATTGCTATGGTGTATTCTATAAACGTTTACGATAGGCTTTCCCTGATCTAACAAAACCTGATTTTCAGCTATTACATGCCTGTCTTCTTCCAAAATTACATCGAACCACAAATTGGCATTCTTTTTAAATTCCTCAAGACTATAGCCGTAAACCTTTTCGCATGCTGAGGACATCTGCAATAACTGATACGTCTGCATATCAACAGAATAGAAGACTTCCTGCATATTTTCGAACAGTGTACTCAAATGCTCATTTGCGAGCTTTAACTCTGCTTCCGACTTTTCCTTTTCCGTTATATCCTGTACCGTGCCGATCATTTTAACCGGCCTGCCTGTTTTTTCATCAAATATTATTTCGGCCCTCTCATTAACTATCTTTTCAATATTCCCGGATAAAATAAGCCGATGAGTTACATCGTATATACTGCCAGTAGCCAATGCCTTCTCCATTACTGTTTTAATCATTTGCTGATCTTCAACAGGTATAAGGCTATAGAACGAATTATTATCGATGGCAGAACCAGGAGTAAAGCCAAATATCCGGTAAGTTTCTGTTGACCAGTAATGGCGGTTTTGCGTAAGATCATCAGGGTCAGGAATATCCATTTCCCAACTACCAATTTTGGCTATTCGCTGTGATGTTTCGAGATGAATACCTTGCTGCATTCTTTCCTCTTCAACACCTGTCTGCTCTGCTGAAGTATTTATTGTCTGTAACAGATCTCTAACATCTGCAGGTAAACTGTCAGAATTTTGTAAACAGTCCTTTACCCGCTGAAGCAGTAGTTTATCTAACATAGAAATCCTCTCTTTATTTAACAAATGCGACGTAAAACCGTGAAGGTCAGACAGGGTTTTTCAGCTTACTTATTGTCGATCATTTTATGTAACATATAAACTTATGCAAAACGCTTAAAAAAAGCAAGACATTAAATATAATAAATATGACAACCACTTATCATCTTAGCCTTAAACGTTGAGCATAAGTTTCTTTCGTTATATTTCTTATTATGGCATTTATGTCGATGAACTTCGCTGTTACAGACCATGCGGCTCGATCATGATGTAACGGATGCGAGGGAAGTCTTTTTTAATTTTTTTGCTGAGACGATTTATTGCTCTGTTGATGTTTTCTGTTTCGAGACCGTCTTTGAATGCTACTATGAGCATGAGTATTATTTCTTCGGGGGATTGATAGATGGAGTGGATTTTAGTTACTTTTTTTATATCATCATCTTTTTCTACCAACTCAATTATTTTACTACGGTTCTCTTCGGCTATACCTTCACCCATAAGCAAGCTGCGGCTTTCCCGGGCAATGATAAGTGAAACGCCTACCAATAACAGGCCTACCAACAAGGAAGCAAGCCCATCGATATACGGCAGGTGGAACTGTTGGTTGAGAAATACACTTATGGCGACTATTACTAAACCTATTATGGCCGCGAAATTTTCAAAAAGCACCGTAAATATTGTAGGGTCTTTGCTGCGGATAAGCCCATCCCACCAGGAGAGATCGCCTTTCTCCCTATAGAACTGCCGTGTGGGTATGATCATGGAAACAGCTTCAAAAATAAAAGAGATAGCCAGCACTATGTAATTCATGGCAGGGTTATCCTGTGGTACGGGCTTTAAAATGTGCTGAATACCCTGATAAATGGAGATGCCGCCACCCAGGCCAAAAAAAAGAATAGAGACTATGAAAGACCAGAAATACAATTCCTTGCCATAGCCAAAAGGGTGTTCTTTATCCGGCTTTTGCTTGCTTTTATACAGACCAAATAAAAGCAGGAAACCATTACCGGAATCTACTATGGAATGTACGCCTTCTGCTATCATCGCAGAGCTCCTGCTGATGCTGCCTGCGATGAATTTGGTAACCGCTATAAGCAGGTCAGCCGCAAGCGCACTGTATATGGATCTTTTTGAAGGCATTACAACATTGGCGTAAACGCCTTTAATTCAAAATTAAAAAGTAAAAATTATACCTGCTACCATTTTGATTACTATAAGTCCGGCCACTCTCAAGATTACCACATTACTAATTAAAGTGACTGAACAATTTTATTACTTCCACTGCTTCCTTAACATCATGTACCCTGAGAATGGATGCACCCTGTTGCAGGGCTACCATGTGGAGTGCGGTGCTACCATTGAGTGCGTGCTCGGGATTTACTTTTAGTGCTTTGCATATCATGGACTTGCGGGAAAGGCCAGCAAGTATGGGCTTGCCTAACATGCGGAAAGTGTGAAGATCATTAAGCAAAGAAAAGTTATGCTCTAATGTTTTACCGAAGCCGAAGCCGGGGTCAATGATGACATCGGTAATGCCTGCTTTGTAACATTGTGTAACGACATCTTTCAGATAATCGCGGACCTCTGTTACTACATCAGTGTACTGCGGATCCTGCTGCATGGTTTGCGGAGTGCCCTGCATGTGCATGGCGATGTAAGGAACCTTTAAGGCGGCGACAGTGCGCAACATATCAGTATCGAAGCGACCGGCGCTAACATCATTAATAATAGATACACCTGCTGCTACTGCTTCTTTTGCGACTGCGGCATTGTAGGTATCAGCAGAAAGCCATACATCAGGAAAATTTTTATAAATAAGCTCTATTGCCGGTATTACCCTATCCAATTCTTCAGCGGGCGAAATAAGCGATGCACCGGGCTTAGTAGTGGCCCCGCCTATGTCCAGTATAGTAGCGCCATCACGTATCATTTTTTCAGCAATCTTTAACAAGCCGTCTTTGTCGCTATCCTTACCTTTAGTGTAGAAGCTGTCGGGAGTGGCATTGAGGATACCCATAACAAGCGGTTGAGCAAGATTAAGAATGCGCCCTTTGCTCTGAAGCGTGGTTTGTATGGGTAAAAGTGTATTTTTGAAACTCACAGAAAAAAGTATGGTTTTCGAAGCTGTAATTTAGGAATGTTTCAGCGGAAAGGAAGAAAGGCCATAGATAAACAAAACAGCAAACCGAAAAGTAAACAATGACGCACACTTTGCAACAGTATGAACAGGTATTGGCCCAGTGCAAAGACCTGTATGTAAAGAAGGCTAAAGACTATGGTACATCGTGGCGGGTACTACGCCCCATAAGCATTGTGGACCAGATATATATAAAGGCATGGCGCATACGCCAGATACAGGAAAACGGCGAGCAAAAAATACAGGACAGTATAGAAAGTGAATTTATAGGCATAGTAAACTATGGCATAATAGCACTGATACAAGGCGCTATGCCTGCTGACGCCCCTACTGAGCTGAGCGCTGGTGATGCCAAAATGTGGTATGAAAAGAAGGCCAAAGAAGTACATGACCTGATGCTGCAAAAAAACCATGACTATGGCGAGGCATGGCGTGATATGTCGCAACAATCATTTGTGGACCTGATACTGGTAAAATTGCTGCGCATAAAACAGATACTGGCTAATGACGGGCAAACGATAGTGAGCGAAGGAATGGACGCTAACTTTATAGATATAGTGAACTATGGGATCTTTGCACTGATAAAGATAAGTGAGCTGTAAATCCGTGTTTGACGTGTATTTGACATAGACTCGCAGCATATTTTATTAAACTAAAAAAATAAAAAAAATAGAAATAGCTATATGAAATACTTCCTTTGGTTGGTAAGAATCGTAGTGGGTGTTTTATTTATATTCTCGGGACTGGTGAAGGCCAATGATCCTTTGGGCCTTGTGTACAAGATGAAGGAATTCTTTGAAGTGCTGCATATGAACTTTATGGAGCCATATGCATTTGCCTTCTCCATTGCAATGATAGCCTTTGAAATACTGTGCGGCATGGCTGTGCTGCTGGGTTTTGCGTTCAGGGTGTTCTCTGTATTACTATTGTTATTAAATATGCTGTTCACCTTCCTTACTGCTTATGCGTGGTTTACAGGTACTGTGAAGGAATGCGGCTGCTTTGGCGCGTGCATAAAGATATCTAACAGCGCAACTTTTTATAAGGATGTGGTATTACTGGTATTGAGCATATTCCTGTTCGCGATGCGGAAACGCGTACATCCGCTTTTGCCCAAATATCCCAATACTGCTATAATAATTCTTACTGCGTTTTTTGCATTCGGCTCACAATGGTGGGCTTTGGAGCATTTACCATATTATGACTGCCTTGCTTACAAGCCCGGCAATAACCTGTGGCAGGAAATGCAGATACCACCCGGCGCCACACCAGCAGTGTATGAAAGCGTGATGATATATGAAAAGGATGGTGTAAAGAAAGAATTTACCACGCAGAACTATCCATGGCAGGACAGTACCTGGAAGTTTGTAGACCGTAAGGACAAGCTGATAAAGGAAGCGACCGGCGAACCACTGGTGCGGGACTTTACCTTAACCGACTATGATGGCAATGACCATACACAGGAGATACTGACTGCCAGGGGCTATACCTTCCTGCTATTTGTGCGGGATGCTAACAGCGCCCGAGCGGACAACATGGACAGGCTGCACAACATAATAACGGAAGCACGGAAGCAGAATATTAATTTTTACGTGGTGACATCATCTGACAAAAAGGATGCTATGGCGCTGCAGCAAAAATGGAATATGCCTGGCATTGACTTCCTGCAACTGGACGCTACGGTGACCAAAACCGTAATGCGCTCTAATCCGGGGCTGATGCTGATAAAAGACAGTGTGATAACAAATAAATGGAGCTACCGCGACTACCCTAAAAGTATTACTATGCAAAACGGCAAACTGGAACTGCAATAGTGCTACGATACCTGGCACGGCGCATACGGTACAGCCTGCTGGTGCTGTGGGGAGTGGTGACACTGGTATTTTTCCTCTTTAATGTACTGCCCGGCGACCCCGCGAGGCTGATAATGGGACAGCGAACCAATAGCGCTACCACAGAAAATGTGCGCAAGGAAATGAACCTGGACAAGCCCATGCTGACCCGCTACCTGCTTTACCTGGACGATATATCGCCAATAGGGATACATGGCAGGGATGCGGAGAGCAAAGAAAAATATCATTATACTGCACTCTTTCCCATATCTAATAAAAAGTGCGCTGCAATAAAGTGGCCATACCTAGGACGCAGCTACCGAACTAAAAGGCTGGTAAATAATGTGCTAGCAGAAGCATTGCCCGGCACTGTAATATTGGCGATAGCTGCTATGACGCTGGCAACGATAGTGGGTATACTGCTGGGTGTAATAGCTGCCCTGAAAAAAGATACCTGGATGGACACATCTGCTGTCGCGGCGAGCGTGGGGGGGATATCGATGCCTTCATTCTTTGCGGGGCTGGTGATAGCCTGGCTATTTGGCTACGTGTGGCATGGATATACAGGATTGAATATGACCGGCAGCCTGTGGGAATATGACCCTTTTACCGGAAAGCACCTGGTACTTAAAAACTTAATATTACCTGCTTTAGCGCTAGGCATAAGGCCACTGGCTATTATTACACAGCTAACGAGGAGCGCTCTGCTGGACGTACTAAGCCAGGACTATATAAGAACCGCTTATGCTAAAGGCCTATCCCGAGCTAAAATCGTTTTCAGGCATGCATTACCTAATGCTTTGAATCCGGTTATAACAGCAATATCGGGGTGGCTGGCAGAATTGCTGGCGGGGGCATTTTTCGTGGAATATATATTTGGCTGGAAAGGAGTGGGCAAACTGACGGTGGACGGACTGGACAAGTTTGATTTCCCGATAGTTATGGGCTCCGTATTGCTGACTGCCGTAATATTTATAGTGGTAAACCTGGTGACAGATATGCTATATGGATGGCTGGACCCGAGGGTACGCCTGTATTAAAACTCTTATATTATTCCAAGGTTAAGAAATCATTAATTTTACGTTATCATTATAGCTCCCCAATAAGTAACCTTATTTTTGCCGCCTATTCAATATTACATTTTCATTAAATAATTGTTATGGCGTTTAGCTCAATCGTAAAGTTTTTCCTTCCAAAAGACAAGGTATTTTATGGCCTGTTTGAAGAAGTATCGCTGACACTGGTAGAAATGGCAACCGTTTTTGTAAAGGCAGTGAACTCACAGGACATATATGAAAGAGATGCCTTGCTAAAAAGCCTGGAAACACTGGAGCATAAAAATGATGAGGTAACACACCGCATATTTATAGAACTGGGCAGGAACTTCATTACGCCATTTGACCGGGAGGATATACATTACCTGACCACTTCACTTGATGATGTGGCTGACTATATATGGGGAGCTGCAAAGCGCATAGTGAACTATGGTATAAATGATAAGAATGATGATTACCTGCGGGGCTTCGGAGAAATAATTGCCAAGTCGATAAATGCACTGCATACCAGTGTGCATGAACTGCGCAATATGAAAAACCTGCGCGCCATAACTGATGCATGCGTACTGATAAACAGCCTGGAAAATGACGGGGATGACCTGCTGGACAAAGCAATGATGGAACTATTCAGCGCGCAGATAAATGCAGTGGAATTGATAAAGAAAAAAGACCTGTATCAAATGCTGGAAACAGTAACCGACAAGTGCGAAGATGCCGCAAATGTTATTGAATCCATTATCATTAAATACGCTTAGTAGCCTTCTCTCTTTATGTCCACATTGCTGATATTCATAATAGTGCTGGCATTGGTCTTTGATTTTATCAATGGCTTTCATGATGCTGCCAATTCCATAGCCACTGTTGTATCTACAAAGGTATTAACACCATTCCAGGCAGTGATATGGGCTGCCATGTTCAACTTTGTTGCCTTCTTTATATTTAAAGACCATGGTGTAGCCAATACTATATCCAAAACCGTGAAGGAAGTGGATATAACGCTAACCGTAATAATAGCCGGGCTTATCGCCTCTATAGGGTGGAACCTGCTGACCTGGTGGTTTGGGATACCATCCAGCTCGTCGCATACGCTGATAGGCGGCTTTGCGGGAGCGGCCATTGCCCACGCCGGCTTTGGCTCAGTGAATCCTGAACCTGTAATAAAAACTATAAGCTTTATAGTACTAGCTCCACTGGTGGGTATGATAGCCGCCTTTATTATTTCGCTGTGGTTTATCAATGCCTTCAGGAAAGGGATATTACCCAAGCTGGTATCAATAGGCGTGATAGTAGGTGTGGGAATATTACTGAGCCAGCTAATGGAATTTGACCCTGCGAAACTGAAGGGACATTACAGTACCTATTTTCTAAATGTAGCGCTGGATACCAAGAACTTTAAATGGATACTGCTGGCATTCATACTTATTATCATTAGCATATTTACTTTATTCCTTAGCAGTTTAAATTATGCACGCTCTACTGCGTGGTTCAAACGCCTGCAGCTTGTTTCATCTGCTGCATTCAGCATAGGTCATGGCGGCAATGATGCACAGAAAGTAATGGGCATTATAACTGTAGCGCTCATCGCGGGAGGGCACATAAAGAATTTTGAGCAAATGCCTGTGTGGGTGCCACTGGCATGCTATACTGCTATATCCCTTGGTACAATGAGCGGCGGCTGGAAAATCATTAAAACAATGGGAACGCGCATAACTAAAGTAACACCGTTTGAAGGTGTGGCGGCGGAAACGGCGGGTGCACTTACACTTTTTATTACAGAGAATTTGAAAATACCAGTGAGCACTACGCATACCATCACCGGCTCTATAATAGGTGTGGGGGCTACAAAACGCTTATCTGCAGTGCGCTGGGGCGTAACCATTAACCTGCTTTGGGCATGGATACTTACGATACCTGTGAGTGCGGTATTCGCTGCTGCGGTATACGCCATTATCCAGTTTTTTATTTA
>Ga0207647_10002444_pt1 | contig 14085 bp, 13 predicted proteins | sample KBSCornC2_FD_184295 | JGI IMG/M metagenome (GOLD analysis project Ga0207647, IMG submission 184295) | Corn rhizosphere microbial communities from Kellogg Biological Station, Michigan, USA - C2 (SPAdes) (version 2) | ecosystem: Host-associated > Plants > Roots > Rhizosphere ...
TGTTCCTAGGGTAGGAGCCGATCTGCTACTCCGCAAGTCCGGAAGATGCGATCCGAAGATGAGATTCTAGAAGTGCATGAAAACTCTGGTATTGCTTGCGTGCCTGATCGGCGTGAGTGGGTGGACGTGGGCGCAGAAGTCACAAGATACGCCCGAAGTAAGAACGACGGTTGTTGTGGTGGGTGCTCCGGATGTCCTGGCAGAAGAAGACTCGGCGAGGGCGACCCGGGTGCTGGGGATCGAAGACCGGCGCCTGGCACTGAGCGACAACAACGATGTGCTGCGCAGTGACCCTGCGGTAGACATTCAGCAGCGCGGAGGCGCCGGAGTGCAGGCGGATCTATCGATCCGTGGAAGCTCCTATGAGCAGACGCTGGTGCTCTTGAACGGTTTGCGCATCAACGATGCCGAAACCTCGCATTTCAACCTGGACCTCCCAGTGCCCATGGCAGCCCTCGCAACAGCACATGTACTGCACGGTGCGGGATCGACGCTCTATGGCTCCGATGCTGTCAGCGGTGTCGTGAACTTTGTCACCACCCCGGCGCAGGATGGACTGCGGTTACGGCTGCAGGCAGGCGGCGGGAGCTTCGGAGGCCAGGAACAGTCGGCGCTAGCCTCGTGGGGGAAAGGGAAGCTGAGCCAGGTTTTTGCGGCTGGCCGGGATTTCTCCTCCGGGTTCATGCCTGACCGGGACTACCGCTCCGAGGAGGCGAGTTCAGAGACCCGGTTTCACTCGGCGTTGGGTGACTCGGATGTGCTGCTGGCAGGAAGCGATCGCGCCTTCGGGGCAAATGGGTTCTACGGAAACTACACCTCGTGGGAGCGGACAAAGGGATGGTTTGCCGGTCTGAGTCAGCAGATCGATCCAAAGACGCAGGCGGCGGTGGCATTCCGGCGGCATACGGATATCTTTCTCCTGACCCGGAGCAATCCGCTGGGCTACAAGAACCAGCACATCGATACAAGCTGGCAGGGCGTTGTGCGTCGTCAGGACGCCTTGCCGTGGAAGCCTGCGAAAGTCTTCTACGGGCTCGAGACAAATGCCGACCAGATCGACAGCACCAACCTCGGGCGCCATGGACGGAATCGCGGTGCAGGGTATGTAGATATGGAAGTTCGTGGACGAGGGAAGGGAACCCTCTCCGTCGGATTACGTGAAGAGGTCTTCAGCGGCGGCAACACTGTGCTGGTGCCATCGGTCGCCGGAAGCTTCTGGATGGGCCAGAGCCTGAAGGCGAGAGCATCCGTCGGCCGCGGATACCGGCTGCCGACGTATACGGACCTGTACTACAACGATCCGACAACGGTCGGAAATGCCGCGCTGAAGCCGGAGTCGGCCTGGAGCTTCGATGGAGGGCTGGACTGGTATCAGGGGCACAGATTCTCCGCTTCGGTGACAGGTTTCCATTCGCGGCAGACCAATGCGATTGACTATGTACGAGCCAGCACCTCTGAGAAGTGGCGTGCAGCGAACCTGACCGGTGTACGGTTGACCGGAGCTGAAGCAGCGATTGACTGGCGGCCGGTGAGTGGACAGACAGTGCGTGTCGCTTTCACACAAATCTCGGGTGCGCGTGAAGCGTTGCAGGGGCTGCAGTCCGTCTATGTCTTCAACTTCCCCACACAGAATGCGGGGGTGGAGTGGATAGGACGGAGGAAGAACGGTCTGCTCCTGCGGCAAAGAGTGCGTGCCGTGCATCGGCTGGCAAGGGACGTGTATCCAGTCTGGGATGCATCGGCGGCATGGGAGGGAAGACAGGTTCAGCCTTACTTTCGCATGACGAACGGAAGCGACTCGCAGTACCAGGAGCTTGTGGGCGTACCAATGCCTGGGCGAGCGTATATTGCCGGAGTTGTGGTGTTCTGGGGGAAGGCCAAGTAATGGAAGGATTGAAACATTGAAGAATTGAATAAGGGTTCGAACTTCGCTCGAATTCTTTTTCTTTGTCATTTCGCCGTGACCGAAGGGAACGGAGAAATCTGCTTCTCTGCCCACTCCGAAACGACTTACTGGTTAAAAACAAAACCGCGGTTCTGATCAGAACCGCGGTTTTGTTTTGTTTCTGCTTAGAGTTCCGAGAAGATGTCCTTGAAGTCGTAGCAGCCCTTACGCGTCGACAGCCATTCAGCAGCGCGGACAGCACCTTCGGCAAAAGCGCGGCGGCTGAATGCCTCATGGGTCAGGACGATCTTGTCTCCCTTGGACGAGGCCGTCAGCGTATGAAGTCCGACCGCATCGCCTTCGCGGTGACTGGTGATGGGAGCTTTCACACCGCCGAGTGCTTGTTCCAGGCTGATGGCTGTGCCGCTGGGCGCATCGAGCTTGGTGACGTGATGGGTCTCGTCGATCGTGAATGTGTAGCCGGCCCTTGCAAGTCCCTTGGCTAGAACCGCGGCAGCCTGGAACATCACCTGGGTTCCGATGGAGTAGTTCGTGCCATAAAGCAGGCCGGCCTCTTTGCGTTCGGCCAGGCTGCGCATATCGGCGAGCTTCTCGTACCAGCCGGTGGTGCCCACCACAACACGGGCCCCGGTCGCGAGACAGGCACGCAGGTTGGGGATAACAGCTTCGGGCGTGGTGAAATCGATCACCACATCGAAGCCGGTGACGAATGGAGGCGTCAGCGCGGCGGCGTTAGGGTTCTCTTTCGCATCGAGAACGTGCACGCCATGGCCGCGCTCATGCGCGACGTCGGCGACAAGCTTGCCAGTCTTACCGTGTCCGAGGACGAGGATACGCATCAAAGATCTCTCTGATCAGGCTTTTGCGGTTGCAGGTTCGGTCTGTGCTGCAGTGCGAGCTTCCACATCGAAGACGCCAGGATCAGGGTTGGCGAAAAACTTCTTGTGCAGAGAGCGCACCGCCTCTTCCACGTCCGACTCCTCGATCATAAAGCTCATATTGATTTCGCTGGCTCCCTGGCTGATCATGCGCACATTGACGTGGCTTACAGCCGTAAAGACCTGACCGGAGATGCCCGCGTGACCGCGAATATCTTCACCTACCAGGCAGATAAGAGCCTTATTGGGATCCAGTTTAACGTCGGCGATGGCGCTGAGATCTTCGATCACTGCATCGAGACCGATGTTTGAATCGACGGTCAGCGAGATCGAGACCTCGGAGGTGGAGACCATATCGACCACGACCTTGTGCCGGTCGAAGATGTCAAAGACGGCCTTCATATAACCATGCGACATCAGCATGCCGGAGCTGACGATGTCGATGATGGTCAGCTTCCGCTTCGCTGCAATGCACTTGAAGGGCGACTTGCAGGGTGGAGCGGCCGCGATGATCTTAGTGCCTTCGTTCGCCGCGTTACGCGAGTTGAGCACCCAGACGGGGATGTTCTTCTGCACGGCCGGAAGGATGGTCGCCGGATGAAGCACCTTCGCGCCGAAGTAGGCAAGCTCGGCCGCCTCTTCGAAGCTGATGGTCTTCACACGAAGCGCGTCGGAGGTGATGCGAGGATCCGTCGTCATGATGCCGTTGACATCGGTCCAGATCTCGATAGCTCCAGCATGCAGACCACCACCAATCAGAGCGCCGGTGTAGTCAGAACCGCCGCGGCCCAGAGTGGTCGTAATGCCCTGCTCGTTGGAAGCGATGAAGCCCCCCATGACCGGCGTCTTACCGGCATCGATCAGCGGCAGTACATTCGCGACCAGCTTCTCTTCGATCTTGTCGGTAAGTGGTTTGGCTTTACCGAAGGCTGAATCCGTGATGATGGACTCGCGCGCATCATGATGAATGCCGTTCAGGCCGCGCTGATCGAAGGCCGCAGCAACCATCCGCGATGAGAGACGCTCACCGTAGCTGACGACATTGTCTGTCGTACGTGGCGTGAGCTCTCCAACAGCTGCAATGCCGCGGAGCAGATCGTCGAGCGAATCGAACTCATGCCCGAGGACAGGCTGTATGGCGGTGAAGCGTTCGTTGTCCAGCAGCTCAGCGGCGGTGTCGACGTGGCGATTGCGCAAACGCGCAGAGATCGCGAGCGCGCCCATCTTGTCGCCTTTACCGGCAGCAGCAGCGGCAGCCAGAAGCTGGTCCGTCACCTTGGCCATGGCAGAGACGACAACTACGGGAGAGAGACCTTTTTCGGTACGGGTACGGACGATGGCGGCGGTACGATCAATCGCCTTGGCGTCTTCGACCGAGGTGCCACCGAACTTCATAACGACGATGTGATTGCGAGGTGTGCTCATGCGCTTACCAGCGCTTCCTGCCGCGCGCCGGCGAACTTGAACTTACCCATCACTGCCAGGATCTCGGCGTTCAGAATGGCCGCGCCTGCAGCTCCACGAACGGTGTTGTGCGATAGCAGGACAAACTTCCAGTCCAGCAGCGAGCACGGACGTAGACGACCCACGGTGGTGGCCATGCCATTGCCGCGGGCGATGTCCAGGCGGGGCTGGGGACGGTTTTCCGCTTCGTCGTACTCGACCGGATGCAGCGGGGCCGAGGGCAGGTGATGCGCACGCAGGGGCTGGAACTCGCGCCACGCGGCGACCATCTGTTCGTAGGTGGCCGGGGTCTTCAGCTTGATGCTGACGCACTCGGTGTGGCCGTCGATAACGGGAACCCGGTTGCAGTGCGCGGAAACTTTTGCGTCAAGCAGGTCAATGGAGCCGGTGCCGGCAGTCTCATCTGCGTTGAAGGCGCCGAGCAGCTTACCGACCTCTTCCTCCAGCTTCTCCTCTTCGTTCTTGATAAAGGGAACGACATTGCCGAGGATGTCGAGCGACGGAACGCCGGGGTAGCCGGCGCCGGAAACAGCCTGCATGGTTGTGACAAAAAGGCTCTCGATACCGAACTTCTGTTCCAGCGGAGCCAGTGCGAGCACCAGGCCAATGGCGCAGCAGTTGGGATTGGTGACCAGGAAGCCGCCGTTCTGCTTGCGGGAGACCTGAGTCTCGAGCAGCCCGAAGTGATCGGAGTTAACCTCGGGTACAACCAGAGGAACGTCCGGAGTCATGCGGAAGGCCGAGGAGTTGGAGATCACGGCGCAGCCTGCATTGGCGTAGGCAGGCTCCAGTTCCTTGGCGATCGGCGAATCGACGGACGAAAAGATAATGCGCGGCACTTCGCCGGACGCGAGCTGCTCCGCCGTGGGGACGGTGTTGGGCTGCACGATCATTTTGGCGATCTGCGCCGGCAGCGGCGTGTCGAGCTTCCAGTTGGTGGCCTCAGCGTACGGTTTACCGGCGGAGCGGTCCGATGCCGCGAGCCACGTAATCTCGAACCAGGGGTGGTTGGCGAGAAGTTGGATAAAGCGCTGGCCCACCATGCCGGTGGCGCCAAGGATACCTACTTTACGTCGTTCCATACTGTCCTTGCGCATAGTTACTGCGCGTCTTTGACTGAAAGCGTGATTTGTCTAGGATACCAAGGATCGTCCGTTTAGCGGCCAAACTGACGCAGGTGATGGTCGGTATGGAGCCAGGCCCAGCGGTGCCATTCCCGGGTGGTCATACCAGCGAAGATGGGGTGGGGCGGCCAGTTCTCCCGGTTGGCGGCGAAGGCGTCGAGGGCCTGCAGCAGAGTCTCGCGATCGCACTGGAATTCCGCCGGTGGGGTGCCGCCAACCCCCTGTTTCATCTCGGGAGTGGTCGGAACGCCTTTCGGCCATTTGGTGGGAAAGTTCAGGGCAAGCCACTTGTAGAGTCCGACCGGGAGCGGCGGCTTGATCCGGGTATGGATCGTCCGCCGGTTGAGGCCATAGAGCAGAGAGTCGGTCATATGACAGACGGCCTGTGCCGCAGTCATATCGCCCCACTGCGGAGGTGTGTCCGAGGTGAGAGAGGCGATACGCGATTTCAGCGCCTGGAGGTCGGCTGGGTTGGCGATGGTGGAGGGCACGGCCAACAGTGTAGCTGGAGTTGCCAGTTGGACTGGCGATGCTGCTGCGGGTTCCCTCGCATCGGTGTGTTGATGGGCCTTCTTGTGCCCTTGCAGTACCGCTTCAACTTTCAACTTTTAACTTTCAACTGTAGTTAAGAGATATGCTTGATGGTTTTCTCGCGGAACTGGAAGTCGATTCGAATCTCTTTGGCAGAGAGGGGCTGCGGAAGCGCATCGATGCGCTGGACCGGTTAGATTTTTTTCTGGGAAGCGCAGGGCCGCGGAGCGGTGTGAGTGTGCGACGCGCCGTGGCGATGCGTGCGCGGCTCGATGCGGCCAATGTAGCTGTGTATGACGCGGTTCGGCAGGAGATACGGCAGGGTTCCGTGGCGGACGTCTGGCAATGGTTGCGGAGTCAACGTGAGACGGAGCTGCCGCGTCCAGGGCTCTCGTATGACTCGCTGGATGAGATTGTGAGCGGCCTGTTGCGGCTTCACGTGCCAGAGATGGAGTTGCCGGAGCTGGCAGAGGAGATGGTGTTCTATCAGCCGACGCCGGCGCGACACATTCTCGATCTGATCGAGCATCTTGGCTTGCAGGAGGCGGACCGTCTGATTGACTTCGGTGCCGGGATGGGACATGTGTCTTTGCTGGCATCAATGCTCTCCGGATGTCAGAGTGTCGGGGTTGAGGTGCAGGCTGCCTATGTGGCAGCCGCGCGACGGTGTGCGGCGGACCTCGGGTTGGAACGGGCACGTTTTGTCGCGCAGGATGTCAGAGATGCTGATCTGGGCTGGGGAACAATCTTCTATCTGTACACGCCGTTCCGAGGCTCGATGCTGGCAGAGGTGTTGCGGCGCTTAGAAGAGGAGAGCCGCAGGCGGCCGATGCGGATTGCTTCGCTCGGCCCCTGTACTTCGGGGATTGCGGCGCAGCGCTGGGTGAGGAGCGTGTCGGCTTTGGAAGAGGGGCGTGTGAGCCTCTTTGAGGCCGGTTGAAAGTCTCGTCTCGTCAGACGTCTTCGGAGCGGCGTCGTCTGCGGGCGGGTTGTGAACCAGCTCCGGCGAAGACACAGACCATCACGACGGCGTGGATGAGAAACCAGACCGACAGGCCCTGGCTCTGGTAGATGAGAACCAGGATCAGAATGCGCGGCACCAGGATGGCGGCGAGTAGCGGCACCCATCCAATGAGGTGGAATGGTGTGAGATTGCCCTGCAGCCACGCGATGGCGAGACAGATGCGGGGCAAAAAGAGGGAGAGGACGAGGAACCAGAAGGGTAAGGTCGTGGTGGCGAGGTGCAGGGAAGAAAGGTTCATGGCGGTTCAGTCAGTGATGGTCTCTTCGCGACCTGCTGGTTCAGATGCTTCGCGAGTCGGTGGTGTCATACCAAAAGGCTGGAAGTGTGCGGCGTTTCGACCGGAGCGTTTCACATGGTAAAGAGCAGCGTCGGCGCGTGCCAAGAGAGTTCTGGTGGTGTCGTGAGGCTCTCCTTCGGCGATACCGATGGAGAGCGTGATGGGAAGCTTGCCATGGACAGGAGGTATCCGGCCGATCGCATCGCGAATGCGCTCAGCAACCATGACGGCATCGGTTCCTTCAGTGCCTGGTAGAAGCAATAGCAGCTCGTCTCCGCCGAAACGGCCGAAGGTGTCATAGGCGCGGAGCTGTTCCTGAATCGCCTGAGAAACCAGGCGAAGAGCTTCATCGCCGGCAGCGTGTCCTGCGGTGTCGTTGAAACTTTTGAAGTTGTCGATATCGATAAGCATGAGTGACAGAGCCAGACCGCTGCGGCCGGCATGTTCGAGCTCTTGTGCGAACTTCGATTCGGCGGCGGCGCGGGTGAGTGCTCCGGTAAGCGAGTCGATCTGGGCGGTGCGAAGGGTAGCGGCACGCAGCTCACTGGTGATCATCGCGAGCAGGAACATGCCAGTGACACCGATGTGAAGGAAACCGGTAAGGATGCTGACCGTCTGCACGCTGTCGCGCTGCATGAAGTTCTGCGGCGCTCCCTGCACCAGAAGGAGAACAATGCGCTGAAAGCTGAGCAGGGCAAAGATGCCAAACGCAACGGCTCCGAAACGAAGGAATCGTTTGGCGTTTGAGCATCTCCAAAGGGTGATGGCGGGAAGCAGGCGGCCGATCCCGATCGACCATGCGGCGGCGATGGAGCGGATTACGATGTCCTGTTTGACCAGGCTGAAGTAGAAGAGCGCTGCGATACATACGGCGCCCGAGATCTCCATGATCCAGCCATACCGGGAACGGTCTTTCAGGAAGAGCTGGATGCCGCGGACGACGAGGTAGTAGCTGAAAAAACCGACGGTATTGCCGATTGCGGCAGAGACCACCAGAGGCACCGCACCGCGTGCCGCCACCAGCAACAGGGCAACGACGCCCAGAGCAAAGCCCCCGGACATGAGGCCGATGCCACGCATCGCAGGATTCACCCGCCGCAGGATCAGAAAGGCAGAGGCCATCAGCAGCTCTAGAAGGAGCTGGCAGACCAGCAGCGTCCTGTTATCGAACCACGAGAGCAGGTGATCCATCCAGTGACTAGATCCTAATTGGAGCTCTTTGTTGCCAGTTGCCAGTTGGAGCGGCGATGGCGCTATGGGTTGCTTTGCCTGGGTGTGTTGATGGGCGTTTTAGTGCCCATGCCGTACCTCGTCAACTGGCAACTGTTAACTGGCAACTGTTTTTACTTCCCCTGGACGAGCCAGGTGAACTGTTCTTTGGTCAGAGGTACTACCGAGAGGCGGAACTGACGGAACATGATTGAGTCCGCGAAGAGAGGATTGTCGCGAATCTCGGCGAGGGGCTTCGGGCGCGCGATCGCTTTGACTGGCTTGATGCGGACGGCCGGATTCTTCGGGTCAGAGGCATCGACCGAGACAACCTTGGCATGACCGACGGCGGCTTTGCCGACGTTGGAGTGATAGATGACCAGGTCTTCGCCTGGTTTCATGCCACGCAGCGTGATCAGGGCCTGGGGATTCTTGATGCCATCCCATACGGTTTCACCGTCACGCTGCAAGTCTTCGAAGGAGTACGCGTCGGGTTCAGATTTGAGAAGGTAGGCAGCCATGGGGAGATTCTAGTTGCTGGTTGCTGGTTCCTGGTTGCTAGTTTCTCGTGGCTGGGCCATATCGATAGGTTGGCCACGAAGCTGGCGGGAGCTCGAACCTTTTTTTGTCATTTCGGACCTCCCCAAGGGGAGCGGAGAGATCTGCTTCTCCACCCCGTGCATGGGCTCGATATGCCCAGGCCTAGGCTAACCACCAAGGTCGAGTAAGTTGACTTCGGGCAGTGGTTGGCCGAGGAAGCGGGAGCCGAGGGCCTGGAACTTTTCTGTGGAGTCGGTGGCGTAGAAGGTGAGATTGCTCGATGGCCGGCCGGGTAAGGCGTGGAGCATCTCTGCCACTTTGCCGGCTGTGGTCTCCGCCGAGTCGATGACGGTGATCGGTTGCGGGCTCAGTTCTGAGAGAAGCCGTGTGATGAGCGGGCGCAGCAGTGGATAGTGCGTGCAGCCCAGAAGCACGGTCGAGGGCGAGAGTCCGGCCTTGGCGGCGTCGGCGAGAGCTTCGGTGAGGTAGATTCGCGCCACCTGTTCGGTGACGTCGTGGTCGATCCATCCTTCTTCAACGAGCGGCACCAGAAGCGGACAGGCCTTCTGCGTGGCCTTAATGCCGACGGCTTGCAGTGCTTTGAGGTAGGCGTCTGACTGAACGGTGGCCTGGGTTGCCAGCACGAGGGCGGAGCCGGAGCTGGTAGCTTCACGCGCAGCCTCTGCCCCAGGTTCGATCACGCCGAGGATGGGAAGGCTGGTGGATGCTCTGAGTTCCTCCATCGCGAGAGCTGAGGCAGTGTTGCAGGCGATGACAATCATCTCCGCACCGTGGTCTTCGAGGAACTTCGCGGAAGAGACGGCATAGCGCGCAATGGTCTGGCGGGACTTGGCGCCATAGGGAAGTCGGGCGGTGTCGCCCAGATAGGTATAGCGGGCTCCTGGAATCAGCGGCAGGAGTGCGCGCAATACGGTCAAGCCTCCGAAGCCGGAGTCAAAGACGCCAACATGCACGGCGGTCATGGTGTCTCTTTCGTTGATTGAAGGGTGGTGTCGCTAGAAGGATACACCCGATCCAGAGAGAAATGACCCGCCAATGTGGGCCTTGTTTTGCCATCCACGAGGAACCGGATCCGGCTGACTTGTGGAAAATTTGCGTGGACAGTACCCAGTACGGAGAGCACGGTCAGGGTCTCGACTTCGACCCCTGAGGGATGTGCATCAGCGAAGCTCTGCCGGAGATTGATCACGGCCATATATCCGTTCCGCGCCGCCATGTCGGTAAAAGCGGTGGGAGAGGGAATGGTCTTGTCTCCGGTGTTTTTGCCGGCGGCTTCGGGTGGTTTGGGAGGTGTTAGCGGAAGTGGAAGGAAGAAGACGTCGGCAATGGCGGTGCCATCGAACTTGAGGGGGTGGGGCGAGTCTGTCTGTCCGTAATCGCTGAAAAGCCGTTCAAGAATGGCGCGCAGGCGGATCGTCGGCTCGGTGGGGAGCGCGATCTGGCGGTCGCTGGGAGTAATGGTGCCTGCGGCGTCGTCTGCCATGAGGAAGGTAACTGCCTCAGTCTGGGTCGTGTCGCCGCTCGGAGCCTCAATGGGCGTGGCCGCATTGGAGATGGAGTTCAGCCGCGTGATAGTCCGCTGGTGCACGCGCCATAGATAGCCGGCCATGAGCACAGAGAGTGTCATCAGCGCCAGAAACAGGATGCGCTGGTAGCGGGGAATCATCGCACGGCTCCGGCGCCGGTCACGGCGTTTGGATGTCCTCGCCAGAACAGCAGAGCACCGGCGACAGCTTCCGCGACCCGCTGTTGGTAGGTGGGGTCCTGGGCGGTGGCGTCATCGAGCGGGCCAAGCTCGATTGCGACTGCGGGGCAGGTGAGGGAATCGAGTTCAGCCAGCCAGGTGCGGTTATTGGTAACGGGCGTATGGGAGCGGGAAATCGCCGCCTGCAGCTCTGAGGCGAGGCGAAGCGAACGTGTGACCCATGGCGCCTGGGCTTCATTCCAGAGGACAGGTTTGGAGCCCTGGAGAGCCGGCGCAGTCTCCGGAAGCGCTGAGGTGAAGATGTGGACTCCAGCGGCATTGCCGGAGGCATGCAGCGAGAGACAGGCTATGGCCCCGGAACGATTGGCAAGCTCAACCCGGCCATCGCCGGTGAGATTGGCGGCATCATCCGGTGTCGTGTGCGTCAGAACGACTTTGAAGCCGCGGACGATCAGCAAGGATTGCAGGCGGTTAGCGAAGGCGATGGTCACGTCGCGTTCCGGGAGTTTTTCCGTGAGCCGTGCACCGGTATCAGGGCCACCGTGAGCTGCGTCGAGAAGAATAATGGGGGGCTGTACAGGGGTTTGTGCGCGGGCGGCGGGCAGCAGGAGCGCCGCCACCGCCGCCGCAAACAACGCGGGTTTGGAGCATTTTTCCTGTAGGTGTAAAGTCGGGCTTCCGCATCGATGGGCGTTTTCCGTAATGAAAACGCCGCTGCACTTCTCTATCGGGATACCCAACAACAGGAAAAATGCTCTAATCCAGGGCATAGATGGCAAGACCACTCAGCAACTTCGGATAGAAGTCCGTGGACTTCTGCGGCATGACTTCGTTCGCGAAGGCGACATCGCGGAGCTGTTGCAGCGTCACCGGCTTGGTAAGGAAAGCAACGTCTGCCTCTCCTTTGTTCACCAGTTCCATTGCCTCGGATGCTTCGCGCAGGTACTTCACATTGCCGAGCTTCGTCACCTGTTCCTGCGAGAGACCGAGGATCTGCGCAAAGAGCAGGCCGTGGAGCTGGACGACATCGAGCTGGCGCTGGCGCGGAGAAAACTCCTGCAGCTTCGGTGCAATGGCATCAGATTTTGCAGTGAGCAGCCAGCTTCCACGGGCGGTCACAGCGACGAAGGCTACGCCTTCGGTGGCATCGAGGGCAGCCTTCAGGGCTACGTGGTTGCTGCCGTTCAACGGTGCGGCGTCAAAGTACGGAGAGGCCTTGGCGAGCAAGTCGTCTGCCGAGAAGTTCTGCAGGCCGTTGAGCACGCGGTGCGTCGGCAGAATGGTGATTCCGGGCGCCGCCATATTGACGAAGGTCATCATCATGGCAGCTTCGGGGTAGGCGGGCGTGGGCAGGTCAGTGGCGGTGACATGCAGCTTTTCTGCTTCATCGGCGCCTGCGGTCTCAGAGCCCGGAGCCGGGTTGAAAGGCAGACCGAGCTCGGCGGCGCGCTCCTTGGAGTAGGCGACTGAGGTCTCGTAGCGATGATGTCCGTCGGCGATGATGAGCTTTTTATCCTGCATGGCGCCGACGATGATGCGGATCAGGGACGGATCGGTGATCTTCCAGAGCTTGTGGAGGACCCCATAGTCGTCAACAACGGCCTGATCGGGAGCGGGGCCGTTCTCAAAGAGAAGGCGTTCCACGCTGAACCCGGGGTCGTTGTAGAGCATGTAGATTTGCTCGCAGTAGGCCCGGGTGGCTTTGAAGAGAGCCAGCCGGTCGGACTTGTGCTTGGGGAAGGTCTGTTCGTGGCGATAGACAACCTGATCGGCGTAATCGTACAGGTGACCGAGGGCGATAAAGCCGCGGCGCTCGCGCGTTTCAGTGGTGCCAGGAACGGTATAGACCTGCGAGTAGCCATAGATAGCCGGCTCCGCTTCTTCGACCAGCACCTGGTCCTTGCGCCAGGCGTTGAGGGTGTCGGCGGCGCGGGTGTAGACGTTCTCTCCCTCTTCGGTATCGCCGGGGAAGTGTTTACCCAGGATCACGCGGATGAGATTCAGCGGGTGCCTCGCGTAGTAGCGGTCCTGCATCTCCGGGGTGATCTTGTCATAAGGCTGGGTGACGACATCCTCCAGCTTGACCTTGGCGGGGTTATAACGGAAGGCGCGGAACGGATAAATGCGAGCCATGCGTGCGGAAGGCGACACTCCAATCTTTAGGTTCTAGGAGAGATTGTACTTGGGGGCCGTGCGGGCCTGCCGCCCGGGTTGAATAGTTGAATGGTTGGATAGTTGAATGGTTGAGGCCGGAGGAGAGGCAGATTTTCCGCCAACCGATTCCCGCAGAATGACATTTTGTTGACAGCGCGGGGCCCGGTTTTCCCGATCATGGAATGAGAGGCTGCGATTTCACCGGGGAATGCGTCAAACAGGAAAACGGTGGATTACACTCGTACTTCCCGGAGATGATCTCCGGAACGAGGCTAACGGTGGCGGGTCTGGGGCTCAAGGGTCGGCTGGAGCGTGGGCAGCGCGTATGGCGCCGCCTGGCAGTGCTGCTCGTGATGGGTATAGCGCTATGCGGGAGTGTATGGGCACAGGAGAATCCCCTGGGAGACGTGAATACCGCGGTGCCTCCGCCACCAAAGCCCCCGGTTGAGCCGAAAAAAGTGATTGAGGGTGGAGAGAATGTCGCCCGTGAGGCGGCTTCCGCGCCGCGGGGCGCCAGCATCCGTGTCTCGGTCAACCTTGTACTGGTACCGATGACGGTAACCGACCCAATGAACCGCCTGGTGACAGGCCTGGAGCGGGAGAACTTCTGGGTCTATGAGAACAACCAGCCGCAGGAGATCCGCACTTTCTCGCTGGATGACGCTCCGGTGACGATCGGAATCATCTTCGATATGAGCGGAAGCATGGGGTCGAAGTTTCAGCGGGCGCGCAAGGCGTTGAGCGCATTTATGCGGACCTCGAATCCGGAGGATGAGTTCTTTGTGGTCGCATTCAATGACCGCCCCGCCGTGGTGGTAGACAACACCTCGAATGTGGATGACGTCGAAGCCCGCATGGCGATGATGAAACCGGAGAGCAGGACGGCACTGATTGATGCCGTCTACCTGGGCCTGAATAAGCTGAAGGATGCCAAGTTTGACCGCAAGGCGCTGTTGATTATTTCGGACGGCGGCGATAACCGAAGCCGCTATACGGAAGGAGAGCTGCGCAGGGCTGTACGTGAGAGCGATGTCCAGATTTATTCCATCGGCATCTTCGATACGTATGCCTCGACTCCGGAGGAGATTGCCGGTCCCATCATGCTGAACGATATCTGCGAGATGACCGGCGGCCGTATGTTCCGCGTGACCGACGTCGCCGAGCTGGGCGATATCGCGGCCCGTATCTCGCAGGAGCTACGCAACGAGTACGTTGTCGGCTTCCGGCCGGGCGACCTGAAGCATGACGGCAC
>Ga0207647_10002445_pt1 | contig 14083 bp, 10 predicted proteins | sample KBSCornC2_FD_184295 | JGI IMG/M metagenome (GOLD analysis project Ga0207647, IMG submission 184295) | Corn rhizosphere microbial communities from Kellogg Biological Station, Michigan, USA - C2 (SPAdes) (version 2) | ecosystem: Host-associated > Plants > Roots > Rhizosphere ...
TCAAGGATGGGAACGGCGGACCGCGACGCTCGCGTTAAGCCAAGGTGTATCCCTTCTGGATCAAGCGATCACTGTTCGAGCCGCAGGCACCTCGACGCCATCGTGAGCGTTGTGGGCCCAGAACGACTCCTAGGAGCAGCTGATGCTTGCACCCCGCGAGCCTGAGCCGTCGCACCGGCCGCTGATCCCGGTCGCGGCGGCTACGCTTGTGGCTGCGGGCGGGATTGGTTGGCTGCTCCAGCGTGCGTGGAAACCCGAGGGTGACATCAACCACCGCGCAGCGCAGGCCCTGAGCGCTGGCGCCGCGATCCTTTGCGCCAGCGTGGCGCTCGACAGCGCGCTCGAACATTATCGGGGCAAGTTCAAGAATCGGGCGATGTTCGTTGGCCCGACGATGGCGCTGCTGGGCCTCGGAGCCGCGACTTGCCTCGCCTTCCGGCCCGACCGCGCCAAGGATCGGCTGCCGAAGATCGCGCTGATCGCCGTCGGCGCAACTGGGCTGATCGGCATGGGATTCCACAGCTACAATGTGCTGAAGCGCCCGGGTGAGATCGACACGCTCAACCTGTTCTACGCGGCACCGGTGGGCGCGCCCGCGGCGCTGACCCTTGCGGGACTCTACGGGGTGATCGCGGGCGAGATGTTGGATGGTTCCGATTTCGTCGAGACTAGGCTTCCGCAGCTCACAGCGGGCCTTATCGCATTCTCACTGCTGGGTACTGTTGCGGAGGCCGGTCTCTTTCATTTCCGCGGCGCATTCCAGGACCCGGCGATGTACGCGCCGGTGACCATTCCGCCCCTCGCCGCTGTCGCCATCGGGGCCGCTGCCTTGTCTCCGCGAGCGGCGGACTTCGCCAAGCCCTTGCTCCAGGCAACTGCCGTGCTCGGAATCGCGGGACCCATTTTCCACGCTTACGGAATCCATCGGAACATGGGTGGCTGGTACAATTGGAGCCAGATGATCCTGCAGGGACCGCCCCTCCCGGCACCTCCCGCCTTCCTTGGAATCGCCGCCGCGGGCCTCGGTCTGCTACCGGCACTTCGGGAGCGCGAGCATTGAGCGAGTTCCGCTCACCCTATCCGTCGTACGACGTTCTCGACAAATGGGATTCCCCGTCCTGGAATGACCAGACGAGGGAAGCTGTCGGGCGGAGGCTGGACGACGTGCCGAAACGGCACTTCCTCACCGCCGAACAATGGTCGCTGCTCGAAGCAATCGTTGCGCGACTGATGCCACAGCCGGATCGCGAAGAGCCGGTTCCGATCGTTCCGTGGATCGATGATCGACTCCAGAAGGATCGGCGGCCGGGCTATCGCTACGCCGGAATGCCGCCGATGCGGGAGGCGTGGACAGCTGGGCTGGCGGCGATTGCCGCTGAATGCATCGATCGCTTCGGCAAGCCGTTCGAAGAACTGTCGAGTGAGGATCAGGATGGGTACCTGACCACGATCCAGAACGGCGAGGTCTCCAGCCAATTCTGGAGCGACATGCCGGTCCAATGCTTCTTCAGCGAATTGCTGCTGAAGGACGTGCTCGAAATCTATTATTCGCATCCTTGGGCCTGGTCGGAGATCGGCTTCGGCGGCCCCGCTTCTCCTCGCGGCTATGTCCGAACCGGCTTCAATGAGCGCGACCCGTGGGAGGCTGAGGCGGCCGATGTATGAACGCGCCGAGGAAGTCCGCGCGAAGGACGGCCGCGCTCCGGACGTGTTCCGCGAGGGCAAATGGGTCTCGATGCGTTGCTACCCCGACGACGAGGAAGTCGACTTCGCCATCGTCGGAACTGGCGCGGGCGGCGGAACGCTGGCGTGCAAATTGGCCGAAGCAGGTTTCTCCGTCGTCGCGTTCGACGCGGGACCGTTCTGGCGCCCGCTCGAAGATTTCGCTTCGGATGAATCGAGCCAGGGCGACCTCTACTGGACCGATGAGCGGATCAGCGGGGGTGACGACCCGGTGCAGCTCGGCTCGAATAATAGCGGCCGCGGCGTCGGTGGAAGCACCGTCCATTACGCGATGGTCGCGCTGCGCTTTCGGCCCGAATGGTTCAAATGCCGCAGCAAGCTCGGCTACGGCCGCGACTGGCCGATCAGCTATGACGAGATCGAACCATATTATGAGGAAGCCGAAGACGCGCTGAAGATCTCGGGCCCGGTCAGCTATCCGTGGGGCCGGCGGCGCAAGCGCTACCCGTATCGATCGCACCCGATGAATGCATCGGCCCTCGTCCTGGCGAGAGGCGCGGAAAAGCTCGGCATCAAATGGGCGCCAGTCCCGCTCGCAACGCTGTCCGCTCCCCGGGGCATGGCGCATCCCTGCGTCTATCGGGGATTCTGCGTCTATGGCTGCTCGACCAACGCCAAGCAGAGCGTGCTCGTCACCTTCATTCCGCGGGCGCTGAAGGCCGGCGCCGAAATTCGCGATCTCTCGATGGTCGGCCGCATCGAGATGGGAAAGAATGGCCGAGCGACGGGCCTCCGTTACCGCCGCGAAGGCGAATGGCGACGGCAGAAGGCGCGCCATGTGGTGGTCGCAGGCTATTCGATCGAGACTCCGCGGCTTCTTTTGAACAGCGCCTGCCCAGAATTCCCGCACGGCCTCGCCAACGACAACGGCATCGTCGGCAAGCATCTGATGATCCACTCAGGCCCCGGTGTCTGGGGGCGGATGGAAGAGGAAATCCGCAGCTACAAGGCGCCGCCGAGCCTCGCTCTCACCGAGCATTGGAATTACGACGACAGCGCGAAGGACTTCCACGGCGGTTATGCGTTCATGAGCCAGGGCCCGCTCCCCAACGCCTGGGCGGAAACGCTCGCCGGACGAGGCTTATGGGGCATGGCGTTGAGGCAGGAAATGACCGCCTTCAATTTCATGGCCGGTCTGAGAATCGTCGGGGAAACCGAGCCGCGGCCCGTCAACCGGGTCGAGCTTGACGACGAGAAGGACCATTTCGGGATCCCCATCCCGCGAGTCACCTTTTCCCTTTCCGACAACGACAAGAAGCTGATGGAGCATTCGATCGGATCGATGCGCGACATCCTCGAAGCCGGCGGCGCGCGCGACTTGTGGGACGACAAGGACAGCTCCCACCTGCTCGGCACGTGCCGGATGGGCGACAATCCCGAGGATAGCGTGGTCAATCGTGACGGCCGCGCCTGGTCCATTCCAAACCTGTGGATCTGCGACGGTTCGCTGTTCCCGACGAGCGGCGGTGTGAACCCCTCGCTCACCATTCAGGCGAACGCTCTTCGCATTGGCGACCGCATCAAGGACATGGCCGCGCGAGGTGAACTGTGAGGAAAGTGCCCTCACGCATCGCAAGCATCGAAGACCTGCGCCGCCGGGCTCGCGCGCGAGTGCCGAAGCCGTTCATGGATTATCTAGAAGCGGGCTCGTTCTCGGAGATTACGCTGCGCGAGAACCGCCGCGATCTGGATGCAATCCGATTTCGTGAACGCGTGATGTTCGACGTGTCGAACCGCAAGCTCGAAACGACGATGCTCGGCGAGAAGGTCGCGATGCCGGTCGCTATCGGTCCCACGGGAATGTGTGGCGCGGTCTGGTCGAACGGCGAAATCTTGTCGTGCCGCGCGGCGCACGAGTTCGGAATACCGTTTTCACTTTCGACGAACGCGCTCCTCTCGATCGAGGACGTCCGTAGCTCGGTCGACAAGCCTTTCTGGTTCCAGCTCTATCTCGAAAAGGACCGCGGCTTCTCGAAAGAGCTCCTCGAGCGCGCCGCGAAAGCGGGCTGCCCTGTGCTGATCCTGACGATGGACCTTCATGTCGAAGGCACGCGCTACGTCGACTCGCACAATGGGCTCGGAATGCCGCCGAAGCTCACGCCGGCGAATCTCTGGAGCATCGTCAGCCATCCGAGCTGGGCGCTTGCGATGCTGCATTCGAAGCGTTGGAGCTTTGGGAATTACGCCGACAAAGTGAAGAGCGGGAACGTCAAGGAGATGGCGGAGCTGGTGAGAAGCCAGCTCGATTCCTCGTTCGACCTAAAGACCCTCGAATGGGTTCGCTCGCTCTGGCCCGGCAAGCTGATCGTGAAGGGCATCCTCAATGTCGAAGACGCAAAGATGGCGGTCAAAGCCGGGGCGGATGCGATCCTCGTCTCCAACCACGGCGGCCGCCAGCTCGACAGCGCGCCATCGACCGCGTCGGTGCTGACCAGCATCGTCGATGCGGTCGGCGACATGACGGAGGTTTATGTCGACAGCGGCGTTCGATCGGGTCTCGACGTGCTGAAATTCCTCGGACTCGGAGCGCGCGCCTGCTTTATCGGCCGCGCCTACCTCTACGGGCTGGGTGCTTATGGGCAGGCGGGCGTCAGCAAAGCGCTTGAGATCCTCCGGGACGAGTTGAGCATCGCGATGGCGCTCACCGGCGTCACCGATGCGGCGAAGGTCCCACGCGACATCATCCTCCGTCCGCCGCCACCGCCCTCAATGCCTGCAACCGCAAGCAGCGGCGGACCGTTTCAAGACGTGCGCGTTTACGAACATAGCTAGACTGGAGCGACACCATGGCCATGACCGGCGGCGACATCCTCGTCGAAACCCTGATCAAATGGGGCGTGGACACGATCTTCGGGATACCCGGAGACGGCATCAACGGCGTCTTCGAGGCGCTTCGGCAGCGGCAGGACAAGATCCGTTTCGTGCAGGTCCGACACGAGGAATCCGCGGCATTCGCAGCCTGCGCTTATGCCAAGTTCACCGGCAGGCTGGGCGTGTGCCTTGCGACGTCGGGGCCCGGCGGGATCCACCTGCTGAACGGCATTTACGACGCCAAGCTCGACAACCAGCCCGTCCTGGCGATCACCGGCGCGCAGCATCATGACCTGATCGAAACCTACACCCAGCAGGACGTGGCCCTGGACAAATTGTTCATGGACGCGACGGCCTATTCGGTTCGCGTGATGGGACCCGCTCACGTGGAGGACGTGGTCGAGCAAGCGTGCCGTACCGCCCTCGCCTATCGCCAGCCGACGCACGTGATGATCCCGGTCGATTTCCAGTCGCAACCGGTCAAGGACCGGTCGGAACGCAACGTTGCCGACCACGTGTCCAACGTGATGGCGCTCGGCGGGCAGCTGCCCAATCCCGAAATGCTGCAACGCGCGGCAGACATTCTCAACGCGGCAGAAAAGCCGTTCATCCTCGCGGGGCGCGGCGCAATTGGCGCCACCGACGAACTGCTGGCCACGGCTGAACGACTCCAGGCGCCAATCGGAAAGCCGCTGCTCGGCAAGCAATCCGTGCCCGACGAGAGCCCGTACACGACGGGCGGCGTCGGTCTTTTGGGAACGAAGCCTTCGCAGGAAGCGCTCGAAGGCTGCGACACGCTACTGATCGTCGGTTCGACTTTCCCCTACGTCGAATTCTACCCCCAACCCGGAAAGGCGAAGGCCGTCCAGATCGAGCTCGATCCGAAGCGCGTCGGCATGCGCTATCCGGTCGATGTCGGCCTCGTCGGCGACAGCAAGCTCGTCCTCTCCGAGCTCCTCCCGCTGCTCAAAAAGAACGACAGCAGCAAATTTCTAGAGAGCGCGCAGAAAAGCATGCGCGAATGGCGCGACCTGATGCACGAGCGCGGGACTCGGCGCGAAATGCCGATGAAGCCGCAGGTCGTCACCGAGGAGCTCAACAAGCTGCTCGACGACGATGCGATCGTCATCACCGACAGCGGGACGATCACGGCCTGGACCGCGCGCCACGTCGACATGCGAGGCGACATGCAGTTCAGTTGCTCGGGAACGCTCGCCAGCATGGCCTGCGGCCTGCCCTATGCGATTGGCGCCTCGATCGCGCATCCCGACAAACAGGTCGTCGCCGTGATCGGCGACGGCTCGGCAGCGATGCTGATGGGCGATTTGGTGACGCTGAGGAAATACAACCTCAACGCCAAGGTCATCGTCATCAAGAACAACGCGCTCGGCCAGATCAAATGGGAACAGATGGTCTTCCTCGGCAACCCCGAATATGGTTGCGAGCTGGAGCCGATCGACTTCGCCAGGGTCGCCGAAGGCTGCGGTATCGACAGCGTGACGATCGACGATCCGGCCCGTTGTGGCGCGCAATTGCGTGAGGCCCTGGCGACCCCGGGACCGTGCCTGATCGAGGCGGTGGTCGATCCGTACGAGCCTCCGATGCCGCCCAAGATCGAGACGAAGCAGGCGCTTCACATGGCCGAAGCGCTCGCCAAGGGCACGCCAAACGCCATGAAGACGGCGTTGACCCTCGCATCCGACACGGTGCGCGAACTCGTGTGAACGTGTCGCGGGCTTGGTCTCGCTTCCCACGTGCCTGACGGCAAAAGATTGACCTAAGGTCAATTTTGTCGGATCGGGCTAAGAGTAATGGCAACGGCAGCACTAGATCCGGCGATCGGCCTTCATTCGGTGAGCCGGGACATTGCCGAGATCCCGCTTTTCGATCGCCTTCCCCGCGCAAGCCGCGAACGCCTCCTGGACGGCGGTCGGATCGAGCGGTTTCCAGCGGGCGCCACGATCTTCTCCGAAGGAGAGACCCCAAGGCATTTCCATGCACTCCTGCGCGGCATGGTCGACCTGTCATCGACCTACAGGGGCCGGCACTGCACTGTCCTGCTCCTGACGCCGGGCGATTCGTTCATGCCTGCGGCGGCGCTTTATGATGAGCCTTATCTGCTCTCCGCACGGACACTAGCCCCCTCCCGAGTGCTGATGATTGACGCCGATGTCGTGCGTAATGAGGCCAAGCAGACGCCGGAGTTCGGAATGGCCATTTCGCGGCTGCTGGCTGGCCAGTTCCGCTTGAGCCTTCGAATCATCCTCGATCTCAAGTGCCGGTCACCGTCCGAGCGGCTCACGGCCTTTCTTCTAAGACTCCACGACATGCGCCCTCCCGGTACCGTGGCCCAGATTCCGTTCACCAAACGCCAGCTTTCAGCGCGGATCGGCATGCAGCCGGAGACTCTGTCGCGGACGCTCCAGGTGTTGGCCGGAAACGGCCTTTACCTTCGCGGCCGCGAGATCATCGTCGCGGATCGGGCCAAAGCGGAAGCCTTTTGCGGAGAAGATCCCTATCCGAGCGGGAGCGAAGACGAGCTCGGCGTCTATGCGCTATAAGAGCGCTTGATCAACGATAAGAATTGCAACGGTCGCGGGTTTCCGCGCGATTGTTTCCCGGCTCCCGATGTGGCAATGCGTAGCAGGGAGCTCGGGTGGCCCCGGCTTAGCTGCTACGCCGGGACCACCCATCCCGAGCGAACGGACCTATGACCTCGAAGCTTCTCGCTGCTGGTGGACGGGCCCCTTGCGCGCCGCCGCGGCATCGGGGCCAACGCTCTTGTGCTTCGACGCTTTCTCGAGTCCCTCATGGAGCGGACGATGCACGAACGGGACCAGGACGCCCGTAGCCAGGCCCCAGACGATCAATGACAAGGCGAGGCCGGCCGCCGCGTTTCCGGCGGGCGCCCGGCCTCCGCTGAGCAGCGGAAGGATCAGCACCGCCCCTGCACCCCAAAGTGCGAAACCGAATGAAAGGCCGAAGAGCCAGCCCCCGTGAACCGCGTTGGCAGTTCGGCCGAAAAAACGCGCGTAAACCGCGCCGGCACTCGCCATCACAAGCGATCCGATTGCCGCCGTCTCGAGCGGAGACATGGCCAATATGCGGGCTTCCACTTCCAACGACCCGAAACCGATCAGCACGCCAAGGGCCGGGATGGTGGCCAGGATACCGGAGATCGCGCCCGCGGCCAGGGGCCGCTGGCTCGGTCCGGGATCATAGCCATGCGCCGCGACGAAGCCGTACATCATTCCATGATCTCCTTTAGCGCCTTGCAATCCGCATAGCCGGGCTGGTCGCGATAAAGATCGATCAGATGCTTGTAAGCGAGCCCCACCGTGCGAGCCTCGCGATTGAGATCGAACAGCCCAACGGGATAGACGAGACCGATCGCCTCATTTATCGCGATGCTCCAGTCGATCTGGTCGGTCAGGCTGTACCAGGTGAAGCCGACCAACGGCACGCCGGCTTTCGCGAGAAGCTGGACGTTGTGCCACTGCCGCCACAGCCAGCGCGGAGCTCCGTCAGCGTCCATCTTGTTCGTTTCGGTATGCATCATCGGCCGACGGTAACGCTGCCAATATTGGTCGGCGATCACGTACCAGCCGAACAGTTCGCCCAACGCCTGCGCCTGCCCCTTGCGGTCGATCAGCCGTTCGTTCCATTCGTAATAGTCGACACCGAGAATGGAGCGGCGGGGCACCTTGCGGCGGCCGATCTTTCCGATGTCGTCCTCCGCGATGCCCTGACCGCAGAGGAGGTCGTGCATCGGCTTGTCGAGCGGGTGAGCGAAGATCAGGTCGAGCGGAAGGAAGCGCCGCTCATTGGCCGCCTCCGCAACCTTCTGGATGTCCGGATCGGGGCAGCAGGGTTGATAGAACTCGCTGCTTTCGCTGTTGATGAACACCGCATCGTCGCGCCGTTTGAGGATGGCGTCGCTCATCCTGACGCTCGCGTTCGCGAGGTTCCACGCCGCTCTGGCGTAAGCGCCCTCGTCGTGCAGCTGCTCGTTCCACAATCCATCGAGCGCGCTCATTCGGGCGCAGACATACATCTCGTTCACCGGCGTATAGAAGCGAACCCAGGGATATCGGTCGGCGAATGCGCCTGCATATTCTTCGAGCGCCTGCCCGATATCGCGGTTCTGGAAATCGCCTAGCCAGGACGGGAGGCCGAAGTGGCAGAGGTCGATGATAGGCTCGGGACCGAAGTCGCGAAGTTCGGCCATCTGGGGGTCGATATAATCCCAGTCGAAACGGCCGGGCCCTTCATAGACCAGGTGAAGCGGGGGCCCGTAGCGGATGTGGGTGATGCCGATTTCGCGGGCGAGTTGAAAATCGCGCTGCCAGACTTCGTAGTGCCGCGTGGAATCCATTTCATCGCGGCGCCAGCGACCGTGATCGATCGTCGGGTAGCTGCACTCGATGCCCGTCGCGAACATGAAGGCGGTCGAGTTCTCGCGGCGGTTCGGAGCCGACATTTGCTGGCGATGAGCCGGCCTCGGCGGCCGGTGATCGACGGCGTAGCCGACGGGTCGCCGATAGATCGCGCCCACGGTTAGCCCGAACAGTGCGTGAGCAATGAGGAGGCTGACGACCGTCGGTACCGAAAGCGATGCAAAGAAGCTGCTTAGGGAAAGCGTGACCAGATCCGAATGAGTTCGCATCAGGGCGAGCTCCGGATAAACGACGAGGATCGCCAGCGTGGCGGGCAATATCGCAAAGATCAGGCCCTGAATTGCCGGTGGCAGGCGAAAGCGGCCCCAGAAGAAAAAGGCGTAGAATACCGCCCAGCTGACGCCGATGCAGAGATGCGCGATCAGCGCCGCCCCCTCGGCAAGCAGCGGGAGACGGTGAAATTCGCTGGTGCTCAGCTCCTTGACGAGATCCACCGTCGGAAAGCCGGCGGCGGCGCTGGCGATAGAGAATGCCTCCATCGCCGCCGCACCCGCGAGCCCGGCGACAATCGCCTTTCGAAGGGCAACAACACGGATCATCCATAGTCGAACGCGAGTTCGGCCTAATGAGTTCACCGTAGCCGAAACGAAAAGGGCGCCCGCATCGCTGCGAGCGCCCCATTTTACGATGACGCCTCGACTTAGAAGGACAAGCGCGCGCCCACGCGGATCGTGTAGAGCGATGCCCCCAGATTGGAATTGGCAACCGGCGAAGCGAGCTGCGCCGGTGTCAAAGCCGACGAGTAGATGTAGTGGTCGCAGGTGTTGGCGCCGACCGTGGCGCAGGTCACCGTCACCACCGACTTGTTGCCCGGGAAAGCCGAACGCAGCGTCTCGCCCCAGTGGTGGTTCAGCACGTTCAGCACATTCTCAACGTCGGCATAGAGGCTGATGCGCGCGGCGTGGACGAAGGTCGGAATCTGCTGCTCGACGTGCAAATCGATCTTGGTGAACCACGGATCGTGGAACGCGTTCCTCGGCGCGATCTGGCCACGGTACTTCTTGAGATCGGTCGAGTTGATAAGCGCTTCCACCAACGCCTGAGCCTGCGCCGCGGTTTGGGTACCGCTGGCGGCGTAGGTTACGTTTGGATCATTCGGGCCGGTCGGCACATAGAATAGATAATGGCTCGCCGTACCCGTCGTGCCAAAGACCGAGCCTGCCGCGCGAGCGCTGCCGTTCGGATCGAAGAATGTATAGCTAAACGGATAGCCTGAACGGGTTTGGCCGAACAGGTCGATGCGGGTCTTGTAGTCGCCAAACCAGGCGTGTTCATACGAGAGATCGTACTTGACCGAATATTTGACCTCGTCGTTGCTATGCCCGTACGCGCCGCCGTTCGGATCGAGGTAGGCGCCATTGTTATAGTTGGAAGCCGCGATTGACGATGTCAGGGCCTGTTGATCCTTCACGTTCTGATAGGTGAAGCTGGCGAACGCGCTCAGACCGAAGTCCCAGGTCTTGTTGACGTGGGCGACCGCAATGAAGCCGCGGCCGCGATGAGTGTTGGTCAGAACATAGTCGCCCGGATCGTTTTTACAGGTCGTCGTATTGTTGTTGCAGACGATATCGAAGTAGCGCTGCCGGCCATCCGGCGTCAGAGCGCTGGGGCCGGTGATCGGCCGGTCACGAAAATCCTGCACGAGAATCGCATTGCGAACCTTGTTGAACAGGACATCACCGCCGACTTGCCAGTTATCCCCGAGCGGTCCGAGGTTCGCCCTGTAATTGCCTGACAGGGTCGCGCGCCATTGCGAGGGAATCTTGAAGTTCGGATCGAGAGCCGAGACCGTTCCGTTCGCAGACAAGAGTGCGTTCCCTACCGCGGCCTGCGCCTCCGGCGGAACGGTCGTCAGACTGACGTTGTTCAGCGCCGAGGGAACTTGCGTGTCGCTGACCGATGCCGGCTGCACGCCGGTCGCCGAGAATGAGTTCGCAACGTAAACATCGGGCGTGCCCCCGCCGAAGATTCCGACGCCGCCATGGAAGGTCAGCCGGCGCGTCGGCGTGTAGTCGAATCCGATTCGCGGCTGGAGCAGGTTCTTGCCATCGATGAAAGACGTGTTGGCGAAGCCTTCGCGATTCACGAAATTCTGGTTCAGCAATGGCACGCTGTGGCTGCCGAGCAGATCGTAGCGAATGCCGACTCCCACGTGCAGTTGGTCGTTGACCCGCCAATCGTCCTGAATGCCCGCAGTGTAGGTTTTGTAGGTGAACGCAGCGGCGGCGTCGTTCTGGTTGCCAGTTGTCGAGTTCGTATAGCCGAACGCCTGCGCCGTCCGCGACTCGAACGCCGCGATCGAATCGAAATAATAGGCGCCGAACGGTCCGGGCGAACTGACCGTCGAATTGCTTCCAGCCAAAAACAGATCGTAATTGTCGCTGTCCTCATACTCGGTGAGCACTCGAACGGTGTGGTCGCCGAGGTTGAGACGGGCAACCACTGATGCGCCGAATGTCTTGACCCGAAGCTTGTTTGCTGCGGCCGAGCCGGGCGGTCCTACAAAGACCGTCCCGCTGGTGTTGGAGCAGGATGTCGCCGGCCCGGTGTTGACCGGATCGGTGCACACCACGGCCAACGCCGTATTGGGAGTGAACGGGTCTTGTCCGCTCTTATAGTCCTTGTAGCGGACGCGCGCTTCGGTGGAGAAGGCCGACGACCAGTCGGAGTTGAGCTGCGCCACTCCGCCGAAGACACGGTTTGGCTTTAGATAGTCGTCAGACGCGGTGGAGACGGAATTGTTGAAGTTCCGATTGACCGTCGTGATCGAATCCTTGGTGTAGATTCCCGTCAGCGAAAGACGTTGCGTGTCGCTGAGGTTCGCATCGATCTTGGCGACAGCGCGGTCGTCGTGGTCGCTCGAGATCTGGATCGGCGATCCCGCATCGACACCATAGACGGTACTTGCCGCCGAGATGACCTCCGCGAGTGCCGCGTCCGAAATGTTATTCTGGAAGCTGTAGGTGATTGGCTGGGTCGCGCGAACGCGCTCACCCGCAACCATGAAAAAGACCTTGTCCCTGATGATCGGCCCGGAGAGTTCCGCACCGAAATCCTGGCTCTTTGTCTTGAGATTGGGGACCGTGAGATTCTTGTTCTCATGCCCGTTCATCGTGTTGTCGTTGTAGGTGTAGAACGCCGTTCCATGGAACTGGTTGGTTCCGGACTTCAGCACGGCGTTGATGACACCGCCCTCGAAGAAGCCTTCGCGGATGTCGTACGGCGCGACCTTGGTCTCGAACTGGGCGATGGCGTCGAGGGGCACCGGGCCGCGGCGTGACGGCAAAGCGTCGGGGTTCAGGCCAAAGCTGTCGGTGATCGGAACACCGTCAATCGTGAACCGGTTGAAGCGCGGGTTGACACCGGCGAACGTCACCTGGCGGCCGGTCGATTGCGAAGCGTCGAGCGAGGCGAACGGATCGCGCTGCATAAGGTCGCGGATATCGCGGTTGACCGACGCGACCTTGCTGATGTCGTTCGCCGTCAGCACCGTCGCCGGGCCTGAAGAGATGGTTCGCGCGCCCCTTACCCGGGAGGCGGTGACGACGATCTCCTTGCCGACTGGCTCGAGCGCGATCGGCAGCTCAAAGGTTTGGCCGATCGTCGTGAAAACGTCCGTAACCCTCGCGTTGGCGAAGCCTTTGGCGGAGACAGTGACCGTGTACGGGCCACCCGTGCGAACGCCCGCGGCATTGTAGGCGCCCGCCGCATTCGTGGTGACCGTCGTTTTGGTTCCGCTCGGGACGTGAACAACCGTCACAGTCGCATTGCTGACGGGAGCGCCCGCAGCGGTGACCGTGCCCGAGATGGACGAGGTCGTTTCCTGGGCGACCGCCGGAGTCGCGACGAACGTGGCGGCGCCGAACGGCACTAGGATGGCCGCGCATGAGCGCAGCAGAACGGATTTCTTCACGAAAAGCTCTCCCCCGAGGACTCTTACGAAATGTTGGATGCCCCTGCGGCTAAGGACCGTTTAAGACAGACTTGCGACAACGGAAGGGGCTCTATTGCTGTTTCTGGATGGCGTTGCACTTATGTCACTGTCAGGCGCCGGCGGCCCGACTGTCGAGCCTCCGTCCAAGAGCTACGAATGCGTAGACGAATGGCGGCACCAGCACGGCGGACAGCACCACTTTGGCGAGCATTTGACCGAGCAGCAGCTCACCGATCGGGAACACGCCGTAGAATGCAAAATTGACGAAAATCAATGTGTCGACGACCTGGCTCAGCACGCTCGCCACTCCGGCGCGAAGCCAAAGCAGGCCTGCGCCCTCTCGCGCCTTGAGTCGGCTGAAGATCGTCACGTTCAGGAAGGTCGAGACGCCGTAGGCGAGAATGCCGCCGATCCAGATTCTCGGCGTCCCACCCATCACCGTTTCGAATGCCGAGAGTCGCGCGGGATCCATCTGCGGCGACGCCGGAATCGCGAGCACGACCAGGCTGAGCAAAAGCGAAACGATCAGCGGAACGAAGCCGAAAAGGACAAGGCGGTTGGCGATGGGTCGACCGTGAAGCTCCGCTACGGCGCTCGAGGTCACGACCAGCAGCAGGAAGGCGAATATTCCCGACTCGACGGCGAGCGGTCCGAGCGCCACCTGCTTGTTGCCGAGCACGCCGGCGATGCACACCATGCCGCCGTAAAAGATCGCGAAAGCGAAAAGCGAAAGGGGAACGGCGGTCGCGCCAGATCGGGTTTCTGAAACCATGGATGCGATGGGTAGCCGCTCCGGCGAAGTGCGCAACTCCCGTTGACCATGGTTCAGTGCGGCGGCTAGCCCTCGCGCGCCATGAGCTTCCGCCCGCTGGACATCGTCGCAATTGGAGACGCGATCGTCGACGTGATCGCGACGTGCGAGGATTCGTTCCTCGAGGAACACGGGTTGCCGCGGGGCGGGATGCAGCTCCTGACCGCTGACGAAGCCGATGAGCTCTACGCGGCAATGGGGCCGGCGCGCGAGATCAGCGGCGGCTCTGCAGCCAACAGCATGGCCGGCGCCGCCGCACTCGGACTGAGCGCGGCCTTTGTGGGACAGGTGGCGGACGATCAGCTCGGCGAGATTTTCGCACACGAC
>Ga0207647_10002448_pt1 | contig 14076 bp, 7 predicted proteins | sample KBSCornC2_FD_184295 | JGI IMG/M metagenome (GOLD analysis project Ga0207647, IMG submission 184295) | Corn rhizosphere microbial communities from Kellogg Biological Station, Michigan, USA - C2 (SPAdes) (version 2) | ecosystem: Host-associated > Plants > Roots > Rhizosphere ...
AAAACCTTTGCAATTGATGATAAGAGATAGGCACAGAGGTCTGGAAATTATCAATACAGTTCAACCGAAGATCAACAACATAAATTCCAATGTAGAAATTGAAGAAAACATCAACAACAAATATCGCCTTCTTTGCGGATGTGAAATCGAAATTGATGAAAGCGACAATCAACGCTCGATTTTGTTGCCCGTGATTGCAAATAAAGAATTGTATTTAGTATGAGAACATGGATGAAACCGGCTAAAGTAGAATGGGTGTCATTTTTAATGATGATGCCGCTGCTTTGCATTTTACTAAATCAACTTTTATTTGGTGACAGGCAATGGCATGATTGGAAAGTCTGGGGATTCTCCTTTCCGGTTATTTATGTGCAAGGCGCTATTTCCTGGTACCTGCACATATTTTCCATGCATTGGCTCAGGGTTGCATTCCCAAAAATCAAACAAACGAGTTTACGTCTTGTATTGTTAGGCATTACACATCTTTTCCTCATTTCTCTTACATACATTGGCCTTTTTTATGGTTATGATACGATTTCATTTTTAGGCTATCACCTGCATTCAGCCCAATTATACAAAGCACTATTTTTCGGAGTGGCATTAACAATGGTTGCAACTCCGATGTGGGAAGCAGAATATACTTTCAAGCAATGGAAAGAAAGTTTGGCAGAAAAAGAAAAATTGCAGCAGCTAACCTTGCAACAGGAATTTGATACTTTGAAGAGCCAGGTCAATCCGCATTTTCTTTTCAATTGTTTCAATACACTCTCCTCACTTATTTCAGAAGATACGAAGCAAGCAGAAATCTTTTTAAATGAATTGAGCAAAGTATATCGTTATCTTCTTCGCAACAATGAGGATGGCTTAAGCAGCTTGCAAACCGAAATTAAATTCATTCAATCCTACTATCAGCTGCTTCGAACAAGGCATGGCGAGGCTGTTCAACTTTCGATTGAAACTGATAAAAAATATGATCAGTATTTATTGCCTTCATTGAGCCTGCAATTGCTTGTTGAAAATGCAGTAAAGCATAATGTTCTTTCAAAAAACAGACCTTTGATGATCGATATTTTTACAACCGCAGGAAATAAGCTGGTTGTAAGCAATAACCTGCAGCAACGTACCATAAAAGTTCCTTCAAATAAAATTGGTCTTGAAAACATCAAAGCAAAATATGAATTGCTTGGCTGCAACGATTTTCATGTGTTGAAAGATCAAAAAACTTTTAGCGTCGTGTTGCCTTTGATGTGGAACAAAATGGCAGCGGATCAAAAAATTGTTTCATTACAACTAAAAAACTCCTGACATGAATATTTTGATTGTTGAAGACGAAGATTTGGCTGTGAAAAAACTGAAAAAAACTCTACTGAGCGTTGATCAGTCGGCGAATGTTGTAGGTGAGGCCGACAGTATTAAAAGCACCGTAAACTGGCTGGAAACAAATCCTTCTCCAGACTTGATTTTGATGGATATTGAATTAGCCGATGGTCAAAGTTTTGAGATTTTTAATCATGTGCACGTGAAAAGTCCTGTAATTTTTATTACCTCTTATGATGAATATGCGTTGAAAGCTTTTAAAGTAAACAGTGTTGATTATTTGCTCAAGCCAGTTCAGAAAGAAGACTTGCAGGCAGCATTGGAAAAGTACAGACAAATAAAAAAAATGTATGCTGTTGAAAAAGAGAGTTCTCCCATCAGCCTTGATGCATTGATAAAGGAATTGCAACAAAAATTGCAAACCAAAGAGTATCGCAAACGTTTTTTAGTAAAGCATGGACAAAAACTGGTTTCAGTTGATGTAGATGAAATTGCCTATTTCTTCAGTGATGGACGATTGAATTTTTTCAAAACGGCTGATAACAGGAAATTTGTTGTTGATTATACTATGGATGAATTAAATGAAATGCTTGATCCAGGTAAATTCTTCCGAATCAGCCGTTCTTTTTTTATTTCTGTAGGCAGCGTTTCACAAATACATGATTATTTTGGCAACCGTCTTATTCTCCAATTAAAACCTGAAACAGATAAGGAAGCAATTGTCAGCCGTGAAAAAGTAAGTGATTTTAAAACCTGGCTGGGAAAATAATTAACCTACATTGACATACAACACCGCAGAAAAGCTTTTGCTATCGGCAACAATATCAAGACTGGCAGGAAGTGCTTTGACTCTTTTTGAAACAGCACTCACAAATTTTCCTTTAAGGTTCACATCACCGCTTCCACACTCTGAAAGAATTTCTATGTACAATTTCGATTTCGTTTTATTGATGTTTACGAATAGCTGATCGCAATAAATATTTTGAACAATAAAGCTCATGGCTTCTTTATAATAAAATAATAATTCGTATCGGAGCTTCATATCAAGTTCCAGCGACTGCACTTTATTGTCAACAATCAAATCAATTTCCGCTTCATGAAGCGACTGCAATCCTTCGGTCAATTCCTTTAGCCTCAAAACAAATTTCTTCATACTGTCATTGGCCGGATCGATACTCCACAAAGTATCTTCCAGCACTTCATCCATATACCTGCTTTTTTCACTGATCTGGTCAATGAACTCCTTAGTCTGAATTATGTTTTTATCCGCTTTAATTTTTGCAATCTCACTTAGCACATTAATGTTGTTGAGTGTCGTACTCACTTCATCTTTAAGGTTTGCCCTTATTTGTCTTCTAACCAATTGAAGTGATTGCCTGCGCTTCACTCGTTCTCTGTCAATGAGATACAACACAGCTATTACCATTAATGCCATCAAACTGTAAAACCACCATGTTTGCCAAAAGGGTGAACGAACAATGATAGGGATCGAAGCAATTGCAGTACTTGTCAAGCCGTCAGCATTTTCACTTTTCACTTTGAAAATATAGTCGCCGGGGGGAAGTGAATTGTAAATAGCTTCCATCGGCCGGTCAACGTGAATCCAGTCTTTATCAATACCTTCCATTTTGTAGAAGTAATGCACTTTTCTTTGCTGCACGTAGCTTAGTGCGCTGAAACCGATGGCGACCGAAGTGTTGTTATAAGAAAGAACAATTCTTTTTTCCTTCAACAATGAATCCATTGACAATAAGCGATCGGAAAGTTTAAATGAGGTGAGGAAAGGCTTGGGTGGAAAATTTTTCTGCCCAAAGTTTTTCGGATCAAACACCATGAAATTATGATCGGTAAACAGCACAATATTTCCGTTTGACAAATGTTCAATGCCCGTTTCTGCAAACCTGTCGTTGTTGATGCCGTCTCTTTTGTCGTAATAACTGATTACTTTTTTTTCAAGGTTCAGCCGGCAAAGCCCATTGACCATACCAATCCAGACAATTCCGGTTTTATCTTTTTGAACGGATACTGCTGTATTTGATGGGATTCCCTCATCGGTACTAAACCATGTAACCTTATTCGTTTTTGTATTGATGATATTTAAACACCCGGCTGTTACCAACAATGTACTGTCATTATAATACGACATATCTCCTGGCGAATCTCCAAATAATCTTTCACCTTCTTTTCCATCTTTTGTAAATGTTTTTACCAGCTTGTTTGTTTTTGCATCGAATTTTAAAAGACCCCTTGCCATTGTTCCTACCCAGATGTAACCCTGGTAATCGTAGTGGATTTTCATGATCCGGCCGGTGCGGTAAACTAATTCATAACCTTTTGAAGGATCGCCACCAGATTTTTTATAATCCCATTTAATCAGCAGTCCATTTTGCGTTCCAAACCAAAGATTGCCTGAAGTGTCTTCATCAACCTGGCGTATTGTAGATTTCTCAAAAATTCCAGGTTGCAGAGTTGTTAGCTTTTCTTTTTTTTGATCGTAAATATCAAAAGTCCCGGCCTGCTCACAAATCCACAGAAGACCTGTTTTGCTATGAACTGTCATATCCCAAATGGACATATACCAATGCCTTTCCTTGAGTGCAGGTGGGATTTGAGAAATATTGAAATTTTTGTCATAGCAAAACAAACCAACACCCCAACACCCAACAAAAATCTTATCACCCAATTCGGCAACCCCATTTACATCAGCGTAAATCACTTTTTTTTCCTTGTTTCGAATGAGGTTGTAAGTATTGAAAATTTGTTCATTCGGATTGAAAACAAATACACCGTTATCGGTTGCCATCCAGATGTTACTTTCCCTGTCTTCATACGCATGTATGACATGATCAAAACTCAAATTGCCATCAACCTCTCTTTGATTATTTAAAACAATAAAGCTGTTTGATTTTCTTTCCCACTCCGCAAAAAAAGGCATTCCATAAAACCATACCCTCCCGTTTCTCTGTACCAGATAATTCATAATCTCGTGATACATGCCAAGTGTCCAAAATAAATTGGCAGTTTCAATTTTTTTTGCCTGGTGATTGTAACGATACACAACAGGATAGACATCTGTTGGATACCAGTAAAAGAAAAAAATATTTCCAACTGCATCAACGTTCACTCCAACGGGGGCCACCTGTTTTTCGAAAGCAGCAATCACAGAATCGTTATCAATGTTATGCCCGCGATAATTTACATGATGACTCCCGGGATCAATTTGCACCAGACCCGAATCACAACTCACCCAATATTTCTTTTGAAAATTGTCCCAGGCAATATTGTTGGGATGCCATTTGTCCGGAATACCAAACGCATCGCCGGTTTCAACAAAAACTCTTCTCTTCTCATCAAATCTTAGCGCCGAGTGGCTATGCTTAATAAGGATCAAATCACCATTTACCGTCTCAAAAAAATGCTGTCCGGGGAAAAGTAAACTAGTATCTCTGGGCAAAGGGATATTTTGATAAGTAAACTTTTTTGTATCGAAAACTCCGACATGATTATGATCGAAGGATAACCACAACCTACCCTTTTTATCAGTGTACAGGTTGTTGATGATCATGTTTGGCAATGAGCCCAGTTGTTTACTATGATATTGGAACGTGATAAAGCTGTTGCCGTCATAACGCTGTAAACCGTTGGCTGTCGCAATCCAAATATATCCGCCTGCATCTTGTGCCACATCATACACAAGATTGGCTGCAAGTCCATTCATCACCGTAAAGTGCCTGAATGAATATTGTTTTGCCTGTTGTGAATCAGCAAAAAAATAAAGAAGAATAAAACATCCAACTATCAACCTTCTCATGTGACGGCTATTGATCAATCAAATTTAATTATTGTGCTAAGGATACACGTCCCGTTCATTCAGCCTAAATAACAGTTCATACATCATTGTCTTCAATTGATTTTCCCATTTGATGATTTCACTGTCAAAATACAGCTTTCAATTCATGCTTTCAATTGTCCGTTTCATGCACAACCGCCTTTACAAACGTTGATTTGACAAACAACTTTGCGTCATCATTAAACCCTAATCAACTCAAAATTTATTATGAAAAAAGTTATGATCCTCATCGTTGCAGCATCAACTTTTATGTTTGCCTGCGACAAAGACAAAAGTGAAAAAACTTACAAAAGCGATGAAACAACAGTATTTGGTGGAAAAGCATGGAGCACTATTACGGTGAAAGATGATGTTCCCCAACAAATTTCGCTGGTGTTGAACGACGCAGTTTTAAATTCTGCTCCTGCAGGAACACCTGGCGAAATGCACAATCCTGCAAACGATTTTATCATTCCTCTTGCACCTAAGGCATTACAGACAACATTGTTCAAATTCATTATGTTGAACTGGAACCCAAACGGTCACGAGCCCGAGCATATCTACACACTACCTCATTTTGATATGCACTTCTATCAAACTTCGGTAAATGAAGTGATGGAATATACAGACCAGACAAAATTGAACAGCGAGGTTCCCGCGGGATACATCCCTGCAAATCATATCAGCGGCCCGGGGGTTCCAATGATGGGTAAACATTACATCGATGCAACCTCGGGCGAACTGAATGGACAAACATTCACACAAACTTTCTTGTATGGTTCTTATGACAGTAAAGTAGTTTTTTATGAGCCAATGATCACTCTCGATTTCTTGAAGAACACAACGAACTTTGAAAGATCGGTTCCTCAGCCAACCAAATTTGAAAAAGCCGGTTACTACCCGACAAAAATGAAAGTAGTGAAGTACGACGGTGTTACTGAAATAATTCTCAGCGCATTTACAAAAAGGCAGGCATCCTAAATCGTCACCCAAACAACAGCTGGCAAAAACCGGCTGTTGTTCTCTTTATCAATTAAAAATTTTTATATGGAACGCTATAACTCTTTTAATGTAATTCACAAAGGCCTCAGAGCCGCATTATATCAAACTGCTTTGCAATTGCAGCAAGCCGATTTTACAGAATATGAACAAGCAGAAGAAGTAGTGAACAAGGTAAAAGAAATTGTTTTACTCTTCGAAGGTCATGCACACAAAGAGGACAGCTTCGTTTTACCCGCAATCAACCAATACGAACCTTCTGTGGTGGCTGCATTTGAAAGCGAACATGTTGAAGATGAAAGACTGGGACAGGACTTAAATACTGCAGTTGATAAAGTTTTAAGCAGTTCTTCCCCACTAGAAAAAACTGTTTCAGGAAGAGAATTAACTGAAGCCTTCGTACGCTTCATGGTTTTTAACCTAACCCACATGGCAAAGGAAGAAGACATCATCAATAAAATTTTGTGGCGCTATTACAGCGATGATGAAATCAAGCAGCTCAACGAAAAAATTGTAGCCAGTATTGCACCTTGGATGCTGGATCTTTACAGCACATGGATGCTGCGTGGCATCAGCAACAATGAAGCAAGCAACTGGATGAAAGCAGTTAAGCACAGTGCTCCCAGCCTGGTTTTCAAAACGCTTGTACAAAAAGCAGAAGAGGAACTTCCAAAAAAACGCTTCCAAGCAATTTCCCAGTCGCTCGGCGAAGAATTACAACCTGCATAAGTTTTCAATTATGAAAAAAGCAATCCTTATATTCAGTGCATTTGCTTTGACAGCTGCTTTGATGGCCGGAGCTTACAACCATGGCAAAGGCGCTGCCAAAGAAACGGTTGGCATAACTGAATTGCCTTTGCAAAAGACAGATCGCCTCCTTGAACGTGGAAAGCAATTAACGGCAAATTATAACCAGAAAGATTTGCAAGCCATAGCTGCTTATCTCGATGGCAGAAAATAATTGAAAAACATAATTTGCCCGATCAGAATCAACCATGCAGAACGGTTGATCTTCCATGCCCCGGTTTTCGGGGCTTTTGTTTTTGAGAGAGTTTCTTTTTCGAATCTAGCGTTTGCGTTCAACTTTTTTGAAAATCGTTTATCCGATCAGTAAAATTTACAGACATGATTATATACTTAGCCGCATGACTCATCGTTCGTTGGGTCACTGAGCTGTAAGTTCAGTAATTCTGTTAACGATGGTCTATCTTTACTATTGTGAATTGGTTTACTTTTTAATGATCCTAACTAATGGCCAATAATCAAATAGCGAGGCTGTGCGTCAATTTAAAAAGGACAGCAGGTTTCATAATTGTGCTTTCATTATTCCTCACAGATAGTGCAAAAGGCCAAGCTGAAAGTTCAAAAAACATTAGTGAACAACTTTATATTCAGTTAGGGGGCGAGAAGCAATATGTCGAAATCATGAGCACCTCAAATAAAAATCCGGTTCTTCTCTTTTTACACGGCGGACCGGGCTGGCCTCAAACACCTCAACTCCGATATTTTAATTCAGAACTTACAAAATCTATTACGATAGTTGCATGGGAACAACCAGGATGTGGAAAATCATTTATGAAAAATCCAGATCCAAAAAATCTTTCACTGGAAAAGCTTATAAGCGACGGTCATGAATTAACGCAATGGTTGAAGAAAAAATTCAAAACCAGGAAAATTTATCTGGCGGGATTTTCATGGGGAAGCGTAATTGGATTAAACTTAGTAAACAGGTTTCCTGATGACTATTCAGCTTATTTTGGAATTTCGCAGGTAATTAATCTCAAAAGAAGTATCGATTTGTCAAGAGAATGGATAAAAAAAGAAGCTGAGCTGAAAAACGATACAGCCATGCTCAGAAAAATTGTGATGCTGGAAAAAAAAGACACATCATTTTGCAAAAATGATCTGGATTGCTTTTTGAAAAAATATGAAATGCTTACAGAATACCATGGCGCCATTCATAATACTAAAGTTGAAGCGGAAATCGATCGGTCTGAAAAAAAATATCCTGACTATAAAGAGTATGACTGGATGAAGGGGTTCATATATTCTGCCGATCGGCTTGGGAATGCACTTTTCCAGACAGATTTATCAAACATCAAAGAACTCAAGGTGCCGGTTTATTTTTTTGTAGGTCGATATGACTGGAATTTACCGACAATTGTAACTGAAGATTATTTTAAAGCATTGCTTGCTCCGAAAAAAGAAATGGTTTGGTTTGAAAACTCGGGGCACGAGCCATTAGAGGAAGAAGCTCATGCATTTGATAACGAATTAATCAAGAGAATCAGGCATAAATGAACACTATCTGGAAATGCATTTATAAATCGTGGAGGTCGATCTTTTAAATCATTTAATTCCCAAAAGATATTTCTATATCACCAACACGCTTGGCTTCAATTCAAAATTCTCAATTTCCAACACTTCGCGCTTCAACAGTTTGTGCATCTTCAAGTGCCTATTTGGCTCGGCAGCATAAAGCACTGCTCCAAAAAAAAGAAGCGTTAATAGAAATGGAATGACCAATGTCTCTTTCATGACTCAGAATTTGACAGCTTCATTTTCAGATCGATAATAGAAGAAATAATTTTCTGCTTCCTTTGCATACAATTGAGCGGAATTCTGATTCCATGCACTTGCTATCTGTTCATTGTCCACTGCCCGGCATCCCGCACAAGCAGAACATTTTTTGGAGCCATCATCGGAGGCTCTTTCCTTGCTTGTTTTTGTATTTCTGCTTTTCATTTGACAAAGCTATCATGCCCTGAAAGCCTTGTCAATGCAGGCCCGTACGAGTTGTTGAATTCATCGAATTAGTTGTTTTGCTTTCATTCAATTCTTTTCAATAAGCTTATTTAGGCAATATGTAGCTGGTACGGCTAGTTTTCAGTTTCTTCAACAAGACAAAAATGAAGTCTTTCCATATTGCCATAAAGCTCATTGAGAACAGTTTGTCCGCGTTTTAATTATTCCAACCGCATGGTAATTGCTTGTAGAAAAACTTCTACATACTGTTTTGATTTGCATTCTGAATGATATTTTTTTCCCATTCTATCATAGTTGACTCAAAGGCTTTGCGAGGCCTGTGATTTGTAGCCATACCGTCACCATCCCTCATGATAATGGAGACAGAAAAAAAATCTACAAATTATCCGAGAAAAATTGCCAGGATAGTGTTGAAGGCAGTCTTGTTCCTTTTTCTTTTTGTTGTATTTGTTTTCATAATGGTTTTAACGCCGCCGGTGCAGCATTTTCTGACAGGCAAGGTTCAGAGCTATTTGCAGAATAAATTGAAAACGAAAGTTGAAATTGGAAGTATTTCGTTTGGCCTTTCAGGAAACATCAATCTCAAAAACGTATACATAGAAGATAAAACAAAAGATACCTTAGTTGCCGGCGGATTGATCAAAGCCCATCTCAATTATTTCAAACTCTTTTCCAATGAAGTGCAGGTAAAAGATTTGGAATTGCAGAACATCACTGCTAAAATAAAAAGAGTTTTACCTGACACGGTTTACAATTTTCAATTTGTTGTGGATGCCTTTACAACCGAAAAAACCAAATCGCCAGATACAGCACAAACAGCACCATTAAAATTAGACATCAGTGATATCGCCCTCGATAATGTGAACATAAAATACAATGACGTTATCACGGGAAACGACATGTTTGCTCATGTTGGCAATCTCACGGCTACTATCGACACTTTAGATCCGTATGCTCAACATTTTGACATTCCCACCATCATTGCAAGAAATGTTTCTGCACGAATTAAACAAATCAAACCGCTCATCGAACCAAAGCCCCTGGCTGTTGATGTTGCAAAAGCACTGCAACCGTCCCCCATGAAATTAGACCTTGGTACGATTGACTTAAGCAAGATCAATATTGATTACGGCAATGATGTTTCAGCCTTATACACCACATTCAATTTTGGTCAGCTAAAAGGAACTGAAAAGCTGATTGATCTGCAGAACAACAAAATTTATTTTGACCGGTTGGCAATGAACAATTCAAAAATGATTGTTCGTTTTGGTAAAAAACCGGAAGCAGAGGTAACGAAGCAGGCAGTAAATCAAAAAGTGCAGGCCCAAAAACAAGCTGGCTGGGATTTTAAAATTGCACATGTGCAATTAAACAATAACAAACTTCAGTTTGATGATGACAACAAACCACACGTCAACAATGCACTCGACTTTGGGCATTTGTCTAGTGAAGGTTTGACATTATATGCCGACAATTTTGTAATGAACAATGATTCTGTCGGAGCAAAAATCACTAAAGGATCGGTAAAAGAAAAAAGTGGTTTTGAAATTGATGAATTGCATGGCGACTTGTTGTATGCATATAATCAGACTTATCTCAGAAATCTTTTCATCAAAACTCCCGGAAGTCAAATTCAACGCAATGCAGAACTGCATTATGCTTCGTATGATGCATTGACAAATGATTTCGCAAAAACACTTTTCAATTTTGATGTTGTCGATACGCGCATCCAGGTAAAGGATGTTTTACTTTTTGCTCCGCAATTGCGCTCAAATCCGGCAATGTCTGATCCAAATGCTGTTTGGTATTTAACTATTGTTGGAAACGGCACAATGAATCAATTGAATTTTCAAAAGCTTCAGTTCAAAGGATTGCGCAATACGCAACTCGATGCCAATGGAACTTTGGCAGGATTGATGAATCCGAAACAAGCAGGTGGAAATTTCAGAATAAATCGGTTTCATACAACGCAAACTGATCTTGCCTTGTTTACGGGGCAGCGTCTATCAACTGCTCAAATCAATCTTCCGGAACAATTCGATATCAACGGAAATATTTCCGGTAATGCAGGAAGACTACATACCAATTTAAATGTAAATAGCTCCGCAGGATTTATTTCAGTTAACGGAAGTTTCGCAGATCTGACAAACCCCAAAGCAACTTCATATGATGCTTCCATCAGAACAAGCGGGTTAAGATTAGGGAGCATCCTGCGCCAGCAGAACACGATCGGTTCTGTCTCAGGGAATTTTATTTTGAATGGCAGAGGATTAACACCGAACACAATCAACACAAAATTTGTAGGCAACATCAGCAGTCTTGGCTACAACCGATATCAATATCACAATATCAAGGCAAGTGGTTCCTTAAGAGGCACAGCATTCTCGGTTAAAACGGATATCAATGATCCCAATGCCGATTTGAATTTAACGGCGAGCGGGAATTTCTCCAACAATCCTTCTTTCAAAATCAATGGAATGGTTGACAGTATCAAATTGCAGCCTCTTCATTTTACACCAGACCCAATGGTGTTCCGTGGAAAAATTGATGGAACGATGGCAAACCTAAATGGTGACAATCCCGATATTAATCTTTTAATTACAAAAGCACTATTTGTAAATGGCAGCGATCGTTTACCGTTGGATACCGTTCAACTGTTTTCCGGAAGAAATGACACAGCAAATTTTATTCAATTAAAGAGCGATATTGCTAATGCATTTTTGGTCGGGCAGTATCGTTTAACTGAATTAGGAAGCATTGTTCAAAATAGCATACAACCTTATTTTACAGTTACACCTCCATCGGGAACACCACAGGTTCATCCATATAATTTTCATTTGACGGCAGATGTGGTCTACACTCCTATTCTCTCAACCTTTGTTCCCGGTTTAACATCAATGAAAAATATTCATGCAGATGGAAGCTTTGCAACTGGTGGAGTAATGAATGCAACGCTGACCACTCCTTACATTTTATATAATGGGAATGAAATGTCGAATGTGAATGTTCGTGCGTTTACATCAGATAGTGGCTTGCAAGTAAGGGGGAATATTGCACGATTGAAAAGCGGAAGTTCTTTCGATGTGTATAACGCAAGGGTGAGTCTAACGGCATTAAACAATAAAATCAATTTTAGTGCAGGCATCGACGATCAGAATTCAAAAAACAAGTATCACTTAAGTGGGCTGGTTACACAACCATCAACAGGCACTTACGCAATCAAATTAAATCCTGATAGTTTATTGTTGAATTATGAATTATGGACGGTTAATCCAAACAACCAGTTAACGATAAGTCCGAATTCAATTACTGCAATCAATTTTGTTTTACAAAAAGGAAATCAACAATTAAGTATTAATAGTGTGGGCGGTGGAAATCCGCCACCGTTAGAGGTTGCTTTCAGCAATTTCAGGTTAGCAACGATAACAGGGTTTATAAAAGCTGATTCTACGTTGGTTGATGGTGTGATGAATGGAACTGTAACACTTCCAAACATCATGAAGCAAGCAGTGTTTACCAGCAATCTTACCATTAATGATCTCAGCATGCGCCAAGACACTTTGGGTAACGTGACTGCTCAAGTAAATTCAAATGGCAATCGTTATAATACAAACATTGCATTAACGGGACGCGGCAACGATGCATCGATTACGGGATCGTTTGCACCTGTTGGTAAAGACATCAATCTTGATTTGAACTTAAATGTGAGAGCCTTGCAACTGCGTACAATGCAAGGAGCAATGGCATCGGCAATCACAAACGCATCAGGATCAGTAAGTGGGAACGTAAAAATTGCAGGCACTTCAAGCAAGCCTGATATCAATGGTGATTTGAACTTCAACAATGCCAGTTTTGCTATCACGCAGTTAGGAAGTCAATTCAAAGTTGACAATGAAAAAATTTCTGTAACGAACGATGGACTGACCTTTAACAACTTCACTATTCGTGACACAACAAATAATGCTTTGACAATTGATGGAAACATTCTCACTTCCAATTTCATCAATTATAATTTCAATCTCACTGTAAAGGCAGACAACTTCCTGGTATTGAATTCGACGAAATCGCAAAACAAATTGTACTATGGCAAGTTGAATGTTTCCACCAACCTGCATATTGCGGGCACCGAATTAAAACCTGTAGTTGATGGGTCGCTAACTGTTAACGATGGAACCAATTTATCGGTTGTAGTTCCGCAGGAAGATCCCGGTGTAGTGCAGCGGGACGGAATTGTACAATTCGTTGACATGGATGCACCCGAGAATGACAGTTTGTTTCATGCCTATGATTCGGTGAACAGGGCAAATGTTACGGGAATGGATATTACGGTAAATATTGAAATTAAAAAAGAAGCCATTTTTAATGTTGTTGTTGATCCTGCCAATGGCGATTTTTTGAATGTTCGTGGCGAAGCACAAATTTCAACAGGAGTTGATCCAAGCGGAAAAATTACAATGGTTGGTAACTATACTTTGGTGGAAGGCTCTTACCAAATCTCTTATAATTTCATTCAACGCAAATTTGATATTGTCCCCGGAAGCACAATTACCTGGACGGGTGAACCCACCACTGCTCAACTCAATGTGAATGCAGTATACATTGCCAACACCGCCCCAATTGATTTGGTTGAACAACAAATATCAGCAACCAATGCTGCTATCAGAAACACTTACCTGCAAAAACTTCCTTTTGAAATTCATTTGAATTTGACAGGCGAATTACTAAAACCTGTGGTTGCATTCGACATTACACTCCCAACTGATAAAAGTTACGGAGTAAGCAACGATATCATCACTGCGGTTGAGTCCCGACTGGATCAAATAAGGCAAGACCAGGGAGAATTGAATAAACAGGTGTTTGCCGTTTTACTTCTTGGAAGATTTGTTGGAGAAAATCCATTCAAATCGCAAGGCGCTGCTTTCAATGCAGCATCGTATGCGCGGCAGAGCGTGAGCAATCTACTTACCGAACAACTCAATCAATTGGCAGCGGGGTTGATTCAGGGTGTTGACATCAATTTTGATGTTACATCTACGGACGATTATACAACAGGAAGCTTGCAAAACAGAACAGATTTGAATGTCGGATTAAGCAAACGTTTGTTGAACGACCGTTTGAAGGTTTCTGTGGGAAATGATTTTCAATTGCAAGGACCACAAAATACA
>Ga0207647_10002449_pt1 | contig 14073 bp, 17 predicted proteins | sample KBSCornC2_FD_184295 | JGI IMG/M metagenome (GOLD analysis project Ga0207647, IMG submission 184295) | Corn rhizosphere microbial communities from Kellogg Biological Station, Michigan, USA - C2 (SPAdes) (version 2) | ecosystem: Host-associated > Plants > Roots > Rhizosphere ...
CAACATTTACTCGCTGACCAGCGTACTGGAGAGTTATGGCGTCGAGGTGATGCACGCCGAGCGCGGCCGCGACGGCATCGTGATCCTGGAGGAGACGCCCGGCATCGATATCGCCCTGATCGACATCATGATGCCCGAAATGGACGGCTATGAGACGATGAAGCAGATTCGCCGGCGCCCCGCGCTGGCCGACCTGCCGCTGATCTCGGTCACCGCCAAGGCGATGAAGGGCGACCGCCAGAAATGCCTCGACGCCGGCGCTTCCGATTACATCGCCAAGCCGGTCGATATCGATTTGCTGCTCGCGTTGCTGCGCGTCTGGATTTCGCGATCGAGAGAGGCGCAGCAGGCGGCCGGCGCGATCCTCGCGGGGCATGCCTGAGATGCCGCGGCGGACCATGCCCCGTGCCCCAACCGTGATCCTCGATCGCGGGATCGTCGACGAACCGGCGCCGGTCGTGCTCCCTTCCGAACGGGCGCGCGTGCTTGTCGTTGACGACGACGAGCACAACCTCGTCGCGATCAGCAATGTGCTCGAGGATCTTGCCGAGATCGTCGTCGCGCGCTCGGGCGAAGAAGCCCTGCGGCACCTTCTCCGCGAAGAGTTCGCGGTCATCCTGCTCGACGTCTACATGCCCGGACTCGACGGCTACGAAACCGCGCAGCTGATCCGCGAGCGCCAACAAACCCGCCGTGTGCCGATCCTGTTTCTCTCGGCGGTCAACAAGGAGATGGAACATCTCTTGCGGGGCTATGCGACGGGGGCGGTCGATTACGTCTTCAAGCCGGTCGAGCCGACCGTGCTCCGCTCCAAAGTCGCGGTGTTCGTCGACCTCTATGCGATGCGCAAGGAAGTGCAGCGCACCGCGGAAGCGCAGCGGCGGCTGCTCGACGACAATCTGCGCGCCAATGCCGAGCGGCTCCATGCCGAGCAGCAATTGCGGCTCGCCGAGCAGCGCCAGGCAGCAATCATCGCCTCGCTGCCGATCACTCTCTACCTCGAAGATGTCGACTGCGAGCCGCGCATGCCCAAGTTCGTCAGCGGCAATTTCGAGACGCTGACCGGGTTCAGCTTCGACCATATTCGGCATTCCCCCGGCATCTGGAGCGATCGGCTTCATCCCGAGGACCGCGAGCGGGCGATCGCCGCGCTGGCGGCCCGCGGCCAGGGCGGGGCGCATTCGGTCGAATATCGCTGGCGACACGCCGACGGCGAGTATCGCCATTTTCTCGATCAAGCGGTGCTGTTGCATGACGCGGGTGGATCGCCGGTCGAATATGCCGGGACGCTGCTCGACATTTCGGACCGCCGCGAGCTCGAGAGCGAGCTCAACCAGATCCGCAAGATGGAGGCGATCGGCCAACTGACCGGCGGGATCGCGCACGACTTCAACAATCTGCTCGCCGCGGTGCTCGGCGGCATCGGCATGATCGAACGGCAGATACCGCTCGACGCCCAGCAACGACGGCTCGTCGACATGACCCGGCACGCTGCCGAACAGGGAACGCAACTCGTGCGGCACCTGCTGGCATTTTCGCGGCGACAGATGCTGCAACCGGCCGCGGTGGACGTGGCGGCGCTGGCTGATGCGATCGACGGGCTGTTGGCGCACACGCTCGGCGGCCGGATCGAGCTCGTCTGGAAATGCGAAGACGGGCTCGACGCCGTATTCGCCGATTCGGCGCAGCTCGAACTGGCGATCATGAACCTCGTCATCAATGCGCGCGACGCCATGCCGGACGGCGGAACCGTGACGATCGAGGCGAGCGGCCACGATGCGCAGGCGAGCCAGGATATCGCCGGCACGCTGCTCGAGCCCGGGCGCTATATTGTCTTCGCCGTGACCGATATGGGCTGCGGGATCGCGGCCGAACAAGTCGAGCAGGTCATGGAGCCGTTTTTCACGACCAAGGCGGTGGGCAAGGGCACCGGCCTGGGGCTCAGCATGGTCTATGGCTTCGCCAAACAATCGGGCGGCGCGCTGCGCCTGACCAGCGAAGTCGGCGTCGGGACCCGCGTGGAGATCTGGCTGCCCGCGGCGCCGGCCGACGCGGCTATGCCCGTCGCGCCGGAAGTGGTGTCCGCACCGGAATCGCGGACCGGCAAACGGCAACTCAACATCCTGCTGGTCGACGATCATGAGGGCGCGCGCGCCGCCACGGCGGCGATGTTGCACGATCTCGGTCATCGCGTCTCCGAGGCCGGTGAAGGAGAGACCGCGCTCAAGATGGTGCGCAAGCAACCCGGAGCCTTCGACCTGGTGCTGAGCGACTATGCGATGCCGCGACTGTCGGGGTCCGACCTGATTCGCCAATTGCGCGAAATCCGGCCAACACTACCGGCGGTGATCATCACTGGTTATGCCGAACCAAACCTCCAGGCGGTCGATGATGAGGTTCCCGTCCTGGTGAAGCCGTTCACTGTGGGAAGCCTCGAGGCGACGCTCGATCTCGCTAGTCGACAGGGCGCCGCAAACTGAAGGTTCAGGCGGTCGCGGTTGGATGTCGGGGCGCCTTCATGTGATCGATGAAGGCGCGGAGCTTGGGCAGCATCTGACGTTTGCCGGAATGATAGAGGAAGACGCCGGGTGTCATGATCGCCAGCGGCGTCAGCAGCGCTTGCAACCGGCCATCCGCAATCGCTGCCCGGGCGATCGGGCCGGGCACTTGCGCGAGCCCCAGGCCCTGTATCGCGGCACCGAGAAGGGTAGGGTAATCGTGCGCGATCAGCGGTCCGGAGACCGCTGCTTCGATCACATCGTTGCCGACTGCGAAGGTCCAAGGCGCGATCGATCCGTTCCAACGGCGCAAGCGTAGACACGCATGGTTGCGGAGATCCTCGACGCGCGCCGGCGGCTCGTGCCGGCGCAGATAATCCGGGCTGCCGACCACGACGAACGGGAAGGGAGGCGTGAGCCGCACGACGATCATGTCGGCCGCGATCAGTTCGCCGAGGCGGATACCGGCATCGAAACCGCCGGCCGCGATATCCACCATCTCGTCGCTCGCGGCGATCTCCAATTCTATCTCGGGATAGGCATCGCAGAATGAGGCGATCACCGGCTCGAGGATCAGCGGGACCACGGAGCGGGGTACGGCAAGGCGCAACAATCCAGCCGGACGCTGGCCCAGATCGCGCGCCGCTTCGCTGGCGGCGACGAGTTCGTCAAAGGCGGGGCCGGCCCGGTCGAGGAAGCGCTGGCCGGCTTCGGTCAGGCCGACGCTGCGCGTGGTCCGGGTCAGCAGCGCGGCGCCGATCCGCGCTTCGAGCGACCGTACCGACTGACTGACCGCCGACGGCGTGACGCCCAGAGCCGCGGCGGCCCGGCGAAAACTGCGATAGCGGGCGACGCTCAGGAATGTCTCGACCCCGTCGAGCGCACCGTGCCGGACTGTGAAGTTCTGCTTCATGGATCGTCGAGATTATCGCCGATAGTCGTGCGGGGAAAGCGACCATAGATGCGATCGCGACCTCAACTGCCGGCGGTGCCCGACCCCGCCGCAATCGATTCAGGACCGAAGATCGCCATGTCGACGACCCATATCTTTCAGACGCATCTTTTCCTCGGATATGTGGCGTGGCTGCTGTGCTTTTTCGCCTATATCCTGCCCTGGCTCAAATCGATCGATCGCGCCGCGGCGCATCGTGCGATCGCGACGCTTCACAGCTTCCGATTTTTCGGGCTCGCCTTCATCGTCCCGGGCGTGGTCGGCGCCGACCTCCCGGCGCGTTTTGCCATACCTGCCGCTTATGGCGATCTCGCCACCGGGCTGCTCGCGATGCTCGCGCTGACGACCGTTCGGATTCGGCCCGTCTTCTGGCTGTTCGTGGTTGCGTTCAACCTGGTCGGCCTGGTCGATCTCGTGCTTGCCTATAGCCATGCGATCCAGGCCGACCTCCCGGCGCATGCGGGGGAACTGGGCGCCGCCTATGCGATCCCGATCCTCTATGTGCCGCTGCTGATGATCACCCACGTCACCGCGTTCTACTTCTTGGCGCGCCCGCAACGCGAGGTGGGTTAGGCGATCGCGGGACACAGTCCCGGCCGCATCCCGCACGATCACGCCGCGCCGTTACGTCGGTCGGCGGACGGCCCGCACCTTGCCGCTGTTGCCGCCGCCGCAAAAGAACCGGTCGCACCCATCGGATTCGAGGCCCGATACCACGACCCCCTCGGGCATCTCGATTTGCTCCAACACCTCTCCGCTGCGCGGGTCGATGCGTCGCAGGTCGCTCGCTTCGTCTTCCCAGGTACCGTGCCACAGCTCGCCATCGACCCAGGTGACTCCCGTCACGAAGCGATTGGACGCGATCGTGCGCAGGATCGCGCCGGTCTCGGGATCGATCTGGTGGATCCTGCGCTCGCGATACTCGCCAACCCAGAGCGTGCCTTCGGCCCAGGCGAGACCCGAGTCCTTGCCGCCGCCCGGCGCGGGGATGGTGGCGAGAATCCGTCCGGTCGCCGGATCGATCTTCTCGATGTTGCTCTCGGCGATCTGGAACAGATGTTCGCCGTCGAACGCCGTGCCGGCATGTGCGGCAATGTCGAGCGAGCGCCGTTGCTCGCCGCTCTCCGGATCGAAAGCGTTCAACCGGTCGCCCGATGCGAACCAGACGTTCGTGCCGTCGAAGGAGACCCCGCCGACCTGGTCGACCTCGGGGAAGGGTCCGTATTCGCGGACGATCTGCGCTTTGGATGTCTTCATGCCTGTATCCTAGCTGCCCGGGAACGGTGCGGGGAGTAACAAGGTCGTCGCGAATCCAGGCAATGGTGGCGTCGTCCAGCGCCGCGCCCGACCGCGACCCAGGGCTTGCGCCTTGCCAGTCGCAGCGAGCGCGTCGAGCGCACGTTGCACCGTGCGCTGGCTGGCGCCCAGCGCGAGCGCCAGCGCCGAGCTCGACCAGGATTCACCGTCGGCGAGCAATGCCAGCACGCTGGCATGGTCCTCCTCGACGGGGCGGGCCAGCACGACGATCTGGCGCGCGCCGAGCGGCGAGAGCCTGAAGCCCAGCGTGGTCGCGCTCACCCGCGCGATCGGCAGCAGCAGCTTGCGGAGGCGCCCAATCTCGACCCGCAGCCGGGCGCGGTGCGATTCGTCGACGAATCGCGCGCCGAATGCCCGCGCGAGCAGCATGTCGCGCGGCACATCGCCGGGCCAGGCTTCGCCGAGCGCGCGGGCCAGCGCGAAGAGCACCGGACGCGTTGCCAGCGGAACGATCGTGTCTCGCGCACGCACGAGGTTGCGACAGGCGTCGATGACGATCGCGTCCGACGCCAGCACAGCTTCGACCTGTTCGAGCCGGAGAGGGCGCTCGTCGCCGCGCGCGATTGACCGCGCTGCTGGCGTGTCGAGCACCGCGAAGGCCTGTTCGACTTCCGCGGCGAGCGCCGGAATGCGTGCCCAGCGTGCCGCCTCCTCGGCGCGGCCGAGCGCCGCGCGCGCGGCACCGGCCCGAACGCGCCGCATGGCGATGCCGGCCATCGTCAACTCGTGGATCGCGCGCAGCGGGGTGGGAAGTGCCGAGACGTCCAGTCGGGCCAGCTTGCCTTCGGCATCGTCGAGCCGCCCGAGCAACAGCAGTCGCCGCGCCTCGAGATAATGCGCATGGGCCGCGTTTGCGCGATCGCCATGGGATTCGAGTGCCGCCGCCGCCGCGGCCAATGCCTTGGTCGGCCAGGTCAGGTCGCGCGACGCGAGCGCGATCTCGGCTTCGGCGACGACGCATCGTGCACGCGCCACGGGCTCCCGCGGGCCAAAGGCGCGCGCCGCGCGACGCACCAATGAACGGGCGCGATCGAAGTCGCCGAGCTGCGCCATGGCGATACCGCGGAGCGCCAGCGCCGGCGCGTCGTCGCGCAGCGCGATGCGGTTGAGCGCGCCTAGCGGATCGCCTTTCGCCAGCGCTTGCGCCGCGGCGGCGATCAGCGAGTCCATCGAAATCCCGCCACGATTGTCACTCTCACCCCTCCGGCGACGCGCCCTAGATGCCGTTCGTGACCGATGGCTACCGACGGATCGGTGCCCGCAAGAACAGACATAATTGCGCCTGGTCGGATGAAAAGGAGCATTGGCAATGATTACCATTTCGGCTTTCCGCGACGTTCCGGATTTCGCCAAGGGGTTGGTGCGCGACTTGCGCGTACGCTGGGTGCTCGAGGAGGCGGGCCTTCCCTACACCGCACGCCTGCTCGAACAGGGTGACCAGGATCATCCGGACTACCGCCTGATGCAGCCGTTCGGGCAGGTCCCGATGTTCGAGGAAGACGGGCTCGTCCTGTTCGAATCGGGCGCGATCGCTCTTCATGTCGCGGAGCGGTCGGAGGCGCTGCTGCCCAAGGAGCCGGCGGCGCGCATCCGGGCGGTGCAATGGCTGATCGCCGCGCTCAATTCGGTCGAGCCGTCGATCGTCAACCTCTTCCTGATCGACTTCATCTTCACGAACGAAGAATGGGCAAAGCTGCGCCGGGCGAGCGCCGCCGAGTTGATGAACAAGAAACTCGACGCGGTGGCCAAACGGCTGGGCGACAAGCCGTTCCTCGACGGCGAACGCTTCACCGTCGGCGATCTGATGATGGCGACGGTGCTCCGCTTCCACCCCGAGGTCGCGCAGCGTGATCCCCGGCTGGCTGCCTATATCAATCGCTGCATGGCGCGGCCCGCTTTCCAGCGCGCGCTGAATGCTCAGCTCGGCGATTATCGCGAAGCGGCCTGAGTAGCGCCCGGCGCCTTCTCGACGACCATCGCGGCATCCGCATCCGCGAGAAGGCGCCGGCGACGTATGACGTGCGACGATAGGAAGGAGATTCCGCGATGACGTCCCACCAAATCGGAACGCGCGAGCAATGGCTCGCGGCGCGGCTTGATCTGCTCGACGCGGAAAAAGCGTTGACGAGACAGAGCGACGCGGTTGCCGAACGGCGTCAGGCGCTGCCCTGGGTACGGGTCGACAAGGACTATCGGTTCGATACCGAGCAAGGCGAGGTGGCGCTGGCGGCGCTCTTCCAGGGTCGGTCGCAATTACTGGTCTACCATTTCATGTTCGGACCGGAATATCCCGCGGGATGCATCTCCTGCTCGGCGATTGCCGACGGCTTCAACGGCATCGCGGTGCACCTCGCCAACCATGACGTGATGCTGTGGGCCGCGTCGCTTGCTCCGCTCGACAAGCTGCTTGCCTTCAGGGAGCGGATGGGCTGGTCCTTTCCCTGGGCGTCGACCCAGGGCCGCGACTTCAATTACGACTTCAATGTTTCGATCTCCGAAGAGCAGCAGCGTGCGGGTGGCACCGAATATAATTACCGTCGGGGCGGCCATGCGATGACCGAGGCAACGATACCGCCGGTCGTCAACCAGAGCGCGGCGCGGACCGGCGCCGACCCGATCGCCTATCTGCGCCAACGTCCCGGCCTCAGCGCATTCGTCATCGAGGACGGCGTAGTCTACCACAGCTATTCGACCTACGCCCGCGGGCTCGACGGGCTGTGGGGCATGTTCCAGTGGCTCGACCGCGCGCCCCGGGGACGTGACGAACACGGGATTTGGTGGCGCCATCATGACCGTTACGCGGAGACCGCGGCATGATCACCGCCGATGTCCAGCATGGGCGCCGCAACGATGCAGCGCCCGACGCGGCCGGATGGCTTGGCATCGTGGCAACCCCGACCTTCATCGGGATGGCGCTGTTGAGCTATGCATCCGGCGCGGACGGCACCATGAACTGTTCCGCGTCCGCGATGTCGCTGTGGGGCGGAATGGTGCCGATGTACGCGCTGATGGGCATCTTTCATTCGGGGGCCTGGCTACGGAGACTGGCGCGTCGACGCTGAGTATGGACCCTAGACGTCGACTGCCAGGTAGCCGGTGAGGTACCGTCCCGCGCCTGCGCCGTAGATGCCGGGTCCGGCGACGTTGAAGGGGCGATTGTCGAATAGATTGGTCACCTGCATGCGCAGGGTTGCGTCGCGGTTGACCAATTTGAACCGATAGCGGCCGCCGAGATTGAGCTGTGCGCGGGCGGGCAGCGACACCAGATTGTCGGTGGTCGACGGCACCTTGCCGCGCTGGAGCAGGGTGGTGTCGAGCGACAGCCCGTCGAGCACCGGCGTCTTCCAGTTGAGGTTCAAATTGACGAGGTGCCCCGGCAATCCCACGGGGCGGGCGCCGATCGTGCCAAGCGCATTGGGATCGCGCTCGACCCGGGCGCGCAGGAAATACCCGCCCGCGACGACATTGAGCGTCCGCGTCAAATTGCCCGACACCGACACTTCCGCCCCCTGGCTGCGGGTGGTGCCGACCTGGGTGTAGCGACTGGCCGCATCGAATCCGAAATAGGGCTTCCGCAGGTCGAACACGCCGGCGATCAGCTTGACGTTCCCCGTCACCGTCCAGCGGATGCCGGCGTCCTTCTGTTCGGTCAGGATCGCGTTGAGCGGCTGATTGCGGTTGGCCGCGTTGGGCGGCGCCACGCCGCTTTCCTCGAGGCCGCGGGCATAACCGGCATAGAGCGACACCGATTTGGACAGATAGGCCGCCGCCGTGCCGTTATAGAGCCATGGCCGCGATCGCGAGACGATCGGCGCGACGCCGGGAAGCCAGGTGGTCTTGCGGTAATCGGCACGCGAGAGGCCGAAGCTGATCTCGCCGATGTCGCGCCAGCGCCCGTCATAGGCCACGCCCAGGGTCGCCTGGCGAATGCGGTCGCGCGATGACGCGCCGAACACGAAATTCGGCTTGGGCGAATCCTCCTCGACACCGATCCGGGTCGGCCCCAGATCGACGTCGTCCGATCCGCCGAACTGATGACGCGCGTCGCGTTCGCGCAGGCTGAGATGGATCACGTGCAGCCGCGGCCCGTCGACGATGCTGTGCGTCAGCCGAACCTCGCCGCTCAGCGACACGTTCTTCGCGCGCGGATCGGCGATGAGCAGGCGGTCCGCCGTCCCGTCGGGCTGCAAGTCGACCAACAGGTTGGCGTAACTCTTCTTCTGATCGAACACCGACCGGAACGCGCCGACGCGAAGCAGCCAGGTCTTGCCCGGCGCATAGGAAGCGAGCAGTCCCTGATTGGTCCCGGTATAGCGGAAATCGGCCCATTGCGGCCCATCGAAGCTGTGCGCGGGGGGCTTGGGCGGCAGATACTTGCCCGCCGGCACGTAGAACGGCCCCGCCTCATCATTATAATCGTTGGTCAGCGTCCAGAACGGCATGATCTCCACGCCGGGCGCGGGGCGCCAGCGGACGATCAGCCCCTGGCTGTGATTGAAATTGTCGGTGCCGTCGGGGAATGCGGTGCGCCCGACGATCGCGCCATAGCCGACCGACAGCCGCTTGCTGACCGGCAGCGATCCGTCGACCTCCAGCCCATAGGAACTGTAGCTGTCGGCGTTGAGCACGATCGAGGCGGCGGCCTTGTCGCCGGGACGACGCAGCAATTGGTCGACGATCCCGCTCGGCGCGGCGAACGGATAGCCCTGCGCCGACAGGCCGACCTTGATGCTGGTCGAATCGTTGATGATGCTCGACAGCGCGATCGCGGGGTCGAAATACATGCCGTCGATCCGCACGTTCCCCGCCGCGGTCGGCGAGAAGCCGCGCGCATTGCTCGACGTGTAGATGCCGATCGTCTCGCGCCCGACGCTGAAGCCGAACCCGTCCTCCGCCTGCGTCACCGCATTGTCGTCGGCGCGATCCTGCGCGACGGCGGGAAATGCGATCCCCGCCAGCAACAATGTCAGCGTCGCCGAGCCCAGCCGCCCCATGCCCTTCCTCCCAAGCCGTTATATCGTCTTATGACAGCATATCAGCCAATCGGGGCTGAATGCCGACTTAACGGTGATGGCTGGACGGCGGCGGCGAACCGCGTCATCGGCAGATCGCATGACAGCGGAACGCATCCTTATCGAAACGATCGGCTGGACTGGCGCCGTGGTGATCCTGCTTGCTTACCTCCTGCTGTCCGCGGGTCGGGTCGGTGGGCAATCGCGGCTCTATCAGTGGATGAACCTGGTCGGGGCCGCCTGCTTTGTCGTCAATAGCGGCTATAACGGCGCGATCCCCTCGGCAGTGCTCAACGTCATCTGGGCCGGGATCGGACTCTTCACGCTGTGGCGGATCGCGCGGCGTCCAACCTAGGGGCAGGGAACAGGCGCGCCAGCGTCGGCACGGCGCGGACCGCCGCGACGCGATTGCGTGCGACGGGAACGATCACGCCGCCGTCCAGCCGCAGCCGTATATTGCGCCCGTCGCGCTCGATCGCGCGCACCGCCGACACTGCCACCCACCAGCTTCGATGCGTCCGGATCCCCACCGCACCATAACGCGCGATCGCGTCGGCCATCGGCATCAGTTCGAGCCGGCTGCCCGAGCCCTGGTGCACGCGGACATAATGATCCTCCATCTGCAGGCAGGTGACATGGTCATTGGCGAAAGCGGGCGGCATCCGCGCGGAGGGCATGGCAAGCTCCGGCGCAGGCCTGCGACGCGCCTCGGCCGCCAGCCACAAGCCGACCACCATCGCCTCGACCAATGCCGTCTTCACATACCAGTCGATCAGCGACATCCGAGCGGCTTCTCCAGGCCATGCCCAGCGGCCGAACGCCGCAGCCGCCAGGCTGACGGGCAAGGCCGCCGCCAGGATCGCGATCGCCAGCGCCACAGATGCGGGCACGCCGCGTGCGCGCAGCATCCTGACGACCGGCGGCACGATCAGCCCGGCAAGGCCCGCGCCGATCACCATCATGCCGGTCCAGTTGAACAGGCAGATCAGCAGGTCGCCACCGAGATAGCCGAGGAAGCCGACCACGCCGCCCGCAACCGCGCCGAAGGCAAGCAACCGCAGCCAACCGCCGGGCGTGCCGATTCCCGCTTCCCAAAGCTCGACGCCGCGCCGCGCACCGTCCGCCATGCCCACTCCCGTACCCGTTCGCCCAGTCGCGAATATCCGCTGGCAAGTCACTGTCGCGGCGAGGTTAGCAGGCCGGACGGAGCGGGAAAGCTCCTTTTCCCTTCCGAAGGAGAGAGCGATGACCAACCCGATACGACCGGCTCGGCGTGACCTGCTGGCGGGCGCGTTGCTGGCGAGTGGGCTAGGCTTGGCGGGTCGGGCGACCGCCGTCCTACCCCCGGCGGAGGCGCCGACCGGCGACATCCACGATTTCGATTATCATCTCGGCCACTGGACCGCGGTGCAACGACGACTGAAGAAACGCTGGACCACCAATCCGGAATGGGACGAATTCCCCAGCAACGACATTTACGGCCAATATCTCGATGGCCTCGTCAATGTCGACCAGGTCAACTTTCCGACCAAGGGCTGGTCGGGGCTCACGGTCCGCACGTTCAATCGCGCCCGGCGGCAATGGTATATCTATTGGATCAACAGTCGCGATGGCGTGCTCGGAGCGCCAGTGATCGGCGGTTTTCGCGGCAACAATGGCTTGTTCTATGGCGATGACAGCGATGATGGCATCCCGGTCAAGGTGCGCTTCATCCGCACCAAGCAACCGCCCGATCGCGAACGCTGGGAACAGGCCTTTTCGCGCGACGGCGGCGCTACCTGGGAAACCAACTGGACCGCCGACTTCACGCGCGTGCGCTGACGGGTATCGGCCCGTGACCGATCGGCGAGCCCGGCTTTCGGCGATATCGCGCGGGCCGGGCTTGCCTGATTGCCTGATGGCGGAGCCCGGCCTAAGCACACGGCCATGCTTACCCTATACGGCATTCCCAATTGCGACACGGTGAAGAAGGCGCGCACCTGGCTCGGCGACCATGGCGTCGCCTATACCTTTCACGATTACAAGAAAGCCGGAGCCGATGAGGCATCGCTGCGCCGCTGGACGAGTGCCTTGGGCTGGGAAACCGTGCTCAATCGCGCGGGTACGACGTTTCGCGCGCTCCCGGATGCCGACAAGGCCGATCTCGACCAGGACAAGGCGATCGCGCTGATGCTGGCGCAGCCGTCGATGATCAAGCGCCCGATCGTCGAAGGCGACGGCGTGCTGGTCGCCGGGTTCAAGCCCGATGCCTGGCAAACGGCCGGCATCGGCTGAGCTTGCCACGGCGCGCATCCGGGCGCAGTCTCCTCCACATAAATAGGGGAGGGGAATCATGGCTCAAACCGCCAAGCCGCCGGTCTGGTTCTGGATCGTCGCGATCCTGTTGGTGCTGTGGAACGCGATCGGCGTTTATTTCTGCGTCGAGCAGTTCCGGCTGGGTGCGGCGTCTGCAATGTGGGAACAAACGCCCTATCACCAGGCGCTCTACCGCTCGCTGCCCAGTTGGTACAATTATGTCTACGCCGTCGCCACGTTCGGCGGATTGCTCGGCGGTCTTGCCTTGCTGTTGCGCGAACGCCGCGCGATCATCCTGTTCTGGATCTCGCTGATCGCCGTCATCGTGCAGTTCGGCTACACGTTCGCGATGACCGACCTGATCGCGCACGAGGGCGCGGCGAAGGTGGTGCCGTTCCCGGTATTCATCGCGCTTGTCGGCCTGTTCGCGATCTGGTTTTCCGGGATGGCGGCGAAAAAGGGCTGGATCGGGCGCTGATCCAGGGGGAGGGCGCTCAGCCCTCCCATTGGAACACCTCGTCTAACGGTTTGCCGAACACCTGGGCTATGCGGAACGCGGCTTCCAGCGTGGGCGAATATTTGCCCGCCTCGATCGCCGCCACGGTCTGGCGAGTCATGCCGATCCGCTCGCCCAATTCGGCCTGGGTCATCTCGTTGGCCATGAAGCGCAACAGGCGGATCTGATTGACCACCCGGCCGGGAAGCGGCTTGGGGCGTGTACTCATGACCGGCAGTGCCCTGGACGGAGCGGATTTTGGCGCAGGGCAAGAAGCGAGGAGGGAGCGATGCGTTTCTGCATCGTGACCGACGAGCGACGCCGCCCGGCGCCAAAATCCGCCCGCCGCTTCGCGGTTGCGCTGGGAGGCGCGCCGGCGTCGTCGCTTGCTTGCGCGTAGCTCAAGGCTACGCGACTGCGCTGCGCTCCTAGCCAGCACGCCTCCCAGCGCAATCCAGGGCGTTGCCGGTCATGAGTACACGCCCTAACCATGCCAGCCCCTCCGGTAGCTCGTCACGATCAGGACATGGCGGACGGTTTCCGCCAACACGATCGCGAGCAGCGCCGCGTTGACGATCTTGGGCGCCGGATCGCTGAACGGCATCACCACGCCGACCATGATCGTCCCGACCAAAAGCACGTAATAGCCGGCGCTGCCGCCGCGCCGGGCGATCGCGCGGTCGCGTTCATCGGGCCTGGCGCGTCCTTCGGCGCCGTCGCGCACCGCCAGCACGATGTGGCCGATGATCACTACGATCGCCTGGATCGAGGCGACGATGCCGAACGTCCAGACGATGTCGAGCAACCTGGGCCCGACATGCCCCGACAGCACCAGCGAGAAGTAGATGACATAGGCGACGATCATGCAGATGAGCGTCAGCCAAGCGGTCTTTTCGCGATAGGCCATGATCATGCTCCCCGCCGATAGCCGACGATCTGCGCGCCGTAGTGGACGATCTCGGCGATCACGATTGCGGCCATGATCCCATAGGTCATCCCCTTGGCATCGACGCCGAAATGCATGCTGGCGGCAACGCACACGATCAGGCTCAGCAGCACCGGATAGGCGAGCGCATAGGCGCGGCGCGAGACCGCCTTGTCGCGTTCGTCGCTCGCCGCGCTGGCGTCCTTGGGTGACAGCACCGCGGAGACGATCGCCCCGACCGTGACCAGTCCAGTCTGCACGATCACCGCGGCGAGCAACCCGCCGAATTGCGCCGGCCCGGGCAAGTGCCGCGCGGTCGTCAGCAGGAAGGTGAAATAGGCGCCCCACACGACGACCGTGGTGGTCACCGATAGCCAGGCCATCTTTTCCCTGAATGGCATTGTTGACCTCATGTTCGAATCTATAAACTCAATGTTACATAAAACTAACATGAAGTCAAGCGTGGGATACAATCGCGGCGTTCGGCGCTGGCGGCGCGGGCGGCAAGCAGCTAGGGAGCGCGCCATGTCCACGACCTTCACGATCGACACCTCGACCAGCCGCGCCAACCCGACGCC
>Ga0207647_10002451_pt1 | contig 14070 bp, 12 predicted proteins | sample KBSCornC2_FD_184295 | JGI IMG/M metagenome (GOLD analysis project Ga0207647, IMG submission 184295) | Corn rhizosphere microbial communities from Kellogg Biological Station, Michigan, USA - C2 (SPAdes) (version 2) | ecosystem: Host-associated > Plants > Roots > Rhizosphere ...
TGCGTGCTCGGCGACGAGCCCACCGGCAACCTCGACGAAGCCAACGCCGCGCAGGTCTACGCGCTGATGCTGGAACTCAATCGCGAGATCGGCACCAGCTTCGTGCTGGTCACCCACGACCCGCACCTGGCGGCGAAGATGGACCGCACCCTGGTGCTGCACAACGGCGTCTTGCAGGAAAGCCCGAAAGCCTGACGCTCTGCCCCTCTGCAGGCGGGGAGGTGGTGCGAGCTTGCGGGAAAGGTCAAGAGCCACCCCTCCCTGGCCCTCCCCTGCTCCACAGGGGGAGGGGATCGATTCCGCACTCCTCGGCACGCGCCTACACGTTTTTCGTCTTCATCGCCGCATCCGTCACGCTAGGCTCGGACTCTTCCAGGATGGAACGGGGCATGCGACATGGCGCGAGTGGGGGCGATCACGGCGGCATCGGCCTTGCTGGCCGGCGTGCTGCTGGTGCAATGGTTGCCGCGATTGCCGCCGCACTGGAGCCTGGTCCTGTCGCTGCTGGCGGCCGGCTTGCTGGCCTGGCGTTGCCCGCGCTGGCGCTGGCTGGCCTGGCTGCTGTTCGGCATCGTGTGGGCGGCGTGGCGCGGCGGCGTGGCGATGGACGCGCGGTTGCCACGGGCACTGGAAGGGCGTGATTTTGTGGTCGTCGGCACGATCGCCGACCTGCCGCTGGCGCATCCGGATGCCAGCCGCTTCACGCTGCGGGTGGAGCAGGCCACGCTGGACGGCCAGCCGGTCGCGCTGCGCGGTCGCGTCACGGTGTCCTGGTACGACGGCGCGCCGCCGCTGCGGCCGTGTTCGCGCTGGCGCCTGTCGTTACGGCTGAAGCGACCGCGTGGGCTGCTCGATCCGGGCGGTGCCGACAGCGAACGCTCGGCGCTGGAGCGCGGCATCGTCGCCACCGGCTACGTGCGCGACGATCCCGGCAACGCGCCACTGGCCGGCGCGCGCTGGTGCGTCGACGGGGTGCGCGACGCGGTGGCCCGCGGCATCGCGGCGCGCGTGCGCGACCGGCATGACGCGGCCTTGCTGCAGGCGTTCACGGTTGGCGACACGCGCGGGCTGCAACAGCAGGACTGGGCGGTGGCGCGCGCGAACGGGGTGTCGCACCTGATCGCGATCTCCGGCTTCCACGTCGGCGTGGCGGCGGTATTCGGCGTGTGGCTGGCGCTGCTGGCCTATGCGTTGTGGCCGCGGCTGGGCCTGTGGTTGCCGCGGCCGCAGGCGCAGGCCGCGGCGGCGCTGCTGGTGGCCGCGATGTACAGCGCGCTGGCCGGCTTCGGCCTGCCCACGGTGCGCACCTTGCTGATGATCGCGGTGGTGGCGCTGGCGCGTTGCAGCCGGCGCGGCAGCAGCGGGGCGCAATCGCTGGCGCTGGCGATGATCGCGATCCTGCTGGTCGATCCGCTGGCGGTGCTGGCGGCAGGTTTCTGGCTGTCGTTCGTCGGCGTGGCGTTCCTGATGCTGTGCCTGCAATCGCGCGGCCGCGGCCTGCGCGCGTTCCTGCACGAGCTGTCGGCCGGGCAGCTGGTGATGACGGTGGCGTTGTTGCCGCTGACCTTGTGGTTCTTCGGCCAGGCTTCGCTGGTCGGCGCGTTGTCGAACCTGATCGCGGTGCCCGTGGTCAGCTTCGTGATCGTGCCGTGCGCCTTGCTCGGCATGCTGTTGCTGGGCCTGTGCCCGCCGCTGGCCGCGCCGGTGCTGTGGCTGGCCGCGCGGATCGCGCATGCGCAGTGGTGGCTGCTGGAACAGATGGCGACGTGGCCCGGCGCACACTGGTATCTGCCCGCGGTGCAGGCGCATGCGCTGCTGCTGGCCGTGCTCGGCGCGCTGTGGCTGTTCCTGCCGCGCGGCGTGCCGCTGCGCGGGTTCGGCCTGCTGCTGTTCCTGCCGCTGCTGTGGCCGCCGTTGCCGCGGCCGGCGGAGGGCGCTTTCCAGGCGTGGGTGTTGGACGTGGGGCAGGGCTTGTCGGTGCTGCTGCGCACCCGCGGCCACGTGCTGGTCTATGACGCCGGCGCGCGTTACCCGTCCGGCTTCGATCTGGGCGAAGCGGTGGTGTTGCCGTCGGTCCACGCGCTGGGCATCCGCCGGGTGGACATGCTGATGATCAGCCATGGCGACAACGACCATGCCGGCGGCGCCGAAGTGGTCGCCAACGCATTCCCGCAGGCGCAACGCTATGCCGGCGAGCCGTCGCGGATGCGCGTGCCGATGCAGCAGTGCGTGGCCGGGCAGGCGTGGCAATGGGATGGCGTGCGCTTTCGCGTGCTGAGTCCGGCACCCGGCGCGGGCGACCGCGACAACGACAGCTCCTGCGTGCTGCTGGTCGAGGGGCGTGGCGGGCGCCTGCTGCTGACCGGCGACATCAGCGCGAAGATGGAACCGCAGGTAGCGGCGGCAGTCGGCCCCGGACCGCCGCTGGCGATGCTGGTGCCGCATCACGGCAGCAAGACCTCGTCCAGCGCCGCCTTCATCGCCGCCGTGCGACCGCGGCTGGCCGTGGTGTCGGCGGGCTGGCGCAACCGCTTCGGCCACCCGAAGCCGGAGGTGCTGGCGCGCTACGCCGAGGCCCATGTGCCGGTGTTCGGCACGGCCCGGCAGGGCGCGATCCCGCTGGATTTCCCCGCCGACGCGCCGCCGCGGCGCGAACCGGGCTGGCGCCAGCGGCAGGCGCGCTATTGGCGCGAGTGACGGGTCAGGCGGGGAATGCCACGCATGCCGCAGTACAGCGGGAGGAGACTGCTATCATGCGCGCTTCCTGTCAGGTCGTGCGTTGGGGTCGAAAAGTGCTGGAAATTCTGTTGGCTGGCGGTTGGGCGCTGGCGCCCATCCTGATCTGTTCGGCGGTGGCTTTGGCGATCGTGCTGGAGCGCTGCTGGACCCTGCGCCGCAAATCGGTGCTGCCGCCGGGCCTGGGCGATGAAGTGCGCCAGTGGGCGCGTTCCGGCCAGCTCGATCCGAAACATCTCGACACGCTGGCCAGCGGTTCGCCGCTGGGCGAGCTGCTGGCCGCCGCGCTGACCGTGCGCCGACAGCCGCGCGAGCTGATCAAGGAGCGCATCGAGGACACCGGCCGGCACGTCATCCACCGGATGGAACGCTACCTCAACACGCTGGGCACGATCGCGCTGATCGGCCCGCTGCTGGGCCTGTTCGGTACCGTGATCGGCCTGATCCGCATGTTCATGGAAGTGATGGCCGGCGGCATCGGCGACCCGGCGAAGATGGCCGGCGGCATCGGCGAGGCGCTGATCTGCACCGCGGCCGGCCTGACCGTGGCCATCCCGGCGTATGTGCTGCACCGCTACTTCCGCTCGCGCGTGGCCGGCTACTGCGTGGAGATGGAAAAGCAGGCGACGGCGCTGCTCGACGACCTGACCCTGGCCACTGCTCCGGCAGCGGCACCCGTACGGCCGCGCCGCGCGCCGACGCCGACCGCGCCGAGCGCAGGCTGAGGCGCACCGATGCGTATCGGCAACGACCGCCGCGGCGACGACTTCGAGATCAACGTGATCCCGTTGATCGACGTGCTGCTGACCCTGCTGATGTTCTTCGTGCTGACCAGCACGTTCATCCAGCACTCGCGCCTGCAGGTGACCCTGCCGCAGGCGAGCACGCAGGATCGCGACATGAACGCCCCGGCGCTGACCGTGATGATCGACCACGACGGCCGTTTCTACGTCGGCAGCGACGAGGTGATGGGCGAGGGCATCGAGGCGCTGAAGCAGACCATCGCGCGCAATGCGGGCGACGACCGCGAGCGCCCGGTGACGATCCGCGCCGACGCGATGACGCCAAACCAGAATGTGGTCACCGCGATGGACGCGCTGGGCCAGCTCGGCTTCACCCGGTTGTCGATCGCCACCACGCCGAGCAAGCCGGGTAGTCAGCAGTGAGCGGCCAGAAAAGCGGCGTGTGGGATGCCGAAAGCTGGCGCATCTACCATCGCCTGCTTGGCTACACCCGCCGTTACTGGGTGATCGGACTCGTCACCCTGGTCGGCATGGCGGTGGACGGCGGCGGCCTGGTGGTATTCACCAAACTGCTGCAGCCGCTGATCGATCAGCTGTTCGCGCACAAGGACCCCTACCTGATCTTCTGGATGCCGATCTGGATCATTGCCATCTTTGCGGTGCGTGGCGTGGGCACCTTCGTCAGCAGCTACGGCATCGCCTACATCGGACGCAACGTGGTGCAGGTGATGCAGCATGACGTGTTCGCTGCCTACCTGCGGCTGCCGGCGGCGTTTTTCGGCGCCGAAGCCTCCGGCCACCAGGTTTCCCGCATCACCTACACCAGCGAGCAGGTGGCCTCGGCATCCACCGATGCAGTGAAGATCGTGGTGACCGAAGGCGTCACCGTCATCGGCTGCCTGTACGTGATGCTGTTCTACAGCGCCTACCTGACGATGGCGTTGCTGGTCATGGTGCCGGCGATTGCGTTGATCGCCACCGTCGTCAGCCGCCGTTATCGCCAGATCAGCCGGCGCATCCAGGGAATGATGGGTTCGGTCACCGGCACGGTGGAGGAGTCGGTGGGGGCGCATCGCGAGGTACGCATCTACGGCGGCCAGCCGCATGAGGCGACGCGGTTCAACGAGGTCACCCAGCGCGCGAAGCGGCTCAACCTGAAGATTGCGGCCACCAACGCCATGTCGAGTACCGCGATCCAGACCGTGGCGGCATGTGCGCTGGCGGCGCTGGTCTACCTGGGTACGCGGCCATCGGTGATCGATGGCATTTCGCCGGGCGTGTTCGTCGCCGTACTGACCGCGATGGGCACCATGATGCCGTCACTGAAACGGCTGACCACGGTACAGGCGAACATCCAGCGCGGCCTGTCCGCCGCCACGGACCTGTTCGAGATCATCGACATGCCGCCGGAGACCGATGCGGGTCGCCGGGACATCGTGCGGACGCGCGGCGACATCCGTTTCGAAGAGGTCCGCATGGCTTATCCGCGCGGCGAGTTCGAGGCCCTGCGCGGCGTGGACCTGCATTGCGCCCCCGGCACGGTGACCGCCCTGGTCGGCCGCTCCGGCAGCGGCAAGAGCAGCCTGGCCAGCCTGCTGCCGCGCTTCTACGAGCCCAGCGCCGGACGCATCGTGCTGGACGGCGAGGACTACCGGGAATACACGCTGGCCTCGCTGCGTCGGCAGATCGCCTGGGTCGGACAAAGCGTGGTGCTGTTCGACGACACCGTGGCCAACAACATCGCCTACGGCGAGCTGGCCGGCGCCAGCGAGGCGGACATCATCGCCGCCGCCGAGGCGGCGAATGCGATGGAGTTCATCGCGCGCATGCCGCAAGGCATCCACACGCCGATCGGGCAGAGCGGCAACACGCTTTCCGGCGGCCAGCGCCAGCGCATCGCGATCGCCCGCGCGATCCTCAAGAACGCGCCGATCCTGGTGCTGGACGAGGCGACCAGCGCGCTCGACACCGAGTCGGAGCAGCTGATCCAGCAGGCATTGCAGCGCCTGATGCGCGACCGCACCACCCTGGTGATCGCGCATCGCCTGTCCACCGTCGAGGGTGCCGAGCAGATCGCCGTGATGGACCAGGGCCGCATCATCGAGCGTGGCACGCACGCCGAGCTGATCGCGCTGGGCGGGCAGTATGCCGCGCTGCACCGGATGCAGTTCCACGACCACGCCGTCGGCCTCGGCAGCGACTGAGGATCGTCCATGGCGCTGATCGACACGCTCGAATCAGCCTGGTACGGCAACGGCCGGGTACCCTGGTGGGCGCCACCGCTCGCGGCGTTGTACGGCGGCGTGACCCGGCTGCGTCGCGGCCTGTTCCGGATCGGCGGGCTGCGCAGCGTGCGCCTGCCGGCGCCGGTCGTGGTGATCGGCAATATCAGCGCCGGCGGCACCGGCAAGACGCCGTTGACGATCGCCGTGGCCGCCGCCTTGCGCGCGCGCGGTTACCGGCCCGGCGTGGTCAGCCGCGGCTACGGCGGCAGCCAGCGTGAACCGCTGTTGCTCGGCGAAGCGCCGGACCCGGCACAGGTCGGCGACGAACCCTGCCTGATTCACGCCAGCGGCGTGCCGGTGGCGGTAGGGCGCGATCGTCCGGCGGCGGCGCAACTGCTGCTGGACGCCGGCTGCGACGTGCTGATCGCCGACGACGGCCTGCAGCACTACCGCCTGGCGCGCGACGTGGAGATCTGCGTGATCGACGGCACCCGCCGCTTCGGCAACCGCCGGCTGCTGCCGGCCGGGCCATTGCGCGAACCGTTGGACCGCCTGCAGCGCGTCGACCTGCGCGTCTGCAACGGCGGCGCAGCCGAGGCGGGCGAATACCCGATGCAACTGCGCGGCGGCGACGCGATCGCACTGGACGACGGCCGCACGCAGGCGCTGGCCAGCTTCCGCGGCCGGCGCGTCCATGCGGTGGCGGCGATCGGAAACCCGCAGCGTTTCTTCGACAGCCTGCGTGCCGCCGGCATCGAGGTGATCGAGCATGCCTTCGCCGACCATCACGGTTTCGTTCCGGCGGACCTGGATTTCGCGGATGGCCTGCCGCTGCTGATGACCGACAAGGACGCGGTCAAATGCCGCCGTTTTGCCCAGCAACACTGGTGGCGGGTGCCGGTGCAGGCGTACTTGCCGGCAGCATTCTACGAGGTGCTGGGCGAACGCCTGGACGGTTTGCGCCGCGAAACCAGTTCGCCCGCCACGTAGACCCTGCGGGCCAGGCCTCCACCGATCCAGTAGCACAGCTCGGCCGGCTGGCGCGCGTTCCATACCACCAGGTCGGCGCGCTGGCCGATCGCCAGCGTGCCGCGATCGTCGAGGCCAAGCGCGCGCGCGGCATTCACGGTAACCCCGCGCAGCGCCTCCTCCGGGGTCAGCCGGAACAAGGTGCAGGCCATGCCGGCGGCCAGCCGCAGCGACAGTAGTGGCGAGGTGCCGGGATTGCAGTCGGTGGCGATGGCGATCGGCACATGGTGTTCGCGCAGCGCCGCGATCGGCGGCAGCTGCGTCTCGCGCAGCGCGTAGAACGCGCCGGGTAGCAGCACCGCGACGGTGCCGGCAGCGGCCATCGCCGCGATGCCGGATTCGCCGAGGTGTTCCAGGTGGTCGGCGGAAAGGCCGCCGTACTCGGCGACCAGCGCGGCGCCGCCGAGATCGGACAATTGCTCCGCGTGCAGCTTCACCGGCAGGCCGAGCTGCTTCGCGCGCTCGAACACGCGGCGGGTTTCCTCGCGGCTGAAGCCGATGCCTTCGCAGAACGCATCGACCGCATCGACGAGTTTTTCGGCGGCAAGCGCGGGCAGCATGTCGTCGCAGACCAGCGCCACGTAATCGTCGCGCCGATCCCGGTATTCCGGCGGCAGCGCATGCAGGCCGAGGAAGCTCGTGCGCACGCCGATGCCCAGCTCGCGGCCGAGCCGTCGCGCCACGCGCAGCATGCGGCGTTCGCTGTCGAGATCCAGCCCGTAGCCGGACTTGATTTCCAGCGTGGTCACGCCGTCGGCCAGCAATGCCTGGGCGCGCGGCAGCGACTGCGCGAACAACTGCTCCTCGCTGGCGGCGCGGGTGGCATTGACGCTGGAGACGATGCCGCCGCCGGCGCGGGCGATCTCCTCGTAGCTGGCGCCGTTGAGGCGCAGCTCGAATTCGTGGGCGCGGTCGCCGCCGAACACCAGATGGGTGTGGCAATCGACCAGCCCCGGCGTGACCAGGGCGCCGTCCAGCGACTCCACCGTGGTGGCGAGGGTGGTCGGAGCATCCGGCAGCTCATCCTGCCGGCCGACCCAGGCGATGCGGCCGTGGTGCAGCGCGATCGCGCCGTGCCCGATCAGGCCATAGGGCTCGTCGCCGGCAAACGTGGCGAGGGCGGCGTTCAGCAGCAGGTGGTCCCAGCGGGGTTCGGTCATTGCTGTCACTCCGTCATGGCTGGCTGGGGCGCGGCGGGTCCGCAGGCGCAGCGGGCTCCGTGTAGGCCGTGGTTTCGCTGGCGGCGGGCAGCGGTTCCGCGGACGCCTGGTCGGCACGCGCAGCCTGCTGCTCGAAGTCGCGCACCATGCGTTCGGCGAAATCGCGATACACCGGAGTGGGGCAGAACAGCGATGCCGCCGCGCGGGCGAGCAGGCAGGCGGCCATGATCGGGATCACCATGTCCTGATTGTCGGTCAGTTCCATCGCGATCACCGCCGAGGTCAGCGGCGAGCCGGTGACGCCGGCCAGGTACGCGCTCATGCCCAGCAGCACCACCGCACCGGCAGGCGCGCCCGGCAGGAAATGCGCGATGTTCTGGCCCAGGCCGGCGCCGACCGCCAGCGCCGGCGAGAAGATGCCACCCGGAATGCCGGCCCAGTACGAGACCACGTTGGCCAGCAGCTTGGCGATGCCGAAACTCTGGTCCGGCATGCTGGCAGCGCCCTGCACGATCGCGCGGGCCTGGTCGTAGCCCGTACCGTAGATGCTGTTGTGCGTGCATGTGCCGAGCAGGGCCAGCGCCAGGCCGCAGCCCGCGGCGAACCATACCGGCCAGCGCGCGCGCAGGCGGCCGATCTGCGCCAGCGGGCCGCGTCGGCTGAGCAGGATCAGCCGCGCAAACAACCCGCCGAGCAGGCCGCACACCACGCCGGTCAGCAGCACGGCGAGCCAGGCGTGGCCGAGCGGCAGGCTGGCCTCGACTTCGCCGAAGTACGAGTAGTTGCCCATGATGCCGAGCGAGACCACGCCGCCGATGATCACTGCGGTCAGCAGCAGGCCGCTGAAGCGGTGCTCGAAGGTACCGGCCAGTTCCTCGATCGCGAACACCACGCCGGCCAGCGGCGTGTTGAACGCCGCTGCGATGCCGGCCGCGCCGCCGGCCAGGATGAAGCGCGAGGCGGCCTTGGCGTCGCTGAAGCCGAAGCGGCGGCCGAGCGAGTAGAACAGGCCCGCGCTGACGTGCACGGTCGGTCCCTCGCGCCCGACCGAGGCACCCGCGGCGAGGGCGATCAGGGTCAGCACCATCTTGCCGACGGCGATCGGCAACGCCAACATGCGCGCGCGGAAGTCCGCATTCTCGATATGCAAGGTGGCGATCACCTGCGGGATGCCGCTGCCGCGGGCGGCGCGCAGGCGACCTTCGGTGGCCCAGGCGAGCAGGCCGAACACCAGCGGAGTGAGGACCAGCGGAATCCAGCTGCCGTGCTTCAGGATGCCGAGAAACAAATGGTAGGACCAGGTGCTGGCCTTCGCGAACAGGATCGCCGCCAGCGCCACCAGTACCGCGCCGGACCACAGCACCAGCCGGCGCTTCCAATGATGCGGCGCGAAGAATTCATGGCCGAGCAGCGCCTGCAGGCGCGGGTTCGTCGACGTCGATGCGGGGTCGGGGGACTCGGACATGGCGCGATTATCGCAGAGTCATCGACGCCAGCAGGGCCTGTTCACGAATTGCGCTCAGGTGATGCGCATCTTCCGGCGCATCGCCACCCCCGAAAGTGTCGGATAACATTGGCAGCCTGCATCGGTGTCCGCGAGCGCTGCAGCGCATGCAGCCGATGCCAGGTGATTTCGGAGCCGGCGATGCCATCCATTCGATACGCAAAACCTTCTGACGCGAAAAGGCTGGCGGCGTTGGCCGAGGAAACTTTCCGCGACACCTTCGGCAGCGTGAATGCCGCCGAGGACATGGATCTTCATTGCCGCACCAGTTACGCCGAAGCCGTCCAGCTGGCGGAGATCTCGAACGCCGGCATGGTCACCCTGGTCTGCGAGGAGGGCGGGAATTTGACCGCATTTGCGCAACTTCGCTGGTCCGAGGCGCCAAGTTGCGTCTCCGCGAAAAGCCCGGGGGAAATTCTAAGGCTTTATGTTGCGAAGTCCTGGCACGGAAGAGGTGTTGCCCACGACTTGATGGCGACCTGCATCAAGGAAATGGAAAATCGGGAATCCGATGTGGTCTGGCTTGGCGTATGGGAACGAAATCCGAGAGCCATGGCCTTCTATAGGAAATTCGGGTTTGGCGAGGTTGGCGACCATGTCTTTCCTTTGGGCACCGATCCTCAGCGCGACATCATCATGGCTCGCCCCGTTTTCAACCGGCCTCCAGGCGCCTGAGCACACCTTCACGGTTGCAGCCGTCAGCGCGGCCGCCAGCGCGTCTCGTACAGATCGAAGCGGCGATCCTTGAGGTTCTGCACCGCGCCGGCGTTGCGCGCACGGGCCAGGCTCTCCAGGCGCAGGTCGGCGAACAGCACGGTCTCGATGTTCGGGGTCGAATCGGCGGCGACACCGTCGCGGGCGAAGCCGAAGTCGCTCGGGGTGAGGATGCAGCTCTGGCCGTACTGGATGTCGAAGTTGTTGACCCCGGGCAGGTTGCCCACGTTGCCCGAGAGCACCACGTAGCATTGGTTCTCGATCGCCCGCGCCTGCGCGCAGTAGCGCACGCGCAGGTAACCCTCGCGCACGTCGGTGCAGAACGGCACGAACAGGATCAGCGCGCCCTGGTCGACCAGGTGCCGCGCCACTTCGGGAAACTCCGCGTCGTAGCAGATCATCACCCCGATCGGGCCGCAGTCGGTGAGCACGGTGGCCGCGCTGTCGCCGCCGCTGATGTTCCACACGTTGCGCTCGCTCGGCGTCGGGTGCAGCTTCTCGCGCTCGTGGATCGAGCCGTCGCGCAGGCACACGTAGCAGACGTTGTGGATGTCGCCGTTGGCCTGCTCGGTGGGGTGCGTGCCGGCGATGATGTTGATGTTGTAGTGCACCGCCAGCCGGCTGAAGAGTTCCTTCACCTGCGGCGTGTAGTGGCTGAGCTTGCGGATCGACTCCACCGGCGACAGCTCGGTGTTCTCGATCGACAGCAGCTGCAGCGTGATCAGTTCGGGGAAGGTGACGAAATCGGCGCTGTAGTCGGCGGCGATGTCGGTGAAGTATTCGACCTGGGTGGCGAACTCCTCGAACGAGGTGATCCGGCGCTGCTGGTATTGCACCGAAGCCACCCGCACCGAATCGGGCAGCAGTCGCGCCGAGGTGATCGGCGGGATGTCCGGCTGGTCGAGCAGTTGCGGATTGCGCCAGACCAGGTGCACCGCGTAGCCCAGCGACTCGTGGTCGGACGGCACGTAGCCGCGCAGGACGCCGATCACCTCGAAATCGTTCGACAGCTGGAAGCTCAGCGTGGGGTCGCGCCGCTTGCCTTCCACCACCGCCTGCACGTAGGCCTCGGGGCTGCCGTAGCGCGCGAGGTTCTTCGCCAGGCCGGGCATGCGCCCGCCGAACACGATGCCGCGCAGCTTCAGGTCCATGCACAACCGCTTGCGCGCCTGGTACAGCCGCTGGCCGATGCGCATGCCGCGGTAGTCCGGGTGCACCACCACTTCCATGCCGTACAGCCAGTTGCCGTCCGGCTTGTGCCGCGAGCCCATGCCGCCGCCGGTGATCTGCATCCAGGTATGCGGCGCCAGCGCGGTGGCCTCGTCGATGCGGAACGTGGCGCAGTAGCCCACGATCACGCCTTCGTACTCGACCACGAACTGGCCTTCGGGGAAGTGCGTCTGCTGCGAACGCAGCATCTCCACCGAGTGGCCCCATTCGTCCGAGTAGATCCGGGCGGTGAGGTCGGCAAGCTGGGGTACGTCGCCCAGTACCGCCTGTCGCAGCAACAGCTTCGGGGTGTTCTCGAGGGTCTTCTTGGCCATCTGGCCATTATGCATAGCGCGAAACACGCCAGGGTGAAGGCGCTTCCATCCACCCGTTACACTGCGCGGCATCGTCCACGGGAGTCGCCTGCATGAGCATCCACGCCGCCGTTCGGCAATTTCGGGCAGGCCAGCTATGGCGCGCCGACGGTTGGCACGCCGACGCAGCGCTGGCCGTGGGCGCCGACGGCCGCTTGCGCGAGCCGGCCGATCGCGACGGCGAGCTGATCGGCAACTGGGTGCTGCCGGGCATGCCGAACCTGCACTCGCATGCGTTCCAGCGCGCGATGGCGGGTCTCGCCGAGCGCAAAGGCAGGGCGGACGACAGCTTCTGGAGTTGGCGCGAGACGATGTATGCGTTCGCCGCCACGGTCGGCCCGGACGAGCTGCAGGCGATCGCCGCCCAGCTTTACGTCGAGATGCTCAAGGCCGGCTACACCCATGTCTGCGAATTCCACTACCTGCACCATCAGCCGGACGGCGTGCCGTACGCGCAGCCGGAAGCGATGTCGCTGGCGCTCGTCGAGGCCGCGCGAGAGGCCGGCATCGGCCTGACCCTGCTGCCGGTGCTGTACATCAGCGGCGGTTTCGATGGCCGTGCGCTCAGCGCGCGGCAGCGTCGCTTCGGCCATGCCGTCGACGCCTACCTGCGTTTGCTGGAGACGCTGCGCCGGCAGGAGAGCGACGATGTGTGCGTCGGCATCGCCCTGCATTCGCTGCGCGCGGTGCCGGAGTCGGCGCTGCGCGAGGTGCTGGGCCATCCGCTGGCGGGCACCGGCCCGATCCACATCCACATCGCCGAGCAGATCGGCGAAGTGCAGGACTGCCTGGCCACGCGCGGCGCGCGGCCGGTGGAGTGGCTGTTCGACCATGCCGACGTCGATGCCCGCTGGTGCCTCGTCCATGCCACCCACCTCACCGCGGCGGAAACGGCGCAGCTCGCGCGCAGCGGCGCGGTGGCCGGGTTGTGTCCCACCACCGAGGCGAACCTGGGCGACGGCCTGTTCCCGCTGGCCGATTACCTGGACGCCGGCGGCACGCTCGGCATCGGCTCGGACTCGCACATCTCGATCTCGCCGGTGGAGGAACTGCGCTGGCTGGAATACGGCCAGCGCCTTTCGACCCGTCACCGCAACATCGCCGCACGGCATGAAGGCGACAGCGTGGGCGAGACGTTGTGGCGCGCCGCCTTGCGCGGCGGTGCCCAGGCTTCGGGGCAGCCGGTCGGCGAGCTGCGCGACGGCGTGCGGGCCGACCTGGTCGTGCTGGACGACGACTCGCCGCTGCTCGCCGCACGCGATGCGCGCTCGGTGCTGGACAGCTTCCTGTTCGCCGGCAACACGCCGCTGGTGCGCGACGTGATGGTCGGCGGTCGCTGGCAGGTGCGCGGCTTCCGTCATCGCGACGAGGAACGCATCGCGGCGCGCTATCGCGGCGTGGTGGCACGCTTGGCCGGTAGCTGATCCGGCCTCGGAATCGGGCCTATGTCCGGGCGCGGGCGATTGGGCTAGATTGCGCTGGCAGTGCATGCCGCCGTTTCCGGCGATATTCCTCGACCCCTGCCAGGAGAGTTCCCATGCAAGGTTCCACCGATCTGGGCAAGCTGGTGCTTCGCGTCGTGCTGGGTGTGTTGATCCTGTTCCATGGCGTGTCCAAGCTGATCCACGGGCCGGGCTACATCGTCAGCGTGGTGACGGCGGCGGGCCTGCCGTCGTTCCTGGCCTACGGAGTGTATGTGGGCGAGGTCGTCGCGCCGCTCCTGTTGCTGTTCGGCTACTGGACGCGGGTGGGTGCGCTGATCGTCGTGATCAACATGCTCGTGGCGATCGGGCTGGTGCACCTGGGCCAGTTCGCCACGCTGGCCGATACCGGCGGCTGGGCGCTGGAGCTGCAGGGCATGTTCCTCGGCACCGCGCTCGCAATCATGCTGCTCGGCGCCGGCCGCTACAGCCTGGGCGGCAGCCACGGCCGCTGGAACTGAGGGGACTCGGTTCAGGCTGCGGTGATCGAGCTGAACGCCAGCCGGTGTCGGCTGGCGTTCACGTCATCGCAGCAATGTTGCGCGCGTTTCCGGAGACACATCCACGGCAGGAGTGTCCCATGCGTCGAATCACATCCAACCTGGCTACGGCTGCGCTGTTGCTGGCCGGCAGCGCCTCTCTCAGCGGCTGCATCGTGGCCGCGCCACGCCCGGTCCATCATGTCCGCGTGGTGACGCCGGTGCACGTCGAACGCGCACGCGTCTGGGTACCGGGTTACTGGAGCCCGCGGCATGTCTGGATCGAGGGCTATTGGCGCTATCGCTGATGGCTCTCAGGCCGACGGTTCCAACCGCTCGCGCAGGAAGTCGATGAACGCGCGCAGCTTCGGCGGCACCTGCAGCCGGCTCGGGTAATACAGGTAGAAGCCGTCGAA
>Ga0207647_10002453_pt1 | contig 14063 bp, 11 predicted proteins | sample KBSCornC2_FD_184295 | JGI IMG/M metagenome (GOLD analysis project Ga0207647, IMG submission 184295) | Corn rhizosphere microbial communities from Kellogg Biological Station, Michigan, USA - C2 (SPAdes) (version 2) | ecosystem: Host-associated > Plants > Roots > Rhizosphere ...
CCGAGCACTACCTGGTCCGCACCGAGGCCGAAGACGTGTACCGCGCCCGCCACCTCGTCCTCGGCACGGGCACCCCGCCGTACATCCCCGAGTCCTGCCAGGGCCTGGGCGGCGACTTCATCCACAACTCCCGCTATGTGCAGCACAAGGCGGAGTTGCAGCGCAAGGAGTCGATCACGCTGGTCGGCAGCGGCCAGTCCGCCGCCGAGATCTACCACGACCTGCTCAGCGAGATCGACGTCCACGGCTACCGGCTGAACTGGGTCACCCGCTCCCCGCGCTTCTTCCCCCTCGAATACACCAAGCTCACGCTGGAGATGACCTCCCCGGAGTACATCGACTACTACCGGGAGCTGCCGGAGGCCACCCGCTACCGGCTCACGGCCGAGCAGAAGGGCCTGTTCAAGGGCATCGACGGCGACCTGATCAACGAGATCTTCGACCTGCTCTACCAGAAGAACCTCGGCGGCCCCGTTCCCACCCGCCTGCTCACCAACTCTGCGCTGAACAGCGCGCGTTACGAGAACGGCGCGTACACCCTCTCCTTCCGTCAGGAGGAGCAGGAGAAGGACTACGAGATCGAGTCCGAGGGGCTGATCCTGGCCACCGGCTACAGGTACGCCGAGCCGGAGTTCCTGAAGCCCGTACGCGACCGGCTGCTCTACGACTCGCACGGCAACTTCGACGTCGCCCGCAACTACTCCGTCGACACCACCGGCCGGGGCGTCTTCCTGCAGAACGCCGGCGTGCACACCCACAGCATCACCAGCCCCGACCTGGGCATGGGCGCCTACCGCAACAGCTACATCATCCGCGAGCTGCTCGGCACCGAGTACTACCCGGTCGAGAAGACCATCGCGTTCCAGGAGTTCACCGCATGAGCCCCACGACCTTCACCTTCCGCCCCCTGGACCCGCTGACCGACGCCGAACTCCTGCACAGCTGGGTCACCCACCCCAAGGCCGCGTTCTGGATGATGCAGGACGCGAAACTGGAGGACGTCGAGCGGGCCTACATGGAGATCGCGGCCGACGAGCATCATCACGCGCTGCTCGGGCTCGACAGGGACGGCGAACCCGCCTTCCTGATGGAGTACTACGACCCTGCCCACCGCGAGCTGGTCGGCCTCTACGAGCCGCAGCCGGGCGACATCGGCATGCACTTCCTGACCCCCGCCACCGACACGCCCGTGCACGGCTTCACCCGGTCCGTCATCACCGCGGTGATGGCGCGCCTCTTCGAGGACCCGGCGGTGCGGCGCGTCGTCGTCGAACCGGACGTCTCCAACACGGCCGTGCACGCCCTGAACGAGGCCGTCGGGTTCGTGCCCGAACGGGAGATCCAGAAGCCGGAGAAGAAGGCGTTGCTGAGCTTCTGCACCCGGGAGCGGTTCTTCGTCACGACGGGGGTGCCCGCATGACCCTCGCCGACGCCGTGGCCCACCTCTCCCCCGAACGCTGGGCGCAGGCCAACCGCCTCCTGGTCCGCAAGGCCCTCGCCGAGTTCGCGCACGAGCGCCTGATCACACCGGAGAAGCAGGACGCCGCATACGTCGTCCGCAGCGACGACGGCCTGACCCGGTACACCTTCACGGCAGTGGTCCGCGCCCTCGACCACTGGCAGATAGACGCCGACTCCATCACCCGCCACCGCGACGGCACCGAACTCCCCCTCGCGGCCCTGGACTTCTTCATCGAACTGAGGTCGGCACTGGGCCTGAGCGACGAGATCCTCCCGGTCTACCTGGAGGAGATCTCCTCCACCCTATCCGGCACCTGCTACAAGCTCACCAGGCCCCAGATCCCGGCCGCCGAGCTGGCGCGATCCGGCTTCCAGGCCATCGAGACCGGTATGACCGAGGGCCACCCCTGCTTCGTCGCCAACAACGGACGGCTCGGCTTCGGCATCCACGAGTACCTGTCGTACGCCCCCGAGACCGCTAGCCCGGTCCGTCTGGTGTGGCTGGCAGCGCACAGGTCGCGCGCCGCCTTCACTGCGGGTGTCGGGATCGAGTACGAGACCTTCGTACGGGAGGAGCTGGGCGAGCAGACCGTCGAGCGGTTCCACGGCATCCTGCGCGAGCAGGACCTGGACCCCGCCGACTACCTCCTCATCCCCGTCCACCCCTGGCAGTGGTGGAACAAGCTCACCGTCACCTTCGCCGCCGAGATCGCCCGCCGGCACCTGGTGTGCCTCGGCGAGAGCGACGACGAGTACCTGGCCCAGCAGTCCATCCGCACCTTCTTCAACAGCTCGCACCCCGAGAAGCACTATGTGAAGACGGCCTTGTCCGTCCTCAACATGGGCTTCATGCGCGGACTGTCGGCCGCCTACATGGAGGCCACCCCCGCCATCAACGACTGGCTGGCCCAGCTCATCGAGGGCGACCCGGTGCTGAAGTCCACCGGCCTGTCGGTCATCCGCGAGCGGGCCGCCGTCGGCTACCGGCACCTGGAGTACGAGAAGGCGACGGACCGCTACTCGCCGTACCGCAAGATGCTCGCGGCGCTGTGGCGCGAGAGCCCGGTCCGCGGCCTGCGGGACGGCGAGTCGCTCGCCACCATGGCCTCCCTCGTCCACGTCGACCACGAGGGCGCGTCCTTCGCGGGCGCGCTGATCGAGCGGTCGGGCCTTGCGCCGACGGAGTGGCTGCGGCACTACCTGCGGGCCTACTTCACGCCCCTGCTGCACAGCTTCTACGCCTACGACCTGGTCTACATGCCGCACGGCGAGAACGTGATCCTGGTGCTGAAGGACGGGGTCGTGCAGCGCGCGATCTACAAGGACATCGCCGAGGAGATCGCCGTCATGGACCCGGACGCGGTGCTGCCGCCGACGGTCGAGCGGCTGCGCGTCGACGTCCCGGAGGACAAGAAACTCCTGTCGGTCTTCACGGACGTCTTCGACTGCTTCTTCCGCTTCCTCGCCGCGAACCTGGCCGCCGAGGGAATCCTGGAGGAGGACGACTTCTGGCGGACGGTCGCGGAGGTCACCCGCGAGTACCAGGCGTCGGTGCCCGAACTCGCCGTGAAGTTCGAGCGGTACGACATGTTCGCCCCGGAGTTCGCGCTGTCCTGCCTCAACCGGCTCCAGCTGCGCAACAACAGGCAGATGGTCGATCTGGCCGACCCTGCAGGGGCCCTTCAGCTGATCGGAACCCTCAAAAATCCCGTCTCGGGGTTCTGATCAAGGCGGACGGGCACCCCGGAGTACGGTCCTCCGGGGTGCCCGTTCAGCATGTTCAGGCTACTTCGCCGGCCACGGGACCTGCGGCGACCGGTAGTAGCCGATCCCCAGCGCGTCCCACCGCGGAGCCTGCGCAGCGAGCCGCACCTTGTAGGCGTCCCAGTCGTGCGTGGACGCGGGCGACCAGCCGAGCTCGGCGACTCCGGGCAGCCTCGGGAAGGTCATGTAGTCGATGTCGGCGTCCGTCACGATCGTCTCGGTCCACAGCGGCGCCTCGACGCCCCTGATCGCCGAACCGGGCGCCCCGGCAAGGTAGTTGCCCGGATCCCAGTCGTACGACCGCTTCACCTCCACCAGTCCGGCCCAGTCCTGCCCCAGCGGGGTGTCCTCGGTGTACTTCATGTCGAGGTAGATCCGGTCGGCGGGCGAGAGGATCAGCCCGGTGCCGTTCTGCGCGGCCTTCGCGACCTGTGCCTTCTCCGCCGCGTCGGTGTCGTCCAGGCCCCAGTACTGCGCGATCGCCCCCTTGGCCGGGTGCGCGCCGGTGATCTGGTGCCAGGCGATCACCGTCTTGCCGTACTTGGCGACGACCGGCTGCACCCGGTCCATGAACTTCACGTAGTCCTCATGGCTGGTGGAGTGCGCCTCGTCACCACCGATGTGGAGATATCGGCCCGGAGTGATCGCCGCCAGCTCACGGATGACGTCGTCCACGAAGTCGTACGTGACGTCCTTGCCGACGCACAACGAGCTGAAGCCGACGTCGGCGCCGGTGTAGAGCGGAGGCGCCGTGCCGTTGCAGTTCAGGTCCGCGTACGAGGCGAGGGCCGCGTTGGTGTGGCCGGGCATGTCGATCTCCGGGACGACCTCCAGATAGCGGGAGGCGGCGTACCGCACGATCTCCTGGTAGTCGGCCTTGGTGTAGTGACCGCCCTGGCCGCCGCCCACCTCCGTCGAGCCGCCGTAGGTCGCGAGCCGCGGCCAGGAGTCGATGGCGATGCGCCAGCCCTGGTCGTCGCTGAGGTGCAGGTGCAGCTTGTTGACCTTGTAGAGGGCGAGCTCGTCGACGTAGCGCTTGACCTGGGCGACCGTGAAGAAGTGCCGGGAGACGTCGAGCATCGCGCCGCGGTAGGCGTAGCGCGGGCTGTCCGTGATCGTGCCGCCGGCGACCAGCCAGGGGCCGGGCTGTACGGACTTCTTCTCCACTGCGGGCGGCAGGAGCTGGCGCAGGGTCTGGACGCCGTGGAAGAGACCGGCGGGTTCGGCGGCGGTGATGGTGACGCCGTCGCGGCCGCTGTCGAGGCGGTAGCCCTCCGCGCCGAACGGGCCCTTGGACAGCCGGAGTCGGATACCGCCACCGCCGTCCGTCACCAGGGGCAGGAGGTAGCCGGTGGACGGGCGCAGGATGTCCGCGAGGTACTCGCCGATCCGGCGGGCCTCGCGGGTGTCGTCCACACGGATACGGGTGCCGCGCGTGATGCGGTACGGGGAGCCGCCCGGGACGACCGATGCCGGGGCGGGGACCACCCGGTCGAGCGGAGTGGCCTTCGGCGCCGGTGCCGCGGCCACCGTGAACGCGCCCGCCGCCGCCACGAGCAGCAGACATCCGAGAACACGAGCCATACGGGGAGTCGTTCTGTGCCGTCTCACATGCACTCCCTTCAGGATTGGTAGAGACCACTCTCTCGCAGATCCGATGAAACAATCCCCCCATGGCGGAAATCCTCCAGAAGGACGGCACGTGGGCCTTCGACGGCGATGCCCTTCGGCTGACGCCCGGGCGGGACAGGAACGTCAGCCTGCTCCGCCGGACCCTGGGTGAACTCGTCGTCCCTTTGGGCGCGTTGGCGGGGATCTCCTTCGAGCAGGGCAAGAAGTCGGGGCGGCTGAGGCTGCGGCTGCGCGACGGCGCCGACCCGCTGCTGCACGCCTCCGGAGGACGGCTCGTCGAGCCCAACGACCCCTACCAACTGCTCGTCGAGTCGGACCGGTACGGCGTCGCGGAGTACTTCACGGACGAGGTACGCAACGCCCTGCTGCTCGACGAGGTCCCGTCCGACCCGGTGGACGCATACCTGCTCCCCGGCCCGTCCGTCCCGCTCTCCGTCTCCGCCGGGGACGGCACCGCGAGCTTCGACGGCGAGCAGATCCGACTGGAGTGGAACTGGAAGACGGAGGACGCCAAGGCCGCCGCCGGCGCCCGCACGCTGGCCGTCACCGATGTCGTCGCCGTGGAGTGGCAGCCCGCGGCCGGCCTGGAGAACGGGCATCTGCGGTTCACCGTACGGGGCGCGGCCACCAAGGCGCCGCCCAAGTACGACCCCAACTCCGTGGAGCTGTGGGGCTTCAAGAAGGACCCGCTGATGGCGCTGGTCGCGGCGGCCGTGCAGGCCCGGCTGCCGCACCCCTCGGCGGCGTCCGCGCCGGACGCACCGCCTCTGGAACCTCACGCCCCCCGGCAGCTCGCCCCCGCCGACGTGCGCGAGGACGACCACGACGCGCTGCTGCGACGGCTGCGCGAACTCGGCGAGCTGCACCGCACGGGCGTCCTGACGGACGAGGAGTTCACGATGGCCAAACAGGCGGTCCTCAAGAGAATGTGAGGACCGCCTGCGGGTGAGACGTACGCCCTGCCTTCCGGGCGCCCGCGGCCAAAGACCGCGGATGGATGCCTACTTGGCCTTGCGTGCCACCGTGAAGTGGTCGATGCGGTCACCGGTCTCGGCGATGCCCGACACCTTCAACTTGGCGTAGTGCCCCTTCGACGCGGGCTCGACGTCCACGCGCAGGAAGGAGTAGTTGAGGTAGCGCACCCGGGACCAGGCGACGGTCTCGTTGACCTTGCCGTCCTTGGTGTTGATGAACGAGGCCACGGAGTCGCGCTCGTTCAGGTGCCCCTCGTAGGAGTCCGGCGCGGAGAACGCGTACAGGCTGCGGCCCGCGGCCCCCGCCGTCACGTAGACGACACCCTCGGTCTCGGGGTACGCCGTGTCGCCGATCGCCAGCTTCTTGGTGACGGCGTTGCCCTTGATGACGTCGGTGCGCTCGTACTGGTGGTTGTGGCCGTTGATGACCAGGTCCACCGTGTACTTCTCGAACAGCGGCACCCACTCCTGGCGCACGCCCCCCTCCGAGGCGTGCGCGGTGGAGGTGCAGTAGGCGCAGTGGTGGAAGAACACGACGATGAAGTCGATGTCCTTCGACGCCCGGTACTTCTTCAGCTGCGCCTCGAACCACTTGGTCTGGGTGCCGCCGGAGATGCCGAGGTTGGCGGGGATCTCGTACGACACGTCGTTCGGGTCGAGCGAGATGATCGCCGTGTTGCCATGGACGAAGGAGTAGACGCCCGGCAGGTTCGCCTTGTCCGGCCCGTTGTCGGGGAGCGTGAAGCGGGCCTCCTCGCCGCCGTAGCCGTTGGGCGAGTACCAGGCCTCCATGTCGTGGTTGCCGTAACTCACCATCCACGGCACGGACTTGGCGACCGACTCGGTCTGGTACAGGAACTGGTCCCACACCCGCGAGTCGAAGCCGGTGTCGGCGGTCTTGCCCGCGCCGGCCGGGTCGGCGTAGGCGATGTCGCCCGCGTGCAGGTGGAAGGACGGGTTCTGGCCGAGGATCAGGCTGTCGTTGGCCAGACCGTGGTAGCTGACGCCCTGGTCGCCGAAGGCCGTGAAGGTGAACGGCTTCTTGTGCGAGGGCGCGGTGGTGAAGGTGCCCAGGGTGCCGAGCAGGTGCGGCTCGGCCGGGTCGAAGCCCTGGTGGCCGACGCCGTAGTAGTACGTCCTGCCCGGGCGCAGGTGGGTGAGCTTGGCGTGGAGGTAGTACTGCGTGTGGTCGCCGCTGGCGCCGACGCCGGCCGGGGTGTAGAGGCTGCGGACCTCGGCCTCGATCTTGCGGGAGAGGTCCCAGGGGTGGGCGCCGATACGGATGAAGGGCTTCTTCACCGCGACCGGCACCTGCCAGGAGACGGTCATCTCGGTGCTGGCGTCGCTGCCGTAGGCGAGGTGGCGGCCGAACGGGGCGACGAGCGAGCCGTCGACCGTCTCGGTGGCGGGGGCGGTCCGCTGCGTGGGCACGGCGGCCTGGGCCACGGCACCCGGCACGAACGCGCCACCGGCGACGGCGCCGATGGTCACGGCACCGCCTCTCATCAGGTTGCGCCGCGAGAATCTCGCGCGCAGGTACTCGTGCTGCTCGGCCATGCTCATGCGCTCGGCCAGCTGCTCCGGTACTCCCATACGAGGTATGTCCATGGCGTCTGAAACTCGTCGACTTGAGCAACGCGACGCAAGACTCAGGATGGACAGCCTGCGAACAGAGGTTCACAAGAGCATCAACCGCCACTTGCCCGATATCGGGCAGGATTCTTGCGAAACGGCCTCCGGTACCTCAGGATCTACCGGGTGCACGACGAACTTGTTGATCACCTGACGCGGTCCACGCCCCTCAGCAGGGGCGAGGCACTGCGGGTGATCCAGGACGTGCTCGCCTACTTCGACGAGACGACCGTGGAGTACGTCCGTCGCCGCCACCGCGAGCTGCAGGCCCAGGGCCTGGTGAACACGGAGATCTTCGAACGGATCGAGGCGGACCTGAAATACCGGGCGGTCGCACCGCCGGAGCTTACGCTCAGGCAGTTGCGCCGCATCGTCTACGGCTAGGACTACGTATATATATGTGCGGAATCGTCGGATACATCGGGAAACGTGATGTGGCCCCCCTCCTGCTGGAGGGCCTGCAGCGGCTCGAATACCGCGGCTACGACTCGGCCGGCATCGTTGTGACGTCCCCCAAGACGGCCGGTCTGAAGCTGGTCAAGGCCAAGGGCCGGGTCCGCGACCTGGAGGCCAAGGTCCCGGCCCGCTTCAAGGGCACGACCGGCATCGCCCACACCCGCTGGGCCACCCACGGCGCCCCCTCCGACGTGAACGCGCACCCGCACCTGGACGCCGAGGGCAAGGTCGCCGTCGTCCACAACGGCATCATCGACAACGCCTCCGACCTGCGCCGCAAGCTGGAGGCGGACGGCGTCGAGTTCCTCTCCGAGACGGACACCGAGGTGCTCGTCCACCTCATCGCCCGCTCCCAGGCCGAGACCCTGGAGGAGAAGGTCCGCGAGACCCTCCGGGTCATCGAGGGCACGTACGGCATCGCCGTGATGCACGCCGACTTCCCGGACCGGATCGTGGTGGCCCGAAACGGCTCCCCGGTGGTCCTCGGCATCGGCGAGAAGGAGATGTTCGTCGCCTCGGACATCGCCGCCCTGGTCGCCCACACGCGGCAGATAGTGACTCTCGGCGACGGCGAGATGGCCACCCTCAAGGCCGACGACTTCCGCACCTACACGACGGAGGGCACCCGCACCACGGCGGAGCCCACCACCGTGGAGTGGGAGGCCGCCTCGTACGACATGGGCGGCCACGACACGTACATGCACAAGGAGGTCCACGAGCAGGCCGACGCCGTGGACCGCGTGCTGCGCGGCCGCATCGACGACCGCTTCTCCACCGTCCACCTCGGCGGCCTCAACCTGGACGCCCGCGAGGCCCGCCAGATCCGCCGGGTGAAGATCCTCGGCTGCGGCACCTCGTACCACGCGGGCATGATCGGCGCCCAGATGATCGAGGAGCTGGCCCGCATCCCCGCGGACGCCGAGCCGGCATCCGAATTCCGCTACCGCAACGCGGTCGTGGACCCCGACACCCTCTACGTGGCCGTCTCCCAGTCCGGCGAGACCTACGACGTCCTCGCGGCCGTCCAGGAGCTGAAGCGCAAGGGCGCGCGGGTCTTCGGCATCGTGAACGTGGTCGGCTCGGCGATCGCCCGCGAGGCGGACGCGGGCATCTACGTCCACGCGGGCCCCGAGGTCTGCGTCGTCTCGACGAAGTGCTTCACCAACACCACGGTCGCCTTCGCCCTGCTCGCCCTGCACCTGGGCCGCACCCGAGACCTCTCGGTCCGCGACGGCAAGCGGATCATCGAGGGACTGCGCAAGCTCCCCGCCCAGATCACCGAGATCCTGGCGCAGGAGGAGGAGATCAAGAAGCTGGCCGAGCAGTACGCCGACGCCCGCTCGATGCTCTTCATCGGCCGCGTCCGGGGCTACCCGGTCGCCCGCGAGGCCTCCCTCAAGCTCAAGGAGGTCTCGTACATCCACGCCGAGGCCTACCCGGCCTCCGAGCTCAAGCACGGCCCCCTGGCCCTCATCGAGCCGTCCCTCCCCACGGTGGCGATCGTCCCCGACGACGACCTCCTGGAGAAGAACCGCGCCGCCATGGAGGAGATCAAGGCCCGCAGCGGCCGCATCCTCGCGGTGGCCCACCAGCACGAGGAGAAGGCCGACGAGACGATCGTCGTCCCGAAGAACGAGGACGAACTGGACCCCATCCTGATGGGCATCCCCCTCCAACTCCTCGCTTACCACACGGCTTTGGCACTGGGCCGGGACATCGACAAGCCGAGGAACCTCGCAAAGTCCGTGACGGTCGAGTAGCAGGCGTTCACCCCGCGGAGGCCACACAACAGAACGGGCCCCCACGTGCCGCCACCAAGGCACGGGGGGCCCGCTCCATTCGCCGGGGGCCGCCCAAACCCCCGGCCTGCGCAGCTAGCCGGTGGCCGTCACGCCCCGACCGGCAGCACGCCGCGGAAGCACCGTCGGCCAGTGAGCCAGCGCCGCAGTAGCCGCATACCAGGCAACCGCCCCGGCGGCCACGGCAAACCAACCGCCCACCTTCGCAAGCGACCCGCTCGTCGCGAACTGCGCGATGGCGAGAAGCACCAGGGAGACGAAGAACAACCCGTACGTACCCTGCGTGAGTTGGTCCCCGCCCGCGACGGTCAACGTCAGGGTCACGAGGGCGAACAGGGCCAGGAACAGCCCCGCCGCGTTGGCGGACATCGAGTTGCCGGCCGTCACGGCCCAGGTGAACCAGAGGGCGCCGAGCGCCGAGTACGCCGTCCCGTTGACGGAGTCACCGTCGCGGAAGGCGAGAAGTCCGGCGACGAAGAGCGCAACGCCGCCTACGTAGTGGGCCAGTGAGACGGCGTCAGCGGCCGACACGCCATTGATCACGTCGGTGTATCCGAGTCCGAACGCCAACAGGGTGATACCCAGGGCGAGTCGGCCGACCACGGTAGTGGTTCCGCTTCCCGCGGAGACGTCGTTGTCCACGGCGGGCTCCCTTCATGCATGTGCAGTTGTGCGGTGACCGATATATGCCCTTCACAAAGGCACAAACACCTCTACGCGCGAGTAGATTTGCGCGCTGCACAAAGGAGGGAGTCCGTTCCCGGATCGCATCTCACCTGGGAGAACGAGGAGTTACGGAATGACAACGACGGGCCGCTTCGCCCGCTTGGCGAGCCGCCCCGCGACGGAGCCGAAAATCCGCCCCACGATGCCGTGCGTGGAGCCGACGACGATTGCGTCCGCCTCGTACTCCCGCCCCACCTCTTCGAGTTCGTGGCAGATGTCGCCGCCGCGCTCGACCAGGATCCAGGGCACCTCGGCCAGATAGTCCGCACAGGCGAGCTCGAGCCCCAGGACCTCGGTGCGGTGGTCCGGCACGTCGACGAAGACCGGTGGCTCGCAGCCGGCCCACACGGTGGTGGGCAGCCGGTTGGCGACGTGCACGATGATCAGGGCCGATCCGGAACGGTGGGCCATGCCGATCGCGTAGGCGAGGGCGCGCTCACTGGACGTGGAGCCGTCGAAGCCGACGACGACGCCGTGCTTGAAGGCTGGATCGCAGGAATGGCGTGGTTCTTCGGCCGCCTGGGGCTCGGCCGCCGTGGGGTCGGCGACGGGGCGCTTGCGGTCCGCGGGTTCGAAGAATTCGTGACCGGCCATGGCTGTCTCGGCGTTTTGATCCTTTATGGGAGGGCCCGCGAGCGGGGCTCGCTGACGGATGCAGCATGTGCGGCGGAGCTGTGTCCGGGAATCATCTTCCCAACCCCATACCCCCAAGGGTACGGCGGCACGCCTCCTTAGCCCAGATCCCGCCCACTCCCCCACTCCCGGCTTCGCCCGAGCAGGGGGACCCCCGTCGTGGGGGTTCCACGGAGCATGCACGAGGGTGCGCCCGTAACGCAATGGTTGCTGCGCTGTACAGGCGGTTTGCACAGGGTTCACTTGCCCCGGGGGCCGGCGGCGACGCGCGTACAGTGACCGCCCGGTCGAACACGCGTTGAACACCGAGACCCAGGCCCCAGGGAGCACGCATGTCCGGACCGCACCCCACCCCCGAGACTCCCCGCGCGACCGCCCCGCCCCAGGACACCGCGACCGATGTCGTCCGCTGGGCGGCGTTCAGCTGCGTCCTCGTCCCCGTGGTCCTGCTCTGGTACGGCACCTCGCTCGCCGGCGCCGCGGGCACGGCGCTCGGGCTCGCCGCCGTCACCGCGGTGTGCCGGCTGCTGCTGCGCCAGTCCGAGCGCGTGGCGGCCCGCCCGCCGAGCGAGGATCACACGTCCCGCCGGGGCCGCCACCACAGGAGCGGCACGGGTGCTCACAGAGGCAGGCGTCACACTGGGGGAAGTACACCGGTCAGCTGACCGGTTTCCGCGCACGCGTCCGACGCTTTTCAGCCAACTTCCGGACAGTGCGCATCCCTTGCCCCGACCACCCCCCAACCCCCGTTCCACCTGCAGAGAAAGGGGCTCGGGGACCCCACGCACCCTACGTGGATTGGCCACTGCGACAAGGCGCACTTCCCTGCACGGCCCGCGAGTGCAACGCTTCGTGATCGAATGCTTCACGCCAAGTTGCCATGTCGACAATGTGCCGGTTGCCGAACTGGCTCACACCGGCACCACGCGACACAGTAGATTCGATCTTGACGTCTTACGGCGGGGGACTCGTGCAGGACCGAGGGGAAACGTGCAGGAGCGACACAACCGAGGAGCCGCGACCACCGAGGGGGGCTTAGCAGTATGAGCCACGACTCCACTGCCGCGCCGGAAGCCGCGGCCCGGAAGCTTTCCGGGCGACGCCGCAAGGAGATCGTCGCGGTGCTGCTGTTCAGCGGCGGCCCCATCTTCGAGAGTTCCATACCGCTGTCGGTGTTCGGGATCGACCGCCAGGACGCCGGCGTGCCGCGCTACCGACTGCTGGTGTGCGGCGGCGAGGAAGGCCCACTGCGGACCACAGGGGGCCTGGAACTCACCGCGCCACATGGCCTGGAGGCGATATCGCGCGCCGGCACGGTCGTCGTGCCGGCCTGGCGCTCGATCACGTCTCCGCCACCGGAGGAGGCGCTCGACGCGCTGCGCCGGGCACATGAGGAGGGCGCCCGCATAGTCGGACTGTGCACCGGCGCCTTCGTGCTGGCGGCGGCGGGCCTGCTGGACGGCCGCCCCGCGACCACACACTGGATGTACGCACCGACGCTGGCCAAGCGCTACCCGTCGGTGCACGTCGATCCGAGAGAGCTCTTCGTCGACGACGGCGACGTGCTCACCTCCGCCGGTACGGCGGCCGGAATCGATCTCTGTCTCCACATCGTGCGGACGGACCACGGCAACGAGGCGGCGGGCGCACTGGCCCGGCGTCTGGTCGTACCGCCGCGCCGCTCTGGCGGTCAGGAGCGCTACCTCGATCGGTCTTTACCGGAGGAGATCGGCGCCGACCCGCTCGCGGAGGTCGTCGCCTGGGCGCTGGAGCACCTCCACGAGCAGTTCGACGTGGAGACCCTCGCCGCGCGTGCGTACATGAGCCGGCGCACCTTCGACCGCCGGTTCCGCTCGCTCACCGGCAGCGCCCCGCTGCAGTGGCTGATCACCCAGCGGGTGCTGCAGGCGCAGCGCCTGCTCGAGACGTCGGACTACTCGGTGGACGAGGTCGCGGGCCGTTGCGGCTTCCGCTCGCCGGTGGCCCTGCGCGGCCACTTCCGCCGTCAGCTGGGGTCGTCTCCCGCCGCCTACCGTGCCGCGTACCGCGCGCGGCGTCCGCAGGGCGACAAGCCGGCCGACGTGGAGAGTGCGGCCGGGGCGCCGGGGCCTGCATCCCTGCTGCATCCGGAGGGGCCGGTTCCACTGCAGAGCCGGCGCACCGCGGCGAGTGCCGTCGGGTCGGGTGCGTCGCTTTCCGCCGCGGCCGCGGCGGAGAACGGCCGCGAGGCCTATGTGACGAGCCGGGCGAGCCTGCCGGGGCAGCGCAGCGGTACGTGACGGCGGAGAGGGGGCGGGTGACCGAGGCCACCCGCCCCCTCTCCCCGTACTCCTGCTCCTCGAACACCAGAGGGGCCGATTTTGCGGGCGCCAGCCTTAGGGTGGTCGCATGAACGATCGCATGGTGTGGATCGACTGCGAGATGACCGGCCTCTCGCTGTCCGACGACGCTCTCATCGAGGTGGCCGCCCTCGTCACCGACTCCGAGCTGAACATCCTCGGCGAGGGTGTGGACATCGTCATCCGTCCGCCGTCCAAGGCACTGGAGACGATGCCGGAGGTGGTGCGTCAGATGCACACCGCGTCCGGGCTGCTGGACGAACTCGCCGGCGGCACGACGCTGTCCGACGCGGAGGAACAGGTCCTCGCCTACGTCCGCGAACACGTCAAGGAACCCGGCAAGGCCCCGCTGTGCGGCAACTCGGTCGGCACCGACCGCGGCTTCCTGCTCCGCGACATGCCGACGCTCGAGGACTATCTGCACTACCGGATCGTCGACGTGTCGAGCGTCAAGGAGCTCGCCCGCCGCTGGTACCCGCGGGCCTACTTCAACGCGCCGAAGAAGCAGGGCGGCCACCGCGCCCTCGCCGACATCCGCGAGTCGATCCAGGAGCTGCGCTACTACCGCGAGGTGGTGTTCGTGCCCGCGCCCGGGCCGGACTCGGCGGCCGCCAAGCAGGTGGCCGACCGGCTGGCCCAGAACGTGG
>Ga0207647_10002454_pt1 | contig 14056 bp, 10 predicted proteins | sample KBSCornC2_FD_184295 | JGI IMG/M metagenome (GOLD analysis project Ga0207647, IMG submission 184295) | Corn rhizosphere microbial communities from Kellogg Biological Station, Michigan, USA - C2 (SPAdes) (version 2) | ecosystem: Host-associated > Plants > Roots > Rhizosphere ...
CTTGACATGCAACGCTTCAAGCGCCAGGTGGACCATCTTCCATGCAGTGTTGCGGCTATCGGTCGGAACCCGGCCGTCATTCGACGTCAAAATAAGCGTGGTTGTCGTTGCCGGTAAGACCTTAACCCTCACCAGGTCGTATAACTCGATCGTCTGGTACACGGTAGCCAGGGCATGAAACCCGTCAGGGCGCGGCGCACCGATCCCGAGACCAAGGTTGATCTTTGCGTGCGAACGGACTGTTGTGGGCATACCGGTCCATTGTAGAGCCGGGCCGCCCTGCGTTTTCCCCCGTCCGCGCGGCACCCAAGCCCAATTTTGGTGGAACGGCGCAGGAATTCGGCCATAGAATCTGCTTGTAACGGAGCCACCTCCCCATCGCGGGCACTTCCGTTGGGCATCCAGAAAGAAAAGAACACCGACCGTCCATCGACAGCGTCCAAAGATCAGACGACCCCGATCGCCGTCCCTTCGACGCGCGTGAAAGGACAAACGGCATGGCGATCCAGGCAAGAATCGGCGGCTGCACTCTCCTGCTGGCGCTCGCCATATCCTCAGCACAATCGCAAGATCCCGTCTACTCAACACACATGGAGGTCGTCCGTGGCAAGCCATACGTAATGGTCATGGTCAATGACCGCGGCCCGTTTCGCTTTCTGGTCGACACCGGCACCGGTGGCCAGGCAATCGTAACGATGGAACTCGCCGATCAACTCCAGCTTCCTTTGGTCGGCGATACGCGAATCACAGACCCCAGCCGACAAGGTGAAAAACGCGCAGACACTGTCTTCATCGACAAACTGAGCATCGGTGGCGCGGATTTCATCGCTGTCGAAGCAGTGCGTCACAAACTCTATGGCGATGATGGAGAATGTCAGGGAGTCCTGGGATTCAAGCTCTTCGAAGACTATCTCTTGACTCTGGACTATCCCAACCAGCGCCTTACGCTCGCTTCCGGTGCATTGGTGCCGGATCATGAAAACACTGTTCTGCCGTTCCACATGCCCGATGGAGTGCCTGTTGCACGCCTGCGCATCGGAGATCTCCAGGTCGACGCGCTATTCGACTCCGGCGGCACCGGCCTCAGCATCCCCGAACAGATTGCCTCTCAGCTCAAGTTCTCGTCTGAGCCCGTGGACTTCGGCAACGGCGAATCCCTTTCCAGTCGCTTCCTGATCAAGGCTGGAATCCTTGGCTCGGATGTGCAGGTCGGCCAATACACGTTTGCGCAGCCCTTCGTCGAAGTGAATACCGCATTTCCGCAGGTGAACTTCGGATCCTGTCCAATGCAGAACTTCTCGTTCACTTTTGATCAAGTCAACCTGCTGATGCGACTCGAGGCCAGCCAGAGGGTGCTCCATCTGGCGACCACTCCAACCAAGCCTCGCCTCCAGAACGCGCCGCAGCTAAAGCCACCCGCTCCTGACCTCGTCCCAATTGGCTAGGGCCAATTTGTCGTTTGGTTTCAGTTGAGTTAAATTGAGTTCGTTCCTTCCCTGATAACTCGAGAATCAATTTAGACTCGCGTCCGCAGTGAGTGGCGCGTCAGCGATGTCTGCATTCAAGATCGGAGAACGCATGAAGCGCCGTTCCTTTCTCAAAACCGCCGCCGCACTCTTCCCCGCCGCAGGACTCGAGTCATTCGCGCTGGCCCAAACCCCCGCGCCGTCCCAGTCGGATCAGCCGCATGTCATCCCTGCTGGAGAAGATCGGCTCGGCGAGTCACACTCCCGTGGCTACAGCTCGATCCTTTTCAAAGTTCTGCCTCGAGAGACCAGCAACGGCATGTTTGTAATCGAACATCTCAATCTGATCAAGGGCGGCCCTCCCTTACATCTCCACCTGCACCAGGAAGAATATTTCTATGTGGTCGAGGGCGAAGTGAACTTTCAAATTGGCGACAGCCGTAAGCGCCTCAAGCCGGGCGACTCCATTCTCGGTCCGCGCGGCGTTCCGCATACTTTCGCAGCGACTGGCGAATCACCCGGGCGCCTTCTGATCGCCTTCACCCCAGCTGGCAAGATGGAACAGTTCCTTCGCGATACGGCGATTCCAAATCCACCGAATCAGGATGCGGCTTTCTTTCGTCGATACGGCATGGAGCTTCTCGGACCCTCGCCTTTCGCCACCTAGCTTTCCGAAGCACCTCCCAAAATTAGGCCCCTCCCGCTCTCTCTGCCATTTGTTTCGCCGTGCGCAGTGCCGCCACCGGTTCCCCTGTCGGGTGGAACTCCATGGCCACAATGTGCCGATACTTCCGCTCCGCCAACTTGCGATAAATGCTTCCGTAATTTATTTCGCCTGTTCCTGGTTCGTGCCGTCCAGGTACATCGGCTACGTGAACCAGGCCAATCACGTCGATGTTCTTGTCGAGCTTTTCAATCAGGTTTCCCTCGGCGATCTGCTCATGGAAGAAATCGTAGAGAAACTGCACCTGCGGATGATTCACCGCGCGCACAATCTCGATAGCCTCTGTAGCCGATTGCAGATAGTACCGTGGGTTCTCCTCCGGGTCGATGCACTCCAAAAGCAATCGCACCGGCTGGCCTTCGATCTGCTTGCCTTCCACCAGGGCAACAGCGGCTTTGAGCCCATCAATGCAGCTTTGATGCTGGGCCTCTCGCGACATCCCCGGAACCACATTCCCGGAAAGCACAATCATCGCGGGACACCCCAGCGTCTCCATCGGCTTAAGAGCCTCGCGAAAGTCCGCGAGGAATGCATCGCGCTCCGTCGGATTTCCAATCCCGTGACGCAACCCCGCGGTTGCATCAAAATGAATGCCGAGTCGCTTGCGAGCCGCATTCGCGCTGGCAAAATCAGCCTCGGACCATTTCGCGTACTCGCCTACCAGCTCAACATTGGTGTAGCCCGCCTCCGCAACCTTCTCCAGCCGCTGCTCAAAAGGCAAATCGGTGAATACAGTCCACAACATCACCGAAACCGGGAAAGGCGCAGCTGCTTCGTTGCTCTCTGCCGAAGAACGGCTCGCGACCGTCGGAAGTGGAGCGGCCGCTCCGAGGGCTGCCGTTGCTAAAACTTGTGTGAACGTGCGGCGATTCATTTGGGTCTCCTTCGATTCCATTCTTCGTTTAGTTCACTCTAACCTTGCCGGAACGCCGCAGCGCCTGCCAATCCCTTTCGGTCTGGTCTGCGTAGAGCGAGCCGAACCTGCCCAGCGCTTCGGCGAAAGTGTTTCCAGGACCAAGATATCCGGCAATCACCAGCGGATCCCCCGAACGCGCATGACCTCGCGCCAGCAACTCTCCGCATACTTCCCCAAACGCAACCAAGCCCGGGCCCGCAAGGTCCTCGAGTTCGATGGATCCCCTGTGATCATTGAGTTGGCGCACCATGAACTGCCGCGATCCGACGTTCGTCCACCCAAGAAAGGGATCCGACTGCACCTGCATGGCGCGTTGCCCCATCACAACGCGCTGGCCATTGTGCAGCACAGGATGCGCATTCGGGACATAGGGAGAGTAAACCGAAGACGCTTCCTCCTTGACCTGCAGAAAAAGGGGATCTTCTGGTCCGTTGCCTTCGAAATAAACACAGTAGTCGCGCAAGCCAATCGAACCTTTTCCCACCACTTTAAAGGCGACATCAATTGGCCTGTACATCGAAAACAGATGCTGTCTCTGCGGTTCGATGGTCTCACGATAAGCGCCCAGCGCCTGCAGCACCTGCTCCGCCTGCGCCGGCGCAAGACGGTTCAGGATCGGCTTGGATTCTTTGAATCGCCGCGGAATTCCCGGCTTGTTAGATGTTTCCTCGGTGAGTCGCTCGAGCGTACGCAGAGGAGTGGCCCGCTCAGCCTTCGTCAGAGCTTCATGAACCGGTTGTATCCCTCCGAGGCGATGTACCTGGTAGCGCGCAACCTCAATCATGGGCATCTTTGAAAATGCGCGCATCTGCGCGCAATATCTGCCAATGCATGACTCGACGGCATGCCGGGCAGAGCCCTCTTTGTGATTGGACTCGCGCCCTGCCACGATTAACGAAGTTGCCATCCGCTTCAGGTCCCACTCGAACGGGCCTCGTATGCTCTCGTCAAAATCGTTGATATCGAATACCAGCCTTCCGTCCGGCGCGGCAAATGCTCCGAGATTACGCACATGCGCATCGCCGCATAGCTGGGCCTCGATGCCGGTGTTCGGCAGCACGGCCAGATCTGCGGCCATCACGCACGCTGCACCCCTGAAATATGCGGACGGCGATTGAGACATGAGTTGGTGTTTGAGCGAAAGCAGGGCCGGCAGGCGACCCCGTTCCGTTCTTTCAAGCAATGCCAATGCCGTGAGTGTGCGCGCCCTGACATTGAGCGCGTCGTGTTCCTGTCGTCCAACCTGCTTTCGCCGTGATTGGCCAAAATTGCGCCTGTCCTCCGGAGTCGTCCAGTGCATGACCGGGACCATACACCGTCCCCCCGTCCAGCGCAACCATCGTTGAAGTGCCCTAACCCGTCAGGACCGTGGACGTTGCCCTTGATTTACACTTTGATTCTGGAAGCCCGGCGCGAATTTATCCCGCCTAAACGTACGCCCGGCTCCGCACGGGAGGAATTTCCTTGAAGCGTGCAGCCGCCGTCTTGATCCCGGCCATTCTCTTATTCCCTCTTGCAGCCCTTCCATTTGCCGCCCAGTCTCAAGCCAAGACCCTGACCGTCGAGGACATCTTTGCGCATGGCCCGCTCATTGGAACTCCCCCCAAAGACCTCGCCTGGTCGCCCGATGGCCAGCACCTCACATACCTTGATGGAGGCGAGCTTGTCGACATTGCCCCCGGTTCGGAAAGACCTCACGTACTTGTGAGTCGCGCCAAAATCTCAGCTCTCGCGGTCGGCAAAGCCTCTGAGCAGGATAACGATCACCGTGATCGCTACAAAATGGCCAATTATCTATGGGCTCCCGACTCGAAGCACCTGTTGTTCGATTCCAACGGCCGACTTTGGCTCTACGACCTCAGCAACGGCACCGGTCTTCAAATGGGCTTCACCGGTGAAGCTTCAGGGAGTGATCCGAAGTTCTCACCCAATGGTGAATTCATCTCGTTCATACGCAACCACAGTCTGGCCGTCGTTCACCTTCGCGACCCTGGCACGCCCACAACCCTAGTGGCAGCCACATCAACTCCGGGAATCCTGAACGGCGAAGTCGATTGGGTTTATCAGGAGGAACTGGACACGCACAGCAATTACTTCTGGTCACCGGACTCCAAGCAATTGGCCTTCCTGCAAATGAATGAAACGGCCGTGCCTCAATATCCGATCACAGATTGGATTCCCATGCACGCGACAGTCGATCAACAGTCTTATCCACAGCCCGGCGATCCGAATCCCGATGTTCGCGTCGGCGTGGTCGCAAGCAAAGGCGGCAAGACTTCGTGGATCAAGCTTCCGATTCATGCCGGGCAGGACTACATTCCGCGTTTCGGATGGGTCGACCAGAAGACGGTGTGGATCGAGCTGGTCACCCGCGACCAGAAGCACCGGGATATCTACTTTGCTGACGCGTCCACAGGGCAGTCACACATCGTGTTGCAACTTCTTGACGAAAAGTTCCTCAATGAAGACTACGACGTATATGCGGCGCACGGCTCGATCGTATTGACCAACTGGAACGATGGCCACAAGCACATCTACCTCTACCAATTCGAAGAAGGAAAGACGGACGCGACCGCCAAGCTGCAACTACAACTCACAAAGGGCGACTTTGAAGTGAGTGACATATACCGAGTCGATCCTTCGCGGAAGGAAGTCTTCTACGCTTCCAACGAAGGTTCCGTGCTCGAGCAACAGGTGTGGCAGGTCAACTTCGACGGTGAGAGAAAGCAGCTATCCAGCGGTGCCGGCCATCACGAAGCCACCTTCGCACCCATAGGCGCGAGTTTCGCAGACAAATTCTCCTCGCGGATGAAGCCACCTCTACTGCAGCTTTGCTCAATCGGTCAAAAATGCGATGTTTTTTGGTCCACTCGCGCCGTCGAATCCTATTCTTTCCGTCCACCAGAGCAGCTCGAAGTAAAGGTTCAGGACGGAACTTCGCTTTATGCAACCCTTCTGTTGCCTGATGGCGTTACGAATCCCGCCAGCGTTCCGCTCGTCGTAAATCCCTACGGCGGCCCAGGTCCGCAAACCGTCGCTAATCGATGGAGCGACAGCCTTCTCTTCGATCAGTTGCTTGCTCAACATGGATTTGCCGTGCTGCATGCGGACAATCGTGGCACAGGCATGCGTGGCCGCGCTTTCGCTCAGGCGGCGTACCACAACTTCGGCCCCATACAGTTTGAAGATCAGATGGCAGTGGTCGACGCAGCATTGGCCAAGTTTCCGCAGCTCGATGGGAAGCGAATGGGTTGGTGGGGATGGAGCTGGGGTGGCACCTTTACCCTCTACGCTCTGACCCATTCAGATCGTTTTCGCACCGGTGTTGCCGTGGCTCCGGTTACAGACTGGCGAAATTACGACTCCATCTACACCGAGCGCTACATGAGCCTGCCAGGGGAATTCTCAGATGGATACAAGACCTTCTCCGTGGTCAACTCCGCCTCCAAACTCAAAGGGCGACTGCTTCTGGTGCATGGAACTGGCGACGACAATGTTCATCTCGAGAATACGGTGCAGTTTGTGCAAAAGTTGATTGAGGCGGGCATTCCATACGATCTGCAAATCTACCCTCGGAAGACCCATTCCATCTCTGGCCCTGACGTCCGCACGCATTTGTACAACCGCATACTCACTCAGTTTGAGCAATATTTGAAGCCACCCATCCAGTAGGCTCATATGAGTTCTAGATCAGGGAACGGTACCGCCGAAGCATTAATTGCCGCACGCATTCGTCAAGGTGAAGAAGCCTTGCTTGACTCCGCAGTGCGTCGCCAGCCCGACTTCGTATTGGCACTTCTGGCTGAGGACTTTGTTGAGTTCGGCGCGTCGGGAAAGACATGGAATCGCCAACAGATTGTCGATCTGCTCGCCGTTGAAGAATTTACCCAGCTCACAATGGAGAATTTCGAGTGCCGCCTGATCGCCGACGGTGTCGCGCTCGCAACATACAAAGCCGTGCGCACAGACCCGGGGACAGGCGATCTCTCAGTCTCTTTAAGAAGCTCTCTTTGGACAATGGAATCTGCCGGGTGGCAGTTACGTTTCCATCAAGGTACGCCAACTGCCTGAGTGAGTTGGCCAGGCGAAAGCGACTCTAGACTTCGTGGCGACGAAATAGTTCGTCTTTCTCGCGGCAGTTGCAGTTTGTGCATTCCACGCAGCACACCAACAAAACCGCTACGCCCAGAGTCACAAGGATGGCCAACACAGTCGCATTCGAAGCGAACCAGTGAACTACGCTATGCATAAGCCACACATCCCTACGCAACCCCAAAATGCCCGGGAAACGTATCCTCTATTCATCGATTTGATGAAATTCCCCAGAACTGCGTTATCCGGTGGCACAAGTTTACCACTTGTAGACGTCAAAAAAATGTTCTCTTGGATTTGGCACGAGGAATAAAATCAATTGATATAAAGCGAATAAAGAGCGAAAATTGAGCCGTGGAAATTGACCCCAATCCGAGTTCCACAGACTCCCCGAATCATTCGTCTGACAGCATTCAGGAGCCGAAGGATCGGCCGCCGACACCCTCCTCCGCCGAAAGCCTGGCCGATCTGAACTGGCTCTTCGTCGATCTCAACTCCTACTTCGCCTCATGTGAGCAGCAGGACCGAACCGATCTCCGCGGTCAGCCCGTGGCTGTCGTGCCTATGATGGCCGACACAACCTGTTGCATCGCTGCCAGCTACGAAGCAAAAGCATACGGGGTAAAAACCGGCACTATCGTTGCCGACGCGAAACGCATGTGTCCCAGCATCATCCTGGTCGAGGCACGCCACGAGCTCTACGTTGACTATCACCATCGCATCGTCGAAGCGGTCGAAAGCTGCCTGCCCGTCACCGCCGTCCTCTCCATCGACGAGATGGCTTGTCGTTTAATGGGCCGCGAGCGCCCTCTCCTGGCTGCACTGGAACTTGGCCGCAAGGTCAAAGCGCGCATTCAGGAGCAGGTCGGCCCCATGCTCCGCAGTTCCGTCGGACTCGCCACCAATCGCTATCTCGCCAAGATTGCCAGTGACATGGAAAAGCCCGATGGCCTCGTTGCCCTCACCCTCGACGTTCTCCCTGAAGCACTCAGCCGCCTTACGCTTCGCGACCTACCCGGCATCGGAGCGCGCACTGAAAAGCGCCTCAACGAGAAGGGCATTCACACCATGCCGGAATTGCTCGCGCTCAGCTGCGAACAGGCGGGAGAACTCTGGGGCTCTGTCTGGGGCGAACGACTATGGCATTGGCTTAAAGGCCAGGACTTCGACATGGCCGAAACCGAGCACCTCAAATCCATCAGCCACTCTCATGTACTCGCTCCCGAGATGCGCACCGCAGAAAAGGCCTGGGCTGTCGCCCACAAACTGCTTCACAAAGCGGCAATGCGTCTGCGCTCCGGCAGATTGTGGGCCAGCAGCATTGGCCTCGCTGTCGGATTCTCAGTCCCGCGCGGCCAGAATGCTCCTGTGAGCCGCTTCGGCGTCCCCACGCGCGGATGGCACGGGGAAGTGCGCCTGAGTGAGTGCCAGGACAACCAGACACTCATTGCCGCTCTCAGTCGCCTCTGGGCCAACCGCCCCAGTGGCGCCGGATACGACGAGCCATACTTTATTGGCGTAAATCTCAACGGACTCGTCCCCGACCGTCTGCACTCCCTCAATCTCTTCGACGGGCTCGACAACGCGAAGAGCCGCACCCGTCTGCTCGAAGCCATGGACCAGCTCAATCAGAAATACGGCATGAGCACTCTGGCCCCGGCAACCATGCTCGCCGCATACAAGGCTGCCCCCACGCGAATCGCCTTCCACAGCATCCCAGACCTGTTCTAGTCCGACACTCACGGCGAGAGCGGCCACGGTTATACCTAGACATTCAAGGTGGACGTTCCAGCTGGCGGTGTGTTCTCCTTCATGGCAATTCCTTGCGCCAATTCGCGCGATGCTTCTAGATGCTACGCTGGGACCGAGCGAACCCCGTCCATTTTTGACAAGTTAGCCGGAATAGAGGAGAAGTTGAATGCTCAGAGACTTGATTTCGCCCCGTCGCTTGCACATTTTCTTGCTTTCATTGCTCTCATGTCTCCTGGTCACAGCCTGCAGTAAACAAACTGCGACTCCCCCCACTCGCCCGGAAGCGCAGCAACAGACGGCCCCCCCGCCGGCGGTAACTCCAGACGGCCTTGCTACCGAAGCATCCAATGTTGTTTCGTTACCAATAGGATTTACACGCGATACAAGCGACCTCGATGGAATGGTCAAGCGACGCCAGATCCGGGCTCTCGTGATTCTTAACCCGATTGGCTTCTTCTACGACAAGGGCCAGCCAAGGGGTGCGATGTACGAGGCCCTGGAAGAATTTCAAAAGTTTGCCAACCAGAAATTGAAGACGGGCAAGCTGCCGGTAAAGGTCACGTTCATCCCAATGCGTGCCGATCAGGTTCAGAAAGCGCTGGCCGACGGGATTGGAGACATCATCGCCCACGGTGTCGTCGTCACGCCCGAACGAGAAAAGCTGGTCGCATTCTCAACACCAATGGTTACAGATGTAAAGCAGATCATCGTCACAGGTCCAAAGTCCAGCGCCGTCTCAACCCTCGAAGACCTTGGCGGAAAGGAAGTGTACGTTAATCCGATCACCACCTATTACCACAATCTTCAAGCCGTCAACGACACACTCAAGAAATCCGGCAAGCCGCCGATCGTAATTAAATCCGCCGATAAGAATTTGACCGACGACGATCTCGTGCAAATGGTGAACGCCGAATTAATTCCGGCCACCGTGACAACCCAACAACGTGCCGATCTTTGGTCCAAAGTGCTGCCGGACATCCATCCGCATCCAGAGCTGACGATTGCGAGTGGCCAAAGCCTCGCCTGGGCCATGCGAAAGAACAATCCACAGCTGAAGCAGCTCGTCGATGAGTTTCTCACAACGCATGCGGCCGGCTCTTCCTTTGGAAACACGCTGCTCCGCCGCTATTTGCAAAATACGAAATGGATAAAGAAATCCACCTCCTCCGCGGAGATGAAGAAGTTTCAAACAAATGTTGCGCTCTTTAAACAGTATGCAGGCGAGTATGACTTCGATTTCCTGATGATCGCCGCGCAGGCCTACCAGGAATCTCTTATCGATCAAAGCAAACGAAATCCAAGCGGTGCAGTCGGCATCATGCAGGTAATACCGAAATACGCGGCGGCTCCGCCCATCAACATACCTAACGTGGGAACAGCGGAAACAAATATCCATGCCGGCGTAAAAATGTTGCGCAACATCGACGACACTTATTTCAATGACCCGAAAATCGATCGGCTCAACAAGACGCTCTTTGTCTTCGCCAGCTACAACGCGGGTCCAAACCGTATCGCAAGGCTGCGCAAGCAGGCCCCAGCTCTGGGCCTCGACCCCAACGTCTGGTTCGGAAATGTTGAATTGGTTGCAGCCAAGGATATTGGGCAGGAGACTGTCACCTACGTATCCAATATTTACAAGTATTATGTTGCGTACACCCTGGCGCTGCAGGAAATCCAACTTAGGGCAGCCACAACCGGATTGCCACCCAAGTAGGCGTCAACAACCGCCACACCGCACGCGAAGTGACGGCATAACGACCTCGTCCGCTTACGAGATTTTCCAATATAGCGCGTTGCGACCATCGAGGCGGAGTTGATCGCTACGAACTGGATTTCAATCGCGTAATCGAACATCCGCTTAACAACTCCGCGAAGCTGGATTGCGGCCGCAATGGCCATTGTCGCGTTTGATAAACAAGCGCCTGTACGTCGAGGCTGTCGCATCCTTGAGCAATCGGACCCGAGGGAGAGAGGTTGATCTCGTTGTTCCAAGTAGCGACTAATAGTTTTGGGGTCTTTCCAAGAATAAGTGATCTTCGACATGTTTCTATTCTTATTGGATGCTATTGGAAGTGGGGTCATTTTCCGATGCAGAAGGTGGAGAAGATCATGTTTAGAACGTCGTCGGGGGTGGTCTGTCCGGTGAGGGAGTCCAGAGCCCACAGCGCACGATAGAGGTCCAGCAGAATCATCTCGTGCGGAATTGCCGATTCGTTGGCGCGGGCGGCATCCGCGAGACCTGCGCGCGCAGCGGCGATCGCTTGCTGGTGCCGGATGTTGGTCAGCAGGCCGGGCTCAGCAGCCGCTCCCCCGGTTGCGAGAGCGAGAATGCGTTCTCGCAAAGCGGGGATGCCTTCACCAGTGAGCGCGGACGTGGGCAGTGCCGGGAGACCGAAGAATTCCGCCGCGAGATGATCGCTCTGCACGAGCTCTTTTGTGGCCGGGTCAACGGCAAGGTCGCTTTTGTTAATTGCAATGAGCGCGGGGCGATCTGTTACTGCGGACAATAGAGAACGCTCTTCGTCGTTGAGCAATTGTGTGGCGTCAAGAACCACGAGGACGAGCGCGGCATCCGCCAATGCTTCTCGGCTACGTGCAATGCCAAGCTGTTCGACCTCTTCAAAGGCTTCGCGGAGGCCGGCCGTATCCACCAGCTCTATCGGAATACCGTCCAGGGAAATTCGTTCGGAGACCAGATCGCGGGTCGTACCGGGTGTGGCAGTTACGATGGCGCGGTCGCGCTCTACGAGCCGATTGAAGAGGGAGCTTTTGCCGGCATTGGGACGACCGACAATTGCCATGGTCAGTCCATCGTGCACGATGCGCCCACGGGCAAATGTGGCTTCGAGTGCGGCAAGCGGCGGCGCGAGTTCGCCGATGCGACGAGCTATTTCTATCTTCGGTGCAACGTCTACGTCATCTTCGGCGAAGTCGATGCCAGCTTCGAGCAGCGCGATTAGCTCGAGCAGAGAATGCTTGATCGGCGCAACGCGGTGGCTGAGCGCTCCGCCCATCTGGCTTGCAGCCTGGCGAGCTTGGGTGAGTGTCTGCGCTTCAATCAGATCGCGGACAGCTTCGACCTGCGTGAGGTCCAGCTTTCCTGCGAGGAAAGCCCGCTGGGTAAACTCGCCCGGTTCGGCCAGGCGTGCACCGAGCGCAAGGGCACGTCGCAGCAACAGATCGAGCACAACGGGCGAGCCGTGCGCCGCGATTTCGACCAAATCTTCAGCGGTGTAGGAATTTGGAGCGGCGAAATAGGTGACCACTGCGTCGTCGAGGCGTTCTTCCGACTCATGTTCATCGAGAACATCGGCTATTCGCGCCCGGGCGTGCTCGAGTGGTCGACGCAGACTCACCAATTGCGCGGAGATAGATGTGGCCTGGGGCCCACTTAGCCGCACGATGCCGATACCGCCGCGCCCGGGTGGAGTGGAGACGGCAGCAATAGTGTCGATTGTTGCGCCAGATTCCGCGATCGTGTTGTTGATGTCGGCGCTCAAGAGACTCCATTCATTGTAGGGAAGCAAGACGGGAAGAGTGCATCTTAATAGATATGTTCAAGGAGGGTGGGATTCATGAAAGGTGGTGCCAGGATCCCCAGGAATCAAAGAAGCCGAAGCCCATAGGTTTCTTCGGACAAATGAGGGTCGATTGAGGCAACGTTGCGCAAAAAGCTTTTAGTAAAGGCTTAAAGCGTATAATTTCCTTGTACCCGGTGTCGGAATTCTTTTGCCATCTGGCTATATTTTCTGGCCTCGCGTAGAGCTAATCAAAGGCAGTATCCAAGTGAAATTCGATAAACGAAGCGGGCTCTTGTCTTGCCGTATTGAATTCGGCCACAAACTCGGGACAATCTGGATCGTGGCTCTTTCGATGCTGCTTTTGTGTGCGCATGCAATGGCGCAAACGGCGGCTGAAGGTGTATGGAAGGGCGTGCTGCATACCGCGGCGGGTGCTCCCGTTGCCGGGGCAAAGATCAAGCTGGCTGGCACAGGGAGCTCCAGCGAGGCGATTACGGGCAAAGATGGGCAATTCGATTTTGCTCCACTGCCCACTGGCCAGTACCGTTTGACCGTCGAAACCAAGAGCAGCAAGATTACATTTGGACAGCCTATCGACGTTGGATCCGCCAATCCGGCAATGGCTCTTACACTCTCCGGGCGGGGCGAGCTATCCGTGGCTGAAAGTAAAGGCAAGGAGCAGTCCGCAACAGGCGGTGAAGATCTGTCGAGCCAGGCAGTCAGTGAACTGCCTCTCAACAAGCGCGACTTCAGCACGTTGCTGTTGTTGGCTGCCGGAACGATGACGGACTCTAACGGCGCCACCAACTTCACTGCGCAATTTGCCATTAACGGGCAGCGGGGAGTTGAGGCAACTTTTGGAATGGACGGCGCTGACATCAGTGATCCAGAGATGGGTGGCGCAACTTTCTCGAATTTCAACGTGGACGCCGTGGAGGGAATCGACTCTAGTTCGGGAGTTATGCCTGCCGAGATCGGTCGCGGCGCCGCCGGCTACACCAATATTCATACACGCTCCGGGGTCAGCGGTTTTCATGGATCGTTTTTTGAGTTCCTGCGCAACTCGGCTCTCGACGCCCGCAACTACTTCGATCATCCGACGCCGGCTTATCCCGGACGCATTCCTCCATTCCGACGCAATGAATTCGGCTTCACCAATGGCGGACCGGTTTATATTCCCCACGTGTACGACGGGCGGAGCAGGACCTACTATTTCACCCAGTACCAGGGATTCCGCCAGGTTCTGGGCACTACCCAGGTGATGCCTGTCCCGGCGCAAATACAACGACCTCAGCCCGGAAGCAATTATGTCAACCACCTGATCACATTTCCGGATCAGAGCGTCGATACCCTTGCCTTGCCTGTTGATCCGGCAATCGCTGCGATCATTGCGCGGTATCCACTTCCGAACCAGCCTACCGGCTCATTCGGTATCAATACCTACGCGACGGCATCCAAGGTCGTTACCAACGCCGACCAATTCGCCATCCGGATCGATCACAACTTCACAGCGAAGGACAAGTTTTTTGCCAGGTTCAACTACAACAACCTGACGGGCCCAACAACAAATCCTGACCAGACGGCA
>Ga0207647_10002455_pt1 | contig 14055 bp, 12 predicted proteins | sample KBSCornC2_FD_184295 | JGI IMG/M metagenome (GOLD analysis project Ga0207647, IMG submission 184295) | Corn rhizosphere microbial communities from Kellogg Biological Station, Michigan, USA - C2 (SPAdes) (version 2) | ecosystem: Host-associated > Plants > Roots > Rhizosphere ...
CGTTCAATACAGGAAATTAACTAAAACTGATTTTGGGATACTGGGCATTATATGGGTCATAGTATTTGCCATATATCTGCCTGCTGCTAAAGCGGGCATGGTAGGCGATTTTCCACGCTGGGTAGATACTGTACAGCATTATAGTTTTAAAGACTATATCAATGATGCAGGGCTATATCAATTCACGCAGCTCAGCACTTATTTATTTTATAAGCTGTTTGGTGTAAATGCCTGGGCATGGCACCTGCTGCATGTTACACTGCATAGCATTAACTGCTTCCTGTTGTTTATTATTTTCAAAAACCTTTTGTCAGACTCGGCTGTCAGGTATGCAAATGCTATTTCATTTGCCGGCATTTTTATATACTGTGTTTCCCCGTATAATGCTGAGGTGGTAGTGCATGAGCCATGCTACCACTACCTGCAGGGCTTCTTAATGCTGCTGCTGATAGTGTACTGGGTACAGTGCTATCATTATACACGTAAAATAAAATATGCCTGGTGGGCAGGTATACTCTATGCTGTTTCTGTTTTTTCGCTTGAGGTATTTTACCTTACACCATGGTTTGTATTAAGCATAGCATTATACTACCGCCTTGTATTAGCGTTTGATAAAGAAGTATTCAGGAATGTATTGCGCTGGTTTTTTGCACCACTGTTGCTGTTCTTTGTAATATACCTTATGGTGCAGCGCTTAACCGCAGATAATTATCTTGCCCATAATGTTGTCTTCAATAGTAGTATGGCAGATTATCTCAGCAGGTTGCCAAAACTTTTATTTCACGCATTGTTCCTTGGACGTTTTTTTTCTAATAATATACGCCAACAGGTTTATTCATTGTGTACCGACCCCATATTCCTGGCCTCGTTCTACGCATTGCTTGTCATTATACTATTATCTATCATTGTCCGCTTCAGAAGATTGAATATAAGATGGAAGGTAGCGGGCCTGTTGATAATATGGATGCTGCTCGGTGTGAGTATAGTAATACCGATGCCTTTCCCCGATATTCAATTATCTGTCTTCGACAGATATACGTATTTCATGACGTCTTTCCTGTATCTGCTGCTCCCATTGATTTTTAGTATGGCAGTTTGGTATATCGCTGTTACGCTATGGACCTTATATTCACTCGTAAATATTTACTGCTGCCTGAAAATAAACCGCTACTGGCATAAATCTGCTAGCCTTGTAAATGAACTGATACAGAACTTTCCGGATGTAGGTAATAAAACAGTATTGCTGCTGAATAACCCTGAAAACATAGAAGGAATAAGCTTGATAGGCAGCCGGCCTGAAAGTAATTTTAAGGTGCTGTACAATGTAATGCATGATGGCAAAAAGATAAATACAGCAGTATATGATGTAGCATCATACAACGTGCTAAACGTGGAAGACGGCGCACATGTGAATGTAGAAAATGATAGCACTATAAAAGTAACGCTAAATCAATGGGGCACGTGGTGGTGGTTTAGATACATGGGCGCAAGCAGCAGGGAAACTTTTGCTTTTAAGCTGAATATGCGCGATGTAGGCCACTGGTATGAACTAATACTAAAGCAACCGGCACAAGAGTATATACTGCTCTACGAAACAAACGGACAATGGAAACAGGTGGACTGGAATAAAAAGAATACAGACCAGTATTAGAAATACAGCGCCTGATTTATTGCAGGTCCGTTCCCATATTTTCCGTCATTATCACCACTTCTTTAATTATTTCGTCCAGGTGTGTAGATGCTGTTTTTATGCCCGATAGTATTTCTTTGTTTACAGGATCAGCCGCTTCATCATAGTTGAAAAGGGCTATCAAACCCAAAATGCTTGCTACCGGGCCACGTACTTTGTGCGATTGTATCCATGCAATCTCTTTTAGCTTCGCATTCTGCTGTTCTATCTGCGCGAGATGTTTCTTTTGCGCGGTAATGTCTCTTGAAAAACAATTGACGCCTATAACGTTTCCCTTCATATCCTTTATAGGATTGAAGCTGGTTTCCATGTATGAGATTTCGTCATTATCATAGAGCTCATCTACTATAGAGAAAGCGTTACCTTCCAGCGCCTTTCTATAGTGCGCAGTGCGTGTTTCTATAAAAGCTTCAGAAAACCCTTCAGGCAGAACGAAATCGCCGGCGCCTAATGTTTGGCCGGTAACATTGAAAACAAACTCTTTGGCAGACTGATTTAAGAAAATAATCTTCAGGTCATTATCTACAGACCAAATATGGTCCCTGGTATTGTTTATGGTAGCGCGCAGGCTCTGCTCATCTTTTTGTATCTGCTTTCTTAATTTTATCTCTTCCGATTTATCGTGCGCAAAACAGCTAACACCTACTACTTCGCCCTTGTCATCAAATATAGGATTAAGGCTTTTTTCGGTATAGAAAGATTTTCCCTGTATAATTGTTTCGTCTTCAAAAATTACTCTTTTTCCTGCTAATGCCTTAGCGTATGCATTAACCCAGGTAGTACGTATCTTTTCGCCAAAGTCATCGAATAAGATTGGATCACCGGGTTTCAGTACTCTGTTGGTAAAACTGCTGATAAAATCTACAAAGGGTTCATTTACAGAAATTACATTTAAGTCCTTATCTACCGACCAGATGAAATCCCGCGTATTGTTAATGAGGGCTCTCAGGTTTTGCTTGTCACGCAATATCCTGTCCTGCAAAGTTTTTTCTTCAGTAATATCTCTTGAGAAACAACTAATACCTACTATCGTATTGTCCTTGTCCGGTATAGGGTTAAAGCTAATCTCCTCATACATTTTCTTGCCATTTACCGTATTTTCTTCTATCACTTTAAAGCGTTCCCCGCCTAAGCCTCTGGTAAAAAATGCATTCCATTTTTTTACTTCTTCCTCTTTAAAGTCATCATCTGTCAGTTCGGCATATTCTTTATTATTGGTCATTCCTGCAACACGATCGTAAAATGCCTGGTTGCCGGAAATAATGTTCAGGTCTTTATCTACATACCATATTATATCCTTCGTATTATTAATAATAGCCCGCAGCTTTTGTTCTTCATTTAATAATTGGTCGTGCAACTCCCTTTGTTCTGTAATATCTTTTATATAAACAGCTATACCGTTCCTGGTAGGGTATGCATCCAGGGAAATGTATCTGCCGGAGGTAGGAGAAATACCTTCAGAATGAGTAACAACGCTTTCTTCCATAGAGCGCTGTAAGTCTTTATGGAAATGTGTGTTAACTATATTAGGAAAAGCGTCAAACACATTCTTGCCAACAATATCATTTTTCGAAATATTGTAAAGCTTTTCAAATTGCTTATTGACGTAGGTGATATTCCAATTTTTATCTGCAGAGAAAAAACGTTCTGTTATACTTTCAAATATATCTTCTATATCCAGTATTTTTTCTTCAAGGGCCATTTCTGCATTTCGTATATCTGTTATATCTACAGATACGCCATTTATTACTTCAGGCTTGCCATCTTTATACTTCACCGTGCTATGGCCGTATAGATACTTTACACTGCCATCCTTGTGTATTACACGGTATTCCATTCCGCCGCTGCCATTCTTTAGCGTCTTGCTTATTTTTTCATTCAGCAGTTCTTTATCATCAGGATGTATATGGTCCAGTGTTTTACCATACTCGCTCATCATTTCTTCTGGTGTATAACCATATACACCTATACAAGCACTATTAATGTAAATAAGAGAAAAATCATCACCCCTGCGCGACCATACTACATCAGTAATAGAAGATAAAATATCGTCAAGCTGTTGTTTTTGTCTTTTTATTATGTCAGCCAGTTCTTTATTTTTTGAGCTGCCGCTGTTATTGGCTGATGCTTGTTTTTTCCTGTTTATAGCAAGCCATATAGCCTTTTTCAGAGCGTTAGCGTCCAGCTCTTCTTTTACCAGGTAATCTTGTGCGCCCTGTGCTATGAGTTTTGGTATTGTATCTACTTTCGCGGTAGTAGTTAAAAGGATAATGGGGACATCAGGAAAACACTCCTGCAAAGCATTCAGGCATTGTAAAGCATCTCTTTTGCTGCTGTAAAAGTCAGCCAGAATTATGGATACATCACTGGCGGCCCCTATTATAGCATCCTGTATTGATGTATAGCTTAAAATATTTTTTTCCTGGTAGTTAAGTCCGGTTAATTGCTCACGAAGAATACTGGAATAAATTTCATCTTCATCAACAACTAATATTTTTTCTGCCATCGTTCCCTCTGCTATTAAAATTTATAAAATATCAATCTTGTAATAGGGCGGTTTAAAATGATTAAACATTTTAAAAATTTAAAAAGAATGTATAGAATAATTACATGAAATTCATGAGGGATTATCTTTCTTTATCTATACACATTATGGCGAATATAATAAGAAGGCTGAAATATTAATAGACATTAACTGTATATTTTTTGCTTTAATTTAACCGATAAAAAGCGGGTGAAAATAGCAGCTTTTAAGGCATAAGAGTGATATCGTTATTTATCGGGTACCCGGTACAGGTTAGGATAAGACCCTTAGCGATATCTGCATCCGTTAAAACTTCATTGTAAGATAACCATACCTTTCCTTTAGTACACAGCATAGCACAACTGCCGCACCTGCCTGTCTCGCAGCTATAGGGCAGCGCAATGCCTTGTTTTTTAGCAGCTTGCAGTATAGTATCAGGGTATCTGCTAACGAAATTATACTGTTTTCCCTGTAGGTACAAGTGTATGGTATGGGCAGAGGTATCCGGCGGCGTAAGAATCTTTGCCGGGCGTACCTCGGTATTGAAGTTTTCTCTTTTAATGTTTTCTGTATTAATGCCCAGTTCTTCAAGGCTCCAGCTCACCATGCGCATATAGCTGAATGGCCCGCATAAGTAAAAAAGCATTTTACTTTTATCAGCCCGGGCATACTCCTGCAATAATGTGGGCAACAACCACTTGCTGAGCCTTGCTCTTTGCAGGTCAAAAGCTGTACTATACAGATACTCAATACTAAACCTGTTAGCAAACCTGCCGGCAAGTATTTGCAGCTCTGTATGGAACACTGCATCCTCGGTAGTGCGGTTGCTATAGACAAGCGTTATCTTCAAATGGCTGTTTGTGTACAGCAGCGTCTTTATAAGTGAAAAGATGGGGGTAATGCCTATGCCTGCGGCAAGAAAGAATACCTGTTCGTAGTCATTAATGTTGTCTGGTAGTGTAAATAAGCCGGCAGCACCTATGGTGTATAGCTCATCACCTTCTTTAACCTTGTCTATAAGCTGCCGGGAGTAAATGCCGTTTGTCACTCTTTTTACTGTAATAGTGGCAGCCTCATTGAGCGCAGGGCTTGATGACAGCGAATAAGATCGTCGCTCTTCTTTATGGCCCAGCTTAAATACAAATGTGAGAAACTGGCCTGCTGTATATTGCAATGGCTGGCCATCAGGCTGCTCCAATACAAATGTCTTTACATTTGCTGTTTCCTGCCTTATAGCACTGATCCTTACTTTTTTATAAGATGTATCTGCCAATGACATGCTTTGCTGCGTGCGAGTTAGCTACAAAGTTATCTGTGCAGAGTTAAAATAATAATACAGGTACTATATTTGTTGTTTATCCATATCAAAGCAATGACCTTATTACAAAAACAGAAGACTAATAACGTTCCTTTATTCTGTTTGCTGTGGTTGCTGCTGTTTGCATTATATGTGCCCACAGTGAAGGCAGGCTTTGTAGCAGACTTCACCGGTTGGCTGAGCCAGCTAAAATATTTAAGCTTTTCCCAATACCTCAATCGCCACGATTCACAGATAACAAGTCTTTACCAGTTTACGCAGCTCATTACTTACTTGTTTTACAAACTCTTTGGGCTTAATACCTGGCTATGGTTTTTGCTGCACATAACGCTGCAGGCAATAAACAGCCTGCTATTGTTTGTGATAAGCAGAAAAATTTTCGATGATGCCGGTATAAAGAACGGCATCCTTATAGCTCTTGCTGCAGTGCTTTTGTTCTGTATTTGTCCGCATCTTTCAGAGACAGTAGTGTGGAAACCTTCTTATCATTACCTGCAGGGCTTTCTGTTTATATTGCTTATACTATACTGGCTGCAAAAATTTCAGTATCAGCAAAAAGCAAAATATGCCTGGTGGGCTACTATTGTTTTCTTTTTATCCACTTACTCGCTTGAGATATTCTATCTCACGCCCTGGTTCGCGCTATCGCTGGCTATATATTATAGGTTCACACTAAAGTATGACCAGGCAATTTTCAAAAAAACATGCTTGTACTTCTTTCTGCCGCAGCTTGTGTTGTTCTTCGTGCATCTTGTAGTGTTCCGCGCAGTATTTGGTACCTGGATACCACATATTACTGCCACTTTGCATAAAGATGCTGCCTTTTACCTGAGCAAACCACTGAAATATATTTTTCATGTTCTTTTCTTAGGGCGCTTTTTTCCTCATAGTTCAAAGACAGCCGTATATGATTTCAGTGAATCGCTGAGCGGGATGGTCGCCTTTTACGCAGCCTTTGTAATATGCTGTGCAGTAATAATAGCACGCCTGAAGAAAATGACTGCCAAAGGTAAAATAGCTGTGCTGTTTTTTATATGGATACTGATAACTATGAGCATCCTTATGCCGCTGGGTTTTCCCCCATTACTATTGGTATACGGCGATCGCTATACTTACTTGCTGGATGCATTTACCTACCTGTTGCTTAGTTTACTGCTCAGCTACATTACCATAAAATATCTTGCGGCAACTATATGGGCAGCCTATGCCATAATAAATGTCTATTTTACTATTAAGGTAAACACCTACTGGAAGCATTCGGCCTATGTGTTAAACAGAATGCTAAGCTCCTTCCCCGATGCAGGCAATAAAATAGTGATACTGCTTGACGTGCCCGATAATATGAACGGCATACCAATGATACATACATCGCCAGAGAGTGAATATAAACTGCTGCACAACCTGGTAATGCCTGAGCCAATAAACAACATTGTATACGATGGCGTGTCATTTAATATGCTGACAAAAGATGATGGCGTGCATGTAGAGGTACTGAATGACAGCATGATAAAAGTAACACTGAACCAATGGGGCACCTGGTGGTGGAACAATGGCATAGGCGCAGTAAGCTATGAGAATGCCGACTACAAGGTAAACATCACGGACCCGGGCCATGTATATGAGCTAACCATAAAGAAACCTGCTGCAGCGTACGTGCTGCTATACCAAATAGGCGGGCTCTGGAAGCAGGTGGACTGGAATAAGAGAATACCGAGCAATACTAAAATAGAAATCCACAAGCGATAAGCATGCTTCAACACTAATATTATAGGTCTTTTAAGGAATGTGGACTATTCCTGTTGATATGATATTTTCCGGGAAAGAAATGACCGTAGTAGTTTTGGGCTCAACCAATACCTATCAAACCATGCGGGGAGCGAATTCTTTTAAAAATGTGACTGAAAATGGCGGTGGCAATAAGCAAAAAATAAAAGGGCGTAGCAGTAAACTGCTGGCCCGCAGAAACGAGTGTATGACAGACCGCTATTATTACTATGGAGCCTATACCGAAAAGCGCTATGATGCCATAATAGAGCAGCTAAGCAATGAATTTTTTCTTTCACCCGTTACTGTGCCCGATATCATTCAAAATCAAATGGACTACCTGCAGGAACTAAAAAAACAAAAAATATCCGTTTACCATTTCCAGCAGAAGTGGCCGCACTTGAAATGGTAATATTATTCCGTCACTATCTCAGGCTCTATTACCGCCGCTGCCGGCACATACTGTATCACATTAGCAGTACTATAATCTTCAAAAGCTATACGGTAGCGTATTTCGCGCACACGTATGGCATCGCTGCGTTTTTCGGTGATGCTGGTGCTGCGGCTTAGGTAGCCGTAATCATCGCCTGGTGTCCAGCCTTGCATAGCCTTGTTCAGGTTCCATTCTATATCGTAATACTCTATGGCTTTTTCTTTATAAGTAGTGGGCGTAGCCTGTCCGCTGCTGCTGAAGGGCGCAAAACCCAGCCGTAGCACTACAGTGCCTTCCACTGTCTGCACATTCTCTAATAAGTTTTGAAAGCTGAAATCATCAAAATCTATCAGCACACATGGCCAGGACACTGCCGGGCGAAAGGAGGGTTTGTCATTATTTTTCAACTGCCCCAGGTCCTGGTCTATATAAATAATAGCCGGGACAGTATCCTGTATGCGCTGCTGTACAGCCAGGAAAAGGTGGGCAAAGGGAGAATTCATAGAATAGGGTGGTTAAAAACTCCCAAACGGCTTAGAGTTTGGGAGTTTATTGTTGATAGGGATTGATATAGATTGAATATAGATATCTTAATTGATGCGGATAATCTATAAGACAGTTAGTAATTAATAAAACGTTGGGTATTAAGATTTTGGGATGCCATAAGTATTATACCAGTAGTCCTCAGGTACAGGCACTATACCGGATATTTCCTTGTCTATGTCCAGTCGCGCCTTCAGTTTTTCCAGGTCCATATCTTTACTGAAGCAGAAATGTCCGCCATCTACAAGGTAGCCATAGCTGCGTAGTATAGCCAAAAATTTGGAGTCATTCAGCATGTTGATAGTATATACCATATCGCTGCGATGTATTTCGCGCTGTTGTTCTTCATGCACCCTGCTTTGCGCATAGCCACTGCCACTGTCTGTAGTAGTAGTGCCGGTATTGCCGAGTATGATGATAGACATTTCTTCATTCATAGCCCTGAGGAAAGACAGTTGCAGCCTGCCATCACCGCTTACATTTTTGCCATCCTTCATTTCGAAGTCTGCCTGCTTTGGTATCATCAGCGCTAGCGAGCTGCCGCTTTCGTCCAGTACCTTTTTCAGCTCTTGTTTTGTCTGCTCGTCATAAGCATCATATTTTATCACGCGTACTGGCTGGCCAAACAATTCTATATACTGCGACCAGTCCGAGATATTTCCCTTTTTGTACAGGGCATAAGGTGCACACTTTAGCAGAAGGCCCAGGTCTTCTTCTTCACCCATTACCCATATATTAGGTACATCAGTATAACAGATACCATCTGTACCGCTCTGCTCGTAGGCTATGATGCCTATATTAGGCTTTATATGCTTGCGTGGAATTTTAAGGAAGGCCAGCTCTTTACCCGGCAGAAACTCGATGCCTGATATACCCCATAGCAATGTCTGCATAATAGTGCGCATAATATCCCGAAACTGCAGGCTGTTTATCAGGCCATCCAGCTCGTATATACGCTTGCCGTCTTTTTCGAAATACAGTTGTTTGTTGAGCACTGCATCTATGCGCTTGGCTATAATGCCGCTAAGATGACCGTCCAGTATTACATCATCATATAGGTCATACAGGCGGCTGCGATTGGGGTAGTAAACAGACTCGGCGCTGATGTGGGCATTGCGCCATGTGCCAATATCTTTACGGCTGCGGTCTGCAGAGCGTATATTCAGCTCATGCACTACAACCTCTATCTTCTGATCTTTATCAGGCTGGGTAACGGTAACGAGTGACATAGGGTTTTTAGGGTTTATGTATAGTGCCGGATGCTATTGCCGCACCAGCACCACTTTTTGAAGTAATAAATAATTGTCGCGGTAGGGAATAAGTTTATAGCGCCTTATGCGAGCATTTATGAGTTTCCTGGGATCATTGCCTTTTACCGTCAGGTAATAATCGTCGCGGGTTTTATCTGTTATCTTCCATTTCTCTACAGGAAAGATAGGTTCAAGCCCCGGTGTAGGATTATGCATTACCAGCGGCGCATAAGTATCGTTGCCTGAATACTGCCATACTATTAACGGCTTGCTGTCATCACGTGCCGGTTCGTTTGGTACTAACGTAATAGTATCTACCATATCAAACTCCAGGCGAGGCAACTGTGCGTACCAGTTTCTGCGCATATCTATATATATGTTTTGCGAGAATGCCTGGCTGCAGGTGATAAGCAGCATAAAAGTGAACAGCGTCTTCATAAGGCTAAAGTTAATTCAATCCCACAAAAAAAGTATGTGGCATATATATGCTCAGCATCATCTTAAACACATAATCATTTATCTGGAAGTACACGATATGCCCGTGATCTGCGAAGGTGAAAATCATAAGACAGGGTTTTAGAAGTAATTTTCGCGCTTGGGGTTGCTGCTCCAGCTCACATCGTCCCCATCAGGAAAAGAATCTGCGCTGGTATCGCGGTAAGGCCAGCCGGCAGGGTTCGCATCGCCGCACATAATGCTCTTCAGTGCAGCAATGGCATCCTGGTAAGCAGTGCGGAAAGCATTGTAATCTACATTCGCATTTGCCAGCCTTATAATGTGCCAGCAGGCAATATCCTTCAGTAGGCTTTTCAGGTATTCATCCTGTATGGTGGCGGGTGTGGTATCATCGCCAAATAACTGCAGCAGGTCATAGCGGGCCAGGTACATCTTGGCTTCCTGTATCGCAGTATCAATAGCTTTGCTAACGATGGTATCATCGGCGCGGGTTATCTCGCTCAGCACATCTGCATACAGATGTGTGCCGAGGTCGGCCTGGGTAATGAGTGGCATAGGGATATAGGGTTAAAGGTTATTGGAATATAGTATTATCTATTTATCGTCGCCGGTGGAAATATCTACTCCATCCAGGTCATTTTTTACAGCAATTATTTTTTGCGTAGCACGGTCAAATTGTATTTCATAGGCAGTAACGCTCATGTCGCCGAGGTCTTCTTTTATGTAGCCGTTTATGGTCATATTCTGGGCTATTACATCATCTGCACTGGCAGAGTCTATCTCCACAAGAATCTTTGCAGGATGACCATTTTCTTTGCTCAGCTTGGGCAACTTCTTCAGCTCTTCTTTATACTCTTTCAGCAACTTTATCTGTTTGCCAAATGCAGCATTATCAGACCTTGCTTTTAGTCTTGCAGCCTTATCTTCTTTGTCTTCCTGTGCAAATGAATGTGCGCTTGCCAGCAGTAATGCAGATGCTATAAATATACCTTTCAATGTCATGTCAGGGTGTTTTACCAAAAGTATAATTTTTAAGTTCAAAATGCCTGTCTGCTTTGCGGCTTTTTTATAATGGTAATATTACCGCTTGCCCTTGCTGCTTCTTTGTTATTTATTATCCATACTGCTCCCTCCACCGCGTCAGGCCCGTCATCGTGGGCGCGGCTCTTTGGGGCAAGTGCTAAAAATTGCTCCCGCAGCCGCTGCATGTGTGGATTGTGCTTTTCGTTCTCATTTAGGAATAATTTGCCATTTCTGTTCAGCGGCTCCAGCAGGCTTTCAATGCGCATAAACTTTTCTGGTTTGCTGCGCCTGTCGCCACAGATGGGTATTACCTTGCCACTCCGTTTCCCTGCTGCATAAAACTCTTTTAATAATATATCCTGCAGAAAAACTTCTTCCATAAAATAATAGCAACTACACTCACCAATTATTTGCATCATGGTGTAGTGCCATTCTATCATGCGGGCAGTGGTGGTTGCTCCAGGTAACATTTTAATACATGAAATTCATCCTGCCACCTGCCTACAAGTACGGTAGCCTTGAAATCATTTTTCTTCGTGTCTCTAAAAGAAGGGTCGGTGTAGCATACCAGTAATGAGTAGTCGGTGATAGGCCTTGCAGGCTTGTATGCCATTTCTTTAAACACCGACCCTTCTGTAACAGGATTATTAAAATATTCTTTTTGTGCCGCTGCATAGCTCTTCTGGCTGAGCACACGGTCTATGTCCAGCTCGTTATTCTTCTGCGGCCACGATGAGCAGCCATCCGCATCGCGTATGTTTATTTCATCCACATGGTCGGCCAGCTTTGCAGCATGCTCTATGCAGCAATCATTAGCTATGCGGTTGCCGCAAAAGATGATAAGTGTGGCGACAGATATAGAACGTGTACTGATGGCAGCCTCTTCTATCCATTTCCATTTCTTCGCTACTATCTCCGGGTTATGACAATCAGCATCTGTGTCTATATCATCAAACAATAGTACATCAGGCCTTACTTCTTCATTACGTGTGCCACGCGGACTTTGTCCCGCACCCAATGCACGAAAGGCTACGCCCTTGTTCGTAATAAATTCTTCTGCTTTCCATTTGCCGCTCTGCTCCTGCAGCCCATAGTCATGGATGATGCGTTGGTTATACTCCAGGTTGGCACGATAAGGCATAAAGAGTCGCACTGCATTGTCAAGGCTATTACTTATCAGCAGCACATATCTTTTCTTAGCAGTAAGGCATAGGTAAAGGACCTCCATCATGGTACGCGTGCTCTTTGCCAGCTCACGACTCCATATACGCACCTCAAACCATTCGGGGTTTTCCAGCACTCTTTTGGTTGCCTCTATATGAAAGGCGGCCGGTACGGCAAAAATGTATTTAGGGAAATAGTAATTGAACCATGCTTCCGCATCAGCCTCCAGTCTTGTTATACGTATGCGTTGCTGCTCTGTGGTTTCCAGCAAGTCTATAGGTGTGGAGTCTATTATGTTCTTCACATATTCCTTCCATGCGTCCAATTCCTGTTTCTCTGTTCTCGCCATGCTATACCTTTCTTAGTTCCTCTTTTATAAATGCATCAAAACGCAGCGTCACTGTTTTTGCCAGTTCTATATCTATAGTTTGCAGCCAGTTAATAAATTTCTTGGCTACCTCTATTATCTGTGTTACGCTGCTTTCAGTTTCCAGGTTCTTTATTGCCGTGGTGTATTTTATTACCAGGTCGGCATCTTTAGTATTGTCTGCACCATTTTCTTTTATGCGTGTGGTTATAGATTCCAGTATATCATAAAGTATATTTAGTTGCACTTCCTTTGATGTAAGGAGGGAGCGGCGAATGCCTTCCCAGTTACCTTCCTGTATCCACAGCCGTAGCTCTTCTTCTCCTGCACCGGTCTTTAGGGCAATCTCTTTTATAGAGAGGTCGAAACGGGTAAACAACAGTTGTGCCCATTCCTTTTTTTGCCCGTCTGTTAAACCATCCTTCATAGCACAAAGGTCATTTGAAACACACCTAACGAACAAATTGGAAAAGTATGGTACCGCACTTACTGTAGTACCATACCGCAATAACTGCGGTACCATAAAAGAAAGTTTTCAGTATTGACAATGCTTTGAGCCTGTTTTCAGAAAAAAATAAAATGACCGTTTTGTTATGGTGGATTTTATTGATGCGTGTTGAACAGCATGTGGCAGCAAAAAATATGTTACAAGCAATTCTTTCTATGAACAACAGGAAGAATTGCTGCCTAAAATGGCCTTAAAACAGCCCATTTCACTTTGAAAATTTCCTCGGGTTACAGCGCTATGTATAATGCGCTCATTATCAAACATTCATCTTCGAAAAAAAATCTATGGTACTACAGCCAGTGCGGTAGCATACCGCATTTACTGCGGTACCATAGATTCCTGATTTTGCAGCTGTCAGTATCCGATTCATCTTTGTGTCAGAAATAACGGTTTACCTATGACCCCCCAGGAAAAGTTCAAAAAGATAAACAAAGAATATGTGCTGTCGGACAGTACAGTAAATGAGTATGGCTTTCGCTTACTGACAGAAGGCTACCAGCTCGATGAGTTTCGCAAGAACCCTATTGGCTATTATATGCACCGCCGCGAAGCCGGTGTAGCGCTGAAATGGGATGAGCTACGCGTAGATAATGGTAAGGTAATAGGCGTGCCGGTCATCAACCTTTCTAATGAGCGTGGTGAGCAAACCTATGATGAAGCAGAAAACGGTTTTTTAAATGCTGCATCTGTAGGCCATATAGTAGTGCTGGAATATTCTACCGACCCGCAACTGATGCTTCCCGGGCAAACTGGCCCTACCATTACCAAATGGTATAACAAAGAATGCAGCCTGGTAGATATACCCGGCAACTGCAACTCCCTTACCAAACTATATGATGCGCAGGAAAACGAAATAAACCTGGTGGACCTGAATATAAACCCTATAGTGATGAAGAAACTAAGCGCTGCTGTATTACCTGACCTGTATAGTGTATTAAAACTTGCTGAGAATACAGATGAACAAGCCATGCTGGCTGCAGTAAAGCACATAGTGCTGAAGGCCGAAGAACTGGAG
>Ga0207647_10002456_pt1 | contig 14052 bp, 12 predicted proteins | sample KBSCornC2_FD_184295 | JGI IMG/M metagenome (GOLD analysis project Ga0207647, IMG submission 184295) | Corn rhizosphere microbial communities from Kellogg Biological Station, Michigan, USA - C2 (SPAdes) (version 2) | ecosystem: Host-associated > Plants > Roots > Rhizosphere ...
AACGCCGATTTCGCCAAGCAGTTGCGACGGCAGATTTTCGACATGATGCAGCAGGGCAAGAGCGACAAGGAAATCAAGGATTGGCTGGTCGCACGCTATTCCACGTTCATCCTGTACGACCCGCCGCTGGCGCCATCCACCATTGCGCTGTGGTTCGGCACGCCTGCAATCTTCATTGCCGGAGGCATCGTCGTGGTCGTGCTGCTGCGCCGGCGCACGCGTCCTGCAGGCAGCATCGCTGAAGACCCCGGAGACGACTGGTGACCACGCGCTTTCTCGTCATCGCCGCCATCATGGTGGTGGCCGCCCTCGCCTGCGTGCTGGTGCCGCTGCTGCGAAGCGCGCGCGGCGAAGGTCGGCCGCGCATGCCATTCGTGTTGGCACTCGCGCTTGCGCTGGTGACGCCACCGGCCGTGCTGGGCGCGTACCTCATGATCGGCACGCCGCAGGCGCTGCAGCCCGCGCCGGTCGATGACCACGCGACGCTCGCCGAAGCCACGCAACAATTGCGGGAAAGCCTTGCACGCAAGCCGGATGACGCCAAGGGTTGGGCGTTGCTGGCGCAGGCCTATTCGGCGTTGAACCAGCCGCGGCAGGCACTGGACGCGTTGAATCACCTGCTGAAACTGAAGCCCGGCGACCCGGACGCAATGGTGGCGTGGGTGGAAGCGACGGCCGAGACCAGTCCATCGCACCAGATCGACGACGCTTCGCGCGCGAAGCTGCAACGCGCGCTGCAGATCGAGCCGACCCACCAGCGTGCGCTGTGGCTGCTCGGCATCAGCGATTTCCAGCGCAACAACTTTGCCGACGCGGCGAAGCAATGGAAAACCCTGCTGCCACTGCTGCAGCCGGGCTCCAGGGTCGCCGATGCCGTGCAACAGGAACTGGCGGATGCCGAAACACGGGCCGGCAGCGGCACGCAAAGTGCGGCGCTCGCGACGGACGACCCCGCACCCGCGTCAGCGGCCACCGCCGCGCCGAACGAGATTGCAATCAACGTCACCGTCAAGCTCGATCCAAAACTCGCCGCGAAGGTGCAACCGGCGGACACGCTGTTCGTGTTCGCACGCGCGGTGGATGGTCCGCCGATGCCGCTTGCGGTCGCGCGATTGAAGGCTTCCGGATTGCCGGCGAAAATCACGCTGACCGATGCCATGGCGATGACACCAGCGCTGACCTTGTCGAAATTCCCCAAGGTCAGCGTCGCCGCACGGATCAGCAAGTCCGGCAACGCGATGCCGCAAGCCGGCGACCTGGAATCCGCACCGGTGGAAGTCGCCACCGATTCGCGCGCGCCGGTTGCGCTGACCATCGACAAAGTGGACTGATCACCCCCTTCCAAAGGAAGGGGGTCGCGTGCAATGCGCGCGGGGGGATGCCATCAGGCGGTCGCATCCTTGGCGGCGGCATCTGCATTCATTACCCTTGTAGATTCTGTTTGTCGAATAGACCGCCATGGCCGACGCCCGCCAATACTTCGAGTTGCCCTCCCCGTTTCCGATGAAGCGCGGCGGCGAGCTGCGCGGCGCGCGGCTCGCGTACGAAACCTGGGGCACGTTGAACGCGGTGCGCGACAATGCGGTGCTGATCATGACCGGGCTGTCGCCGAGCGCGCATGCGGCCAGCAACGCCATCGACGATTCGCCCGGCTGGTGGGAAGACATCGTCGGGCCCGGCAAGGCCCTCGACACGAATCGCTGGTTCGTGATCTGCGCGAATACGCTGGGCAGTTGCAAGGGATCCAGCGGACCCGCTTCGATCAATCCCGCAACCGGAGAACCGTGGCGCCTCGATTTTCCCGAGTTGTCACTCGAAGACGCGGGCAATGCAGGTTACGCGCTCGTGCACGGGCTCGGCATCGAACACCTTGCGGCGCTGGTCGGTTGCTCGATGGGCGGCATGGCCGCGCTGGGCGGGCTCGCCAATCATCCGGCCTTCGCGCGTGCGCACGTGAGCGTGTGCACCGCGCCGCGCGCGCAACCGTTCGCAATCGCGATCCGTTCGTTGCAACGCGAGGCGATCCGGCTCGACCCGAACTGGAACGACGGCCATTACGACGACGATCATTACCCCGAAACCGGCATGAATATCGCGCGCAAGCTGGGCGTCATCACCTACCGCTCGGCGCTGGAATGGCGCGGGCGTTTCGGGCGCATCCGGCTGGATGCCGACCAACGCGAGGAAGAACCATTCGGCGCGGAGTTCCAGATCGAGTCCTACCTCAACGCGCACGCGCGCCGCTTCACGCGTTCGTTCGACCCGAACTGCTACCTGTACCTGTCGCGTGCGTCGGACTGGTTCGACCTCGCCGAATACGGCGGCACGTCCGATCCCGCCACCTCGGTGCGCAACGCGCTGGCGAAAATGAAACTGGAACGCGCGCTGGTGATCGGCGTCGAAACAGACATCCTGTTCCCGCTGGAACAGCAGCAACAATTGGCCGAAGACCTGCGCGCCACCGGCACCGACACCACCTTCGTCGGCCTCGATTCCCCGCAAGGCCACGACGCGTTTCTGGTCGATACCGGCCGCTTCGGCGCCGCCATCGGCGCTTTCATGGCGTCACTCTGATTCCGCTCCGCCGCATTGGCCGGGCATCCGGATCGCCGCCGTTATATGCTTGTGCCATGGGCATGAACTTCCAGGGTCGCGACAAACTGATCCGCGCTTTCGACGCAGCCGTCGGCGCAGGCGACACCGTCAGTACCATGCGCGCGCTGCGTTCCGCACTGTGCGACGCGATCCATGCGGGTGACGTGCGCCTGCCCGACTGCGTGTTCGAAGGCTGTGCCGAGCACTACGCGCGGCGCGAACTCTACCGCAGCCCCGAACACCGTTACTGCGTGGTCGCAATGACCTGGAGCCCCGGCCAGGGCACGCCGATCCACGACCACGCCGGCATGTGGTGTGTCGAAGCCGTCTGGCAAGGTGCGCTGGAAGTGGTGCAATACGAACTGCGCGAGCACGACGACCCCCGCTACCGCTTCGTCCCGGCCGGCGTCATCCAGGCCGGCGCGGGCTCGGCCGGCAGCCTGATCCCGCCGCACGAACACCACACCATCTGCAATGCCAGTGGCACCGACCTCGCGGTCAGCGTGCACGTCTACCAGGACGAAATGACCCACTGCAGCGTGTTCGAGCCCGAGCATGGCGAGTGGTACCTGCGCCACGAACGCACCCTGCAACTGGACGGCGGCGCGCCGGCCGCCCACTAGCCTCGCCGCCGCGATTCCCGCATACTTGGCGGCTTGGCCGAAGTGGCGGAATCGGTAGACGCAGCGGACTCAAAATCCGCCGCCCTTAAAAGCGTGTGGGTTCGAGTCCCACCTTCGGCACCAATGATTCGCGCTCGAAACCTCACGTCCCTTCCACGTGAGCGCACTTGTCTTGAGCCATCCTCCCTTCGACGGATTGCAGCGCGCCACGCTGGCCGACGGCCGGCACGCTGTCGTGAAGTCGCGGCATCCCGTCCCCGCCGAATTCTTCGCGGCCGAAGCGCGGGGGCTCGCAGCCTTGCGCGACGCACACGCGCTGCGCGTACCCGAAGTGTTCGAGGTAGCAGACGACCGGATCGTGCTGGAGGATCTCGGCGACGGCCAACGCGCATCCGACTATTGGCAGCGGGCGGGCGCCGGGCTCGCGCGACAGCATTTCATCATCGGCACGCATTTCGGATTCGACCACGACGGTTTCTGCGGCGACTCGCCGCAGGACAACACACCCGACGTTGACGGCTGGCACTTCTTCGCCGAGCGGCGCCTGTTGCCGCAGATGCGCCGTGCGCGCGACAAGGGACTGATCAACACGCACGACGTGCTTGCCATCGAATCGCTGTGCCCGAATTTGCGTGAACGCGTACCCGACACGCCACCGGTACTGCTGCACGGCGACCTCTGGTCGGGCAACCTGCATGTCTGTGCGGACGGCGGTCCGGCGCTGATCGATGCGGCCGCGGTGCATTACGGCTGGGCGGAGGCCGAGCTTGCGATGCTGACGCTGTTCGGTTCGCCACCGCCGGCCTTTTTCGACGCCTACGCCAAAGACGCGCCGCTGCGCCGCGACTGGCGCGAGCGCGCGCCGCTGTACAACCTTTACCACCTGTTGAACCACGTCAACCTGTTCGGCGCGAGCTACTTGCCGGCAATGCGTTCAGCGCTGGCGGCGTACGCGTAAACAAGTCATTGGAACCAAAGGTCCGCCGGAAGCGTGCAACGGCAGCCAGCGCCCGATCCGCGAAAACCTTCAGTGGTGATGCCGGTCGTGCGAACGACCGCCACGCCAACCACCATCTCGTGAATGGCCGCTCCAGCCACGACCACCGTATCCGCGATGCCCGTCACGGTAGTTACCGCCGCCGTAGTAGCCGACCCCGATGTTCACGGAAGGCCCGTACCAGCCGCAGCAACCATAGCCGCCGTAGTAGTACGCGGGCGCGTAGCCATCGTCGTAGTAGTACGCATCGCCGGTGTAATAGCCGCCGGCATAACCGCCGCGCACGTAGGTATAGCCGGGATAGACGCAACCCGCGAGCGCGAGGACCGCGACACCGATCAGTATTCTCAGGAATTTGCGCATGGCGAACTCCACTTGCTTGCCTGCAAACAGCCTAGAGCGACGCGGTTTAACGCCAGGTGAGAGGTGGATGAACGCGGACGAAACCGTGCATTCCCGTGCGATCATCCATGATCGCGGCACCGCCGGATTACCCGATAGACCAAGCCCTCTCAAGTCGTGAATACCAGAACGGGCACCCATGCCCTGACTTTTCACGAGAGCGGCACGTCACAAGTCGCGTGCGACCCGGAACCCCACCCTTCCGCTCCGCGAATCGGCCGCGGCGCCCATGCGGAACGCCGAACGATCCTGGTCCGGCGCGCTGCCCCAGGAACCACCACGGATCACCCGCTCGTCGCACCCCGGGTTCACCCACGCGCTGCCGTCGGTCGGCGCGCGCACGTAGTTTTCATGCCAGCAATCCTCGACCCATTCCGAAACGTTGCCGTCGATGTCGTACAGGCCGAAAGGATTGGCCTGGAAACTCATCACCGGCGCCGGCCCCCAATAGTTGTCGTTGTAGTTCTTGAAAGCGTTGGCCCAGCTGCGATGCGCGGGCGAACGATCGCCGCCGCCGGTGAGGTTTTCGACCTTGCCTGTGGGTGCGCCATCGCCCCACCAATACTGCGTCGTGGTGCCGCCACGTTCTGCGTATTCGTATTCGGCTTCGGTCGCCAGGCGATAGCGCTGCCCGGTGCGCTTGGACAACCATTGCGCATAGGCGTGCGCATCGTTCCACGACACGTTCACCACCGGGTCGTTGGATTTCGCGCGCTGCCCAGCGTAATCGTCCTGCCAATCCACGCCCGAACGCATCTGCATGCGGCCATTGCTTTCGTCATACACCGACGCACCGCCCAGGCGGTCGGAATCCGGCACGTAACCGGACGAGCGCACGAACGCACGGAACTCCCCGACGGTGACCTCGGCGCGCGCCAGCGCAAAACCCTTGGCGAGGGTGACTTCGTGCTGCGGCTGCTCGGCGCTCGCCTGCACGCGGCCGCGTTGCGGAGAACCCATCAGGAAGGCGCCGCGCGGGATCACCACCATCGCCGGCGCCTGTCCCACGATGTCCAGGAAGTGATCGCTGAACACCTGCCCCGGATGGTAGTTCGCGTATTCACGCGCGTTCTGCACCTTGGCCAGGAATGCGTCGGTGGACGCGCCCAGCGCCGCCGCCTGCTCCGCGATGCGCTGGGCGAGGTCGAGATTGCCAGCGTCGAACGCCGACTGCGCCTGCGACATCAGGTTGTCCGCGCGTCCGCCGCGCATGGCCGCGACGCGGACGCGCGTGTCCGCGAGCCCGGGCGACGACGGCAGGATCGCCGCGGCATCCGCCAGCGCCGCATCCGCCTTGGCGTCATCGTTCTGCGCGGCGGCGCTCAGCGCGCGATCCAGCGAGGCTTGCTGCACGCGTTGCAGGCCCTGGCGCGCGACCACATTTTCTGGATCCAGCCCGAGCACCTTGCGATACACCGCCAGCGCGGTGTCGCCGCCCGGCCCCTCCAGCCTGCCCTTCTGAATCAGCTCGCTGGCCTGTTCCAGCAACGGCTGCACCTTGGCCGCGGCGTCGATGCGCGCGGCCAGCGCGGGCAGGTCGTCCTGCGAGCCGGGCAACTGCTTCAGCGCATCCAGGTTGTTGCGCGCCGCGTCCGCATCGCCGGTCGCGAGCGACTGCTGCACGTTGGCGACCAGGCGCGCATGCAGCAGCGACACCGCGGCCTTCACGTGCGGATCGTCCGGCGCCTGTTTGACGGCCTGCAATACCAGCACCAGCGCGCTGTCCTTGTCCGGCCCGATCAGATTGCCCGCGCGTGCCGCCTTGCCCGCGCCGGTCAGCAACTCTGCGATCTTGCCCTTGCCGGCCTGACCGCCGAATGCGCCGGCCTGCGTCCGCGCGACGATCACGGCCGTGGGCGCCAGCGAGATCGGCGGTCCCGCGTTGAGTTCGGATTCGGCCGGGGTCAGTTGGCGCTGTACCACGCTCGCCACGGCGGGCGCGCTGGATACCGCCGTCGCGCGCGACTTCAGGATGGCCGGCTCGACCTTGAGCGCCTCGGGGAAAAACCGGTAGACCAGCGCGAACACCAGCAGTGCCACTCCGATCGCGCCACCGATCGCGTGTTGACGGGTAAGGGATTGCGGCTTCGGCATGCGGACGCGGCGACTGGCTGTTATCGTGTACGGTTCACGATAGCAAACCGACGTGCAATGGAACACCAACCGATGCGGCCTGACCGCCGATGAGCGCCACCTGGATCGACCACGCCGGCGGCCTGCCGGTGCTTCCCGGCCGCGGTGTGCTGGGACTCGACACCGAGTTCATGCGCCGCAATACCTATTTCCCGAAGCTGGCGTTGGTGCAGGCCGCGCTGGCCGCGGAATGCTGGCTGCTCGATCCGCCGGCCTACGATGCCGCTGCCGACGTGCGCGCGCTCGTCGGCGGGCGAATATGCGTGATGCACAGCGCCAGCGAAGACATGGAAGCACTCGCGCCGCTGCTGGACGACACGCCGCTGGAACTGTTCGATACCCAGATCGCGGCAGCGCTGTGCGGCATGGGCCCGGGCTTGAGTTACCAGAAGCTGGTGGCCGGCGTGCTGGGCATCGACATTCCCAAGGACGAAACACGTTCCGACTGGCTGCAGCGGCCCTTGACCGCCAGCCAGCTCGAATACGCCGCGCAGGACGTTGCCCATCTTGAAGCGTTGCACGAAAAACTGTCGACCGAGCTGCAACGGCGTGGACGCGAAGCGTGGCACGCGGAGGATTGCGCGCGGCTGGCGCAGCGCGCGCACCACGATCCCGCGCAGATCGATCCGCAACCGCAACGCGGTTTCCGCAGTGCATCCGACTGGCCGGCCGAAGCGCGTGCGCGCCTGAAACGCGTGCTGCTGTGGCGGGAGGAGACCGCACGCACGCTGGATCGACCCCGCCCCTGGATCCTCGACGACGCGAACGCCCTGGCGCTGTCGCAACAACCGCCTGCCAGATCGCAGGAATTGTTCGATCGCGTGAAGGGACAGCGTGCCCTGCGCGGTCCGCAGCGCGCCGAACTTCTGACGATCCTCGGCGTCACCGCGACACCGGAAGAACTGGCCGCACTCGCGCCGATCCCGGCCGCACCCAAAGGCGAAAGCAAGCGCGCCGTGGACGCGATGCGCGACGTGGTCCAGTCCGAGGCGCTCAAGCTCGACCTTCCGCCCGGCCTGCTGTGCCCACGTCGCCTGATCGAGGAATTCGCGGTCACGCGCATCTGGCCGGAAGGCCTGAATGGCTGGCGCGCCGGCGTCCTGGAAACCCGGCTGACCCCGCTGCTGCCGGGCTGAACCGTCAACCGGAGCGCTTGGCGAGCGCCGGCATACCGGCTACCATATGCGGCTCGCTGGCGTGCAATGCGCCACCGCGGCGACGCTCCGGAGTCGGTGACGCCCGCCAAAGAAAACTCAATGTGGGGCTGTAGCTCAGCTGGGAGAGCGCTGCGTTCGCAATGCAGAGGTCAGGAGTTCGATCCTCCTCAGCTCCACCAACTTCATCCCGATGATTCCGTCGCGCTCAACGATCCCGATGCACGATGTAGCGCGCCAGCCAGCGCAGCGGTTCGGCGGCATCGCCGAAGCGTTCCAGCGCGGCCAATGCCCCGGCGTACAACGCATCGGCACGGCGCTTGGCATTGCCCATGCCCATCAGCGACGGATAGGTCGCCTTGCCGCGTGCGGCGTCGGCACCTTTCGTCTTGCCGGTGAGGGCCTGCTCGCCTTCGACATCCAGCACATCGTCCTTGATCTGGAACGCGAGTCCCATGCATTCCGCAAAGCGGTCGAGCGCATCGCGCGAGGCGGCCGGCAGGCCCGGTACCGCGCAACACGGCATCAGCACCGCCGCGCGGATCAGCTTGCCGGTCTTGTCGCGGTCGAGCGCTTCCAGATCCGCCGCCGCGAGTTGCTCGCCTTCCGATTCCAGATCGACCGCCTGACCGCCGGTCATGCCCTGCGAACCGGTGGCCGCCGCGAGGACCGCGATCATGCCCAGCCGTTCGGCGGCGTGATGCACGCCATCGCCGGCGAGGATTTCGAACGCGCGCGTCTGCAGCGCATCGCCCGCGAGGATCGCGGTGGCGACGCCGAATGCCTTGTGCGTGGAGGGCTTGCCGCGCCGCAGGTCGTCGTCGTCCATCGCCGGCAGGTCGTCGTGCACCAGCGAGAACACGTGCACGCATTCGACCGCGCAGGCTGCGTCGTCGAGGCGCTCGGCCGGCACGCCCAGCACCTCGCCGCTGGCGTAGCAGAGCAGCGGGCGGATGCGCTTGCCGCCGCCCAGCGCCGCGTAGCGCATGGCCGCGTGCAGCGAGGCCGGCGGCGTTTCCGCGGCCGGCAGGCGGGCGTCCAGCGCCTGTTCGACCCGGTCGCGGTATCCGGCCACGCGATCTGCAAAGGAAGACATCAAACGGCTCCATGTCGGCGCTGCACGCCGCGGCGCCGCGAGCCTAGCGAGAGAGCCGCGTGAATGTCAAAACGGCCTCGGCGCGACTTCCACCTCATCTTCACGCACAATGCGTAGGATCAAAACGTCGGCAGGCAATGTGCCGAAGGAGACCAGCAGGATGATCGCCCCAGCTTCTGCCAATGCGTCGCGAAGAGACGCCGAAGCCTACCAGGAGCGCATTCTCCCCGCGGTATCGCGCACTTTCGCGCTGACGATCCCGCAACTCGAACCACGCCTGCGCACGGTGATCGCCAACGCGTACCTGTTGTGCCGCATCGCGGACACCATCGAAGACGAACAGTCGCTCGTAGGCGACGTGAAGCAGCAGTTCCATGACCGCTTCACGCGCGTGGTCGGATCCACCGAAGACCCCGCTTCGTTTGCGCGCGACCTGGCGCCGCTGCTGCGCGGCAACACGCTCGCGGCGGAACGCGACCTGGTCGCGCACACGCCGGACGTCATCGAAGTCACCGACGGCTTCAACCTCGCGCAACGCGAATCGCTGGCGCGCTGCATCCGCATCATGTGCACCGGCATGCCGAGCTTCGAGCGCCGCGCCAGCACCGCGGGCCTCGCCGACATGCGCGAGATGGATCGCTATTGCTATTACGTGGCCGGCGTCGTCGGGCAGACCCTCACCGATTTGTTCTGCGACTACTCGCCACGCATCGCCGAAAAGCGCGACGAGATGGGTTCGCTCGATGTGTCGTTCGGCCAGGGCCTGCAGATGACCAACATCCTGAAGGACTTCTGGGAAGACCGCGAGCGTGGCGTGTGCTGGCTGCCGCACGACCTGTTCGCGCGCGCCGGGGTGGAACTGCAGGACATCCACCGCGGCGACGTGCCGGATGCGTTCGGCAAAGGCTACGCACAACTGATCGGCGTCGCCCACAGCCACCTGCGCAACGCACTCGACTACACGCTGCTGATCCCGGAAAAGGAAATCGGCATCCGCCGCTTCTGCCTGATTGCCGTGGGGCTGGCGATGCGCACGCTGGCCTCGATCCTCGCCAAGCCGGATTTCACGGCCGCGGCGCAGGTAAAAGTGTCGCGACAAGTGGTGAAGAAAATCGTGATCGTCACACGCCTGTTCTCGGGCTACAGCCGCGTGCTGCAAAGTTGGTTCGCGCGCATGGCGGATGGCCTGCCGCTGCAGGCGTTGGCCACGGACTGGGGCGGTCTGCTGCCCGATCCGCGCTCGGCATGGCCGCGCAGCGACGGTTGTGGTCCGGCGCAAGCTTTTACGTACAAGTAAGCCGCCATGCCACCCGACTCCGGCATCCCGCAAGCAGGTCCGAAGGTTCGCAGCCAACCCGCTGCGCACGACCGGCTTGCCGAAGCCATTGATGCCGCGCGCGCGCACATCCTTGGCCGCCAGCACGCGGAGGGCTACTGGCAATACGGGCTGGAAGCCGACTGCACGATTCCAGCCGAATACATCCTGATGCTGCATTACCTCGGCGAATCCGACCGCCTGCTGGAATCGCGGCTTGCCGAATACCTGCGCGGCCACCAGTCGCGCGGCGGCGGCTGGCCGCTGTACCCCGGCGGCGCGTTGGACGTGAGCTGCAGCGTAAAATGCTATTTCGCGCTGAAGCTGGCCGGCGACCGCGCCGACGCGCCGCACATGGCGCGTGCACGCTCGGCGATCCTGGCGCACGGCGGGGCCGCGCGCAGCAACGTGTTCACCCGCATCGCGCTGGCACTGTTCGGCGAACTGCCTTGGCGCGGAGTGCCGTTCCTGCCGGTCGAAATCGTTCTGCTGCCGCGCTGGTTTCCGTTCAACCTCGGCAAGGTCTCGTACTGGTCACGCACCGTGATGGTGCCGCTGTCGGTGCTGACCACGCTGAAACCGCGCGCGGCCAATCCGCTCGGGGTGCACGTCCGGGAACTGTTCGCCACGCCGCCGGAACAGGAACAACACTACTTCCATCGGCGTTCACTGCTGAACCGGTTGCTGTTTGCGTGCGAGCAGGTCGTGCGGCGCTTCGAGCCGTTGATACCCGGCCGACTTCGCAGGCATGCACTGAAGCGCGCCGAAGACTGGATCCTCGAACGCCGCAACGGCGACGGCGGCTTGGGCGCGATCTTCCCCGCGATGGTCAACGCCTACGAAGCGCTGGCGTTGCTGGGCTACCCGGCCGAGCATCCCGCGTGCCGCGACACGCGCAAGGCCATCGACGACCTGCTGGTGGTGCGCGATCACGAAGCGTGGTGCCAGCCCTGCGTGTCGCCGGTGTGGGACACCGGGCTGACCTGCCTGGCGATGCAGGAGGACGACGGTGCACCGAGCGCGGCGATCGAGCGCGCGCTCGACTGGCTGACCACGCGCCAGCTGCTCGATGAAGCTGGCGACTGGCAAAGTTACCGACCGCAACTGCCCGGCGGCGGCTGGGCGTTCCAGTTCAGGAACGATGCGTATCCCGATCTCGACGACACCGCAGCGGTGGCGCGCGCGCTGCACCAGTCCCCGCAACGCGCGAAGTTCGCCGACGCGATCGAACGCGCCGCCGGCTGGCTGGTCGGCATGCAATCGCGCAACGGCGGCTTCGCCGCGTTCGATGCCGACAACGACCACCAGTGGCTCAACCAGATTCCGTTCGCGGATCATGGTGCGTTGCTCGACCCGGCCACCAGTGATGTCAGCGGTCGCGTGCTGACCTTGCTGTCTTTGCTCGATCGCGAGCAGGATCGCGCGGCACGCGCACGCGTGATGCGTTTCCTGTTGGACGAGCAAACGCCGGAAGGCGCATGGTTCGGGCGCTGGGGCACCAACTACATTTACGGCACGTGGTCGGTGCTGGTGGCGTTGCGCACCGCCGGCATGGCGGCCAACGAAACGCCGGTCCGGCGCGCCGTGAAGTGGCTGAAGTCGGTGCAGCAGGCCGATGGCGGGTGGGGCGAAGGCAACGACAGCTACCTCGATCCAGAATTGCGCGGCCGCGGTGCGCGCAGCGGCCCCGCGCAAACGGCGTGGGCGCTGCTGGCACTGATGGCCTCGGGCGAAGCCGACAGCGCGGCCGTGGCGCGCGGTATCGAATACCTCCTGAAAACGCAAACCGGCGGAGCATGGCATGACGCCCGCTTCAATGCGCCCGGTTTTCCGCGGGTGTTCTACCTGAAGTACCACGGCTATAGTCGCTACTTCCCTTACTGGGCGCTGGTGCGCTTTCGCAATGTCCACACCGGGCGGCCCCACTGAGAGCACGGGTCTGGTCGTGGCGCTTCCCGCCGAAGCGCACAGCCTCGGCATGCACGGCATGCATCCGGGCGATTGCGAGCGCTGGCGCGACGGATGGATCGCGGTGTCGGGCATCGGTCCGCACAACGCGATGCGCGCGGCTGAGCGGCTGCTCGCCTGCGGCGTCGCGCGGCTCGCGAATTGGGGCGTGGCCGGCGCGCTGGATGCGACGCTTGCAGCGGGTGACCTGTTGATCGTCGATCGCATCCGTTATGCACGCGACGATCCGGGCTTCGCCACCGATGTCGATGCGAACGAGCGCTTGGCCGCAACGTTCGCTTCCGCGCTGCACGTGCGCCGCGGCACGCTCTGGTCGACGGCGCAGCCCGTGGCCACCGCATCCGAAAAGCAGGCGCTGGCCGAACGCAGCGGCGCGATCGCGGTGGACATGGAAGCCGCGCCGGTCGCCGCGGTGGCGCTGCGTGCGAAGCTGCCATTCGTCGCCGTGAAAGCGATCTGCGATCCGGCCGGACGGGAACTGCCCGCAGGCATCGTGCGCGCGCTGGACGGTGCAGACCAGGGCTGGTCGCCGCGCATGGTCGCAGCGATCGCGTTCGGCGGCCCGGCCACCTGGCGGGCGACGTACGCACTGACGCGCGATTTCCGGCGCGCCCGCCGTTCGCTCGCGACCGCTGCAGCACTCGCTGCATGAGCGAACCCGTCCTCGTCAGCGGCGCCAACGGATTCGTCGGCTCGGCCGTGGTGCGCGCGCTGTTGCGCCACGGCTATCCGGTGCATGCGCTCGCGCGGCCATCCAGCGATACCGCCAACCTCGCTGGTCTGGACGTCGAGATCGTGCGAGGCGATTTGCTGGATCCACCTTCGCTCGAACGCGCGCTGCAGGGTTGCGAGGGCCTGTTCCACGTCGCGGCCGACTATCGCCTGTGGGCGCGAGATCCGCGCGAGATCCACAAGGCCAACGTGCGTGGCACGCACAATATCCTGCTGGCCGCGCGCCGCTGCGGTGTTCGGCGTATCGTGCATACGTCCAGTGTCGCGACGCTGGGCCTGCATCACGACGGCACGCCTTCCGACGAAGATGCGCCGGTGCGCCTCGGCGACATGATCGGCGCGTACAAGCGCTCCAAGTTCCTGTCGGAAGCGCTGGTGCGACGCTGCGTGCGCGCGGGTTCCGACATCGTGATCGTGAATCCTGCTGCACCGGTGGGTCCGCGCGACCGCAAACCGACGCCGACCGGGCGCATGATCCTGGATGCCGCGCGCGGCCGGATGCCGGCGTTCGTCGATACCGGGCTGTGCGTCGTGCACGTCGACGACGTGGCCGAAGGCCACGTGCTTGCCTATGAGCGCGGCCAGCGTGGACGGCGTTATGTGCTGGGTGGCGAGAACATGAGCCTGAAAGCGATCCTCGCCGCGGTCGCCGCGCTGAGCGGACGCCACGCGCCAAGGCTGCAGTTGCCGCACGCCGCCGTGCTGCCCGTTGCCCACGTGGCCGAGGCCTGGGCGCGTTTCACGGGTGTTGCGCCGAATATCACGGTAGATGGCGTGAAGCTGGCGCGGCACCGGATGTATTTTTCGAGCGGACGTGCCGAGGCCGAGCTCGGCTGGCGCGCACGCCCGGCGCGGGAAGCACTGGCCGACGCAATACAATGGTTCGAGCACAACGGATATCTTCGATGACCTCGCGACCCTTGCAGGCCACCGCACAGGCACAACCGAACATCGCGCTGGTCAAGTACTGGGGCAAGCGCGACGCCGCGCTGAACCTGCCGGCTGCGGGCTCGCTGTCGATCACACTGGACGCGCTG
>Ga0207647_10002457_pt1 | contig 14051 bp, 10 predicted proteins | sample KBSCornC2_FD_184295 | JGI IMG/M metagenome (GOLD analysis project Ga0207647, IMG submission 184295) | Corn rhizosphere microbial communities from Kellogg Biological Station, Michigan, USA - C2 (SPAdes) (version 2) | ecosystem: Host-associated > Plants > Roots > Rhizosphere ...
GGGGAAAAAATCTTCTTCTAAAAAATCTCCAACACAATCATCAGGTCAGGATGTTCCAGGTGAAGTCTATGCCCTGATGGATTATCTGAAAGCCGCCAAGAAAGCCCAAGGGGTGACGGATATTGCCTTTGATGGCAGATGGAGAGGCGTAAGTAAAACAGCGGGAAAAGCAATGCTGGAAAGCGGTTTATCCGTTGAGAGCGTGAAGGATGCCATTGATTGGCTACTCAATAGCCCGTTTTATGGCCCTGGTATTCTGTCATTGTATGACGTGAAACAAAAACTGCACGTTTATCAAACCCAATCGAAGGCGGTACAAAGTAAGCCACAAATGCAAGCAACCGGAACCTATGGCGCAAATGATCTTGATGGTGATGAAATCGACCGGATGCTAGCTGAAATGCGGAAACATGTGGAGGGTGCGCTGTAATGTCTACCCTGACTGTACGCGATATCTCAGAGCAGCTTGCTCGACGTTCTGAGGAAATTTGCCGCCACTTATTACCAAACGGCAAGCGAAACGGGCGTGAATACCAAGTCGGAAACATTGACGGTGAAAAAGGCTCATCCCTGCAAATCCATCTTGAAGGCGCAAAGGCTGGAGTCTGGTCTGACTTTGCTACTGGACACGGTGGAGATCTGATTGACTTATGGCGTGAAGTGCGCGGAATATCAATGCATCAAGCCATACAAGAGGCGAAAGAATATCTAGGGATTAGAGAGCCGGAGTTTTTCCAACGGTCTGAGCGTACATTTAAGCCAGCCGTAAAGCCTTCAAATGCTGGAGCCTCATCAGTTGCCAACTATTTGACCCAAGAGCGAAAACTGGAAACAGAAACAGTAAAGGCTTTCGGAGTTGAGAGTAAGCAAAAGGTTGTTTTTCAACGGGATAATATAACCTCTGACGCTTATTATTTGCCTTATATGCGCGGTGGAAGCCTGATTCATTGGAAAATGATTGGCCTACAGCGTACCGAAAAGGGGAAAAAACTGGTTACTGTTTCACCTGGAACAGAGCCTTGTTTGTTTGGCTGGCAGGTGATACCTGAAAATGCCCGCACAGTAGTCATTGTTGAGGGTGAAGTTGATGCAATGACCGGGTATCAATACGGCTGGCCTTGCTTGTCTGTGCCGTTTGGCGGTGGTGTAGGTGCTAAACAGCAATGGATTGAGCATGAGTATGATTACCTGGAGCGATTCGAGGAAATCTATTTGTGCCTGGATCAGGACGCAGAAGGCAAACTTGCCACTGAGGAAATTTCAAAACGCTTGGGCGCGGAACGCTGCAAAGTGGTGACACTCCCCCGGAAAGACCTCAATCAATGCCTCCAGGATGGCATCAGCAAGCAGGAAATTGACCGTTGCTTCCAGGCGGCAAAAGCCTTAGACCCAATGGAATTGAAAACGGTAGCAGACTTTAGGGCGAAAATCATGGAGCGGTTTTACCCGCTGGATGGCTCAATGCCGGGTTATGCTTTGCCATGGGATAAGACTCACAACAATATAAGGCTCCGCGCGGGGGAATTGTCGTTATGGTCTGGGATTAACGGCCATGGCAAGTCTCAGATTCTTGGTCACTGCATGCTTGAGGTGATGAAAGCTGGTGGTAAAGTGTGCATTGCTTCAATGGAATTACTGCCTGATTTGTTATCACAGCGCATGATCCGCCAAGTCACAGGAATGAGACAGCCAAGCCCTGGATATATTGACGCTGCCATTGACTGGCTGGTTGATGATCGTTTGTGGCTGTTTAATGTCACTGGAACCGCAGCATGGGAACGCATTATTGACGTGTTCAAGTATGCCCGAAAGCGGTATATGGTGGACACTTTCGTTATTGATAGCCTGATGAAATGCGGGATTGCTGAGGATGACTATTCAACTCAGAAAAAGTTTTTGGACGCCTTGTGTGACTTCAAGACTGAATATGAGTGTTCTGTTCATGTTGTGATGCACCCGCGCAAGGCTCAGGATGAATCTAAGCCACTTGGTAAGCTGGATATTAAAGGTACAGGCGCATTATCAGACTTAGCAGACAATACTTTCAATGTCTGGCGCAATAAGCCAAAAGAATTGATCCTGGATAAGCTTGAAAAAATTGCCGATCTGGACGACAAGCAGCAAAAGCAACTAGACGACGCGCTAGCAATGCATGACGCGATCCTGACATGTGACAAGCAACGAAATGGGGAATGGGAAGGCCGGATATCCCTATGGTTTGACCGTGAGAGCTTGCAGTATATGGAGCGGCCAACGGACAAGCCTAAGCGCTATGTTCACTACTCTGGGGAACCCGTGTTTAGCATTGCATCGGCCCCACCGCCAGAAGAGGAACAGCCGTTTGAAATGATCCTAACTGATGATGACCTGATGGAGGTGCCAGCATGAGCGCAGTTCAAGTTGTCCAGGACATGCTAACCGCTGGCGTTCAATGGTCCCTCGTTGGGAACGCTGTAAAACTGAGTAGTGGCCGCTCGATTCCTCCCCATGTCGTCCAGGCCCTCAATAAAAACAAGGCTGAGGTGTTGCGCCTGGTGCGTAAAAATCCAAGCCCTGATCAGCTTGCAATGTTGGCCGAGCTGGAGCAAATGAACCAGCAATGGGATCGAATCCTTGAACGAGAAAAGCAGGGATTCCCCGGGCAGACGGAACAGGAAGTCTTGGACGAGTGCGCCCAGGTCATCAATTCAGCAACAGACCTTTATGAGGCAATCAGGGAGCAAAATCCCGCATTGACTGAGGGGGTGCGCTGCCTGTATGTCTGAGATTGAAGTTTTGTCTAATGAGCTAATGACCGCCCGTCAAAACCAAGCGGATGCCTTAATGATGGTTGAGTTGTCAGGGTCTATCATGAGCCGGGTAGCCTTGGCCCTCCAACATGCTCCTAATTTTGAAAAGCTCCAAACCTTGGGGCGGTTTATTGATAAATCCATTGAACTATCCGGGCTTGAGCTGAGGGAGGTAGACAGCCAAGCCGTTTAATCCATTTCAAAGAAGTGAGGTATACCCAAAAGAAAATGAGAGAAAGTGTTTTTTGTAGTGAGCTGGTGAAATCACTCCGACAGTGTGGCGCTTATGCTCATAAGTTGCCTGACAGTCCGGCCAGTTACGGCGGCGCTAAAATGCGTTTCTCTGCTGGCAAGCAGTTTGATGTTATGGCGGTATTTAAGGGGCTGCCATTGGCCATTGAATGCAAATTGTACAAACAATTTAAAGGATTTGGCCTAAACCAGTTACGAGATGAGCAGGTTCAAGCGTTAAATGCTTATTGGGAGGCTGGAGGACGTCCGTTTGTTGCGCTTAATATCAGGCGTAAAGCAATAAGAGGAGTTCAGACATATGAAAACCGGCTTCTATTGTTTGACTGGCCGCTACGGTTTCACTCAAAGGCCGAGATAGAAGCTTATCCATATATTGAAGGCTCAAAAGGATTATTCTCATTGGATTCCTGGTTGACCAGTTTAACGGCCGTAGCCTGATTTATCCATAAAATAAGATCCATTATTACCAGAAATATAGATATAGCAGGAAAATAAATAGTAGGAAATTGTATCTATGCAAATAAACCACAAAACTATGATACCATTACCTCATACAGAACAAGCGTATGAGGGTAAACCGGATATGAAATTGATTGGTTATATACGGGTTTCAACCGCAGCACAAGAGGATAATACTTCATTAGAAGAGCAGGAACGCAGGCTAAAAGCATATTGTGAGGCATACGGCCATAAGCTAGTCAAGGTATACCGGGAAGTTGCCAGCGCAAAGAACACCATTTCAAGGCCGGTGTTTAATGAAGCCCTGAATGCATTGGCTAAAGCTGACGGTATTGTGTCAACCAAACTTGATAGAGTAGCCCGCTCAACTCGTGACGTGCTGACTTTGATTGAAGATACCCTTCAACCATCAAACAAGGCGCTTATTTTGCTCGACCAGAACATTGATACGTCTAGCCCCTACGGGATGATGGTATTAACAATGATGGCAGCAGTGGCGCAGCTTGAGCGAGATGTGATCCGGGAACGTACCCAGACCGGCCGAAAAGCAAAGGACAGCGCGGGCGGTTATGCATTCGGCGCTCCTTCGTTTGGCTTCATGTCTGTGGATGGCGTTCTGGTGAAACATCCCGACGAGTACCCTGTCTTGCAACTGATGAAAAATCACCGGCGAGCAGGTAAGGGACTGACTGAGATTGCTAATCTACTCAATTCATTGGGGCATACTACCAAGCGCGGCAAGCCTTGGACAGCGGTTAAAGTTGGGGAAACCGTTGGAACCTATGACAGCAATAGAGGGAAAAAGAAAGCTTAAATGTAAGTCTGCCACTCTGGAAATTATATTTCCTGGCACATCTCATTTCTGTGGGATTGCCGCAATCCTGCATGTCTGGCTACTTTCCCCGGGTTCTAAGCGTATATACGGAATGCATGGTAGCATGAATTTCAGTGGGTGAGTGGGGGTGAGTCTCCGCATCGAACCTGAGCAATAGTATTTCTGATTGCTTTGGAAAAAGGCGGGTAATGTGGTTCCAAAACTATCCGCTAGGATAGATCAATATTTCTCTGAAAAAAAACTATATTCATATATAGGGTACAGCGTCACGCAATGTGGCGGTGTCGGGAAACGTGACATAGCTCTGGAGAAGTCCCATGTCTAACAAAAAACAAAACCTGAAACGGCCTCCTGATAAAGGAAGCCGCTCGATCCTGAAGAAAGGAGGCAGAAACAAAAATGACAATGATTATTGCCATCAAGCTAGTGCTGATTCTGGCTGACATCGTGTTGCTCGCGTTGGGCCAGTAGGGATATTTCTCCAGGGTTATCAAGGGATCGGACCGTCATCCGGTCCCTTTCACATTTTTGATTATAGCCTCATTATTTTTTGGAAACATCCCCATGTAGAGGATTTCGGCTATTCTATGCAATCAATTGCAATCTTATGAAACCGTTTCAAATAGTTTCAAAGAAATAAATGGCAGGGTGTGTGATGTACCGGTGCGCGGTCCATCCCTGGATGACTCGCCAGCTCGACATTAAGGGAATTCTTCCATCCCTATTTTCTCGGCCAGCATGCGCCAGCCTCCCCTTATCTTGTGGCCAAACACTAAATCAACAGGTGGTTCATATTGCCATAACTGCATTATGACTAGAGGCGGTGCATCCGTCTGCCTGTAATGGCTCTCAGCATCAGGGAGCGCATCAAAAAACTGGCGGTTTATCAATTGATAACCGTCATGAGCATCAACACGGAATCGTTTCATGGATCAGTTTTATATCATGTATCGAACAAATTTTCTATTTTATAACCCCTAATCATTCATTTTATCGCCTCACTTCGGCCATGGCGATACAGTATGGGCATTAATCCCAACCATAAAGTATAATAGAATCAATAGATTCACGGGAAACAATATGTCTTAGCTCTTGATAACACTATAATTGCCACGATAAAAGTAAGCTCAGTGACGCAGAGGAGGCGGCGCAGGGTTCGCTCTAATTTTAGAGGACCACGCAATGAACCAGCCCCCTTCTGAAAACACCCATCACCATAAGCCCAATAACCCCAGAATATTACCAGATGGCCGGATGACCGCCGTAGAAGCGGCGTCTTATCTTGGCTTTGAGGTTGGAACTCTGGCCAACTGGCGGGCGCAAAAGAAAGGCCCTAGATTCATTAAGCTTGGCGGAAAGGTCTTTTATTTCAAGCATGACCTGGATCGCCACATTTCAGAGAGCGGTTATGAGAATTTCCCGCCCGCCTCGGCATAGGTCTTGCTCTTGATTGTAAAGAAATCTACAAATTCAAGTATCACTAATCATAATTAAACATCATGCCTTTTAAATCCTTGTCACTCAATGGTTTTCTGGTATGTGAATTGAGTTTAATCATCTATATGCTGGGCTTAGAGAACCCCAGCTACCTATAATTGCTCACCCCATAAAGTTTTTCATCACCTCAGTTTTAAAGTGGTTTTCATATCAAGAGCAATTATAGCCCCGCTGCGTATAAGCCCGGCGGGTTTTCTTTTGCCAAGGTCAATCCGGGCAGGCCGCACCTATAAGGGCCTGATCCATGCCTGTAGAGAATCACGCTTTTGAGCCTCACCCGACAACTATTGCGAATACGGACTATGTGGCCATTGTCACCAACCCGTCTACCAACCCGCAGATTCAACTGATCACGTATCAAAATTTCTGCAAAACCATTCCTATTGCGGTTATACCTCCAAACACCTTTGCGCCTTATAACGACACCCGTATTTTGGGAGCCGTTCAGAAGGATGCAAACCTCTCAGATATCCCAGATAAGGCCGCGGCAAGAACAAATTTAGAAATTCCCGATTATCCCTCTATTGGGACTGGCCCAGGAACAATCGCCGCCGGGGATGATTCCCGCATTGTCGGTGCGGCTCAGAAACAGGCTAATTTATCCGATTTAGCAGATGCCTCAATTGCCAGAACAAACTTGGGCGCTGGCTCAAATAACGGACTGGCAACCCTGGACGCATCTGGAAGAGTCCCTTTATCCCAGATCCCTGACAGCATTGTTGGGGCCGTAACCTTCCAAGGTGTTTGGAATGCAACCACTAACAGCCCAACCATTACATCCAGTGTAGGGACTCAGGGTTACTATTACCGCGTTGGCACCGCAGGCAACACCACTATTAACGGCATTTCATCTTGGGCGGTCAATGACACCATTATTTTCGATGGCTCTGTCTGGTCAAAAATCCCAGGTGTACCTGCCAGTGTATTTTCAGTTGCCGGTAAAACTGGCGCAGTCACCTTAGCCTATACAGATATAACGGGCCTGGGCAATGTGGTCACTTTGAATGTGGGAACTTCTGCTGGACAAGTAGCTGCCGCAGATGACGCTCGGATCGTCGGTGCTGCCCAAAAAGCCTCCAACCTTTCTGATTTGGCCAGTGCGACAACTGCCAGAACGAACCTGGGATTAGGCAATGCAGCCACTAGAAACGTAGGCACCACAGCGGGAACAGTCGCCGCCGGGGATGATGTTCGCTTTAACAATATTCTTTCAATCAACCGTGATACCTTCTCGGACGCTAATAAAACCGTAAGTTCTACCACCAGGCAGCTCGCGCAAATTGGAACCATGACCGCCGCCAGAACGGTAACTTTACCGCTGGCAAATACAGTCCCTTCTGGTTCAGAGCTTGAGATCCTTGACGAGAGTGGAACAGTCACTTTAGCAAACACGATTTCTATCGTGGTTCAAGGCTCTGACCGTATCAATGCCGTTAATACCTCAATCGTTATTAATACGGCATGCGACAAAATCATTCTTACCTCAGATGGGGTAAGCAAATGGACATATAAAGTCGACAAGATAGGCACTTCGACAGTGCCAACCAATGTCAACTTTGAGCCAATGTTCAACCCCATGAACTTTGGGGCGCTCGGAAATGGAAATGATGACACCCAGGCTTTAAAAGATTGTCTCAATGCTGCCGTAGCCAGTAACGGCTCAGTCATCATTACCCAAACGATCCAGATTTCAAGCACAATCCTGCTTCCCACTACCGGATTCAAGCAGCCAAACATTGTTTCAATTAATACCAGCACGTCAACGCTAACCCTGTCTCAAGACCCAGGTGGGAGCAATGGCGACCCGATTCAATTTGGTGGGGCCTGCCCTGCCGGTATTGATCGAATGACTCAGTATTACCGGAATTTCCCGAATTCATCAGACCGTAGGCAAGTCATTCTTTATGACACTCGCGTTCATGCCATTGCTGGAGGCGCTACCGGGAAAATTATCCAGACCCAGGATGTGCGCGTTACTGGAACGACTACCGGCAATATATTGGTTATTTCTGCCGGAACAGAAGTGGCTACGGAAGATGGCACCGCCATAATTACCCCCAGCGGTCGAGTGGCTTATGTCATTGCTGGCGGTGGAACCGGAACACTAACCTTAGACACCGTTGTAGCAGGATCAGGTACTTACACCTACGCCTGCTACGTGGATAACCGCTCTTTTGACGGCGGCATCAAAATCATTGGTTCACCAGGCGCTTACCTGAAGAAGCACCCAACCTGGACAACTTCAGTTGCAAACGCCCTGATTAAGGCGGCGGTAGGCTCTAACGTTGAAATCCACGGTTTGGGGTTTGAAGGCTTATCAAGCCAGTTTGTGCCTTCGGGCGTAACCATAACGATTACCGGCACCATCTCCACCTCTGCAATGACAGCAACGGCCACCATCAGCGGGCCGATTGATTGGGCTTTACCTGGGGTCGCATTCTCGTGTGAAGGCGGCGCATATACCTACTACGTTCAATCTGCTTCAGGAAATACGCTCACTTTCTGGCGCATGACAACAGCCACTATCTGGCCAGCAGCAGGCACTTACAAAGTTGGTCAGGGTATATCCTCTGGAATCGTGGGCATTACCGCAACTGGATCTGTAGGGGCGCATTCCGTTGTGGTCAACGATACTAAAGGGCTTGTCCAGAATTTAACCGTTTTCTTTGCCGGGTGTAATATCGGCCACACCATTGATGTTGGCGGAGTGAATCAGGCAACCAAAACGATCACTTTCGCTAATTCAAATGCGCTTTCAGTGAACCTGAATGGAGCAGCCTGTACCTCAATCGGCGGAGATGATGGCCTAGATGTTGAGTCTGTCCAAAACGCCTTAATTGAACATTGCTTTTTCCGGCATTGCGGCGACTCTGCAATCCGGATCTGTTCCAATCCAGGCTATTTCCAAGGGAAAACAGAGAGCCTGCCAGATGCAGGTGTAAGTACCTCACAAATCGTTCTGCGCGATTGCGACATTTTCAATTGCTACCAGACCTCCACCACGGCCTCTAACCAGTACATGGTGGGCGGCGCTCGTGATGTGGTCTTTGAAAACAATAAGTTTTCTTACCTGCGCGGATCGGTCAAATTCGCTAGCCGTACCGCTGGGGCCACAAATATTCACCTGATCGGGAATATCATCACCTCCAGCGATAACCACGGCTTTGAGATTGATTCCACCTCAGACCTGTTCATTGAACGCAACACGATCATGAACGTGTTCAACCAGGGCATATTCATGCAGCCGAATAACGGCACTGTAAACGTGTTCACTTTGCCCCTTGGATCTGCAAATAACACCACGCCAGTTCTTGCCACCACCACCGCCGGGTCCGCCAATATCACCGTTACCTCCAATACTTCGATCAGGGCGGGAATGATCATTCAAATTGCTGGAGTGACGGGGCAAAAGAAAATACTGACCATCAATTCCAGCACCTCAATCACAGTTGACTCGGTATGCGATAACGATGTTTCAGGTGCAGTTTTCAGTGTTTTTGGATATGGGATTCAAGGCTCGTCATTCAAAGGCCTGTACATCCGGAACAACATTTTCGATAACTGCGGCATGGCCCAAAACACCCAGGCCAGCGTTCGGATTGATGCCGATAAGTACACAGACGGTTTTCTATTCGATTACTACGACGTTCATTTCATTGGCAACATAATCCGAAACGTAACCAACACGCAGAATCAGGGATTCAATGTTGTCAGTGGGTCATATGTCAATTTCAAGTTTGAAGGCAACACTTTTGAAAATTACCAGGGAGCCTACGGGCTAAAGATGCTCCTTCGTGGGGTTTCTGGACTGATCAACAACTTTAGCATTGCTGGAAATACGTTCAACATGAACAATGCCGCCGCAAATGCTATTGCGATTCAGCCCAAGGTAACAGGTTCAGCAACGCCTCAAATCAATGAAATTGATATCCACAAGAACATTTTCACTGGCATCTGTTTGCGTGGAATATTACTGGAAAACGTGGCTAATGTGCGACTCACTAAAAACCGTATGAACCTTATTGGCGGCGGTGGGCTTGGCGCTTACTTCCTTATCAACAACACATCCGGATTCGGCCAAGTTGATAATGTCACTTTTGACGGAAACGACTTTGAAACTACCAATTCGTTTGGATACTCCCTGACCGGTATTAACGGGCTAAAGATTTCCAACAACCGACACAAAATTATTCCCTTTACTCCAGCTCTGACAAACGGCTCCAGTACTGTACAAGTGAGCGCGGTTGCAAATTCAACCAATGTCTTATCCATTGGCATGACTGGTAATTTGTCTGGGCTGAACACCTCAGGAGATCTTTATCAGCAAGATTTCACTATATTGAGCATTGTAGATGGAACGCATATCACTATTTTCCCCACCCCAACCGCCAGCGTAGCTACTGCGCTCATGGCGTTTGACTCACCAGTTTCCGGGTTTAGCACGGCCTCAATTTCAAACAATTGTTTAAATGTTAGCTACATCAATAACGAAGAATTGGGAGGAACACCCAACTTTGGACAACTTCCGGCAAAAACCCGGAGCCGGGCTTCCCTGCTGAGACAAGAAGAGGGAACAGCATTCCCGACAACAGGAACGTGGTTGGCTGGAAGCAAATTTACTCAATTCGCTACCAATGGCCCTATTGAATATATTTGCCAAACTTCAGGAACCTTTGGGACTCCAGCCTTAAACGGAAGCCCCCCAACTGCGCCTACTGCAAGCACTGATGGAAGTACAAACGCGGTTACATTTAGCTCTATCGTAGACTTTCCGGTTGGGTGCTTTATCAATGTCGCCGGTGCATGGACAGGGGCAAGACAGATACTTTTTGTCAGCGGAAACACTGGCATAGTAAGCGGGGCAACCCCTTCCCTAGTGTCTGGCGCATCCATTACTTATGTCGCCCCAACCTTTGCAAGTACGAGCTTGCAGAATCGAGCAACATTCTCTGATGCGGATATCACAGTTCTACCCACCCAAAGAGAAGTAGACCAGATTGGCACTTTAACCACCAGTCGAACGGTAACTTTACCAGCAGCCAACTCGGTCATTGCTGGAACGATTCTCAAAGTATCCGACAGTTCGGCCACAGTAAACGGAACAAACTCAATTATTGTTTCTCGCGCTGGTTCGGATGGCATTGTTACCAACGCCGGAACAGTGGCAACCGTAACTATGGTGGCTCCATCCTTGATTCTCTTTGAATCAAACGGCGTGAATAAGTGGGTGTTCAAATAGAGAATAGCCGCTATAGCTAGTAAAAAGTTTCAACAAAATGGATCATTCATAGCCCCGCAAGGGGCTTTCTTTTTGCTTGATCGTCATTTGATTTAAAAGGGCCTCGCATTTTACGAGGTGCCTAAAACAAGCTCCTGGCTTGATAAATTTATTTGACTGACATTTGATTGAGCCAGGCCGGGAATCATCAGCTGGTCAAACTGCCAGGGCTTAAACCGCTCATCCCGTCCCTGTCGCCATTGCTCATAGTGATGCTTACCGCATAAACCTTTATTGCTGACTTTACCTCGACATTGATTAATTAAGCAGGGCATGGCGTTTCCTCCTGCGTGATAGTTTACCGCTTAAATCAGGAGAATGAAGCCTGATTCCGACTCATTCCGAGCAATACGGGTGATGAAATGGCACCATTAAAACTACCAAACAAAAGGCCCCGGTGAACAACCAGGGCCTAGTAATATCAGGAGATATATGAAAGTTAGGGTGTTTTCTTCCAGATTCCAATAAGGGTGTTGGTGGAACTGGCTGGATCGGGGGCTGTAATCGTTCCCAAAGAGCCATTTGTATCACCAAAGCCCCCAAAGGTTACAACGCTTCCATTGCCGCTAGGCGTGGCACCAACAAAGATAACGTTGGCCCCATCTCCACCACGGCCAAGCTCACTACTTCCGCCCGTTCCACGTATAACGCCATTATTGGTAATACTATTTGCTGACAAGGTTATACTGCCAGCATTTCCGCCATTCCAGACGCCGGAAAATTCAGGGTAAGACCAGCCACCACTTGAAGCGGCACCATCAGATTGAATGCGTCCCGTTTGGTTGATTGCCCTACCTGCGGATATTGTGATTGGACCGCCCCAACCACCAGCTACCCCATTCACGGAGCTGGCGGGATCATGAAACGCAAAAGAATAGCTTTTAGATAATACTAAGCCTTGCTGGTTTACGTCCCGGCCCGCTGTTATGTCTATGCTTCTCTCGCCTTGCACAATACCTGTTGCGCCAATATTCACATCAGCGTCAGCACCTTGGGCAGTCAATGAAATAACGCCACCTTGATAATTTTCCAAGTGGTCGGCCAACAACACGCCGTCCATATTCACCATATGGCCAGAAACAGAAATCAGGTTATTAGCTTGAAAGAATTTGCCCGTTTGAGGGTCTACAAATGCTGGCCCGTTAGCGCCGTTTGTTTTAATCATGGCGCCCTGGCTAATGTTCACATCGCCGGTTGAATTAATGATTACCGAACCACCGGCCCCGGTTTGATGAACGCCGTTAGGCATCAATTCACCTATCGAGCCTGTGGCGTCAATTCTGGAATTTGATCCCATGGTCATGCCGCCAACATTAAAGCTGACATCTCCACCGCCAAACCCGCCAGCGTATATATTTCCATTCTGGAACAGATAAGCAGCGTCTACAGTAACCTTTCCACCATCACCAGGATAAACCGCGCCAGTTTTCACAAAGCCCCTGACATCGATGTTACCGTTAAGCCTGACAACCTGATCCGGTGCCTGGATGTGGATAGCTCCACCGTTGCCGTTTAATTGCCAATTCTGCACCTCTGCCCCACGAATATTAGAGCCCGCATTTAAAGTGATGCCTGTTCCCGCGCTGTTGATAAACTTTGTCTCTGATCCTGGTGTGTTTAGATAGGTTCCTGCATTAATCGTGGCCCCGTCATGGGTCTGATTGAGCATGTTTGCTGTGATATCGGCATAAGATACGCCAAAAGAAAGCGCCAACGCGCAAAGTAAAAACCTCATACTATCTCCTAACTGCCTATACTGGGGTTTGACTGGCACACTCTAGCACAAGCGCAACCGGATTCAATTGCCATATTTACGGTTTTTATGAGCTGGCCAAACAACGGTTTGTTTATTCATCTTCAGAGATAAGGCTGCACTTTGACCTTGCAATATAGTTTGACACTTCTCGTCTGTTTTAACGTCCTTAACTCTAAAGTATCCGGGTCCCTGGTGAATGGTTTGCATGCTTCCTCAAAAGAAAACCGCCCACATGGGGCGGAGTTTAATAAGTGGGTTTGATGTCACGGAAAACGCAATTTGTCACTAGTACTATTACGTTTCACCTAAGTTTTGTTTCCGGCTGGCCTCCTTTCTGCCTTGATGATTGATTAACCTGTTAAAAAAACTTGCGTCTGCTAGGAAAAAGAATCCGCCCAAGCCCCTTAGAACCTGGGCGGTATGAAATAGCAGGAAATAAAAACTCTTTAGGCTTGACCGTTCAGCCTTTTTAGTGCGGCCTCGGCATCCGCACGACTAGCGCGCTTGATATTGGAGGACTTCACAGACGGGGTTTTACCACCGTGTTTACTTTTGCGCTTGCGGGTCTGTATCTTAATGGGCTGGCCTTTACCGCAGTAGAAGAATTCCCCGGCTTGCAGGGCTTTAATGTCCTTGTCCTCAATGGTCACCTCGGCCTGTTCCAGGTAAGGCATCAGGGCATCACAATCTTGAGTCGATTTAACGCCGCCAAACCACCAGCGATTCGCTTGGGAAATAATGTCCTTGTTGACGCTGGCGCATCTCTGAGTTGCCAAAAGCATATTGATTCCTCGCTTTCGTCCTCGTGTGGCTATGTTTTCAAAGACTGAAAGGCACGTTTCCCCGTCTACTTTCGTTAATCCGGTGGCTTTCTGAGGGGCGAAGACTCGGGCTTCTTCCACAATAAATTTCACCGGGCGGCGCAGTTCTTCACTGTCTTGGGCGGAAAACAGGCTCCCGGCAATCCTGGCAAACAGTTCTTGTTGGTTTTTCTGGGTACGCCCGGACAGATCCCAGATAATGGAAACCCCAAGGGTTAGAACCGTTTCCACGATTTCATCAATATCCGCTTGGGTTGCCTCATCAAGATCCAAAGTGACGGTTTTATGCTGGCCGCCAACGATCCAGATCGTGGGGGCGTTCTCGTCTTTCTTGGCTAGCTTGTTGTAATAGGCCGCCAGCGTG
>Ga0207647_10002458_pt1 | contig 14050 bp, 9 predicted proteins | sample KBSCornC2_FD_184295 | JGI IMG/M metagenome (GOLD analysis project Ga0207647, IMG submission 184295) | Corn rhizosphere microbial communities from Kellogg Biological Station, Michigan, USA - C2 (SPAdes) (version 2) | ecosystem: Host-associated > Plants > Roots > Rhizosphere ...
CTCGCAGAAGCCGCAGTAGATGCACTTGAACAGGTCGATGTCGTAGCGCGTGGTGCGGCGCTGGCCATCCGAAGCACGCGGCGCGGAATCGATCGTGATCGCCAGCGCCGGACACACCGCTTCGCACAGCTTGCACGCGATGCAGCGTTCCTCGCCATTCGGATAGCGGCGCAGCGCGTGCAGCCCGCGGAAGCGCACCGAACGCGGGATGGTTTCCATCGGGAAATAAATCGTGAACTTCGGCTTGAACATGTACTTCAGCGTCAGCCACAGGCCGGACGCGAGTTCCAGCAGCAACAGGCTCTTGAGATAGTCAATCACTCGTTTCATCTCAATGCCCTATCGTCACCACGTTGAAATACCGGAACAGGCCCGCCACGAAGATCCACGCGATCGAGATCGGAATGAACACCTTCCAGCCGAGGCGCATGATCTGGTCGTAGCGGTAGCGCGGAAACGTCGCGCGCAGCCACAGCAGCGACGTGGCGAACACGAAGAACTTCAGGATCAGCCACCACCAGCCCGGCTGCGAGAACCAGCCGAGGTGCCAGCCCTGGAAGGGGCTGAGCCAGCCGCCCATGAACAGGATCGGCGCGATGAACGACAACAGGATCATGTTGGCGTATTCGGCCAGGAAGAACAGCGCGAACGCCGAACCCGAATATTCGACGTGGAAGCCGGCCACGATTTCCGATTCGCCTTCGGCCACGTCGAACGGCAGGCGGTTGGTCTCGGCCACGCCGGAAATGTAGAAGACGAAGAACATCGGCAGCAGTGGCAGCCAGAACCAGTCGAACAGGCCCTTGCCGCCCGCCTGCGCCTCGACGATCGCGGTGAAGTTGAGGCTGCCGGCCAGGATCAGCACGCACACCAGCGCCATGCCGATGCAGATTTCGTAGGAAATCATTTGCGCGGCCGAGCGCATCGCGCCGAGCAGCGCGTAGCGCGAGTTCGACGCCCAGCCGGCGAGGATGATGCCGTACACGCCGAGCGAGGTCATCGCCAGCAGGAACAGGACGCCCGCGTTGGCGTTGGAAAGCACCACGCCGTTGTCGAACGGAATGATCGCCCACACCGCCAGCGCCGGGATCACCGACAGCAATGGCGCGGTGAAATACAGGAAACGGTTGGCGTTGGTGGGGATGATGATCTCCTTGATCAGGAGCTTGGTCACATCCGCGAACGCCTGCAGCAGGCCGAACGGGCCGATCTTGTTCGGTCCGATGCGAACGTGCATCCAGCCGATCACCTTGCGTTCCCACCACACGTACATCGCCACCGCGATGATCAGCGGCACCGCGATGACGAGGATCTTCACCAGCGTCCACAGGAAGATCATCGGGTCGGAGGACATGCTCATGCGGTCACCGCCTTGATGATGAGTTCGGCGCCATGCGGCGGCAGCGACCCGGTGGCGGCAAAGCCGGCCTCGATCCACGCGCATCCGTTCGGCACCGCGGTATCGACGACGACCGGCAGCACCGTGCCGTTGACGTTTGCTTTCGCGCCCGCGATCACGCCGAGCGAGCGCGCAACGTCCGCGTTGATGCGCACGGCCGGTGCACGGTTCAACGGATGTGCCTGCAGGGCCTTGGCGCGCCGCACCACCGCGTCGGTGCGGTAGATGCCAACCGTGGCGACGCGCGTGAACTTGCCTTGTGTTGCCGCAGCGCGTGGTGCGAGACCGCCGGTTTTCGCGGCGACCGGTGCGTTGACGCGATCGGCAATGCGCGCGTGCACGTCACTCAGCTCGACGAAATCGAACCCGTCGATGCCCAACGCCGCGCCCAATGCGCGCAACACCTTCCAGCCCGGTCGTGCATCGCCCGGCAGCGTCGAACCGGCCGCGACCGCCTGCACGGTGCCGTCGGCATTCACGTAGGTGCCATCGATTTCCGGCGGCAGGCCCAGCGGCAGCACTGCGTCGGCCGTACGCTTGACGCCCGCGCACGCATACGCGCCGGCATACAGGTAAAACTCGGCGCCTTCGCGGGCCTTGTCGTAGGCCGCGGGCGCATACGCATCCTGGGAACCCGTCTGCCAGGTGACCAGCGCCTTCGGTGCATTGTCGAGTATTGCCTTCGCGCCACCCGAAGACTGCGCGCCGACGCGTGCCAGCCCCACCGCGTTCGCGCCGGACGGCAATTCGTTGTACGCGCTGTTCGTCGCCTTGGCGATGCCGCGCGCGAGCGCCCGCAGCCACGACGCTTGCGGATGTTGCGTGGCCGCGTCACCCAGGATCACCACGGACGATTCGGCGTCACGCAGCGCCGCGGTCCAGGTGTGTGCATCCTCGTGATCGTCCGCGGCCGCAATCGCGTCGGCCAACGCACGGTCGTCGCTTTGCACGCCCGCGGCTTTCGCCGTGCACAGCAGCGCATCGACGAAGTCCTGCGGCGCAAATACCTTTTCGCCGGCGAGGTCGATGTTGCCGGCAAAGTGCACGGGATTGATCGCGAAGATCTTCCCGCCGCGCACTTCGGAGATGTCATAGTGCGCCAGATTCGCCACTGGATGCTTCGAGGCATCGTGGCGGCTCGCATGGCGCAACCGATGACCGAGCAGCGGCATTTCCTGGCGCGGATTGCTGCCGATGACCAGCGCCGCCGACACCTTGGCGACGTCTTCCACGGACATTTCGAACGTGGCACCGGTCGGGCCGCCGTCGCTGAAATCCTGCACGCGCAGGCGATGGTCGATGCGTTCGCTGCCCAGGCCGCGCACGAGCTGCGCAAGCAATGCACCTTCCTCGCACGAGGTCATCGGCGCGACCAGTGCACCCACGTCGCCGCCGGCCTTCTTCAAGCCATCCGCGACGAAGGCGATGGCCTCGTCCCAATCCACTTCGACCAGTTCGGCGCCCTTGCGGATCATCGGCCGCCGTGCGCGATCTTCCGCATACAGGCCCTGGTGGCTGTAGCGATCGCGGTCCGACAGCCAGCACTCGTTGATGGCTTCGTTGTCGCGCGGTACCGCGCGCAGCGCCTGCCCGCCCTTGGTGTGCAACCACAGGTTGGATCCCAGCGCGTCGTGGTAGCCGATCGACGGCTTCGCAATCAATTCCCACGCGCGCGCCTTGAACTGGAACACCTTGTCGGTCAGCGCGCCCACCGGGCACACGTCGATCACGTTGCCGGAAAGTTCGGATTCGATGGTGCGGCCGATGTAGGTGCCGACCACGTGGCTGTCGGCACGGCTCATGTCGCCGAGTTCGTATGTGCCGGCGATCTCGCCCACGAAGCGCACGCAGCGCGTGCAGTGGATGCAGCGCGTCATCTCGGTCGCGACCAGCGGCCCGATGTTCTCGTCCGCGACGGTGCGCTTGCGCTCGCTGAAGCGCGACACCGAACGACCGTAGCCCATCGATAGGTCCTGCAGTTCGCACTCGCCGCCCTGGTCGCAGATCGGGCAATCCAGCGGGTGGTTGATCAGCAGGAACTCCATGGTGTTGCGCTGCCACTTCAACGCGTTCGGCGAGCGCGTGAACACCTTCATGCCTGCGGCGACCGGCGTGGCACAGGCGGGCTGCGGCTTGGGAATCTTCTTGCCGCCCATCTCCACTTCCACCATGCACTGGCGGCAGCTGGCGGCGATCGGCAGCTTGTCGTGGTAGCAGAAGCGCGGCACCGGAATCTTCGCGGCGTCGGTGGCCTGGATGATCATCGCGCCCTTCGGCGCACTGACCGGGTGGCCATCGACTTCGAACTCAACCATCTCGACGGGCGGCGCGGTGTCTTTGGGTTGCGCGCTCATGCGGCCGCTCCTGCCGGAGCCGGGATTCGGGATTCGGAATTCGGGATTCGCTTCATGTTCATCGAAGACCACTGCTCTTCCAAATCCCCAATCCCGAATTTCCAATCCCGATTCGCGTCTTTCATGACCGGATTCATGCCGCAATCTCCACGCGCGAATCCACCATCGAACGGCCGTTCTTGCAGTAGTACTCGAACTCGTCCCAATAATTCGCGAGGAACGCCTGCACCGGCCACGCGGCCGCTTCGCCGAACGCGCAAATGGTGTGGCCCTCGATCTGGCCCGCGATGGCTTTCAGGCGATGCAAGTCTTCCGGCGTGCCGCCGCCCGCGACGATGCGTGTCAGAACACGGTGCATCCAGCCGGTGCCTTCGCGGCACGGCGTGCACTGGCCGCAGGATTCCATGTGATAGAACCGGCTGATGCGCTCGCACGCGCGCACCATGCAGGTGGTTTCGTCCATCACGATCACGGCGCCCGAACCCAGGCCCGAACCGGCGCTGCGGATCGAGTCGTAGTCCATGGTGCATTCCATCATCTTGTCGGCCTTCAGGATCTTCATCGAAGAGCCGCCGGGGATGACCGCCTTCAATTTGTGGCCGTTGCGCACGCCACCGGCCATTTCCAGCAACTCGGCGAACGGCGTACCGAGGCGGATTTCATAATTGCCCGGCTTGTTGACGTGACCCGAAACGGAAAAGATTTTCGGGCCGCCGTTGTTGGGCTTGCCGAGGTTCAAGAACCAGTCGGCGCCCTTGCGCAGGACCGCCGGCACCGACGCATAGGTTTCGGTGTTGTTGATGGTGCTGGGCCGGCCATACAGGCCGAAGTTGGCGGGGAACGGCGGCTTGTAGCGCGGCCAGCCCTTCTTGCCTTCCAGCGATTCCATCAACGCGGTTTCCTCGCCGCAGATGTAGGCGCCGGCGCCGAGTGCGTTGTGGATCGTCACGTCGACGCCCGTGCCGCGGATGTTCTTGCCGAGCAAACCCGCGGCTTCGGCCTCGTGCAACGCCTGCTCCATGTGTTCGAACGGCTCGTGATGGAACTCGCCACGCAGATAGTTGTACGCGACCGTCGAACCCGTCGCGTAGCAGGCGATCGCCATGCCTTCCAGCACCGCGTGCGGATTGAAGCGCAGGATGTCGCGATCCTTGCAGGTACCGGGCTCGGACTCGTCCGAGTTGCACAGGATGTATTTCTGGCCCGGCGCATTGCGCGGCATGAACGACCATTTCATCCCGGTCGGGAAGCCCGCACCGCCGCGTCCGCGCAGCGAGCTTTTCTTCAGCTCGTCGACGATCGCCGCCGGGTCGGTCTTCTCGGCCAGGATCTTCTCCCACGCCTGCCAACCGCCGGTCTGGCGATAACTGTCGATCGACCACGGCGTATCGAAATGCAGCGTGGTGTAGACAACCTGGTGTTCAGCGGGTTCGGGACCGTATGCCATGTTCATTCACTTCTGGTAGGAGCGGCGGAAGCCGCGACCGCATCTCTCACGCGACGCCGCGACAACCTGGTTCGGGCCTTCCGGCCCTCCTACATTGTCATTTCAAGCCATCGAGGATTTCATCGACCTTCTCGGGCGTCAGCTTCTCGTGATAGTGGCCATCGACCACCATCATCGGCGCACCGCAGCACGCCGCGAGGCATTCCTCTTCCTTCTTGAGGTAGATGCGCCCGTCGGCGGTGCTCTCGCCCAGCTTCACGCCCAGCTTCTTCTCGCAGTGCTGCACGATGCCGTCGGCGCCGTTGAGCCAGCACGAGATGTTCGTGCAGACCGCGACGTTGTGGCGCCCGACCGGCTTGGTCTCGAACATCGAGTAGAACGTTGCGACTTCGTACGCATACAACGGCGGCAGGCCGAGGTACTTCGCCGTCGCCACCATCAATTCATCGGTGAGGTAACTGCCGTTCTGTTCCTGCGCGGCCATCAGGCCCTGGATCAGCGCCGAGCGCTTGCGGTCCGGCGGAAACTTCGCGGCCCAGTGATCGATGTGCGCGCGCGTCTCGGCGGTCAACACCTGCATCGGGTCGACGTCCTTCACCTTGTCGAAATTGCCGCTGGCCTTCATGCCTGAAACTCCGGAACCCGGACATCGCGCAGGAACGCGCGCCAACGGGGCCCCTGCGCCACGGTGAGGTGCGGACGATCAGGCCCGCAGGGCGAGCGCAATGGATTGCGCTCACTTGGCCCCCGCGCCACGGATGGCGCGTGGGCCAAGCCCGGCCGCGCCGAACGAACTTTTCGGCCATGGATGGCCGAAAAGCGTGGCGCCGGGGTGGCCTTCTCTTTGGTGACTTTCTCTTGGCCACGCAAGAGAAAGTCACCCGCGCGCCCGGGAGGCGCGCGGAAAAAGACAGGGATGTCGTCGTGCGAAGAACCGGACCCGCACCGGGCGCTACGCGCCACCCTCTCCCGAGGGGAGAGGGAACAGTAGATCCCAGCCTGCGCCTGAATGACGGCCTCAAGCGGTCATCACGATCACCGCGTGACCGCTCACGCCCCGACGGGATAGGCCGGCGCGGCGTCCAGCGCCGACGCGCACACTTCCGCGAGTTCCAGCAGGCGCAGGTCGGAGCCCGGCGCGCCGACGAACTGCATGCCGATCGGCATGCCGTCGGGCAACGTGCCCATCGGGATGCTGACCGCCGGGCACGCGGAAAGACTGGCGAACGCGGTGAGGTCGGCCTGCGAAGCAGGCGCCGGTGCATCGACGGGAAACGCGCCCTGCGGCGTGGTCGGCAGCACCAGCACGTCCACGCGCGAGAACACGCGGCGCGCCTTCAGCACCGCGAAGTCGAGGATGCGATCGGCCTGCGCGTAGTCGGCCGCCGACTTGCGCGCGGCGTAATCGAGCATCGTGCGGAAATTTTCGGAAACCGGGTGCGCGGTGTCGGCGAGATCGTCCGCGAAGGTGTTGTGCATCTCCGCCTCCATCAGCAGCAAGCCCGCGCGGCGCATCTTCTGGAACGGCCAGTCTGAGAAATCGAGCTGCTGGCGTTCGCTGAGTTCGCGTTCCAGCCGAGCCAGCGCGGCGTTGAATACATCCACCACGGCAGGCTCCACGCCGATGGATACAAGATCGGGAAGCACGCCGCAACGCAACTGCGTGGGATTCCAGTCCGGCGGTTGCAGCGCAACGCGGCGCCGGCGCGAGCGCGGATCGTCGGCGTCGTAGCCGGCCAACACCTGCAGCATCACCACCAGGTCGCCGACGCTGCGGCCGAGGATGCCGACCGCGTCCAGCCGCCGCGCCGCCGGCACCAGCCCGCGCGCGGAAATCTCGCCGTGGGTCGGCTTCAGCGCGAACACGCCGCAATAACTCGCGGGAATGCGCACGGAACCGAGCGTGTCGGAACCGATCGCGACCGGCGCCAGGCCCGCCGCCACGGCCGCGGCGGAACCGCCGGACGAACCGCCGGCGACGCGATTCAGGTCGAACGGATTGCGCGTGGTGCCGAAATGCGGATTGCGCGTGGCCGCGCCCAGCGCGCCTTCGTCGAGATTGGTCTTGCCCAGCAGCACCGCGCCGGCCGCGCGCAGTCGCGCGACCGCGTGCGCGTCGTTGCGGGCGACGTGATCTTCACGTGTCGGCAGGCCGGCACGCGTCGGGTAGCCTGCGACGTCGAAGTTGTCCTTGATCGCGACGGGAATCCCGTCGAGCCGCCCGATCGGCCCTTCGCGGCGGCGATGCTGTGCGCTCGCGGCCTGGTCGAGCACGATGTCGGGCCGCACGTCCACGAATGCATGCAGTTCGGGATTGCGTCGCTCGATCGCCGTCAGGCACGCATCGGCCAACGCCTCGGAGGTGGTGCGGCCCGCCGCCAGCCAGTGCAGGCATTGCCACACGCTCCCGCGTCGCAACGCTTCCTGCCCCAGCATTTCGCCGTCTTCGATTGCGCTCATTGATCCTCCCGAGGGGCCCGATTATGCGGGTTTGCCGCCCGCTCTGGAACCCAAGACAATGACGGGCTGGAATGAAAGCGTGACGGGAGCCCGCCATGAGCGAACGCGAAACGATGGAATACGACGTGGTCGTGGTGGGGGCCGGCCCGTCCGGGCTCGCCTTCGCGATCCGCCTGAAGCAGCTCAAGCCCGATACCCGCGTGTGCGTGATCGAGAAGGCTTCGACCATCGGCGCACACATCCTTTCCGGCGCCGTGATCGAGCCCGCGCCACTGGATGCCTTGTTGCCGAAGTGGCGCGACGCTCCGCCGCCGATTTGCGTGCCGGCTGCGCACGACGAATTCCTGTTGCTGCGCGACTCGAAGCGCGCGACCAAATTGCCCACGCCGCCGCAGATGCACAACGCAGGCAATTTCATCGTATCGCTGGGCGCGCTGTGTGCATGGCTGGCACCGCAGGCCGAAGCCTTGGGCGTCGATGTGTTCCCCGGCTTCGCCGCGGCCGATGCGGTGTTCGACGACGCGGGCGCGGTCGCGGGCGTGCGCATCGGCGACATGGGCGTGGCGAAAGACGGCACGCACAAGCCCGGTTACACGCAGGGCATCGACATCCTCGCGAAACTCACGGTGCTGGCCGAAGGCTGCCGCGGCAGCGTCAGCAAAACGCTGATCGCGAAATACGGCCTCGACAAGCGCTCCGATCCGCAAACCTACGGCATCGGCCTGAAGGAACTGTGGCAACTGCCGACGGGCCGTGTGCAGCCCGGTCACATCACCCACACGCTCGGCTGGCCGCTCGACAACCGCACCTATGGCGGCAGTTTCATCTACCAACTGGACAAGGATCGCATCGCGATCGGCTTCGTCGCAGGTCTTGATTATTCCGACCCGCTGTTCCGGCCGTGGGAAGCGTTCCAGCAACTGAAGAACCACGCACGGATCAAGCCGCTGCTGGAAGGCGGCACCATCGTTTCCGGCGGCGCGCGCGCATTGATCGAGGGCGGCCTGCAATCGCTGCCGACCACGGAAATGCCGGGCGCGATCCTGATTGGCGATGCAGCGGGATTGATGAACGTGCCCAAGATCAAGGGCACCCACCAGGCGATACGTTCGGGGATGCTCGCAGCGGAACACTTCGCGGAGAAGCAATCGGGTGTTGGCTTCGATGCGCGCCTGCGTGCTTCGCCGATCACGCAGGAACTGAAGAAGGTGCGCAATATCCGCCCGGGTTTCCATGGCGGGCTGTGGCGCGGCCTGTTCAATGCCGTCTGGGAAACCGCGACCGCCGGGCTGTCGCCGTGGACGCTGAAGAACCACGCCGACTGGTCGGCGCTGGAAAAGCTCGATCCGCCCGCGACCAGGGCAACCCGCCCCGGCCCGAATGCAACGTCGCCGCGCGAACCCGGCTGGATCGAACGCACGCTGCCGCCGCGTGATCGCCTCGCGGGCGTGTATTTCGCCGCCACCGAGCACGACGAGGATCAACCCGTGCATTTGCACGTCGCCGACACCTCCATCTGCGTCGAACGTTGCACCATCGAATACGGCAATCCGTGCACGCGCTTTTGCCCCGCCAACGTGTACGAGATTGTCGAAGATACCGTAGCCGAGGGCGGCAACCCGCTGCGCCTGCAGATCAACGCCGCCAACTGCGTGCACTGCAAGACCTGCGACATCAAGGATCCGTACGAGATCATCACCTGGGTGCCGCCGGAAGGCGGCAGCGGCCCCAACTATCAGAACCTGTAGCTTTCGCGAACGGAGGGACTAGACTCGCGGGGCCAACGATCAGGAGGGCCGGTCATGCGTTTCGCACGTTTTGCCGCAGTTTCCGTTCTCGCACTCGCAGCCGCGCTTGCCGTAGGCTCGCCCGCCTCGGCCGCGACCGACGCGCTGGCTCCGCTCGGCGTCGGCGCCCCGCCGCCGCCCGCACCGGTCAAGCCGGTGACCGAAACCTTGTGGGGCGTGCGGGTCACCGACAACTACCGCTACATGGAGAAACTCGATCCCGCGACCATCGCGTGGATGAAGTCCGAGGGCGCGTACACGCGCAAGGTGATGGACGCGATCGCGCCGCTGCCTGCGTTGCAGAAGCGCGTATCCGCGTTCTCCGGCAGCTTCGGCTTCATCCAGGGCTACGCAAGTTACAACGGCCGCGTCTTTTATCAGGAGCGCGCGCCAGGCGCGGACAATTTCGACGTGGTGGCCAGGGACGCGCAAGGCAGCCGCAAGATCGTGGACATCGCCAAGGTCATGGCCGCGCACGATGGCAAACCCTATGCGGTCAATTACATGCTCGCTTCGCCCGACGGATCGAAGGTCGCGGTCGGTGTGTCCGAAGGCGGTTCGGAGAACGCCAGCCTCACGGTGTACGACGCCGCGACCGGAAAGCCCATCGCCGGCCCTGTCGACCGTGTGCAGCTTCCGGCCACGGGGTGGAGCAATGATTCGAACACCGTCTTCTTCAATCGCCTGAAGAAGCTCGCGCCCGGCGAACCCGCGACCGACAAGTACAAGTATTCGACGGCCGAAGCCTGGAACATGGCATCGGCGCCCGTGGTGGTGGCCGGGCCCGGCATGGGCACGGCGAAAATCACGCCAGAGGTGTTCCCGGTCGTGCTCACCTCGCCGGGTTCGTCCGTCGCGATGCTGGTGTCGATCAACGGCGTGCAGAACGAGCACAAGATCTGGACGGCGCCGGTGGCCGATGCCGCGAGTCCGGAAGCGCCGTGGAAACTCCTGGTGGACCGCGGCGACGACGTGACCAGCGAAGAAATGCGCGGCGACGAAATCTTCCTGCTGTCGCACAAGGACGCGCCGACGTTCCAGGTGCTCGCACTGCGCGCCGGCGCGCCGTTTGCGTCCGCACAGGTGCTGGTACCGGCCCAACCGGCGCGCGTGATCGAGGGCATCCATGCCGCATCCGACGCGCTTTACGTGCTGGGCCGCCGCGGTGCGTACTCGGAACTCCTGCGCATTCCCGCCGGCAGCGGGAAAATCGAAACGATCGACCTGCCGGTCAAGGGCCACATTGCCGACGCGTTCACCGATCCCAGGAAGCCCGGGATCGTATTCGACCTGTCGAGTTGGGTGCTTCCGCCGACCGAATATCGTTACGACGCGGCGACGGGCAAGTTCACCGACCTGCATCTGGGTGTACGTGGCAACATCGATCCCGCGAACTTCGTGGTCAGTGACCTGCAGTCGAAGGCGCACGATGGCACCATGGTGCCGCTGTCGCTGATCCGGCCCAAAGGCGCCACAACGCCGCAGGTTGCCGTCGTCGAGGCTTACGGCTCGTACGGCATTTCCGAACTTGCCGATTTCAGCTCGCGGCGTGCCGCCTTCATGAAGGAAGGCATTGCCTACGGCATCTGCCACGTGCGCGGCGGCGGCGAAAAGGGTGAGGCCTGGCGCCTCGGCGGCAAGGACGCCAACAAGCACAACACCTGGCAGGATTTGATCGCCTGCGGCGAGGATCTGGTCGCGCGCGGCATCACCACCAGGGACAAATTGTTCATCCTCGGCGGATCGGCCGGCGGCATCACGATGGGCCGCGCGATGACCGAACGGCCCGATCTGTTCGCGGGCGTGATCGACGTCGTGCCCGCCGCGAACACGCTGCGGATGGAGTTCTCGCCCAACGGTCCGGACAACATTCCCGAATTCGGCACGATCACGACCAAACAGGGCTTCGAAGATCTGTACGCCGAGGATTCGATCCAGCACGTGAGGCGCGGAACGGTTTATCCGGCAGTGATGATCTCCACCGGGTTGAACGACCCGCGTGTCGCGCCCTGGTCTCCGGCCAAGTTCGCCGCAGGCCTGGTGGCGTCCGGTTCGCCCAATCCCGTGCTGCTTCGCGTCGATGCGCAGGCGGGCCACGGCATCGGCTCCACCCGCACCCAGACCGACTTGCTGACCGCGGACTGGATCGCCTTCGTCAAGTGGCGGGCGGGCGTGGCTGGCTGGCGTCCCGATCACGCGCAATAGGCACATCGCGTCATCGCCTGCGGCGGCCGGCGATGATTTCGGCATCCGGAGCACGCAACGTGCGTGTTAGCCTGCGTACTGCTTCCGACCGCGCCCTGCCCATTCGATGACAGCCCTCCGCATCGCCCTCGTCACCGCGCGCGCAGCGCGCGGCACCGACTACGACATGCCTTTGTTGCTGGCCGCGCTGCACAGCGCGGGTACGGATGCGCAAGAAGTCGACTGGGACGACGATGCGATCGACTGGTCGCGTTTCGATCTCGTCTTGTTGCGCTCGACCTGGGATTACTTCGAACGGTTGCCGGAATTCCTCGCGTGGGCGGAAGCGGTCGCACGGCAAACGCGATTGTTGAACCCGCTCGACGTGATCCGCTGGAACACCGACAAACACTACCTCGCCGATCTCGCGCGCGTCGGCGTACCGGTGGTGCCGAGTACGTTCGTCGAGCCGGGCGGGAATACCACGGCGGCCGTCGATGCCTTGCTGGCGGCGTATCCCGCTGCACGCGACATTGTCGTCAAGCCCGCGGTTGGCGCGGGTTCGCGTGACGCGCAGCGGCACGCGCGCGCGAATCGCGACGCAATCGTCGTCCACGTTCAACGGTTGCTGGACAAGCATCGCAGCGTGTTGCTGCAGCCCTACCTCGATCGCGTGGACGAACACGGCGAGACCGCGCTGCTGTTCTTCGACGGCGCGTTCTCGCACGCCATCCGCAAGGGCCCGCTACTGAAGCGCGGAGAGGGCTCGACGACCGGACTGTACGCCGAGGAAACCATCGAACCGCGCACGCCATCCCCGGACGAGCTGGATGTCGCCCAACGCGCACTGACCGCGATCCCGTTCGACAAGCCGCTGTTGTACGCGCGCGTGGACCTGGTGCGCGGCGACGACGGCGCGCCGCGCGTACTGGAATTGGAACTGGTCGAGCCCTCGGTGTTCGCCGCCCACGGCGATGGTGTGGCGGAGCGATTCTCACGCGTGATCATGCAACGAGCGCTTGCCGGCTGACATCCCCCGATGCTGTCTGCCTGTGGCAGGCAGCACCGACCCCCTTCCTGCGGAAGGGGGTGAAATGCTCGTCTTCCCCCTTCGTTTCGAAGAGGGTGATCGCAACACGAAGCTGCGTGCTCATCTTCCCCCTTCCGAAGGAAGGGCGGAGCGAAGCGAACGCGCGCGCAGCGCGAGAGGGGGATGGCTTTTCGCACCGCGTTGAGCGACGCGGCATCATGGACGACTCGATGACGCCCGCCAAACCACCCCTGCCCCGCAACGTGCGCCTGCTGATCGGCATGCGCGCGGCGCGCAGCATCGGCCAGGGCGCGATGGTGGCGGCGTTCACGCTGTACCTGCATGCGCTCGGCTGGACCGCGACTGCGATCGGCGCGGTGCTGATGGGTGCACTGCTGTTCGGCACGCTGCTGACGATCATCGTGGGACCGCTGAGCGATCGCGGCGGACGGCGCGCCTTCCTGCTGGCCTACGACGCACTGCAGGCGCTGGTTGCGCTGATCGCGATGTTGACTACGACCCCGTGGCTGCTGGTCACGGCTGCGGTGATCGGCGGTTTCGGGCGCGGCGCCAACGGTTCGGCCGGGCCGTTCTCGCCGGTCGAACAGGCGTGGCTCGCGATCGAACTGCCGATGCAGCGGCGCGGCCGCATCTTCAGTGCCAACAGCGCGGTCGGCTTCATCGGCATGGGCGTCGGCGCGCTGCTGGCGGCGCTTCCGGCGTGGTGGATGGGCCACGCGATGAGCGCACACGACTATCGGCTGCTGTTCGCGCTGCCGCTGGCGGGATCGCTCGCGAGTTTCACGCTGATGTGGCTGGCACGGGAGCCCGTCACGATCGCGCAAACGCGCGATACCGATTCCGGCGCGCGCGCGGTTCGCCGCCAGGAAAACGCGCTGCTGGCGAAGCTGGTGCTGGCCAATTCCCTGAACGGGCTCGGCATCGGCCTGATCGGGCCGCTGGTCGCCTATTGGTTCGCGATCAAGTTCCAGCGCGGCCTGACCGACATCGGCCCCGGCATTGCACTGGGCCTGTTGGCCGGCGGTGCCGGTTCGTTCCTCGCGGGCGGGATCGCGCGTCGCCACGGCATCATGCGCACCGTACTGTGGATGCGCGGCGCGGGCATCGCGTTGCTGGTGGCGATGCCGCTGGTGCCGTGGTTCTGGCCGGCGATGGGCTTGTACATCGCGCGCGGCATCTCCAACCGCGGCACCGGCGGCCTGCGCCAGGCGCTGGCGGCGGGACTCACGCGCGCAGAACGGCGCGGGCTGGCTTCGAGCCTGCAGAACATCTCGATCCAGTTGCCGCGCGCGATCGGGCCCGTGATCGGCGGCGCGCTGTTCCATGCCGGCTATCTCACGCTGCCGTTCCTGCTGGGCGCCGCGCTGC
>Ga0207647_10002461_pt1 | contig 14035 bp, 11 predicted proteins | sample KBSCornC2_FD_184295 | JGI IMG/M metagenome (GOLD analysis project Ga0207647, IMG submission 184295) | Corn rhizosphere microbial communities from Kellogg Biological Station, Michigan, USA - C2 (SPAdes) (version 2) | ecosystem: Host-associated > Plants > Roots > Rhizosphere ...
TAAAAGCTTCAGCAGGAGTGAGCGATCTGCCGTTAACGTGGGCTATTGATGTCGCCTCAACGGTACTGAATGATGAGTTAAAGCCGAAATCTTTACTCCAGAACTCGCTCATTGGTACATCGGCAATGGTACCAAGCTCAAGGTCGGCAGTAGGGTTCATGTCGTATGGCTCGATGGATAGCGTGAGGCCGTTTTTATGTGCATATTTTTTAACTGCTTGTGCATGGTACTCTAACACCAGTTCCTGCGAGGTTTGACGCAAATCCCACAGAAAACGTTCGCTGATCTCTTCATTTTCTACGATCTGCCCGGCATAAACCGGAAAAAAGGGCAGCGGATCATAGCCACGTCGTTTAATGAATTCGGCACGAAAATGGGGCGTCCAGTTTTGCGAACCCATTTCCCAGCTATCCATATGCAGACGTTTTAAACCACCCGTTGATTTAGCATTGGCACCGCCGGTTTTGCGCAATAGCTTACCAACATAATCATCAAGATGTGCATTCAAAGCCAGGGTATCAAATTTATCTGCCTCAAAACCTAAACCCGGCACAGGGGCAGGGCGGGTAATGGCTCCATTGTTACGTCGGCCAAAACGCATGATCGTCCAGTTGCCGGCACGTGGTGTCCAGTCTAATGTACCACCCGACTTTAGATATTTAGTAACATCAATGATCTGGCTTTTGCTCACGGCAGCCTGTTTATTTGTTGCCGGATACTCCGCCAGCGACGGTAAATATTGTTTAACATGAGGTGCTGACGAATATGGAGCGCGGTAATAAAGCGCTTTTTCGTCGATGTCAGCTATCTTTTTGCTTTCGGCAGGTGTTGGGTAGGCTAATACCGCAACGTCTTCGTAGAAAGCGTTCCATTCTTTTTTTAATTGAGGAGAAAGAGCGCCTTCGCCAAAATAGGGCTTTTTAGGTGGGGGTACAGGTAATACTATTTTTTCTGATTGACCGCCTTTGACTGTTATGGAGCTTGAAACCAGGTGCTGCATGGATTGCTCGGGTTTTACCCAGGGCCCGCCGCTGCCTGTCCAACCCGGGCCGATACCTAAGGTGATCTCGATACCTAATCGTTCAGCTTCCTTTACGGCATGTTTGAAAAGATCCTGCCACTCATCGCTCAAAAAATCAACCTTACCTCGCGGGATACCTACATTTACCTCGAGAAAAATCAGGTTGCCAATACCTGCCTTTTTCATCGCTTCCAAATCTTTAGTGATCGATTCTTTATTCATGTTGCCATCCATGAAATACCAATAGACGCCCGGTTTGGCAGAGGCTGGCGGATTGATAAATCCTGCCTTCAATGCTGTCATAGTTGGATTAGTGATATTTTGACCGAAGGCTATAACCGTAGCTATACTAAATAGTGCACTAAGAATAAGGTATTTTCTCATACAGATAATCAGTTCGCAGCAAAGAGCCGCGCATTTTATGGTTGGCGATAGCTAATATAGCCAAATAATAAAATGAGGGGCAACACCAACTGTCTGCTATCAAATAATAAGCATCAAAGCTATTGACGCTGTGATATGAATGAGAAGAATTGCTAAGAAAGCCCGCCGTTTATTCAGTCGAAATCTAATCTGTAATAGCCTGATTTCTGTTCAATCTGAACAAAATAAACATCACAATTACTGAAAATAAGACAAACACCAGATAGCTGTAACTCAGGTTATACACATCTTTCGCTGGAATGACAGCTACCACTATATAAGTGAGCAGCGAAAGGATGACGTAAACCATGCCACCTGTTAATCCACCAGACATAGCCGCATTTTTAGGGAACCGACCGAGGCAATAAGTGAAATAGTTATTGTAGGTAAATCCAGCACCCACGTGAATGATAAAGGCGAAGAATACCATTGCATAAATATTATTGACGAAGTTGATACTTACTATCATTAATACTACAGATAACAACTGCAACAGTATGTTAACAAATAGTTTACCAAAAAACGGGCGATGAATTAAGGCCCGGCCAATAAAGCCGCCCACCATCCAGGCGAATCCTAAAATCAGTGAACAATAACCGGCAACAATTGGAGTAAAGCTGAAGTGATGTTCGATGATAAATGGCCCGGTCATGTTATACATGATGACCATCGAGTAAGCAAAGCTCAGCATCAGGATACCCAGGCTAAAGGTGGTAGTCTTGATCATCTCGGCATACAGACCGGCTATCTTTTTCAGGTGAAATTCTGTACGATGACGGATAGTTTCGCCACTGTAGATCGTCTCCAAAATTGCTATAACAAAAGCTATAGCTGCGAGGAAGTAAAAATTTGACTGCCAGCCAAATGTAGTTTGAAAATATCCACCTAAAAACGGCGCTACAATTGGCCCGGCCGACCAGATAATGGTAAACATACTCAGATAATGTTTTAGTCGGTCGCCTTCATAAACATCTACAAAATAAGCCCGTTTAGCCACTACAATCATGGCCACCGTAATGCCATGAATAACACGCATGGCATAAATGATATAAATATTTTTGGTGATGGCAATAACCATACTTGCCAGAATAAATACCAACAACGCGCCCATGCTGAATTTATATCGCCCATAAGAATCCAGGATACTGCCCAGGAAAAGCTGCGAGGTACCATAGCTGATCAGGAACACAGTAAGCGTTAGCTGCACTTGTATACTGCTGATATGCATGTCGGCACCCATGCTGGGTAATGAAGGGATATAAATATCCGTAGCAAAACCCGAAAGCGGCAGCAAAGCGAAGGCTAACACCGTGGAGATGCGCTGGTTTTTGAGTTGTGAGGTTGCGGGTATAGCAGATGTGGTAAGCATGGCCGCAAAGTTATGAATAGCCCGATTGCAGATTGTTGACTGAGGGTAAAGAAAAGGTTTAATTTAGCTGAGGTTAGACTTATGAAGTTTCAAAAACTTGGTAAGTCTGTTTGCTCAACAACATATCTTAGCAGCATAATTGAAATACCAATCATGAAAATCACCAGATATACTTTAATAGCCCTTTGCGTTTTGATTCTCTTTGCCTGCAAGCATAAAAGCAAGACGTTTAGAGATGCCATGAAGAATGAAAGCGAAAATCATACGGATGCTACCAACGCCGTGTCTGCCGCGGTTACTGCCGGCAGGTTGATCGTGCCTGGCAAAAGTATAGGGCAGATTACATTAAATGAACCGGCAGCTACTATCGTAGCACGATTGGACAAGCCCGATTTCTCGGACGCAGCCATGGGCAAGAATGTCTCCGTTTGGTACGCTGATCATAACAAGAATGGCTATTCTACCTATATGTATTTCTCAACCAACATGGGTAACGATGATACCTCGCGTGTGAAAGCTATTCGTGTTAGTTCGCCATCATTTAAAACACAGAATCACTTGTATGCCGGCGTGCTGATAGCCGATGCAAAAAAGCTATACAAACTGGATTCATTGAGCACCTTTAAAATAAATGGTGACAGGCGTGCCCTATATGACGACGCTACTGCGGGTATAGCCTTTGATATAGACCGTAGCGGCAATATCATCGGCATTACTGTACATGAACCCGGTAAAAGTGTTATAAACGCTTATGAGGCTTTTTTTGAAGAACTTAAGTAAAGATAATCCCAGTTATAACTTGGTAACATTTACAGCACTCAAGCCTTTAGGACCTTTTTCAACGGCATAACTTACCTTGTCTCTTTCATTAGCCTGGTAAGTTAGATTGTTGATGTGAAAGAAAATATTTTCTTGTGTTTTGCTATCGCGGATAAAACCATAGCCTTTAGCGGTGTTGAAAAAGCTGATGACGCCGGTTTTTACCAGATCCTCAGGTTCAGGCACATATTTTGGCGTAGCAATCTGAATATCTTCGACAGATATTTTATTTTGTTTGCCGGCTACAGGCGGGGTTGAAGTAATGTTGCCATACTCGTCAACGTAAGCCAGCATATCTTCCAGCCCTTTACCTTTGTCGGAGTTTTCTTTGCGCAATTCCGCTTTTTCTTTTTTCTCCTGTTGTTTTTTTATCCGTTTTTTCTCTTTTTCTTTTTTATTAAATGTTTCGTTTGATCTACCCATGTGGTATTAAAATGTGTTGATTGAATTATTATTAAAACAAAACACCCGCCGAAAGGGCAGGTGCTTCGGAGTAAATTTATCGTGATACTTAGATTACTTTTACGTTTACTGCGTTCAGGCCTTTTCTGCCGTTCTCAACGTCATAGCTAACTCTGTCGTTTTCACGGATCTCATCGATCAAACCTGTTGAATGTACAAAGATTTCGGTCTTTGTATCATTTTGTGAAATAAATCCAAAACCCTTTTGGTTGTTGAAAAATTTCACTGTTCCTTCTTTTTGCATTGTATTGTTTTTAATAAGTGCGCAAGGTACTCTTAATAATCGGTATATTTTTACTTTTAGTCAAAAACTTATAAATAAATTTAATATCAATAACAAAAGGTAAAATATTTCGTCTTATAAATAAGTAATGTGAAAGCTATTCGTACATTGCCTAAAATTAAGTTCATTGTTACTTAGACATTACCCTCAACTGATTCAGGTGATTTTTAAGCCCAGTTAATTATTCACCTCGAGTCAGCAAAAGTATATGAGTAACGATAACGTTCTTGGCGCTACCGCCGATGCGCAACAACAATTCCTGGACAACAAAGCCAACATCTTTTTATTTGATCTGAAAAATGAAGCAGCTGAGCATGGTTTCAAACCCGGAGAGTCATGGCACCTGCAAATAGCAACTGACGACGAAGTTGTGCGCTTGAAAAGATTGCATTATCCGGTAATAACAATGAAATTAAAGCCAAACGCTTTGTTAGGAGTATATCAGCAGGTTAAAAGCAGAATAAAGCAGTATGTCGATAAAAGCGAAAATGAATTGTCAGAAACAGACCTTATACGCGATGGCAAGCATCATATTGCGGCCTATCCATTGCGTGCCTTTCGCAAGTAGGTTATAACTTGTACGCTTCATCTGACACATGCTCCAGCCAATCGACCACCTTACCGTTTAGGTTTTCTTGTATGGCGATATGATTCATGCCGTTAGTTACCGACGCGCCGTGCCAGTGCTTCTCATTAGGCTCAAACCATACTATATCACCTGGACGCACTTGCTCAACCCGGCCGCCCTCGCGCTGTACCCAACCCAGCCCGGCGGTGATGATTAAGGTTTGGCCTAGTGGATGCGTGTGCCACGCCGTCCGTGCACCGGGTTCAAAAGTTACCATAGCTGCCGCTGCCCGACGGGCATCATTACGGTCAAATAAAGGATCAATTCTTACTGCCCCGGTAAACCAGTCTGCCGGACCTTTTATTGAGGGTTTAGTGGCGTTTCTTGTAATTTCCATAATGTAGTGTTGTTTCGATCTATAGATTTCGAAAGATAAATTTACGTCATCGGGAGAAGCCAGGCAACATTTGATGGCACAAACTATGATGAATCGTAACGATATTGATATATCGGTCAATGAAAACATCCTGCATCATTTTAAATAGTAATTTCATCCTCATATAACCCCTTATGAGAAAGACCGTTATTTTCTTTTGCCTGTTTTTTGCATTCGTTACCGCCAAAGCGCAAGTGCCCGATAAAAGCTGGTGGACATTTTCATATCCGACTAATCAATCGACCGGCGGCGACCTCCTAAACCTGCGTTATTTGAATGAACACTTCGCCGGCGAGCATGGATTTATTCAATTAAGTGCTGATGGTAATTCATTTGTCGACGGAAAGCATAAAGCGATACATTTTTGGGCTTGTAATGGAGGTAGTCTGGCGTCTGAGTTTAATGATAAAAAGCTGGATAGCCTGGCTGCTTTTCTGGCAAAAATGGGTGTGAATGTGATACGCTATCACGCTGCTATCAATCCACACGGTAAAAACACCAAATTGATGGATGTGGACACCGCTGAGGCCCGGAACATTTGGCGCTGTGTGGCTGCGATGAAGAAACAAGGTATCTATACGGTGATTTCGCCATATTGGCCGGCTAATGGCCACATGGGTGGATGGATACCGAAGGAGTGGGGCATTGACGGCTACTCGGGCAAGGACGGGATGTGGGAAGTACTCTTTTTTAACGAACGATTGCAAGCGGGCTATAAAGCGTGGGTGAAATATCTGTATACCACACCTAATGCTTATACTAAAGTGGCGCTGAAGGACGAACCTGCTGTTGCCATTATACAGGTTTTAAATGAGGACTCACCATTTTTCTGGACCATATCGGGTGTGAAACCGGAATTGGCTAAAATGATAGGTGCCCAGTTTTCTAAATGGTTAAGAAAGAAGTACGGCAATTTGCCGGATATTAAAGATACAACCGACCTAATCCCTATCTATAACATGACGCTGCCACCGCGCCAAAACGACAAGAGCAGGCTGCATGACCAGGTTGAGTTTTATGCCGATCATCTGCGGGCTTTTTATGATGATATGGTGCATTATTACCGGGATGTATTGGGCTGCAAACAGCTGATTAATGGCACCAACTGGCGCACGGCATCGCAAAGCCGCTTGCTGGACCTTGAACGCTGGAGCAACAGCGGGGCAGATGTTATAGCGGTAAACAAATATTTCGATCCGCAGCATAAGGGCGGACCCAATGTAGGGTGGCGCATAGATCCGGGCGATTTCTATGGGTCGCCGTCGGCATTGAAAAATCCTGCTGATTTGCCAACCAATCTCAAACAAGTTGCGGGACGCCCGATGATAGTGACTGAAAGCGGATGGAACCTGCCTAACCGATACCAAACCGAAGGACCGTTATTGGTTGCTGCTTACGGCTCGCTTACGGGGCTCGATGCATTTTTCTGGTTCACGCCGACGGCGGTTAATTATATGCAGGTACCGTACTTTACCTTCCTGAATATACAGGGGCAGCACCCGCTAAACCGGTGGACAAACTCAACGCCCGGCGACATAGGCATGTTCCCGGCAAATGCGCTGATACAAAGGCTGGGCTATGTAAAGCAGGCTCAAATATTACAGGAACAACGAACTATGAAAAGTATGTTGAATCGTGAAGTGCCGCCCATATTTGAAGAGCAATCATTCGACCCTAACCGCGATTTTGTGATTGCGGATAATAAAGATCAAGGCGCATTTTCGCCGCTTACCTTTTTAACTGGTGGCGTGTCTGTTGTTTATGGTAGCAAAAAGGACACGACCCATGTATCGGCCAATTTGAATAAGCTGATCGATCCGAAAGCGTCCCAAGTCACCTCAATGACCGGGGAAGAACAACTGGACTACAAAGCCGGAATCTTTACCCTGAACACGCCCAAAGCCAAAGCGGTGTCGGGCTTTTTGAATGGTAAAAAGACTTTCAATCTGAATGAGTTGAGCATTACTTCCGACAACGAATATGCTACTATCGAACTGGTGAGTATGGACGGCAAGGACATCGCCCAATCAAACAAACTATTACTGCAGGTAGGCACCATTTTCAGGCCAACAGGCTGGAATGAAGAACCCACAACGTTCAATGATAAGGGTAAACAAATAGCTGGTTTTAAAATTACCAATACGGGCAAGATGCCTTGGCTGGGTATGCCGGCTAGCGGGAGCGTCAGTTTAAAAAGCAAAATGATTAACAAAGCCTTACAGCTTGACGCTGCCGGCCATGCAGTTAAAACTCTCAGTCTGCAGAAAAAGGGAGGCAGCGTAACGCTTCAACTCCCGCCGGATGCGTTCTATATTTTGCTGGAAAATTGACGTTGCTTGTTTCACGCGAGTGTGAAACAAATGAAACAAGTGAAACAGGATTTTTAATTAACTATTTGATAGTTAGTTTATAATGAAAATTGAGTGAAACAAAATGAAACAAGATTCTGACATAGTTGTGCCACCAGAAATGTCAGAAATATTTATACATGTGCTTATAATCTTACGCGATAAGTCGCCAAGGTCTCCAATCGGTGTCATCTATCCAAACAAATATCAATTCAAACCTTTATCGATATTCTAATCAACCGCATGATCGGCTGGCACATCGTGGCCCAGCCAGATTTTTTTTGCGGTCCAGTCTTTATCAGGTCCGGTCCAGAACTTATTGGTTTCTGGCAATGCTAACACTAAAAAGGCCTCGCTGCATAAGTAAAGGCTGCCGGTAGAAATATAGCCTTCGCCAATGCCCGGCTGATGACCATATAAACCTATGCGGAGCCATCCCTTTTCATCAAAAGTATTCGGTGCTTCAATCTGTTTTTTGATGACGGTATAAAGCGCGCATCTTACCTGCTCAGGTTCTACGTCTTTAGGTAATTGCTGCATCCATGCAACTTGAGAAAGTAACTGAAAGGCTCCAAAGCGGTAAGCAAGCGAGCGGCCAATGGGGGGATAGGTGCCTTCGGGAGAAATAAGGCGTTCCTGCACTGTGGCATATCTTTTTGCGCGGTTCAATGTCAGGTCGTATAGTTTTTTTGCCTCGCTTGTTTTGTCTTTTTCATAAAGCAGTTGTGTAATATCCAGTAGCATAGGTTGCATTACAAAACTGTTGTAATAATCCCAATGAAAATTTGGGCCGTCGCCATAAGCGCCATCGCCTTTATACCAGTTTTGCAACAATTCCAAAGCCGAATCTATCCGTTTTCTATCGCAACTGCCATCATATTTTAAAAGTGCAGCCTCTACTTCGGCTGAAAAAAGTACCCAATTATTGTTCCCCGGTTTAATCACACGCGATGATTTTAGTGCGGCAATTACATTGCTTTTAGTAGTGGCGTCCAGGCGCGCCCAAACCTGGTTTGGCGAGCGCAACAGGCCCTGAGCCAGGAAAGCAGCATCCACAAGGGGTTGGCTGCCTTGATTGAAATTCATAAAATCGGCAGCGTTAGGATCGGTTGCATTTTTAAGCCCTTTAATTACCAGGTCGGCATATTTCTCTCTGAGTTTTCCTTCAGCAGTGTTATCAGAGGTCATATCCAGCCAGGGTGCCATACCGGCAAACAGGCGGCCAAAAGCCTCTAAGTGAGTAACGGTTCGCCTTGACTCGCTTTTAGCTTCTACAGGCATTTGTTTTTTAAGCTCATTTTTACTGAGCGCATCAAGTACCGGGTTGGCGATGCGAGAGAGGGTTTGCACCAGGTACGTACGCTGCTGCCGGCCGTCAGACTGCGCGTCGGCGTTGCCTGAAACAAATAAAAATAATATCGCAAGTAAGATGTATTGAAACTTAGGCGTATGGTTCATCATGAAGGTTTTTAAAATGAGGTACTTCCTGTAAAAGTAAAATAATTTGTTATTAAATTTATTACACGATATCCTATCGCTCATTTCAAGCATTCATTGTTTATCAAAACGACAATTTGTCAAAAGGTACCAGACTTTCCTCCACAATCAAACCGCTCTTACAGAAACCCAGCAGGTGAGGGCCCTCTAATTTTCGATAAAGCTCATCCAGATCATTATCGCTGCCTGTCTTACTGATTACAAAGGTATGCTCACTCATGCTGCTCATTTGGGCGCCATATTTCGCCATGAGCAACCAGAGGTCACTATTTAGTGCATCAGCAGCCAGTCGGTAAAATCCTGTTTTTTTTAAATTGTCGGCATAGGTTTGGATCGCATAAACCTCAACTATTTTCTTTAGCCGCTCTGTGAACGGCTGCAAATCATCCGCAGAAATAATCGCCTCGATGGTTATCAATACCAGACCGCTGATATCGGTACGAGCTACATTCAAACTAATCACTTCATAGTTTTTCTTGTTGAAGTGAATCATAATCTGTCCTACCAGACCTTTTTTGTCGTCGGCATAGATGGAAAAGATGGTAGGTAATGGGCTTTTAGTTGACTTTTTCATGATTTTGGATAAAAAAAAGCCCCCCGGTTTTCGCGGGAGGCTGTATATTTCTGAGTTTAAGACAATATCAGGACACTCCCGGCGATGCGGAAATAATAATAATGACAATAGCAATCACAGCCAATTGAGTTGGCAGCGACAGAATGCTATATGTAAATTCTTTCGTCATTATTTGTGCTGCAAGATAAGTTTTATTTTTTAAATGATATTCGCATTTAGGATACATCGTTCTAAATATTAGTAGCTTACCGACTGATGTTGTTATATTTATTGAATTAACCGCCACCAAGAAACATCGTCAATGAAGAAACTTGTATTTCTGCTCAGTATTCTTTTTGCACTACAGTCAAGCGCTCAACAAATAATTCATGTAGCTGTAAATGGCAATGATCATAATCCAGGTACGAAAAAGAAGCCATTGCGCAGCATTAATGCGGCGGCTGTTTTAGCGCATCCGGGGGATGTGGTAATGGTACACAAGGGAATTTATCGCGAGCGGGTTGACCCACAAATGGGCGGCGTTTCTGATAAAAAGCGGATTATCTACGAAGCCGCACCCGAAGAAGATGTGGAGATAAGCGGTGCCGAACAGATAAAAAACTGGCAAAAGGTATCGGGCGACACGTGGAGGGTAATATTACCCAATAGTTTCTTCGGCAGCTTTAATCCTTATAATGATCTGATACATGGCGACTGGTTCAACGGAAAGGGCAGACAACATCACACGGGCGCTGTTTACCTGAATGGCGATTGGCTGGACGAAGCCGCAAATTTTGAGGATGTTTTACAGTCAACCCCGACTGTACCGCTTTGGTATGCCAAAGTCGATGATAATACCACCACCATATGGGCGCAGTTTAAAAATACTGATCCTAACGCCCAAAATGTAGAGATAAATGTTCGGAAGACAGTGTTTTATCCGTCAAAAGAAGGCATCCACTATATTACGGTCCGCGGCTTTAAATTAACAAAAGCGGCTACACCGTGGGCGCCGCCAACTGCTGAGCAGATGGGCCTGATTGGCACCCACTGGAGCAAGGGGTGGGTAATTGAAAACAATACGGTCACTTATTCCAGATGTTCGGGTATTTCGTTGGGAAAATATGGTGATGAATGGGATAATAAGGCACAGTCTGCCGAGGGATATGTTGGCACCATAAACCGAGCTGAAGAACATGGTTGGAACGGTGACAACATAGGGCATAACATTGTACGCAACAACATTATTGCGCACTGCGAGCAGGCAGGTATTGTAGGCAGCCTGGGCTGTATATTCAGTATAGTTACAGGTAACGAGATTCATGACATTCATGTTAAGCGGCTTTTTACCGGCGCAGAAATGGCGGCTATAAAATTTCACGGATCAATTGATGTAATTATAGCGCACAACCATATTTATCGCAGCATTTTGGGCATATGGTTGGATTGGATGGCACAGGGAACACGCGTCACCGCCAACCTGATGCACGACAATAACCAGGACATTTTTGTAGAGGTTGATCATGGGCCTTTTATGATCGATAACAATATCATGCTATCGGCATTTACTATGTATGATCATTCGGAAGGCGGCGCTTTTGTTCATAATCTGGCTTTGGGAAAATTACCGGGGCCAAATCCCGACCAGCGTAAAACACCTTACTTTAAACCACATTCAACCACACTCGCCGGTTTTAAGGATATCCCCGGTGGCGATATCCGTTTTTATAATAATGTTTTAAACCCTAAGGCCAATCTTAACGGGTATAAAAGTGCCAAACAATTATGCCCAATGGGCGGCAATATTACAGCGGACAGCCTGAAAGCACATGTTTACGATGAAAACGGAACATGGTATTTGGAACTCAACGGAACAGGAAACGCCGTTGGCGAGCAACAGCAATTGGTAACATCAACTATGCTCGGAAAAGTGCTGGGTATAGGCTTGCCATTTGAAAATCCCGACGGATCAAGTCGTGATATATCCATTGATTATTTTGGAAACAAGCGGACCGCCGCCTTTAATTTACCCGGTCCATTCTCCTTAAAAGGAAAGGATGGAACGAAAATAAAAGTATGGCCGGTAAAATATTAGAACATGCTGAATTGACCGAATTGTAACAGTTATATGTCACATCCCACCTGCCTTAAATAATTTTATATAGTTTTAGACATTGACCTTAAAGCCAAAGTTTATTTGCAATTATAAAAAAATCACAGAATGAATGTTTTTAATCAGCTAAAAAAAGCTGCAATCTGCTTGTTTTTCTTTTTTTTTCTGCCTGTAATATCTCGGGCTCAATCCTACACCGGAAAGGTAAAGACCATCGATCTTATTAATTGGACACATACGGATTACGGGTTTACCGATCATCCGCTGATTGTTGCTGAATTACACAAACGATACATCGATATCGCGTTGGATTTTGTAGAGCAAACAAAGAACAATAAACCGGGCGAACGTTTTAACTGGACGGTTGAGTCGCGCGGGCCCTTTTGGGAGTGGTGGCAGGAAACCACACCAGATCGTCGTAAAAAAATGCTGCAAGCTATTAAAAGAGGACAAATCGATGTTAACAGGATGCCCTTCAATATGCATGCCATCCTGAACGGTGCGGAGAACGAGAAAATCGTTTCCTGGATACCTGAAAACGTATCCGCTCAATTGGGGTCAAAGATTGCCATTCAGAACGATGTAAACGGGTTTTCGCGGGCTATTGCCAGCAAGCTGGTGTCGAAAGGCATAAAATATATTTATCTCGGCATGAATGGTCGTCTTCCGTTCAATAAACCAACAGCTGTATGGTGGCAAATGCCGGACGGTAAAAAGATATTTCTGTGGGGCGGTGTGCCTTATTATTCGGGCTATGAGTGGTTCCAGGAGCGCTCCTGGAGAGCCGGCCCCAGCGGCGCCACAAGTCTTTTATCCCGCTGGCCAAGAGAGGGTGATGTTTATAAGAGTGATGAGGCGTCCGTGCGGAAGGCTTACAAAATATGTGTGAAGAAACTGAACGAATTGGATAAAAAAGGCTATTCCTATGAATCGCTTCCTATAACCCTTTCCAATCAGTGGCGGTCAGATAATGATGGGCCCTTTATAGGTATTGTTGCTTTTGTTAAAAAATGGAATGAACTGGGGTTGAAGCCCGCATTGAATCTGACGACGATTACCCGGTCGATGGAAAATATGGAGAAGGCGGTTGGCGGAAGCGCTGCAACCATCACCGGCGAGTTTGGTGATTGGTGGGCCTTCGGATTGAGTGCTCAGCCCCGCGAAACAGCTGTTGCGCGCGATGCCCGCTTCCGGCTTCAGGCGGTAAAATCTTCGGTATTTCCCCCGTTGACGAAAGCTAAAACCGCCCGGATTGATGAAATTGATCGGGAGATCTGCACCTATGCCGAGCATACTTTTGCGGCCAACAGTTCGAGCAGGGACATGTACGGCATCCAAAACCAGGGAAGCATGAACGAAGGCTTTAGGCACGTGTATAAAGCCTATGAATATTCGAACTGGTTACTGGCACAACAGGCGCGCACGCTCATAGACGGAAAACCGGGGGGCATCTATGTCATTAATACCCAGCAAACGGAATATTCAGGATGGAATAAAGTAAATAAAAGTGCACTAAGAGCTGGAAAAAAGATAGAATCGCTGCTTGATGTTTCTACCGGCAAACACATTAAATTGTATCCGGATAGTAATGATCTGTATTTCTGGGTCGATAAGTTAGCGCCCAATAGCGTGCGGCGATTTACTGTTCAGGAAACAGCGCCCGATGCAGATGCGCCCGCTCAAAAGCCCCGGGTTAAAGTTAATGCTACAGGCTGGCCAATTGCTATTCAGTGGGAGGGGATGAGCCTTCCATTGTTTTCAGGAGAAGCACCCTTTATACATGTAGCCAAATTTATAACCGGGGGATGGTGGGGCGCGACCGCAATTCATGGTGATTACCCTTCAGTGCCCGCAGAAATAACGCGTGTAACTGAAACGCCGCATACTATAGTCTATTCCCAAAAACTAAACAACGAGCGACTGGTAAGTGCAGAACGTATTCTGACGATTTATAAGAATGAACCCCGGGCGAATATTAAGATAGTCTTCGACCGGAAGCTGCATACACAGCGCGAAGAGGAAGTGATCTATGCGGAATTTCCTTTCCACAATATCAAACGCGAAGTGACCACTACCAATGGCGGGATAGAGTTCAGACCCTATACCGACAATATCCCTAATACCTGCAAATCCACTTTCATTG
>Ga0207647_10002464_pt1 | contig 14022 bp, 11 predicted proteins | sample KBSCornC2_FD_184295 | JGI IMG/M metagenome (GOLD analysis project Ga0207647, IMG submission 184295) | Corn rhizosphere microbial communities from Kellogg Biological Station, Michigan, USA - C2 (SPAdes) (version 2) | ecosystem: Host-associated > Plants > Roots > Rhizosphere ...
CCGCCGGACTCGGGGAACATCGCGCCCAGTTCAGCGTACGTCAGCGCAATCGCGAGAATCACGACCGCGCCGATGATCCATGCGCAGATCGCCGCCGGACCGGCGATCTTCGCGGCCTTCCAGGCACCGAACAGCCAGCCCGAGCCGATAATCGAACCCAGTCCCGTCAGCATCAGTGCAAACGGGCCGATGTTCCGTTGAATAGAACTCTTCACATCCTCTCCTGTGTCTCAAAAAGCGTGGTCGGCCAGCTGTCCGGGATCGGCTCGGACAGCGCCGCGCGCGTCATTTTGGGGGGAGGGATTACCCGATCAGGGCAACCCCTCCAGCGGCGCGTAGTTTAACGGTTGCACCTGCAAGATGGCGCCAAAATCGTTCGTCCCCTACAAAAAATTCGCGTCGCTTGCAAGGTTTGTAAACCTGAACTCCGCAATAACCCTGAGTGTATGGAAATCCGGTTGACCGCGTGAGCGATTAGCCGTATAAACAACGTTGCAGGATTTCAAGCGGCGAGTGAATTGGTTCTTTCGTAGTTCGCCCATCAACGGTACTCCGGTTGGTCCTATTACCCCCTTCCTTGATTTTCCGCACCCCATGGGCCTCGGCCCCGTTTTATCTTTTTAGGAATAAGTAACATGGCAACCGGTACCGTCAAGTGGTTCAATGACGCAAAGGGCTTCGGCTTCATTACCCCGGAAGGCGGCGGCGACGATCTGTTCGCGCACTTCTCGGAAATCCGCGTCGAAGGCTTCAAGACGCTGCAAGAAAACCAGAAGGTTGAATTCGAAGTGAAGACGGGCCCGAAGGGTCTGCAAGCTGCGAACATCCGTCCGGTCTAAGTTCGGCGCGATTAATTCGTGTAAAAAAGCCCCGCTTCGGCGGGGCTTTTTGTTTTATGGCGCGGCAGTGATGCTGCCGCTGCCCGTCCGGCTTATCTTCGTTCAGCCGAACAGCCGCTGCGCGTGAATGCCGAGCCCCGTCGCGACGCTCGCGAGGCGATCGCCGAACACCGGCTGCGCGTCCGGAAATGCGCCGGCGAGCGCACCCGACAGAAACGCGAGCCCGGTCGAGCCGCCGGTGAAATACAGCGCGCCGAGGTCGCGCGGCGCAACGCCCGCCAGCCGCACCGTTTCGCGCGCGGCGTCGACGATGCGCGCGGTGTCGTCGACGCTCGCATGGACGAGGCGTTCGGCGTCGAACGCGATCTGCAGATCCTCTTCCACGTCGTTCAGGTCGATCATCGTCTCCCCGCCCGCCGCCACGCCGATCTTCGCCTCTTCCGCGCGTGCCATCAGCGCATGTCCGAGCCGCTGCTCGACCACGCGGGTGAGTCGGTCGTACTGCCGCCCATCCTGGTACAGGTGCTTCATCAGCTTCAGCTCGCCCAGCCGCTTCGGCGTGTAGACCGTGTTGATCAGGTGCCAGGTCGCCAGGTCGAAGTAGATCCGGTTCGGCAGCTCGCGCCCCTCGGGATCGAGCGCGCGATAGCCGAACGCCGGCAGGATCGCCGCCAGCTCGACGCGGCGGTCGTAATCGGTGCCCGCGACGTGCACGCCGTGGTGTGCGAGCACGTCGTCCTTGCGCTCGAGGCGCGCCATCCGCTCCGGCCCGACGCGCACGAGCGAGAAGTCCGACGTACCGCCGCCGATGTCGGCAACCAGCACGAGCCGTTCGGCCTGCTGGCGCGACTCGTAGTCGAACGCGGCCGCGATCGGTTCGTACTGGAAATGCACGTCGGTGAAACCGACCGAGCGCGCGGCCGCTTCGAGCTGGTCCTGCGCGAGGCGGTCGGCACGCGGATCCTCGTCGACGAAGAACACCGGGCGGCCGAGCACCGCGCGGCCGATCGGCGCGCCCGCGCGTGCCTCGGCCTTGCGCTTCAGGTGCGTCAGGAAGCGCGCGATGATCTCCGTGTACGCCATCGCGCTGCCGTCGCCGAGATCGGTCGTGGTTTCCGCGAGCGGCGAGCCGAGAATGCTCTTCATCGAGCGCATCAGCCGGCCGTCGAAACCGTCGATATACGACGCGAGCGCGGCCCGGCCGTATTCGACCGTCTGCTCGTCGTTGTTGAAGAAGATCGCGGTGGGCAGCGTCAGGTGGTCGCCCTCGACGGGCGCGAGGCGCATTCCATCGCCGTCGGGCAGCGCCACGGCGGAATTGGACGTGCCGAAATCGATCGCGCAGTAAGTCATCGGAAGGTGCCGCAACATGGCCGGCGCGGAAAACGGAAAGGACGGGCTTTTTAACATGAAGCCCGCCGGATCACAACCGGGGCCGGCCAGCGGTACGGCGCAACCGGCCCGGGGGCGCAGATGGGGGCGCGCCGGCAGGCGCGTCAGGGGCGACAGGTGCAGTCGGGAGCCAAACGCACCCCGCAGCCTGCCCGGGGAATCAGGCTGCCGCTTCGAAACCCTTCTTCCATGCGCCCGCATAGACGACCTCGCCGAGCGCATGGCGCGTGCGGGGCGCCTTTTCGCGGTCGCGCAGCACCGGATCGAGCTTGTCGACGTTGCCGTAGTGGCCGAGCGAGATGAGCGCCGGAATGGCGACGTCGGCCGGAATCTCGAACGCGTCGCGGAACGCCTTCGCGTCGAAGCCGCTCATCTGGTGGGCAGCCAGGCCCAGCGCGTGCGCCTGCAGCACCAGCGACATCGCGGCGGCGCCCGCGTCGTACAGCGCGGTCGACGCCGGCTCGCCCTTCGGCGTGAGCGTGTGCGAAGTCACGGCGATCAGCACCGGCGCCGGCGCGTTCCACGCCTGGTTGAACGGCACCAGTGTCGCGAATGCGCGCTTGAACGCCGCTTCGTCCTGCGTGCGGTCGAATACGATGAAGCGCCACGGCTGCGCGTTGTACGCGGACGGCGCCCAGCGCGCGGCTTCGAGCACCGCGTGCAGATCGGCGGCGCTGATCGGCTCGTCCGAATACGCGCGCGGGCTCCAGCGGCCCGCGATCAGGTCGTGAATCGAAACAGTGGTGGGAGCAGGTTTGACAGACATGCGGTTCCTCGCTGACATCGATGAAGGGGCGCGAACGCGCGCCGAACCGCAAGCATAACCGCTTGAGCCATCACGCGCCCGCTCGTCCCGCGCAATGCAAATCACCGATCCTGCATTGACCGGCCACCCAACTTCCGTTCGGCTAGAGGAACTCCCGTCTACCGTCCCCCCTCGGAACGACGGCGCGGCTTCCTCGACGCAGCCGTCTCCCGCCGCGCAGCCGCGCGCGGGCCGGCCGAAGCGCCGCTCAGGCGGCCTGCGCGGCTGCGCGGGACGGGCCGCGATTGATTCGCAGCACGATCAGCGCGCCGACGATGCAGAGCCCGCCCGAGATCATCGACGCGATCGTATAGGTGCCGAGGCTCGCACGCAGCAACCCTGCGCCCAGCGCCGCGAATGCCGCGCCGAGCTGGTGGCCGGCGACGATCCAGCCGAACACGACCGGCGCCGCGGCCTTGCCGAACACATCGGTGGCGAGCCGCACGGTCGGCGGCACGGTCGCGATCCAGTCGAGCCCGTAGAACATCGCGAACAGCGGCAGCCCGAAGAAATCGATGCCGAACGCATGCGGCAGGTAGATCAGCGACAGCCCGCGCAGCCCGTAGTACCAGAACAGCAGCACGCGGTTGTCGTAGCGGTCGGACAGCCAGCCCGACAGCGTCGTGCCGAACAGGTCGAACACGCCCATCGCGGCGAGCAGCGACGCGCCCTGCACTTCGGTCATCCCGTAGTCGCTGCACATCGCGATCAGGTGCGTGCCGACATAGCCGTTGGTGCTCGCGCCGCAGATGAAGAAGCTGAAGAACAGCAGCCAGAAGTCGCGCGAGCGGCTCGCCATCAGCAGCGTGCGGAACGCGACCGCGAGCGGGTTCTCCTTCGTCGCGTCGGGCGCGGCCGGCGCATCGGCCGGCTCGCCGTACGGGCGCAGCTGCACGTCGGCCGGCCGCTCGGGCAGCAGGAACGCGACCAGCGGAATCACGATCGCGGCCGCGACCGCGACGACGAGCACGACCGGCCGCCAGCCGTGGCGCTGCGCGATCGCCGCGAGCATCGGCAGGAACACGAGCTGGCCGGTGGCCGTGCTCGCGGTCAGGATGCCCATCACGAGGCCGCGCCGCGCATGAAACCAGCGCGTGACGAAGGTCGCGGACAGCGTCAACGCGACGACGCCGGTCGAGCAGCCGACCATCAGCCCCCAGATCACGACCATCTGCCAGCTCTGCGTCATCATCGACGACAGCGCGACGCCCGCGCCCATCGTCACCAGCGCGGTCAGGATCGTCGGCCGCAGCCCGAAACGCTGCATGGCAGCGGCCGCGAACGGGCCCGTCAGGCCGTACAGTGCGATGTTCACCGAAATCGCCAGCGAAATCGTCGCGCGGCTCCAGCCGAGTTCGCGCTCGAGCGGCACCATCAGCACGCTCGGCGTCGCGCGCGTGCCGGCCGCCGCCAGCAGGATCAGGAAAACCACCGCCGCCGCGAGCCATCCGTAGTGGAAGCGCCCGCCGATTCGTGTCACCGCCCAATTCATGTTGTCGCTCTCCAGTTGGCGGCTCGACGCCCGCGCGCCCGCCCCGCCTCACCACCAGGCCACCTCCGCCGCACGCTGTATCGGCTGACCCGGGCCGACACTGGCATTTGTCCGTGGATCCGCCCGGCATTGTTACCGCTCGGTCACAAGTTTGTTGCGATCGTAGTTACCAGTCGGTAACATGTCAAGCAATTCCATCACGCAGTCGAGGGTCATCATGTCGGGCATCGAGGCCGTCAACAAGCCGCCGGCACGCCGCACGCGCCGCACGCGCCGGCCGATCGCCGCAGCCGCGGCGCACGAACACCTGCTGCGCGCCGCCGAGGAGCTGTTTTACAAGGAAGGGGTGCGCGCGGTCGGTGTCGAGGCGGTCGTGGAACTCGCGGGCGTCAACAAGATGAGCCTGTACCGCCAGTTCTCGTCGAAGGACGAGCTGATCCTCGCGTATCTGGAACGGATGGATGCGTGCTTCTTCGAGCGCTTCGATTCGAGCATCGCGAAGCATCCGGGCCGGCCGAAGGCGCAGTTGATCCAGTATTTCGTCGATCTCGCGGAGCGCGCGACGCAGAAGGACTATCGCGGCTGCCCGTTCGTCAACGTCGCGGCCGAATTCCCCGATGCGTCGCACCCGGCGCGCGAGCGCGTCGCGCAGAACAAGGAACAGTTGATGAAGCGGCTCGTCGCGTTGTGCGAAAGCGCCGGCGCACGGCAGCCGCAAGCGCTCGCCGATGCGCTCGCGCTGGTGGTCGAAGGCATCTACGCGGCCAGCCAGACGTACCGGCACGGCGAAACGCCGATCGGCACCGCGCCCGCGCTGGTCACGCAGCTGATCGAGGCCGGCTGCGCGTGACGGGCGGCGCACGCCCGAACCCCGCCGGTCCGCTCCCGCTACAATGCGGCCCTCGCTGCCGCTTCGCCCGATTGCCTTCGCCATGACCGACACCCGCCCCGACTCGCACGACGACATCCTCGCCGCCACGCGGCACTGGCTCGCGCGCGCGGTGATCGGGCTCAATCTGTGCCCGTTCGCGAAGAGCGTCTATGTGAAGGAACAGGTGCGCTATGCGATCAGCGAAGCGACGACGCTCGAAGACGCACTCGCCGACCTCGAAACCGAGCTGCGCGCGCTCGAGGCGGCGGATCCGCAGCAGGTCGACACGACGCTCGTGATCTATCCGCGCGCGTTCGCGGATTTCGTCGACTACAACGATGCGCTGTTCTTCGCCGAGCGGCTCGTGCAGCAGTTGCGGCTCGACGGCGTGCTGCAGATCGCGAGCTTCCATCCCGAGTACCGGTTCGAAGGCAGCGAAGCCGACGACATCGAGAACTACACGAACCGCGCGCCGTATCCGATCCTGCACCTGCTGCGCGAGGACAGCATCGCGCGCGCGGTCGACGCGTTTCCGGACGCGTCCGCGATCTACGAGAAAAACCAGGAAACGCTGCGCCGCCTCGGCCACGACGGCTGGCGTGAATGGATGCGCCGGCCGGGCGACGACGTCTGACGCGTCGCGCGAAGGGCCGCTACCGCGCGGCCGACGGGCCGCGCGCGTCAGTCGGCCTCAGTCGGCCTCAGTCCGCGGCCGGCTCGACGGCCTCGCCTTCCGCCGCCGCGGGCGCCGGCACGAAGAAGCGGTCGTTCAGTTCGGCGAGCCCGAACATGCCGAGGATCTCGTTCAGCCGCTCGCCGGGCTTGCGGCGCGGCAGATTCTTGTACTGCGCGATGATCAGCTCGTTCTTCATCGAATGCTCCCAGCCGACCAGCTCGGTCACGCTGACCTGGTAGCCGTGCGCCTCGAGTTGCAGACAGCGCAGCACGTTGGTGATCTGGCTGCCGAATTCGCGCGTATGCAGCGGATGCCGCCACACTTCCGTCAGCGCATTCGCGAGCGACTTGCCCTTGTTCCTGCGCAGCACGCCCGCGACCTCCGCCTGGCAGCACGGCACCAGCACGATGTGCTGCGCGCGCTTGGCGAGCGCGAAACGGATCGCGTCGTCGGTCGCCGTGTCGCACGCATGCAGCGCGGTCACGACATCGACCGTTTCGGGCAGCTTCGGCGACGTGATCGAATCGGCGACCGACAGGTTCAGGAACGACATCCCGCCGAACCCGAGTCGCGCGGCGAGTTCCGCAGAACGCGTGACGAGCTCTTCGCGCGTCTCGATGCCGTACACGTGCGACGCGAACGCCGGCGTGCCGTGCCCTGGCTGCTGCTTGAAGAACAGGTCGTACAGGATGAAGCCGAGATACGACTTGCCGGCACCGTGATCGACGAGCGTGACGGCGCCCTTGTCGGCCTGCACGCTCGCGAGCAACGGTTCGATGAACTGGAACAGGTGATAGACCTGCTTCAGCTTGCGGCGGCTGTCCTGGTTCAGCTTGCCGTCGCGGGTCAGGATGTGCAGTTCCTTCAACAGCTCGACGGACTGCTCCGGACGGATTTCGTAGGTCTTGTTCGACATCGTGAAGCGGCGCCGGGCCATGGTCGGGTGACCACGGCCCGGCGGCGTGAATTCGTGAGGAATGGCGACAGTTTACCGAAAATGCGCGATCAGGCCCGCGCGCCGAGCCGCCAGAGCGACGTGAGCTCGGCGCGGCGTGCCGCGTGCAGCGGATCGTCCGCGTCGGTCGACTTCGGATGCGCGGGGCGGATGTCTTCGCGGCCGAGCACGACGAGACCGGCTTCATCGATCCATTGCAGCAACGTTTCACGCGGCCGCAGGCCGAGATGCTCGGCGAAATCGGACAGGATCAGCCAGCCTTCGCCGCCCGGTTCGAGATGGTCGGCGAGCCCGGCGAGGAAACCGCGCAGCATGCGGCTGTCGGGATCGTAGACCGCGTATTCGATCGGCGCGCTCGGGCGGGCCGGCACCCACGGCGGGTTGCACACGACGAGCGGCGCGCGGCCGGCCGGAAACAGGTCGGCTTCGACGACGTCGACGCGATCGGCGTGGCCGAGCCGCGCGATGTTCTCGCGTGCACACGCAAGCGCGCGCGGATCCTGGTCGGTCGCGACGATACGCTCGACGCCGCGCGATGCGAGCACGGCCGCGAGCACGCCGGTGCCGGTGCCGATGTCGAACGCGAGCGACGTGGCGGGCAGCGGCGCGCGCGCGACGAGTTCGACGTATTCACCGCGCACCGGCGAAAACACGCCGTAATGCGGATGGATCGGCGCGCCGCCGAGCGCCGGAATCGGCACGCCCTTCTTGCGCCATTCGTGCGCGCCGACGAGACCGAGCAGTTCGCGCAGCGACACGACCGACGGCGCGCCGCCCGGCCCGTACGCTTCCTCGCACGCGGCGCGCACGTCGGGCGCGCGGCGCAGCGGGATCGTGTAGTCGGCATCGAGCGGGATCAGCAGCATCCCGAGCGTGCGGGCGCGCTGCGATTGCGCGAGCCGGTGCAGGTTGAATGCGTCGGCGCCGGCCGCGGCCTTCGCCTTCTTCGGCTTGCGTTCGACGCGGCGGGCCATCGCCTGCACGAGCTGGCGCGCATTCTGGAAGTCGCCCTGCCAGACGAGCGCGGTGCCCTCGCATGCGAGGCGGTACGCGGCATCGGCGGTGAGGCGGTCGTCGGCCGGCACGGCGCGCTTCGGCGGCTGCACGCCGGCTTCGGAGCGCCAGCGCACGGCATGTTCGGCGCCGTCGGCGTCGGTCCAGTGGAAAACGGGGAAATCGGTCACGCGAGCTCGGCTACGGTTGGCTTCAGACAGGCGGCGAGAATTCACCGCGCGGACGACACCATACCGCGCTTTGTCCGGCCTCGCAAAAACGGGGGCCGCGGCGCCCGCCCGAAGGCATTTGCCGCGGCACGATCGCCTATCAGGCGAGATCGAAAGTCTCTGCGTCGGGCGCGTCGCGCTTGACGGCAGCAATCCCGTTGTCGCGGCCTTGCGTGCTCTTGTACGTTTCACTCGTACCGATAACCTGGCGGTTTGCGGCCTTCAGATTGAACATGTACTCGCCGTTGTGCGCGATCTTCCGCTCATAACGTTCGTCCAGCGGCGCATTCTCGCGGACGGAAGCGATGCCGGTTTGCGCGCCGCGCTTCTCCTCGTACCGCTCGCTCGCGAGGATGATCTCGCCATTCGCCGACTTCAAATGGAAGAAGTACTGACCGTTCGTCGCCTTTTTGATCTCGAACTTTGCAGCCATGTGGTTACTCTCCTAAAAGAACGTCCGACCCTCGGACATTGACCAGTGTAGGAGCCGCAACCACCACAATCCAACTTCCGCCAAGCAGACTGTTGAAGACTGTCAATTCGTCAACTTTTCGTGACATTTGGCCGACGTTGCCGGCACATCTACCCGCCCCATCCCGGCGTCGCCGGCATGCGCAACGTGCCCGCGTCGCGGAAATGCACGCTGCCGAGCACACCGCCCGCGAGTCGCCCGCGCAGCGCGTAGGGCAGCTCGCCGCTGGCCGCCGCACCGGGCAGGTTCCACGCCTGCCGCGCGGCGGCGAACGCCGACACCGAAACCGGCACGTCGATCACCGTCTCGCCGAAACGCGGCACGACGCCCGAGCGATCGCTGACGCCGCTCGCGAACGGCGTGCCGTTCAGGTCGAGCGCGACCGAAATGCCGTCGTACTCGATCGGCGCGTCGTTCGGGTTCTGCACGCGCAGCTTCAGGCTGAAGCGCATCTCGAGGCCCTGTCCGACCAGCGGGTCGAGCCCGGCGACGGACACGCACACGGGCTCGCGCGTGAAGCCCGCGCAACCGCCGAGCACGAAGGCGGCGGCGAACAGCAGCAGCGCGGCACGCAGCGGCGCGATAAGGAACAGGGCTCGTGGCATCGGCTGGCCTCCTTGCGGCAATCGATCGACAGGTCGTCGATGCATTGTACCGAGCGCGCCCCCGCCACCCCGGACTTCGTAGTTTTCGCGCAGCGCCGAGATCGTTAATAGATTAAAACTACGGAAAGCGGCAGCTAAACGGAAAGTGAATTAATGCCTGCCGGCATTCAATGGCACACAAAAAACTCAATCGAGCCACTTTCTAATTTTTTCGTTTCCTTAACCCAAAACCATCAAGTATATTTACGCATCCTTCGAGCAGGCCGACAAACCTTGATGCCGCATGACGGCGATTTTACGGAACGGCGACACGCCGTCCTTCCGTCCGGCGGCCTGGTACGGCCAGCCCCGTGGGTCGTTGGTTCAAAGGGAATGCACGCCCGTGCAGGGCGGGCGGCCGCGTGTCGTGCGCGCGAAATCAATTCAGTACAACACGCGCACGGCCATTTTGAACCGGCAAGTTAACCGACATCCGGAAACACAGAGGGGGCAGTAAACGATGATTACCTTCACGTAGTCGACTGACCGTCTTTTCGAATAATCCGTCATTGGCATTTCTCATCGCCGCTGATTAACGGCGAGGGATTGTCTTTGCCGGCGTTTTCGCAGCACTGAACGATTCTTTCAACAATCGAGGTTTCAGTCATGTCGATCAACATTCACAAGATGCGTTATCTACCGCTGGTCGCCGCACTCGCACTCGCCGGTTGCGGCGGCGACGACGGCGGCGTGGGCTCGGCTTCCGCACTCAGCTCGGCCGGCGCGCCGCACTCGGGCTCGGCGCCCGCCGCCAACACGCCGCCGAGTGCCTCCAACGTCGACAAGAGCGTGTCGCCTGTCGAGCTGCCGGACACCGTGGTGCCGGTCAACTACCGGCTGTGGTTCCGCCCGAACGACGCGCTGGACGCGTTCGACGGGCGCGCCGACGTCGAAATCAAGGTGCTGAAGCCGGTCAACAACATCGTGATCGCCGGCCACCGGATCAAGTTCACGAACGGCCGCATCACGCTGCAGCCGGGCAACATCCAGCTGATCGCGACGCCGCAGGACAAGGGCGACTTCTACCAGCTGCGCCCCGCGGCCGGCACGATCGCGCCGGGCAACTATTCGCTGCACATGGAGTGGTCGGGCATCATCAACTTCAAGTCGTACGACGATCCGGCCACGCAGACGGGCGGCAGTTGCGGCGACGATCCGTATCCGGGCTGCTCGGCCGCGGAAGGCGTGTTCCGCGTCGACCTGAAGGGTACCGACGGCAAGACGAGCGGCGCGATCCTCACGCAGGGCGAAACCAACCTGTCGCGCCAGTGGTTCCCGGGCTGGGACGAGCCGGCGTTCCGTCCGACCTATGAAGTGACGGCCGAAGTGCCGCAAAGCTGGCGCGTCGTGTCGAACGCGGCCGAGAAGCCGGCGACCAACGTCGGCGGCGGCTACAAGCTCGTGCAGTTCGAGAAGACCCCGCCGATGCCGTCGTACCTGCTGTTCTTCGGCGGCGGCATGTTCGACACCTACGAGGACGATTTCTCGAGCCCGCTGCCGGGCGGCAAGGGCGGCCTGCACCTGCGCGTGTTCACGCCGCCGGGCATGAGCGACTGGGCGAAGCCCGCGATGGACCGCACCAAGCAGGCGCTCGACTACTACTACCGCTACACGGGCATCCCGCTGCCGCTGACGAAGTTCGATACGGTTGCCGCGAACGACGCGTTCAAGGAGCAGAAGGACCTGAACTTCGGCGGGATGGAGAACTGGGGGTCGATCCTCGAGTTCGCCGACGACATCCTGCCGCAGCCGGGCCAGCCGATGTCGCGTTACGGTAACGAGGTGCTCACGCACGAAGTCGCGCACCAGTGGTTCGGCGACCTCGTCACGACCGACTGGTGGGACAACGTCTGGCTCAACGAGTCGTTCGCGACGTTCTTCGAGACGAAGACGACGATCCAGTTCTTCCCCGACGAGTTCAGCTGGCTCGACCAGGTGAAGAACAAGTACCGCGTGATCAATCGCGACATCGGCCCGAACGCGTTCCCGGTCGCGCCGAACTTCAACGACTGGGCGTCGAACGACTTCGTGCTGAGCGCGAGCGCGTTCACGTACGACAAGGGCGGCCACGTGCTGAAGACGCTCGAGAACTATCTCGGCGAGCAGACGTTGCGCCAGGGCCTGCAGCAGTATCTGGTCGACTACTCGTTCGGCAACGGCACGCCGAAGCGCCTGTGGGATGCGCTGTCGAAGGCGAGCGGCCAGTCGGTCGGCCCGATCGGCGACAGCTACGTGCGCCAGACGGGCGTGCCGCTGATCTCGCTCGACACGCAGTGCGACATGACGAAGAACCAGACGATCGTCACGCTCAAACAGCAGCCGTTCCCGAACAAGAACGCGTATCCGGGCCTGCAATGGACGGTGCCGATCACGCTCGCGTACGGCCAGGGTCTCGCGAAACACACGACGCTCGCGCTGAAGGATACGCAGGCGCAGACGCGAATCGACGGCTGCACGGGCGTGGTCGCCGATCCGAGCGGTCTCGACTACTACGTCGTGAACTACAGCGACGCCGCGTGGAGCGGCCTGCTCACGCAGGTCAACGGCTCGACCGATCCGGTGCTGCTCGCGAACCTGAAGAGCGAGGCCGCGCTGCTCGTCGCGAACAACCTCGCGCCGGCTTCGCGTTCGACGTCGATCGGCTCGGTCGCTTCGCCGGCCGCGATGAAGCTGCGCCAGACGCCGAGCTTCGGCGGCATCGCGCCGACGGCGAAGGAACGTCCGTCGCTGCGCTATCAGGGCATGTTCAAGCCGCGCAAGACGCTGGTTCAGTAACGTTGTCCGGCCGGCCGGGGCCGCGCGGTTCACGGCGCCGGCCGGCGTTCAAGTCCTCACGTCCTTCGGCAGGCCCCGCATGCGGGGCCTTGTTTTTTTGTCGGTATCGTTCGCGCCGCACCGGCAAGGACTAGCTAGCGATCGTCGCGCCGACGAAACGCCCACCACGCGGCGAGCGCGGTAAAGCCCGCGACGAGCAGCACCATCAGCCAGAAGCCGTGCTTGTTCTCGGAGAACGGCACGCCGCCGACGTTCATCCCGAAGAAGCCCGCGACGATGTTGATCGGCAGCGCGATCACGGTGACGAGCGTCAGCGTGAACAGCGTCCGGTTGTTCTGCTCGTCGAGCCGCGAGCCGATCTCTTCCTGCAGCAGCTTGATCCGCTCGTTGAGCCCCGACAGATCGGCGAGCACGAGCGAGAACTCCTCGGTCGACTCGCGCAGCTCCTGCACGTCTTCGGGATGCAGCCACGCGGGCGGTTTCGCGAGCAGCCGGAAGATCGAGCCGGGCTCGGGCGCCAGCATGCGCTGCAGGCGCGTCAACGTGCGGCGCATCGCGCCGAGTTCGACGCGATTCGACGTGAGCCGTTGCGACAGGAAGCGATCCTCGATGCGATCGACGTCGACGCTCGTGCGCCGCATGATCTGGATCAGCAGGTCGGCCTGGTCGTGCAGCAGGTGCACGAGCAGTTCGACCGGCGACCGGAACCGCTCGCCGTCGCGCACGCCTGCGCGCAGCGTGTCGACCGAGCGCAGCGGCTTGAGCCGCGCGGTGACCATGATGCGCCGTTCGACGTGGACGAACAGCGTCGCGATTTCCGACGGCGTCAGTTCGAGGTTGAACATCACGTCGTTGACGATCGCACGCAGTGCGCCGTCCTCCTGCTCGATGCGCGTCGAGCGCGACCCTTCGTGCAGGAATTCGAAGAAGCTGTCGGGCAATCCGAGGTGCGTGCGCATCCAGCGTTCGCTCGCGCCGTGCGCGAGATTGAAGTGCAGCCAGACGAAATCGTCCGAGGCGCTCGCATCGCGCGCGCGGCACGTGCGCAGCCATGCCGCGGCCGCTTCGGCGTCGAGCATCACGCCCGCTCCGCCCGGGACGAAGCGGAATCCGCATACCATGCCGGACGTATCGGCACCGTAAGTCTGTACGATCAGGTCCATCGTGTCGAAGGTCGTGCGGCGCGCGCCGCGCCGCGCATCGCGCCTCGCGGCGCCACGCCGGGAAAAGAAACGAAACGTATGCCCGACGGATGTGACGTTCTCGTGACACTGTCACATACGCCCCGTCCCGGCCTCGTCAGCCTATCCCAAAAAGCAATGCGCCGCCCATTGGGCGGCGCATGTGCGATAAGCGGGCCGGCGCGAAGCCGAAGATTACTGCCGCGGCTCCGACTGCGCGGCGGTCGGGCAGGCGGGATCCTTGCCCCAGTGGCCGTCGCAGACGCGCCAGCGGCACAGCTGATCCTCGAAGAAACCGCGCTCCGAGCAATCCTTCACGCGCGATGCGAGCGAACCGCCCGTCGTGGCGGCCGTCTTGGTCGGCACGGCCTGCCCCTTCTGTGCGGCGGCCTTCTTGTCGGCCGGCTTCGTGCGGGCGACGAGCGCGGCGAGCAGATCCGCATCCGGGTCGTCCTTGCCGGACGCCTTCGCGCTCGCGGTACGGGTCGTCGCTTCGCGACGCTTCTTCGCCTGCGCGAGCTCCGCCTGCTGTTCCTTGTGATGCTTGCGGGCGTCTGCCTTCGTTTCGGCCTTCGCATCGGCCTTGCCGCGTGCGGTGACCTTGTCGCCCTTCGCGGTGTCGGCCTTCGCCGTTTTCGTCGCCGCTGCGGCGGCGGCCGTGGCAGCGCCTGCTGTGGCAGCGCCTGCTGACCGATGT
>Ga0207647_10002465_pt1 | contig 14021 bp, 10 predicted proteins | sample KBSCornC2_FD_184295 | JGI IMG/M metagenome (GOLD analysis project Ga0207647, IMG submission 184295) | Corn rhizosphere microbial communities from Kellogg Biological Station, Michigan, USA - C2 (SPAdes) (version 2) | ecosystem: Host-associated > Plants > Roots > Rhizosphere ...
GCCGGCGATGTGCGGCTCGATCCAGCCCGCATCGGCGATTTCACGCTCACGTCGGCGACAGGCGAGCGCGTTCCGATCAGCCAAATCGGCAAGCTCGAGCCGCGCATGGAGGATCCCATCCTACTCCGCCGCGACCGCGTGCCGACGATCACCGTGCGCGGCGACATCGCCAACGGCCTGCAGCCGCCCGACGTCTCGACCACTATGCTCAAGAAACTCAAGCCGGTTATCGATACGCTACCGGCAGGCTATCATATCGCCATGGGCGGATCGATCGAGGAGGCGGGCAAGGCCAATGCCGCGCTCGCCCCGATCTTCCCGATCATGATACTGCTGATGATGATCGTCATCATCCTGCAGGTGCGCAGCTTCTCGGCGATGACGATTGTGCTGTTGACTGCTCCGCTGGGGCTGATCGGCGTGGTGCCGACGCTGCTGCTGACCGGTCAGCCGTTCGGCTTCAACGCCATTCTGGGGCTGATCTCACTGGCCGGAATCCTGATGCGCAACACGCTGATCCTGATCGGCCAGATCCACGACGCCGAGCAGCATGGCCGAACCGCGTTCGATGCCGTGGTGGAGGCGACCGTGCAGCGCTCGCGGCCGGTGATTCTGACTGCGCTGGCCGCGGTCCTCGCCTTCGTCCCGCTCACCCATTCGGTATTCTGGGGGGCGATGGCATTCACGCTAATCGGCGGCACGCTGGTCGGAACGATCCTGACCTTGATCTTCCTGCCCGCGCTCTATGCGTTGTGGTACCGGATCAAGCCAGGCGAGCAGAGCCCGCAATCAGTGGCAGCGGGATGAGCGCGCCAGAGTCCGATGCGGCGATGAGAATATCCCGCCGCGGGAGCGGGTCATGGGCGACTCTGCCGGGCTCGGCCAGCCCGACCGCATCAAGGGAGCCCACCGTCACAGCAGATCCGATCGAGAAGATCGAAGGGCGCTGGACGCTGCAGATCCTGCTCTGTCTCAACGGGGGCGAGCACCGGTTTTCGGACCTGAGAGCGGCGATTCCACGTGTCAGTGCCAATATTATGACCGATCGGCTTCGCGCCCTGGAAAGCGTGGGGCTCGTCCAGCGGCACCGCTTGGCGCCGCCGCATGCCAGTCAGGTCTACATGCTGGCCGAGTGCGCCGCCGGCCTGAGACCGGCGCTGGATGAGCTCGCGCGATGGCGCGTCGACGCTGGTCGCGCGCTGGACGCCATGACGATCATCGATGCGCTCGGCACGCTTAATTACGAGGAAAAGAAGGCCTGACACGCGCCGGGCCCATTCCGATCGACATCGAGGAAGGAGCGCACGGCCTGAGATCCGAGCTGCCAAAGCAGCACCTCCACGCCGCGGATTAGAATAGCGGATTAGAATATTTGACGCGGCCGCTTTTGGACCCCGCGCGAGCTACTCTGAATGGCGAGACTTGGGGCGCAAAGCGGACTGCACTTTGAGTGCGATCTTGCGTCGTTAGCTATGTGTAGTTTTACGAAGGTAACATGAGTGCCTCTTAATCAGCGGCTCCTAGCTCGAAGCCCTATATACGAGCCGCGCTATCGATCATGTTGCTTTTTGCACGCACACCTAAGTTGCTTGCCCAGATAGAGAAATCGTGACACTCTCTCCGGACAAGGGCATGTATTCCAGTCGCGCGACGATGATCGGCGCGACAGTAACGGGCTAGTTATGCCACCCGCTCGAAGCTGTTGCAGATGCTCAGCCGCCGGAGACGACAGAGACGGTTAACCCATAGAGGCTAGGCAGGCGCTGGGGGGAGCCATGGGTGATTTGCAGGCGTTGCTGAAAAACTTGCCGGTGGCCGGGCAGGAGTCGAGCGGCGTAGGGACAAAGGCCGACGAAGCCGGATTGCCGCCGCAACGATCGTTGCGAGTCGAGTGGATCATCTTCCTGGCGCTGCTGGTGGCTTTCGCGGGAGTCCTGTTCAAGGACGCCATCGTCCAGCGCCACTTCAGGCTGGACCGCTACTCGATCGCGGGTTTCAAGATTTACCCATATGCCGACAGCGTGTCCGGCGGCCGATCGACGATCAGCGTTTCGCGTGACAATCCGTTGTCCTGGCGGTGCGATCTCAGGCCCGGTCCGGGCTACCCCTATTGCGGCTACGGCATCATGCTGGATGTGTCGCACCGCGGTGTTGGCCGCGACTTCACGATTTATGACAAGGCGGTCATCGACCTCGATTATCAAGGCCCAAGCAAGCAGCTCAAGCTAACCTTCAAGGATGCGCATCCGCAATATGCCTTCCCGAACAAGGGGCAGGACGCGCAGCCCGTCAGCGTGCAGTTCCCGGTAAAGCCGGGGCGCAACCGCATCACGGTCAACCTCGCCGATGGAGCGGTCGACTTGTGGTGGGCCTACGCGCACCAGAACATACCGGAGGGTGGGCGGCCGCACCTCGCCAACGTGATCGCGGTCGACATTCAGCTGGGGACCAACCTGCAGATAGGGCGACATGACATCGCGCTGCGATCGATCACGCTGCGCGGTAATGCGATCACGCCCGAACGATGGTATCTTCTGCTGCTCGGGGCGCTGATTGGCGTCGTCGCTCTCTACCTCTTTTACGCGGTGCGACGGACCGGTCGGGCCCATGCCGAACGCCAGCGTTTCCTGCTCGCCGAAGCGCGCCTGTTGAAAGAAGCACGCGACGCGGCGGAGAGCGCGAGCCAGGCGAAATCGCACTTCATTGCGCATATGAGCCATGAATTGCGGACGCCCCTCAATGCCATCCTCGGCCATGCGCAACTGCTGCAGTCGTCGGAGCTTAGGGATCGGGACCTCTCGGCGGCGCGTACCATCCACCAGAGCGGCGAGCATCTCCTGTCGTTGATCGGCGACATACTCGACCTGTCACGGATCGAGGCGGGGAAGCTGGAGCTTGTCCCCAGATCGACGGATATCCGCGAATTGATCCGCGGCGTCCACGAGATGATGGTTCTGCGGGCGCCCGGGAAAGGCGTAGCCTTGCACTGTTCGATCGCGGCGGACGTCCCCCGCTGCGCCGTCGTGGACGGCAAACGCCTGCGCCAGGTGCTGATCAATCTGCTCGGCAATGCCGTCAAATTCACCGAACGCGGGGAAGTGCGACTCCAGGTCAGCGTGGCCGCGCGCGATGCGGGAGAGGTACGGCTGCGGTTCGATATCCGTGACACCGGGGCCGGAATCTCGACCGATCAGCTGAACGTCATCTTCGAACCGTTCGAGCAGGCAGGCGACGATGTCAGCCGAAGCAAAGGCAGCGGCCTCGGGCTAACGATCAGCCGACGTATCGTCGAAAAGATGGGAAGCTTCATCCAGGTGGAGAGCACGGCCGGAATAGGCAGTCGCTTCTGGTTCGACCTCACTCTCCCGTTAGGAGAAGCCGCTTTGCCCCCGATGCCGGAGCAGGAGGAGGTACTGCGGATCACGAAACCGCACGAGCCGGAGCGCCGTTTCGCGATTTTGCCCGACGCGTCCTGCATGGACCAACTTCATGCCCTCGCCTTGGCCGGCAATATGCACGCTATTCGTATCGAGGCGACCCGCTTGATGAGCATAGATCCTGGGCTGCGCCCCTTCGCTGAGGCGCTTGTCGGGCTGGCGCGCAGTTACCAGTCGCAGGCAGTGCTGGAATTGATCGAAAAACATAAGACTGAGGTTGAGGAGCCATGACTCCGGAGGATGCACAACCGACTCAGACGCTGCTCGTGGTCGACGACAACGCGATCAATTTGGGCGTCGTGGCCGAGCATCTCGTTGAGCAGGGTTATGAGGTGCTGGTCGCTCTCGATGGCGAAGAGGCGCTCAAGCGCGCCGCCCATAGCGGCCCGGACCTCATCCTGCTCGACGTGATGATGCCGGGCATTGACGGGTTCGAAACCTGTCGACGCCTCAAGGCAGCGCCGGAGACGAGGGATATACCTGTCATATTCATGACGGCGCTGGACGATGTCACCGACAAGGTGGCGGCGTTCGACGCTGGCGGCGTCGATTTTCTCAGCAAGCCGTTCCAATTCCGCGAATTGCTGGCGCGCGTACGCACGCACCTGGCCTTGCGCGATGCGCAGGAGCGCGTGATCACCCAGAACCAGGCGCTGGAGCAGGAGATCGCCGCACGCGCGGAGGCGGAGGCGCGTATCCGCTATATCGCGATGCATGATTCGCTGACGGGCCTGCCGAACCGGGCGATGTTCGTTGAAAGCCTGGGCGCGGCGGTGGCCGACGCGCGGAGGGGCGACGGCAAGGTGGCGGTGCTGGCGATCGGCCTCGATCACTTCCGGGCGATCAACGAGGCGCAGGGGCATCTTGTCGGCGATCAGATGCTGGAAAGCGTCGCCGCGCGCATGATTGCCTGTTTGCGTGCGGAGGACACCGCCGCCCGCATCGGCGGGGATGAATTCGTCGTGGTGCTGCCGAATATTGAAGGCGCGGACGAAGCGCGGACGGTCGCGGATGCGCTGTTGAAGGCGCTCAATGAGCCGCTGCTCGTCAACGGGACGACCTTGCGCGTCACCGCCACGATCGGGATCAGCCTCTATCCCGAGGACGGCGGCGACGCGACACGTCTGATCCGGGCAGCCGACGCGGCCATGTACAAGACGAAAAAGGGAAGACGCGGCGCGGTTGGCCTGTTCGCCCACAATTTGTCGACCGCGAGCGAGCGCTGGCACACGCTCAGCCACGACATTGCCGGAGCGTGCGAGCGCGGCGAGTTGCAGCTCCACTATCAGCCGCAAATATCGATCGCGGAGGGGAAGATCATCGGCGCGGAGGCGCTGCTCCGCTGGAACCACCCCACGCTCGGGATGATCCGGCCCGACCTGTTCGTGCCACTGCTCGAGGAACGCGGCATGATGGTCGAAGTAGGGCGCTGGGTCATCGAGACGGCATGCCGTGAGGCCATGCGCTGGCGGGGCGAAGGACTGCCGGCGGTTCGGATGGCCGTCAATCTGTCGGCGCAGCAATTCTATCACGACGATTTGGTGAATACTGTCGCGCGTGCGCTGGCGGAGTCAGGCCTGGACGCCAAATGGTTCGAATTGGAGCTTACGGAAAGTCTCGCGCTGGATGACGGCGAGGAGATGATTCGGATCATGTTCGAGCTGAAGGCGCTCGGCATTTCCCTGTCGCTCGATGATTTCGGAACCGGCTGGTCGTCTCTCGCTTATCTCCGGCGCTTTCCGCTCGATCGGCTCAAGATCGACCGCACCTTCATTCGAGACCTTTCCTACCACGAAAGTGCGGCAGCGATCGTCCACAGCATCATCGAGCTGGCCCGCCAACTCGGCCTCGATTGCGTAGCCGAAGGCGTTGAGACGGAGGCGCAGCGTGCAATTCTGTTGGAAGAGCATTGCGCCAGCATGCAGGGCTTTCTGTTCAGCCAGCCGCTCGCAGCGGAAGAGATGCGCGGGCTGCTACAGGAGCATATTTCCACCGACCGCGGCGAGGCGGCCTGACACACGCTTCCGGGCAACCTTCATCGCTTGAGCAATCGGCGGATTGTGCTCACGGGCTTTTCTCTCCCGACGGCGGCTTTTTGCGCTTGTTCGCCGCGACCATGGCATCCCAGCTATCCCAGTCGATGGATCGCCCGGGATAAGCGACCTTTCGGAACGGCCAGTCCTTCTGGACCCAACCGGCCACCCACTTGTAAAGCTCTGCGTCGAAGCCGGAATCATATTCGGCCTTGGTCACCCATAGTCTGACGACCGCATCATAGCCCTGGACCGGACTGGGCGAGACGTAGACGCTGCCACGCTCACGACGGCCATCGGGGGTGAGCACCGAATAAGCGAAGGATTGGCGGGCTTTAAATCTGGCCTGCTCGCTTTCCATGTCCTGCATGGCATCAGCATCGGAAATGCCTGCATGCGGCCAATTGGTGCTGCGCGAGAAGGTTTTCTGCAGATGTTCGATCGACGACATATAGGCATCGAAATCAACCTTCACGACTTCGGGGCCGAGCGGCACGAGCGTGAAACCCGCGGCTGCGACATGGGTGGGTGGGTTGAATTCGGCCGGTACGAACGAGGGTGCGGGAGTGGCTAAGGCAGGCGTCTGCGCGGCGGCTGGGCTCGTTGTGGCCAGGGCTGCGGCGAAGAAGGCGCTAAGGAAAGTCTTCATGCGTGCGATCTCCCACAGGCCGGGTCGGGCTTCGGGGAGATCGCGGCAATGGGGTGTTTGGCGCAGTGCGTGCGCGCGCGGGCCTCAGCCGTGCTTCGACTTCGCCCGGCACGAACGGGGAATGTGACATAGACCCTCCCCTCCCCCGCCTCCTCCCCCAAGCGGGAGGAGAGTAGGATCAATCGTCCTCGTCCGCCAGACGGCGTTGCGCCAGCATCGGGGTTCGCGCCGCAGCGGTCTCGTCGAGACGACGACGCGGCGAGAAATGGGGTGCGCCTTTGAGGCTCTGGTCCCCTGCCCGCGCGCGTTCCGCGACGGAGCGCAGCGCGCCGATGAACTGATCCAAGCCCGCCTTGCTCTCGGTCTCGGTCGGTTCGACCAGCATCGCGCCGTGCACCACCAGCGGGAAATAGACCGTCATCGGGTGGAAGCCCTCGTCGATCAGCCCCTTGGCGATATCGAGCGTGGTGAAGCCTTGCGGCAGCCCATCGTCGGAGAACAATGCCTCGTGCATGCACGGACCCGACTTGGCGAAGGGTGCATCGAGAACATCCTCCAGCGCGCGCAGAACGTAGTTCGCGTTGAGCACCGCATCCTCGGCCACCTGGCGCAGACCGTCGGCACCGTGGCTCAGCATGTAGGAGGCGGCGCGGGTGAACATGCCCATCTGGCCGTGGAAGGCGACCATGCGCCCGAATGCCTGGGCATGATGATCCTCGACCGTCTCCTCCTCGACCAGACGGAAGCCGTCATCGTTCTGCTCGACGAAGGGCAAGGGCGCGAACGGGGCCAGTGCCGCCGAAAACACGACCGGGCCAGCGCCCGGCCCGCCACCGCCGTGCGGTGTCGAGAAGGTCTTGTGCAGGTTGATGTGCATCGCATCGATGCCGAGGTCACCCGGGCGCACCCGGCCGACGATCGCGTTGAAATTGGCGCCGTCGCAATAGACCAGCCCGCCCGCCTGATGGACGGCCTCGCAGATCGCGATCATGTCACGTTCGAATAGCCCGCACGTGTTGGGATTGGTGATCATCACCGCCGCCACATCCGGCCCGAGCCGTGCCTTCAGTGCTTCGAGATTGACGCGACCCTCGGGCGTGGCGGGGATGTTCTCCACCGCATAGCCGCAGAAGGCGGCGGTCGCCGGATTGGTGCCGTGCGCGCTTTCCGGCACGAGGATGACGCTGCGTGCGTCGCCGCGCGCTTCGAGCGCGGCACGGATCGCTAGCAGGCCGCACAATTCGCCATGCGCACCCGCTTTGGGGCTCATCGCCACGGCGGGCATGCCGGTCAGCTTGCACAGCCATTCGCCGACGAGATGGATCAGCGCCAGCGCACCCTGCACGGTCGAGACGGGCTGGAGCGGGTGGATGTCGGCGAAACCGGGCAGGCGCGCGATCCGCTCGTTGAGCCGTGGGTTGTGCTTCATTGTGCATGAGCCCAGCGGAAAGACGCCGAGATCGATCGCATAATTCTGCCGGCTGAGGCGGGTATAATGCCGCACCGTCTCAGGCTCCGAAAGACCGGGCAGATCGATCTTGCCGCGCTCCAGGCCACCTAGGCGCGAGGCCGCTTTTGGCGCCTCCTCAAAGTCGACGCCCGTCCGATCGGTTGAACCGATTTCGAACAGCAACGGCTCTTCGAGCATCAGCGCGCGGTTGCCGGTGAAGGTGGGTTGATCGCCCGCGCCGTTCGCGAGAGGCGCTTCGGGGCGCCATCCGGACTGGTTGATGGTCATGCCAGCGCCTCCTTGAGCGCGGAAGCAAGCGTGGCGACATGCTCCTCGGTGGTGGTTTCGGTGACCGCGACGATCAGGCCATTCTCGCGACCGTCGCCATCGGCATAGAGTCGGCTGAGAGCCACACCCGCGAGGATGCCTTTGTCCGCCAGATCGCGCACGATCTGGCGCGAAGGCTTGGCGAGCCGCAGCGTGAATTCGTTGAAGAAGCTGTCGTTGAGCAGCTCAACGCCCGGAACAGCGGCCAGCGCCTCGGCGGCATTCACCGCCTTGGCGTGATTGATCGCGGCCAGCTCGCGCAGCCCCTTCTCGCCGAGCAAGGTCATGTGAATCGAGAAAGCCAGCGCGCACAGGCCCGAATTGGTACAGATGTTCGAGGTCGCCTTTTCGCGGCGGATATGCTGCTCGCGCGTCGACAAAGTCAGCACGAAGCCGCGCTTGCCGTCGGCATCGACGGTCTGGCCGCATAGCCGGCCGGGCATCTGCCGCACATATTTGTCGCGGGTGGCGAACAGGCCGAGATAGGGTCCGCCAAACTGCAGCCCGACGCCGATCGACTGGCCTTCGCCGACGACGATGTCCGCGCCCATCTCGCCGGGAGCCTTGATCGCGCCGAGAGCGACGGGCTCGGTCACGACCGCGATCAGCAGCGCGCCCTTGGCGTGGCAGGCCTCCGCCAGTTCGCTCAGATCCGCGATATGGCCGAGGATGTTCGGGTTCTGGACGACAACGCAGCTGGTCTGGTCGTCGATTGCCGCGAGCAGGCGCGCCATGTCGTCGCCGGGCCGGCCGCGCTCGAGCGTCGGCAATGCGATGTCGAGCGTGTCGCCGGTGAACTTGGCCATGGTCTGTGCGACGGACACGTAATGCGGGTGCAGGCCGGCCGAGAGCACCGCCTTGGTGCGCCGCGTGATACGCCGCGCCATGCCGATCGCCTCCCAGCACGCGGTCGAGCCGTCATACATGGAGGCGTTGGCGACATCGCAGCCGTACAGCCGCGCAACCTGGGTCTGGAATTCGAACAGGACCTGCAACGTGCCCTGCGCGATTTCGGGCTGATAGGGCGTGTAGGCGGTGAGGAATTCGCCGCGCTGGATCAGGTGGTCGACGCTCGACGGAATGTGGTGGCGATAGGCGCCGGCGCCGAGGAAGAAGGGCGCATCCCCCGCAGCCAAATTCTGCTTGGCCAATCCGCCGAGCTGCCGCTCGACCGCCATTTCGGTCATGTGCATCGGCAGGCCTTCGACCGGGCCGGACAGCTGCGCCGCGGCGGGAACGTCGGCGAACAGATCGTCGATCGAGGCGGCGCCGATCGCATCGAGCATGGCGCGGCGATCGTCGTCGGAAAGCGGTAAGTAACGCATCAAACAGGCTTTCTCATAGAGAAACGGAGACGGACATAATCGGCGACCCAGGAGCCGTCGGGTCGCCGGAGTTGGGGAGCGAGGGTCTGCTCGACCGCCGCGGCGATCTCGGCTTGGTCAGCTTCGGGCACCTGAGCGGCATCCATGAAGCCGGCGCGGAAGACGCGGAGCCAGGCTGCCACGCCCTCAGGAAGCGGCGTCGGACGCGGGATCAGTTGCGCGTCGATGTCGACGAAGCCGGCGGTAGAGTAGATGGCGGCGAACTCTTCAGGTGCGGGATACCATTGCGGATCCTCCGCCGGAACCGGATAGCCGCGCCGCACGAGCTCGGCCCGGATGCCCGCGCGCAGCGTCGCGACATTGCCCCGCCCGCCCATCTCGCCGACGAAACGCCCGCCTGGCTTGAGTGCGCGGTGCACGCCGGCCGCAACCGCCTTGCCGTCGAGCATCCAATGCAGTGCCGCGTTGGAGAATACGGCATCGAACTCCGGCTCGAACTCCAGCGCCTCGCCATTGGCGACCCGGGCATCGATACCGCGAGCCCGTGCTGCAGCGACCATGCTCTCGGACGCATCGACGCCCACCACCTTGGCGCCCGCCTCCACCATCTTCACGGTCAAGGCGCCATCCCCACAGCCGAGATCGAGGATGGACTCGCCCGGCTGGGGATCGAGCAAGGCGAACACCGGCGCGCCGAGCGCAGGCACGAAAGCCGCGCTCTTGGCATAATCGGCCGCATCCCAGCGGCTGGCGGCGTTAGGAGCGCTCACAGGCCGGCCACGAAAGCCTTATATGCGGTCTCGTCCATCAGCTCCTCGAGCTCGGCCGGGTTTGAGAGCGTGAGCTTGAAGAACCAGCCCGAAGCTTCGGGCGAGGTGTTGACCAGCGAGGGATCGGCCTCGAGCGCCGCATTGGCTTCAGTAACCGTACCCGAGACGGGCGAGTAGACGTCGGACGCCGCCTTGACCGATTCCACCACCGCCGCTTCCTTGCCTTTGGTCACTTGCGTGCCCGACGGCGGCACTTCGACGAAGACGACGTCGCCAAGCTGAGCCTGGGCATAATCGGTGATGCCGACCGTGGCGCTGTCGCCCTCGACCGAAATCCATTCATGCTCCTGGGTGAAATAGGTGGTCATCAGGCGGCTCCCTTGCGGACATAGCGGTGTGGAACGAACGGCATCGGCGTGACGGTGGCGGCAAGGCGCTTGCCGCGCACTTCGATCTCCAGCTTGGTGCCGGGCGCGGCGTGGGCGGCGTCAACATAGCCCATCGCGATTGGGGCGTTGACGGTCGGCGCGAAACCACCCGAGGTGATGGTGCCGACCTTGCCATCGCCGGCGAAAATCTCGGCGCCCTCGCGCGCGGGCAGGCGCCCTTCGATGGCGAAGCCGACACATTTGGTCGGCGCCCCCTCGGCGAGACGCTTCAGGATCAGGTCCGCGCCGGGAAAGCCGCCTTCCTCGCGGCGGCGCTTGGAAATGGCGAAGGTGAGGCCTGCCGAGACCGGATCGGTGTTGGTGTCGAGGTCATGCCCATAAAGTGGAAGCCCCGCCTCCAGGCGGAGCGAGTCCCGCGCGCCGAGGCCGATCGGTTTCACCTCGGGCTGCGCGCAGAGCAGATCGGCGATGCGCTCGGCCTCGCTCGCGGGGATGGAGATTTCGAAGCCGTCCTCGCCGGTATAGCCCGAGCGGCTGATCCAGGCATCGACGCCGTCGATCTGGAAACGCCCGCCCATCATAAAAACGAGCACGCCGAGATCATATTCGCCGGTGGTGACGCGCTTGAGCGCGGTAAAAGCCTCCGGCCCCTGCAGCGCGAGAAGGGCGCGATCGGTCAGGTGATCGAGCGTGATCGCCGCCGGCAGATGGCTACGCATATGCGCGATGTCGCCCACCTTCACCGCACCGTTCACGACCATGTAGATGCCGCCAGGCCAACGGCTCAGCATCAGATCGTCGATAATGCCGCCGGTATCGGTCAGCAGCATCGAATAGCGCATGCGGCCGAGCGCTAACCCCTTCACGTCGGCGGGAAGGATCGCCTCCAGCGCCTCGTCCACGCCTTCGCCGGAAATCAGGACCTGGCCCATATGGCTGACGTCGAACAGGCCGGCATGCTCGCGCGTCCAGTTATGCTCCGCGATGATGCCTTCATACTGGATCGGCATGGCATAGCCCGCGAAGGGTACCATGCGCGCGCCGCGGGCGCGGTGCCATGCGTCAAGCGGCAGCGGTTCGGCGATATGATCGTCGGCGCTCATCAAATTCCCCTAAACAGAGCACGATAGACCACCGGCGCGATCGCCGGACCATCCATCGCCCCCTCTGTCACGGGACCTGAGAGCTTCCGCGCCGCGTTGGGACCGGCGCTTGCACCTTCGGTGGGGCACGGCGAACCGAACCCGCTTTCCAGAGTGTCTTTAAGTTCCGCGCGGTCCGGTGACCTGAGAGATTCCGGGGCGGTTGCTCCTTCGGCGGATAGTACCCTTGCTGCCCTGATCGGACAGCCGGCAAGCCGGCTACGATCCAGGCGGGCCCTACCCTTCTCCCGCGCAGTCCTCCGACGGTTGCCCGCCGACGACGAGGATGACCCTGCACGGGCGGTAGATTCGAGTCAATCGAGGTTCGGCGGCCGAAGGGAAAAACAAAAAGCACCGGAAACGAACTAGAGGCGAAGAGGCTTACGATGCCGACCGCCCCAACCGGAGCGGGAGTCTTCAGGAGTGGACGCAGCGCCCATAGCCGCTCCGGACGAGAGCGCTGGCGGAATGCTATGCAAATGGGAAAAAGCCGGGGTTGCGAGTGCATGAGCCGCCGATTACGTGGCGCAGAAATATCGTACGCTATTTGCGTACGATTGTCAACCGCGAGGGAAAAGGCGATTGTCCGCTGCGCTCGCTAATTGGCGCCGCTCAGCCGGGTCGGGGCGTTGCCTGGAAGTCGCCATTTGGTCAGCGTGCGTGCGCCTTCGGCCTGCCGTGAAGCGTTGTGCGTTGCCTGTGGATCGGACCTTCAACATAAGGCGGCGTATGACGGAAACACCGAAACGCATTCAACACAATGTCTTGGCTGACGCTGAGCGTCGCCTTCTCACCTGGCTTTGCAGTCGAATGCCTCGCTGGGTTACCCCGGATCGCCTGACAGGCGTCGGAATGGCGGGGTCGGTGATGGTTTTCGCGGGATATGCGGCAAGCGCATGGGCCGCGGCTTGGCTGTGGTTGGCAATCTTCGGCTACCTCATCCAATGGTTTGGTGATTCGATGGACGGTAGCCTCGCCCGGTTCCGGCAGATCGAACGACCGAATTACGGATATTTCCTCGATCATAGCTGCGATGGCGTTGCCACAGTCCTGATCATTGGCGGGATCGGATGCAGCCCTTTTGTCAGGCTTGACGTCTCGTTATGTGCCGCGATCGCATACCTCCTCCTCTCGGTTCACGCATATTTAGCGGCCAAGACGTGCGGCGAGTTTAAGCTCTCATATCTTGCCGCCGGCCCCACAGAGCTTCGACTGATGTTGATCGGCCTGACGCTGGCCATGCTGATCCTCGGCCATACGCCTGGCATCTTCGGACCGACCTCAGGCTTCGATATTTTCGTGGGGGTGATCGGCGCCATTCTGGCGGTCCTGTTTCTCAAGCAATCGATCGTCACCGGCCGGCGCCTTGCGCTGCTCGAGCCATGAAAACCGCAGCGCGCAGGGGGCATGTTCCCGGCCCTTTTCGGGAAGCGGCAACCTTTTGATTGCAGGAGCTCGTCGGGCCTCTTGGGCAGGGTGATTACCAACGTGACGGCGGCCTTCCACCAGTAGGGGACATCAAGGACGAGCGTGGTAAGCGCGTTCTCCGTCTCTTAGCAAACCGTCCAGGGTCTGGTTTGGACCGGGCCGTATGAATGCTTCAGCGACTTCTCCATCAGGCAAACATCGGGGAAGATTATCTGCCTCGCCAAATCTGAGAAGATTGAAGCCGCCAATGGAGTTCCGGCGAAGCCACCAACGGCGCCAGCCAAGGCCTTTGCGAAAGCTGGTGTGCTGCATCGATAAAACCAACAGCGGTCCAGTTGGTGCTGCCCCGACCACCACTTTGCTGACGTTTAACTTTAGGAACCATGGCCAGACTATAATGACGCTATCGTCATCGCTTTTGGGGATGACGCTTGGCGTCTGCTCTATAATCCTAGCTTTGACGATAGCGTCATAACATTCGGTCGGATCATCAGAGCCTTGCGCATGTGCAATTGACCCGATCGACATCGCGACAAAGACGGCGGCAGACAAGAACCTCATTTGAAGAGCGTATCGTACGGAGCGTCCGCTTTCCACCATCAGCAGCCATTCGTAGCCAGATCAGCGGGAATGGCCACTTACGACCCAGTTGCAGACATTAGGATGCGGCGGTAACGCCCCGGCAGTGCGAAGTGATAAGCCTGAATACGATGACTACGACAAGCTCGTGTTGGGGAGCTGGCGCTATGCGGTGATGTTGTCATTGTCGGTTACAACGGCGATGCTGCTATTAGGGGCCTTGGACATCCGCCTACGCGACGGAAGATTGCACGATATCGATGTTCTGCTGTTTGGGTGGACCCTCATGAACGCCGTGTTCATTCCAGCGATCAGGTGGGAAAACAGACGAAGGTAGCGTCCGCAATCCACCATCAGCAGCCATACGTCGCCAGATTGGCCGCAATGTCCGGCGGCGACCCAGCTGCGGGCATTACGTGGCGGTCAATTGTATAGGGTGAGCTGCCTTTGGCGTGCTATGTTTCCGTGGAAATGCCAGAGCCGATTGGAACT
>Ga0207647_10002468_pt1 | contig 14016 bp, 19 predicted proteins | sample KBSCornC2_FD_184295 | JGI IMG/M metagenome (GOLD analysis project Ga0207647, IMG submission 184295) | Corn rhizosphere microbial communities from Kellogg Biological Station, Michigan, USA - C2 (SPAdes) (version 2) | ecosystem: Host-associated > Plants > Roots > Rhizosphere ...
CGCGCCAGTCCTATGGCTGGAAACCGACGTCGAGGAATTGAGCGGGCCGCACCGCGATCTGCTCTGGAGCAAGCCACTTTCAAAGTACGCCCTCCGTCAGATGTGCAAGCGTCTCTTGATCCCGCTGCCGACCCGCGAGCATTTCAAGAAGCGGCCACCAAGGCCGCCATTGGACCGGAGACCCGATAAGGGACCGGCTCGACGAGTACGACGTGATAGGCCCGTCGGCGTGGTTCGCCCCGCGCGGATGCGAAATCCTCAGCATCGCATCGTGGAGGGCCAGACAAATTCCTGGCGAAACTCGCCTCCGATCATCGCAAGCCCAATGGCCAGCTCGTTCAAAGGCTTCAAACGAAAACAGGTCCGTCGTGCTCCCACGCCGGGGCACACCAAAATCGAGAGCACCGTCCGGTACCGGGGAATTGAGGTCGATGATGCACTCGCAATAGCAGAGCAGGTCGATGTCCGAACTATCATCGGCGTCTTGACCGCGTTTTTCAACTTTTCGGACTAGCGCTCGCCTTTCTGCGCGATGTGGTCCGGGAGACCCCACTGCCGTCGCTCCTCGTCGCCTTCATGCTTGGCTATCTGATAGCGCGTCGTTAGCTGGGGAGATCGCGGTCGAGCGCAAGAACGTCGAGCAGGGGCGAAGAGCCTCCTGAAAGCAGCGTGCACAGCAGTTCCGCCGCGAGGAAGCTAAAGGTAATCCCGTTGCCGCCATAGCCGAAAGCGGCAAGGATATTCCTGTAGCCGGGCACAGCGCCAATTAGCGGCAACCCGTCACGGGTGGTATCGAACGCGCCGGACCAGTTGAAGGCCAGCTCGGTGGATGCGCGGGGCCAAAGCGCATTCAAGCGCTCCTTGAGCGCTTTTACCTTTGCCGGCGTCGCGGCAGCGCGAGCTTCAGGATCGATGATTGCATCATCGTCCTCGCCGCCAAAGATGGCGCGGCCATCCGGCGTAGTGCGCGCATAGTGATAATTGCGGGTCGCTTCCCAGATCAGCGCTTGCTCGGGCCACAGAGCGTTCGGCTGCCGTCGGGTCGCGATTGCCCAGCTGGAGGCCGGCTGGTGCGATGTGGAGCCTACGATACCCGGCATCACATAGCCGGTCGCGAGCACCACGTGGTGCGCTTCGATCGAAAGCCCGTTTTCCAGGCCGACGGTCACAGTTGACGCCGCGCTGTCGTACGTAACCGCGTTGGCCTTCAGGAGGCGGGCGCCGCGCTGAAGAGAGACCTCAAGCAGGCCACGTGTGAGCTGTACCGGATCGGCGTCGGCTGCGTCCCTTGACAAAAGGGCGCCCGCCCGCGCGATTCCAAACCGGTTGAGCAGCTCGGCATGATCGAGAAACAGTGTCGGCAGATCAGCGCGGCTCCTCAGCGCATATTCATCCCGAACAACCTTCGGGCTGTCATCGACGGCCAGATAGAGAGAAAGGCGTGGCCGCATCTGGCACGCAATTCCGTGACGTGCGACCAGGGACAAAAGGCCCTGCGCGGCATGGTGGCTGGCCCGATAGCAGCGGACGGCTTTCTCGAAGTTATAGAGCTGCGCGAGTTCAAAGAGAGGACGGTCGGTCTCCCAGAGCAGCATCGCGGTGCTCGCAACTGTACTGCCGAGGCTGGGAAGCTCGCGATCGATGATGACCACCTGATAGCCTTGTCGTGTCAGGCGTTCGGCCACCAGAGCGCCGGTTATGCCGGCGCCGATGACCAGAGCCTGGCAACGAAAGCTGTCGGCGATAGCCTCCATTGGTGGCGGAGGCAGGGCTGCCCAAGGTGTGCGGGAGCTGCGCAAATCATCTTGCTCGATGTCTTCGTCCTTGAAGATGAAACTCTCCTGAGCATGGAACCAGTTTCGCTAGACTTTCACGGGTCGCAAGGCAGCCACGGCTGGCGCATTGATCGGTTGTCCGTTTGGCGCAAAGATCGAGCCGTGGCATGGACAGTCCCAGCAGGTCTCGAAGCTGTTCCAGTGCAGATGACAACCAATATGCGTGCAGCTTGCCGAATGAAGGTGCAGTTCGCCGGCCATGTCCCTGTAGGCGGCAATCTTTTCGAAGCCCCGCCGTAGGATGGCGCCCCCACCCGGCTCAATCTTCTCAAGGGAGGCAATTTCACCCGGTGCCACATACTCGGCAAGGTTTTGTAGGATGGTCAGGTTCTCGCGCAGGAAATTCCTGGCGGCCGCAAGTGGTGTGCGGCCAGGCGCATATACGGCACTCCAGGGGTTGTGCTCGCCGAGAATGAGGGACGTGTTCAGCATCGCGCCCATCACGCCATGGGTCAGCCCCTGACCCGAATCCCCCATCGCGAGGTAGATGCGTTCGCTGCCAGGCTCGCAGCCGATGAAGCCGGCATAGTCAATGGTGTCGAGAACCTGGCCGGACCAGCGGTGTGTGATCCTGCCAAGGGCAGGGATCAATTCGCGCGCCCAGCTCTCCAATTTGGCAAAGCGCTTCTCGGCGTCATTTGCTTCGCCGCTCTTGTGGTCTTCGCCGCCGATAAGGACGACGTCATGCTCGTCGGAACCTGGTTGCAGCCGCACATAGTGATAGGGATCCTCGGTATCCCAATAAAGCGCGTCGGGGAATTCGCTCCGTGCGATCGCGAAAGCAAGCACGTAGGTGCGGTAGGGAGCGACTTTGGAATGCAGTTGATAGCGGTCGGCAATTGAGGCGTTGGTCGCGATCACGGCGTTACCGGCCGTGATCTGTCCTTGTGCGGTTCGCAGCGTAACCGCGCCATCCCCTTGCGCAACCTCTTCGACCGGACTGTTAGCGAAGAAGCGGACGCCGTGGGTCTGGCAAACTGCGGCTACGCCGGCGAGATATTTGAGCGGGTGGAAGGTCGCCTGGCGCGGATAGCGAAGCACATGACGGTTCTCACATCCCTTGAGTGGAACGCCGACCAGCCGATGGACGGGCGCACCGACTTCGCGCACCGCTTCCAGCTCCTCATCGAGCACATCGGCCGGCATGCCGTGGCCCTGAAAGAGATACCCATCGAGACGCCGAAAGTCACAGGCGATGGTTTCGCTCGCCTGAATTTCCTCGATACGGTCGACGGCCGCCGCCTGACTTTCGTAGAACAGCTTTGCGATTTCCGGGCCACGCAGCTTCCTGAATTCACTCATCAAATCATCGCAAAGCGGCGCAAGATGCGCCGAGGTGCGCGCCGTCATGCCGCTCGCGATGCCCTTACGGTCGATGACAATCACCGACCGATCAAGCTTGGAGAGCTCGTAGGCGGTCGACAGGCCGGCAATCCCCGAGCCGACAACAGCTACATCGCAATGCACATCACCTTTGAGCGTACTCGCCTCCGGCAATATCTCGGTATCCATCCATAGCGAGGTGCTGACCATGCAAGACTCCGCAAAAAAGCAAAACACCGGCTTGATGCTAGAGTTCCTTCTTGCCACGCGGCCGGCCGCCGCAACCCCGTTCCCGTGCAGCGAGATTCGTCAATCCCGAAGACGCGAGGGGTGGTCCTTGGGCGGACCCGCGGAGGAACAAGGTTCGCAAGCGCGCGTTCCCATGCTTTAAGAACGAGGAGCGAAGCCATGGGATTCTTCACGAAAGACATCAAGACAATGGATGACCTGCTGCTACACGGCTTGCAGGACATTTATTACGCCGAGCAGCAGATCATAAAGGCGCTCCCGAAAATGATCGAGAAGGCCACCAACCGCGATCTGGTAGCTGGCCTCAAGAACCATTTGGAAGAAACCAACAAGCAGATCGAGCGTCTCGAAAAGGCTTTTGAGAAGCTAGGCAAGGGGCCGAGCGGCACGCAATGTCCCGCTATCGATGGTCTGATCAAGGAAGCGAATGAGACGGCTGGCGAGATCGAAGATAAGACGGTGCTTGACGCGGCGATCGTCGCGAACGCGCAGGCCGTCGAGCATTACGAGATATGCCGTTACGGTACGCTGCTTGCCTGGGCGGAAGAACTTGGCCACGACGATATCGTGCGCTTTTTGACCACAAATCTTAACGAAGAGAAGGCGGCGAATACCAAGCTCAATACCGTCGCACTGCGCAAGGGCGTGAACAAGAAAGCGTCCACCGCCGCGTGATGTCAGCAGGGGGCCTGACCGACGCGACTTCGTCGGGCCCGTCCCCGTTGCCGGTGCGAAATGCGTGATTGACTGTTGCGATGACCGATCTGACGAAATTGCCAAGTTGGGCCGACGACGATAATATCTTCGCCGTCGTCGAAACGCCGCGGGGCAGCTCGTGCAAACTTGATTTCGATCCCAAGCTTGGTGTTTTTGCTCTGGCGAAGCCGCTGATGGCAGGTCTGATCTATCCCTACGACTGGGGCTTCATTCCCTCGACCAAAGCCGAGGACGGCGATCCGCTTGATGTGCTGATCTTGCATGACGCGCAGACCTATCCGGGCGTCGTGCTCCGCTGTCGCCCGGTCGGCATTCTCGAAGTCGAGCAAAAAAGCAAAGGCAAGAAAGAGCGAAACGACCGGGTGTTCGCCGTGCCTGACCGATCGCCGCTCGAAACGGATCTCAAGGATATTCGCAAGCTGCCGTCCCATGCGCGCGACGACCTTGAACAGTTCTTTCGAGCGACGAATGCGCTTGAGAACAAGGAGCTAAAGTTTCTCGGATGGCATGGTCCACGCCGGGGGCTAAGGCAATCCGGCGTCTGGCTCGTTAGAGGTGTAGGCTTGTTAGAGGTGTGGGCTTGCTGAACACAGTCGGATGCTTGTCGCAATCAGGGCTCGTTCGAACCCTTTGGGTGGTTCGCTTCTTTGGAAACGCGGAGCGCCGCGGCGCGCCTTTCATAGTCCTCAGCCAGCGCCTCGATCTTCGCGGCTGCATCTCGATCATTTATGGACGCAGCCAAACGCCGCAACGCCTCCTCAAGTAAGCGGGTACGTTCGTCCGGCATTTCTGCTTACCATGCAAACCCGCGACATGTTTCAGATCTTGAAGCGTAGTCGAAGTCGCCGCGAACGAACTCAGACCAAGAGCGCGGACCATCAGAGCCGACCTTGCAATCTTTTTGATCGAAACTCCTTTCACGTTGCTCGCGCCCCTCCGATAACGGAAAAAATAGGCGATGGTTGCTATCGGTGGGCGTGGGGGCGATGGGAGCTCGCCGCCAGGGCAGCGTCACTTGAAAGTGTCGAGCTCGAGCTCATGGAAGCCAAACCTTCCGAGACGCGGACGGGGATCGAGATGCCCCTTGTAGGCCGTCGGCTGCAGCGCCTGCGCCCCGCTTCTTGCCTGCCGAAGGTCCGGCCGAAGCCAACGCCTGCAGCGCCGTCGAGCCGCACGCGAACGGGCCAGAGCGAAGGCGCCCCGACCTTCTTGAGCCTTTACTCTGCCGAGCCCGCGACGACCGGGAAAAACTAGAAACTTTCCGAACTCTCTTGAGTTGCCAGCGATTGGTGCGGTCGCCGGAGGTGAAGATGGTCGACGAAGTCGCCTTGAAGAGGGCCGCGGAGACCGCCTGGACGGTGTACCGGGCGAGGCACTCCGACGTCGATCCACAGGACAGCCGTCGCTGCCTGCTCGAGCGCCACCTACAAAGGAGAGGGGAAGAGCGAGAGAGCGATTCCGAAGCACTCGCCAGCTACGGAATAGCCTACCTGCACGGGCTTCCCCAAGACGAGTGTTGATGGGGATGAAGATGCTCGTCGCGCGCGTGGTTCGCGGGAGCATAAGGCCCAGTTGGACGCTGCTTGCGATTTCATCCCTTGTTTCCGCGGGTATCGTGACGATCCTGCGGCTCATGTTCGGGGCCTAGCCGATGCGGATTGCCCAGCTCGCCCCGTTGGCCGAGAGCGTTCCTCCAAAGCTTTATGGGGGCACGGAGCGGGTGATCGCCTGGTTGGTGGACGAGCTGGTCGGCCTCGGACACGACGTCACCCTGTTCGCGAGCGGAGATTCGAAGACGAAAGGAAAGCTGCGCCCGGTGTGGCCGCGCGCACTGCGCCTGGGCCGGAGGGGCGCGGACCCGAACGCCGCCTGTGCGTTGCTGATAGAAGCCATTGCCGAGCGCGCGAGCGACTTCGACGTGATCCACTCCCACGTCGATTGGTTGCCACTTCCCGTGCTCAGCCGGACCCGGGTGCCTTTCCTCACGACGATGCACGGCCGCCTCGACTTTCCCGGTCTATCGAAGGTGATCGGGGCCTTTCCGAACGCGGGCTTTGTTTCGATTTCCGACAACCAGCGTCGGCCGCTTCCGGATGCGAACTGGATCGCGACGATTCGGCACGGCCTGCCCAAGGATCTGTTTCGGCCCTTTTACGACCATGGTTCGTACCTGGCTTTTCTCGGCCGGCTGACGGCGGACAAGGGACCGGAAGCCGCCATACGTATCGCGCGGGCCGCGCGGATGCCGCTGCGGATCGCCGCCAAGATACCTCGCGCGGAGACGGCCTACTTCAAGCAGAAGCTCGAACCGAACATCGATGGCGAAGAGGTCCGGCTTGTTGGCGAGGTGGACGAAGTCAGGAAGCAGCTCTTCCTCGCCGGGGCCGCCGCGCTGCTGTTTCCGATCAATTGGCCGGAGCCTTTCGGGCTCGTCATGATCGAAGCGATGGCGTGCGGGACGCCCGTCATCGCCTACCGCTCGGGCTCGGTGCCGGAAGTGGTGGAAGACGGCGTGACCGGCTTTATCGTCGAGAACGAGGAGCAGGCGATCGCGGCGGTGAACGACCTGGGCCGGCTGGACAGAAGAGCAGTCCGCGCCCGGTTCGAGGAGCGCTTCGCCGCGAGCCGGATGGCGGGGGAGTACGAGATCCGATATCGCGAGTTGGTCGCTCGCGGAGGTCGCGCAGCTGAGAGTGTTCAGATGCCTGGAGGAGACGAAGGATTCGCGAAGGGGGCAGCACAGTCTTCTCGACCCATCGGAACGGCTTCGGACTCCGATCGTTGAGTTAGCGATCGAGGAGACACGCATGAAAACCATTATTTCCGCGACGGCAGCTTTCGTTCTGCTCGCAGCGACGGCGGCTCTTGCGGATGAGGCGTATCCTCCGCAGCCGCAGGTCCAGCCGGCAAGCGATTCCGGGAAGGAAGCGGGAGACTGTTCGAAGCAGGTTTGGCCGCATTTCTCGGAAGCTTGCCTCCGCTCCGACGGTAAGCGCATTCCCGTCCGGCTTGTAACCACCGAACGTCGGTAGCCCACGCCGGGGCCGCCGCGCTTATCGAATCCTTCGCGAGAGCACCGTTCTGAGCAGAGTCAATTCAGGAACAAGTGGCAGCCCCGGGCGTTGGCGCCGGCATCTGTACGGATGTTGGCTCACGTTGGAGGAGATAATCGATGAAAAGCTTTCTTGCCGTCGTTCTGCTTGGCACTGCTGTGATCGGCGGCGCTGCGTACGCGCAATCCACTCAGCCGGCCGAGCGCGCCGCGCCGGCGGCTACCCACCCAGCCGATGCGAAGATCGCGCTCAAGGGAAATTGGCGCGCCTCGAAGCTCATGGGCCTGAACGTCTACAACGAGGCCAACGAGAAGCTCGGCGACATCAACGAGCTGCTCGTCGACAAGAGTGGCAAGATCAACGCGGTGGTGATCGGCATCGGCGGTTTTTTGGGGATGGGCGAACACGACATCGCCGTCTCGATGGATAAGCTGAAGTTCGTCGAAGAGCCGGTCCGGACCAGCTCGACCAGCACCTCGACCACGTCGCGCGACACCACCACCGGCGCCGCAGCGACAACCACCACGAACCGCAGCGCTAACGATTGGGTCCCTGACCACGCCGTCATGAGCGGCAACAAGGAGCAATTGAAGGCGCTCCCGCAGTTCAAATACTCGGACTACAACTAAATAGGACGAGAGTTCACGGAGATGAGGGCCCCGTCACGGGGCCCTTTTTTGTCCGCCGTGAGCCACCGACGGTTGTCGGGAAAAAAACCCGCTCGGATCATCGGGCGGGTCGCTCACGCGCGCAGTCGTTCAGTGCATGTAAATTAAGAAATAGCCGAGGGCGGCAACAACGAGGACGACGGCACGAACGGCCCACAAAATGAGTACGGGCATTTACTCCTCCAACTGCTGCCCGAACGCTTTTCGACGGGCCGCCTGAGGCCCGCGATATTTACTGTTCGGTGCACACCTTGGTGGTCTTCACCGCGGATTCGGCCTCGACCTTGGTCTTGTAGACGCCGTTGCCCACCACTGTCGTGGTCGTGGTGGTCGGCTTGGTGTCGACGACAGTACACTTCTTGGTGGTCGCGTCGCGCACGATGTAGAACTCGGCGGCGCTGGCGGCCTGCGTGCCGAGAGCGAAAGCGGCAAGCGCGCCGCACACGATCAGCTTCTTCATGGTGTGTCCTCCTCAAATGATTCGTAAGTAGTCGCTGCCAACGGCGTGGTTTGACCGAAGTTCCGTTTGTTAGCGGTTGCAGCGCCCCACCGCCATTTCGGTACAACCGCGATCTCGGTCTACCGGAAGAAATTCACGTCCCGACGCCACGAGAGTTGCCGAGTTTTCCCGAAAAGGAACCGCGCGCCGCATCGGAGGTTGATCGACATCCGCATTTAGGAGGTTCAGATGAACAAGCGTTTATTCTTGGCTACGACGGCCGCTGTCGCGATCGCGACTTCGGCTCTTGCGCAATCTTCTCCAAGCACGTCGAACTCCAATCCGTCAGCTACGCAGCGTCAGCCGGATTCCACCTCGACGACGCCGTCCTCTTCAACACCTTCGGGATCCGCGCAGACCAATCCTTCGACCAATTCGGCCCAGACGCAGTCTCCGTCATCGACCGGCCAGAGCGCTGCAGGCCAAACGACCAATTCCGGTACGGGCACCAACACCACGCAGGCGCCCACCTCGAACAACTCGACCAATCAGGCGCAGACCAGCCAGCCCTCCAACCAGACCAATGTGCCTTCGAACCAGACGCAGACCAACCCGCCTACGGACAACAGGGCGCAGAGCGCGAACCCGCCAGCTTCGGGCGCCAGTCAGGCGCAGTCTCCGACGGGTAGTAACTCGACGAACACGGCCCAGCAGCCGAGCACCCAGCAGAATACGGCCGATCGTTCGTCGAACACGAACGTGAATGCCTCGGTGAACATCAATGATCAGCAGCGGACGCGGATCAGCACGTCGATTTCGCACCTCAACGTGCAGCCCCTCAATAACGTGAATTTCTCGTTGGCCGTGGGCACTGCCGTGCCGCGGGATGTCCGTCTGCAGCCGCTGCCGGCGGAGGTCGTCGAGATCGTGCCCCAGTACCGGGGCTATAACTTCGTCCTCGTGAAGGACGAGATCGTGATCGTGGAGCCCTCCAGCTACAAGATCGTCGCGGTCCTGCCGTACTCGGGCCGGTCCACGGCGGCCGCTCCGGCGCGCACCGAGCGAAAGACCACGTTCAGCGATCGTGATCGCGAGGTGATCCGCAAGCACGTCAAGGCGCGTCCCGTCGAGCGCGAGCGGCAAACGACCGGCAGCACAGTGCGAACCGAGATCCGCCGGGGCGAGCGCCTGCCGGACGGCGTGGAAATCGATGCCTTCCCCGACGAGGTCTATCGCGAGGCGCCGAGCCTGCGGGAGTACCGATACATTCACCGGGATAGCCGAACCTACATCGTCGAACCGCAGGAACGTCGCATCATCGAAGAGATCGACTGACCTCGCCAAGGAAGGAGAACATTCATGAAGACCATTGCACTGGGAATGCTCGCCGCCTGCCTTTTGGGATCGGCTGCGATCGCGGCACCGCTCAGCCCAACTGCGGTGGGGCCGACCGAGATCTCCGGGGTGGACCAGGTCCGGCTCGTCTGCAACGAGTTCGGCCGTTGCTTCCGAACTCGCGGCCCCCGCTATTTCGGCGGAGATGACGGGTACGTAGTGCGCCGCAGTTACGGCTACTACGGCGGCCCCGGCTACTACGATCGCGGCTACGGCTACTACGGCGGCGGGCCGAGCATCGGCTTCAGCTTCGGCACCCGTAGCTGGTGACCAAGAAAGGGCTGCTCTCCGAGCGGCCCTTTCGATACGGTCGACATTGCGGTGATCGGATGTCCGCTCTTGCGAAGCTGCTGGGACAGAAAGAGCAATTGCTGGCGCGGCTTGAAGCCGGACCCGGCGCGAACGAGCGCGCCGAAATCCAGGCGCTCCTCGCCAAGATCGATACGGCGCTGAAGCTTCTCGGGTCCAGGAGCGCCCCGGGAGCAGAGCCGACGGACTAAGGCCGGGAAGTTTCGAATCAGCCGCCAAGACAGCCAGGCCAGATGCTGCAAGCTCGCTGGATGCGCTTAGCGTCCCCTGATCCACGCACTCGCACGTTCCGGCGACACAGCGCTCGCAAAGCTTGACGGCGAGCGGTCTCCGCGGCTATTCCTGCGGCGGTTGCCCGTTAGAGGCGGACACGCCTCCGTCCACCGCTACGTTAGCGCCGGTCATGAAGCTTGCGTCTTGACTCGCGAGGAACGCGATCACGGCGGCGACTTCCTCCGGTTCGCAAACGCGGCCCAACGGGATCCGCTCGGCGAACTTCGCGAGCAGCTCCTTGTCGCCCATCATGTCTTCGGTCATGCCCGTGCGCGTGAGACTCGGGCAGACCGCGTTCACGCGGACGCCCTTCTTGCCAAGGTCGAGCGCGAGCGCGCGCGTCAGATTGACGACGGCGCCCTTCGCAGCGTTGTAGGGGCTCATGCCCCAGTCACCACCGGTCCCGGAGACCGATGCCGTGTTCACGATCGAGCCCCTGGTCTTCTCGAGGTGGGGCAGTGCCGCGCGGCAGCCGTAGAACACCCCGTCGACGTCGCTCGACATCACCGTCCGCCATTCCTCGTCAGTGATGGAAGCAGGGTCGCCCCCTACATGAACGCCGGCGTTATTCACGATGACGTCCAACCGGCCGAAACGGTCCACGACCGCCGTGACCATTCCGTCGACGGCGCGCGACTCCGACACATCGACGGCGCAGGCCATCACCTGATCGGCCGGCAAACTTTTGGCGACCTTTTCGAGCGTGTCTTTGTTGCGGTCGACCAGGACCACCTTCGCGCCCTCTGCAACGAAGCGGCGTGCTGTCGCTTCTCCGATGCCGGAAGCGGATCCCGTGACGATGACGACCTTGCCTTTGAACCTATCCGCCATTGGGCAACTCCTGGGTGGTCAGTGCGACCGCGATTTGCGCGCAATCTAGGCGGCGCGCCGCTTTCTGGTCCGCGCGGCCTTCTTGGCCGATCGCGACCGTTCCGCAGGGGGGCGCTTGGCAGACGCAGCACCGCCCAAGCGGCCGCCCTTCTTCGACGGCGAATGGTCTTCTTTGGTCCCGCGGCCGGAGCCGCTCTTCTTCCCGCCATGGGTTTCTTTGTTCACGGTCGCCCAGGCGCGTCGTTCGGCCTCCTTCTCCGGAACGCCGCGGTGTTCATAGCCCTCCTCGATGTGTTCGGCTTGGCGTTTTTGTTTGTCGGTGTAACTGGACTTGTCGCCCCGGGGCATGAGGTCCCTCCATCGATTGGAAATATTCGGTTCAAGATCGGAAAAGCCTGTAGGTTCCATCGCGCTGAGGCTGTCCGGCGGCTCGAGCAGCCTAGAAGCGGGACCCGGAGGGCCGGGGAATCCCAAGCCCCGCAACCATAACAGCACGTGAGTGCGCATGCCGCTCGACGCACCTCCAACTCTGCTCTCGCTTCGCCAGTTCGCCGTAGCCTATCTCGACTTCGCGTGCGGCCCAAAAGCGCGCCCGCAACAAAGGGCCTCGACCGCCGGCAAGGCTAGAAGCCGGAATAGTAGTCGTTCACCGCTCTCGCTCGCGTTGGGTCGTCCCAATTCCAGTCGTTATCGTTGCCGTAATGGGGCGCTCCTCGTAGCCTGTCGGCGCTGAGATTGGTCCGATACCCGCCAAGGTTCGTGTCGTACTTCAGTGACTGCCATGGCAGCGGGTAGTGGTCGTCGCCGATGCCCAAGAACCCGCCGAAGCCGAGAACGGCATACGACACCCGCCCGCTTACCTTGTCGATCATCACGCGCTCGATCGACCCGATTTTCTGGTCGCCCGCGCCATATACCGCCGTGCCTTCGACCTTGTCGCTGCCGATCAGCGTTCCCGTTTCACGCCTTTCCGTTTCCATAGCCGTCCTCCTCTTCGGTCAGGATCGATACGAGACAACGGAGCGTGGCCCTCACTCGTTCCTGACTGGTCTCCACTCGCAGGAGGGTGAGGAACGGGCCGTCGCTGCGACGATTGACTTGGAAGCAAATTCGGTGAGCCGTCATGAACGCCATGCTCATCGGCGACGCTCTCGCCTCCTCCGGAGCCCCAGGCGAATGGAAGCCTCGGCGAAAGGAACCATCGCGGGAGCCATCGTCGGCGGCGTCGCGGGCCCATGCCCGGCCACGGCAAGCTTGGCGCTGCAGCCGGTTGCGCCATCGGCATCACGAGGCGAACAAGTCCGATTCGGGGCGGCTGGTCCCGGTTGGTCCGCCGACGGGAAGCTGCCTCGGGGAAAAATCTCGTGGCCCATGACCTCTCGACGCCACGGCGTGGCAATCGACCCTTCGGCAACGGACTGAATCACGTTCGGCGAGACCATCGGCCGCGCGATGTGTCGGTCGCGCCCGACGCTTCGTCCTGCTGCTTCGTCGCCGGCCCGACTTCTTCAACGCAATGCGCCGACATCCCGCGTGCGCATGCCCTCTAAGGATCAGGCTTCTTGGAACGTAATTGGCTTCGCCGCTTTTCCTGGTGTGAAGGGATGCAGCCGGCTCGTTGCCTATGTCTCGGTGGGGGTCTGCGAAGGAGGAGCTTTGATGAAAGCGACAGCTCTGGCGATGGCCATTTTCGCTGTCTCGGCCGCTTCGGTTTCGGGGCAGCCCATAAGGTGGACGACCTACCGCATTCCACAGACGGGCACGTCGGTCGACTTCCCTTCTTCGATCTTCACCGAAGAAGCGGGCCGGCCGGACGGTTACGGGCAACGCTTTCGAACTGCCGACGGCCGCGCCGACCTCACGATACAGGCTGCTCCCAACGTCGGGAGCGATTCGCCCGCTGTTTTCCTCGCGAAAAAAGGACCGCCGGCGCGCATTCAGTACAAGAGAGTGACGCCGCGGTTTTTTGCGGTTTCCAGCTACAAGGGCGACAAGGTCTGGTATGACCGCTGCAACTTCTCCGGCGGGTTGGTCCATTGCGTGCTGATCAATTATCCGGCCAGCGAAGAGCGCGCCTGGGATGAGATCGTTACGCGCATCAGCCTCTCGCTGAATGGCGGGTGATCCATCCGTCTTCGCGTCGGACGACGGTTTCTGGAATCTTGGGCTCGGCGTTCGGCCAAGCCGCCCAAGAAGCCGAAGAAGGTATCGGCTGGCCAGAAGGAAATGTTGATGTCGATCACCGGGTAGACGCCGGTGAAGGAAACGGCCGCCAAGAAGCCCTTGGCCAAGCCGCAGCGCGCGAGCGCCAAAACCGAAAGCGAGTGCGAACTCTATCGGAGCCGGATCGAGCGCGAGCAGCGGCTGCTGTACGAGCTCCAAGGCGTCCTTCCAGCTCGGTTCGCGGCGTGAACGGGATGTCCTGTCATTGGCGGGTGTCGGACAGCGTTCCGCTCAGGTAGCCGCCGCCCAGGTCCGCTCCTATCCTCATATCGTTATAGGCCGGTCACCTGTCGCCGCGTGATGCGACGTTGGTGCGGCTCATCGGGTCCAGGAATATGGGATGGGAGGCCAGGCAGTTGCCCAGCACGCTCGTGTCTTCCACCCGCTCGAAGCTCCGCTGTTAACGGCTGAGGAAGAAGACCGAGATGATATCGGATGTGCGGGATCAAGATGTTTTAGCGTAGCACAGGAACAACAAACGGCTTCAAGCCAGCGGCGCAAGACTCAAAGACAAGCGTCCGCATCTGGTGCTTCGCGGACCTGAACCGCGGATTCGGTGATGTCCGCTCACAGCGGGCAGAGCAGACCATCACCCTGGGCCCGCCGACTTCCAAGTTTGACCCGTGGCGGACCCGGGCGATCTGTCGCGCCATCTCGGCAGGAACCCTTTATCATCCTGATCGTCAAGCCGGCGGACAGGG
>Ga0207647_10002470_pt1 | contig 14009 bp, 11 predicted proteins | sample KBSCornC2_FD_184295 | JGI IMG/M metagenome (GOLD analysis project Ga0207647, IMG submission 184295) | Corn rhizosphere microbial communities from Kellogg Biological Station, Michigan, USA - C2 (SPAdes) (version 2) | ecosystem: Host-associated > Plants > Roots > Rhizosphere ...
CCGGCGCTTCACGGGCTGGAGGAAACAAAGGCGGCCGCCGTGCAGGCCCACCGCGACGCCATTGCAGCCCTCGATCAAATCAACCGGCCGACTGAGACATTGCGACGCATAGCTGACTTCATTCTTCACCGCAACCGATAATAGGGCCTGGTGGCCTATTCATAAGCGAGCGCTTCACGCACCGTAGTTCGTGATGCGTTCCACGCCGGCAAGAAACTCGCCAGCCCACTCAAGCCAATCGAAACCAACAACCAAATAACTAATCCCAGCGGCTCAAAAGTAAAGTCCAACCTACTCCGAAACATCACCTGAACCAGAAAATCACCAATTGCCTTACTGATCGGCCACGCCAGCAGTGCGGCGATGGTCCAACTCAGTAGCCCGATAACAATCCCTTCCGCGACGATCATCAACCAAATAAGTCGCGGCGTCGCACCGAGCGCTCTCATTACTCCCATCTCTCGTCGCCGCTCGAGGACGTTCAAACTCATCGTCGTCATCAATCCCAACCCGCCAACACCACCCACGATTGCCGACGTCACGATCAGAAACACATAGATCATCAGCATATGCTGATCGAAAGCGAAACGGCTTTCACTCTTTGTGGAACTGGCACGCGCTCGTACACCTTGTTGCTCCAGATTTCGGTCCAGTTCGGCCCTCAACGCACTGATCGAATCGGGATCGGTGTTCTCGAGCGCGAGCCCCAGCCTGTTTACCGGCCCTGTCAGTGGAATATAACCAATCGGCGTGGGACTGAACGCCTCGCGCGCTAGTCCGACTATGCGCCAGGTTTTCTCATCTGAGTCAATTCGCAAGGTCACCGACTCACCAACCCGCATCTTCGGATCCCGGCCTGCGAGCGCGTTGTTAATGACGATCGCGTCAGTGTCCCCGGCCGTCAGCTTTCTTCCGTCGATGATGTCAAACTCGAGAAGCTGTGTGTCAGGCGGCAGTGCAACGATGGCCAGACGAAGATCGTCATGAGACGCCTCAGTCGTAAACCAGCCTTCAGCACGTGACACGCCCGGGGTGTTGCTGACGGCCTTTTGAATCTTTTCAACCTCGTAGACTCGCGCCAGCGAAACCGTCAAGTCAGATTTTCGCGCTGCAAACACGTGATCGAGCGTGTTAATCATCGACGAGCGCACATTCAAAGCCGCCATAAAGAACAGACCACCCGCAGTCAACGTCAAGAGTGTTAACACGAGCCGTGCACGGCGTCGAAAACTGTTTCGAATTGCTAACGCGATCAAACTAAACGTGCCGCCGATTCGCGCTACCGCCCGATCGAATACGCTTGCGCCGAAGTTTGTTTGTGACAGTCCAAAATCAGAGAGTGCCACTCGGACCGGTGTTGCTGTACCACGCCAAATGGGATACCCCGCCGCAATCAGCGGCGCAGCAATTCCGATCAAAGCCACGAGCAGATAAACCCAGAACGGCACTGCAAAGCTGTTGATGTCGAAATTGAGGAACACTGCCATGGAGCGACACAACGCGCGGCTGCCAAGAACTCCCAGCGGCACCGACACGATCAGAGCAGCAATCCCGAGGAAAAGCGCCTGGACGAAATAGATCCGCATGATTTGCCAATGCGTTCCGCCAATCGCCTTCATCACGCCGATCTGCCGCACCTGTGACGCCATCATCGCCGTGAGCAGGTTGATGACAAGAATGCCGCTCAGCACGAGGACAAACAGCCCGAAGCTCGACATCGCCAGCAGCATAACGCCGGTCAAATCTGAATGCGGATGCTTGCCGGGTCGAGGGATATCGACGCGCAGCACATCGTGGCCACGGCTCTTGATCAACGCCTCGACATCGCTGACGACGTGTTTGATATGCGCTTCGTCAAATCTGTTCTTCGCGACCAGGAGATTTATCTGATTGAGCCGTGGCTCTTCGCCGAGTTGTGCGAGCGTGGCGAGATTGATGTAGCCATAAACGATATTCTCCATGCGCGCCTGCGCCTGGCCCACGTCGTGAACACGACCGCTAATCACTAGTGGCTGCTCGACGCCGTTTGCAGTCTTCACGATTACGGCATCGCCGATGTTTGCCTTCGCAACCTGGAACGCATCACGTTCGATCAGGATCTCGCCGGTTGCGGGCGGCCATGCGCCACTTTCCGGCACGAGCTTGCTGACGCGAATGTTGCCGTAGTCATGGACTACAAACAGGATCAGATTACGCCACTGCACTGGACCAGCCTTGATCTGTCCACTGATTGTTCGGCGCGGCTCCGCATCGCTGACCTCGGGATTCTCAAGAATGGCCTTGATGAGATCGTCGTCGGCCGAGTCAACACGCAGCACTGCCGAAGCCGGGTTCGTCGCCAGATATCCCTGGTCCAACTCACGCGTCAAGATTGCGTAAGAAGAAAGAATGGCTGCGAACGCAGAGATCCCGAGTGCAATCGCCAGCACGACGAGCGCCGTGCGTGCGCGTTCCTGCCAGAAGTCACGAAAAGCTTTGCGCCAGATTGTGTTCATTGAGAAACAAACCATCCGCAGATTACGCAGATTATTTAAACATCTGTGTAATCTGTGGATGGATCTCCCCGTCAGAAATTTCTATCCTGCGATCGATCACGCGCGCGATATCGGCTTCGTGCGTGGCGATGACGACCGTCGTGCCCTGGTTGGCCATACTGCGAAACAGATCGAGAATCTCGGTAGCCGTAACAGAATCAAGATTGCCTGTTGGTTCGTCGGCAAGGACCAGGGGCGGCTCGTTTGCGAGGGCGCGCGCGATCGCGACGCGTTGCTGTTCGCCGCCTGAAAGTGTCGCCGGCAGCTTATCGGCATGCGCGCCTACGCCGACCCGTTCAAGCAACGCAACCGCGCGTTTGCGGCGTTCGCGCAAAGGAACGCTTTTGGAGAAGTCCATCGGCAACATGACGTTCTCGGCAGCAGTGAGCGTCGGCAGCAGTTGAAAGAACTGAAAGACAAAGCCGACATTCCGGCCGCGCCATGCTGCGAGTTTGTTTTCGGACAAACTCTGGATCTCTGTGCCCGCAACCGCGACGGAACCCGCAGACGGACGATCGATGCCGGCGACGAGGTTTAGCAAGGTCGATTTCCCGCTGCCTGATTTGCCGACGATGCCGACAAACTGGCCGGGCTCGATCTCGAGATCGACATCTTTCAGCGCGGCAAACTTTCCCGCCGGTGTTTCGTAAGTTTTGTTTACCTGGTGTAAAGAGATCATAGGTCGTCCTGTGTAATCTGTGGATGGCATTTCTGTCCAGCGTTAAGATGGGGCGAGCCGTTGTTATCGAACAAAGAGGTCATGAATGTCCAAGAACCAGCACTTACCTCTTGCCGGATCCGATAAGAAGACCGATGCTCGCGTGCGACGCACACGCGATGCACTGGGCGACGCCCTTGTCGCGTTGATGCAGGAGAAGCCGTTTGAAACGATAACAGTTCAGGACGTTTTGGATCGGGCACAGGTCAGTCGTTCGACTTTCTACTCGCATTACAGCGACAAGGACGATCTTCTGATGAGCGACGCGGAGGAATTTTTTGAATCGATTTCGATGGCGCTCTCGGCTCATGGTGACAAGTCGGATCGTGTCTTTCCGGTGCAGGAGTTCTTCACGCATCTCTCCGACGTGCAACCGTTCTTCAAGGCTTTGGTCAAGTCAGGCAAGTATCAGGAAAACATGGAACTCGCTCGTGGCCATTTTGCGCGCGGGATTGAGCGCCGGCTCTCGGAGCTGCCGCGCGCCAACTCCATTCCGCCCAATCAACTCCCGGCCATCGCCTTCACCCACGCCGGCGCTCTGCTCTCGCTGCTGACCTGGTGGCTTGATCGCGGCATGCGTGAATCGCCCGCCGAAATGGACGAACTCTTCCACCGCATGGTCTGGAACGGCGTATCCAGCATGGAGCGCTAAGGAACGCACTGTAGGGGCGGCCCTCCGTGGCCGCCCTTGGTTTGAATCGTGTTCGCAAAACCCGAGATCATCGCATTCTGAATCCGTTGAGCAAACCAAGGGCGGCCACGGAGGGCCGCCCCTACAGTACGTTCGCAGTGGCCAAAACGAACGTTCGTGCTATATACTCTTGGCCATTGTGAGCCGGAAAGCGCAGGGTGAACGGACGCGGAAGGCTATTCTTGAGACGGCCGTGCATATCGCGTCCGCCGAGGGTCTCGAGGGGCTGACCATTGGCAGGCTCGCTCTCGAGCTTTCTATGAGCAAGAGCGGCCTTTTCGCGCACTTCGGCTCGAAGGAAGAGCTGCAGGTCGCCACCGTTGAAGCCGCACGCGAAATTTTTATTCGCGAAGTCATCAAACCCGCCTTTGAAGCCACCCAGGGCCTAATACGACTGTGGAAACTCTGCGACATCTGGCTGGCTTACGTCCAAAGCGGCGTCTTCCGTGGCGGCTGCTTTTTTGCCGCCGTGGCCGCGGAGTTCGATAGCCGGCCCGGCCCAGTGCGCGATCGCATAGCCGAGATCATGAAGGAGTGGCTGGCAACGTTACGTAACGCGATCGTCGAGGCACAGACCGCCGGCCATCTCACTAACGCGATCGATGCCACCCAACTCGCGTTCGAATTTAACTCTCTTGAACTGGGCGCCAACTGGGCGTTCCAGCTTTACGGCGACGCGAGCGCATTCAAACGCGCGCGCGAAGCGATTCTTGAACGCCTGAACAGATACACCACCGCCGCGGGTGGTCCATTACTGACTCATGAATGACGTCAAGATAAACCCGGCGTCCACCGTTGTGCGTAAACGCAAAGCCGCGTGGGACGGTCTCCGGCTCGAGCACTGCGAGCTCCGCCCCGGCGAACTGCCGGCGCACAGTCATCACGAACACGTTGTTCTGCTTTCACTAACAGATGGTTGCAAGGGTGAGCTGATTACGTCGAGCGGCATCGGAATGCGTGGCACGCAGACGCGTGGGAACGTTTGCGTGCTGCCCTCCGGACTCAAACATCAGGCTGCGGTCGAAGGCACGTCTGAGCATCTTGCGCTTTACGTCGATCCACGATTGATTGCGAAAGCGGCGTCGGAAGCAGAGCTTTCGGGCAACGTTGAAATCCTGGAGAGATACACGCGGCGCGACAACGTTATCAGCAGTGTCGGCATGGCGTTGCTCGGTGAGCTCGAGTCTGAAGGTTTGAGTGGCCGGTTGTATGCGGAGTCGTTGGGAAATGTGCTCGCGGTTCACCTGCTCAGGTATTACTCAGTTTCGACGACCCAGCCGGTAACTTTCACCGGCGGATTATCGGCGAAGAGACTTCGCGAAGTAACGGAGTTTATTTCTGAGAACTACAACAGGGATTTAAAACTCGCGGAGTTGGCCCAGGTCGCGGGAATGAGCAGTTTTCATTTCGCGCGTGAGTTCAAGCGAACCACCGGGACCACGCCACACCAGTATCTGATCAAGTTTCGCGTAGAGCGTGCGAAGACGTTGCTCGTGAAGAAAGACTTGCCGTTGATTGAGGTTGGTTTACAGACCGGGTTCAGTCATCAGAGTCATTTCACGCGTTTATTCAGGCGCGTAACGGGAATAACACCCAATGCATACCGCCTCGCTAGGCATGCTTAGACAGGAATTACAGGATAGAAACAGGATTTACATGTTCATCCTGAGTAATCCTGTAAATCCTGTCTAAACAATCTCCAGCAAGAACAGGCCAAGCAAGCAAGAACCGGAAAGACCCTTAGACCATCCCTACTTCACAATGCACCTCAATCTGGACTATCCACGGAGGTGCATTTTGAACATCAGGATCCTGCTTTTCATTGCGATCTCTTTCACGCCGTCACTCCTCAACGCGCAATCATCAGCATTCAAGCGTGGTCAGGCGCTTGTGACCCAGGAGAGCTACCAGGCTGCCATCGCCGAATATAACAAGGTCTCGCCTGGCGAGGGCGAATGGTACGCACGCGCCATCTACAACATCGGCGTTTGTCACTACGAGCTGTGGCAAACCGAAGAGGCGATTACTTTCTACACGCGCGCCATCGAGCTGAAGCAGGGAAACTACGCGCGAGCATCTTTTGCACTGGGTGTTGCGCTGGAGGATCAGGGACGACCGACTGAAGCACGTGCGGCTTATGAACAAGCGTCGAATAGACAGTTTGGACCAGCGACTTACCGGTTGGGATTACTCGAAGCACAAGCCGGCGAGTTTGAGAAAGCAGCCGCACTCTTCAAAGAGGCGGCGTCCCATCCCGGCAAACACGCGCCGGCAAGTCACAACAACTACGGCGTGATGCTCGTGCAACTCGGTTTCTTCAAAGAGGCAGAAAAGGAATTTGATACTGCTCTCAAAGCATCAAAGGGCAGACTTTCAGAGGCCGCTCACAACCTGAATCTCTGTCACTCACTCACATCCCGCGTGTTTAGTTCGGGGTGGCTTTATTCGCGTCTTCGCCTTTCTTCTTGACGTACACGTCGCCACGAAGCGCCATGTTTGACTTCTCCGCCAACGTCGCCAGCACTGACTGGAGCAGCTCCTTGTCCTCGAGTTTAAAGCTCGTGACGCCGGTGACTTTCGAATCCGGATCGCTATACTGCAACGTCAGATAGCGAACCTTGGTCTTGATGAAGCGCGCCGGCAGTGAGTAGATGCTCGGCACATTACTGGCTACGGTCGCTGCTGATGGCTGAACCTTTTTCGTGTCGGCGAAAGCCTGCGTGATCGCATCGTAAGGTATCGAGATTTCCTTCGGCGTCTTCTTGTCTTTGAAGAACAGGCGATTGTTGGCGTCGTCAAACGTCAACGTGCCTTCCATGGTCTTATTGTAGCCAAACACTCCGCCCTCATACTTTGCCTTCACCGTCTTGGGCGCCGGTTTAACGGGTGTGGCTTTTGCCACCGGCTGAGGCTCGGGATCCATGGAGCGTGGACGCTGTGCGTATGCGCCCGTGAACAACGCTCCGAGCAGGAGCAGAGCGGAAATGAACTTCATAACATTCTCCTTGTTGCCAACAAACTCAATCGAATTGACTGTAAACACTTACCCACGCAGGTACATGATACAGAATCCACCAGAACCACACCTGGATTCCCAACACCCCAAGACCAACGATCGCACTTAGATAATAAATGCGAGTTGAGTCGCTCACCTGCGGTGAACGATAGGATCTAACTATGCCGACTGCACCGAGCACCACGGCCGCCGGGCAGAACAGGATGCCGAGATAAGGCACTAAAGAAAAAGTCGCAAAAGCCTTCGCCGTGCCAGCTAAGCCTGTCATAACTTCCTGTCTTGTGCTTTTGTGCCTTTTTGTGGCTACTTCGCGAACGGCTTCACGCGTTCGATCGCTTCCTTGAAATCAGGATCGTTGGGAGCTAACGTCAAACCCTTCTGATAGGCGCCCATTGCTTTCGCGTATTGCTTCGTCACTTCATATGCGTAACCAAGTTCACGATAGACATTCACGTCTTCGGGCGTTTTCTTTGCGGCAGTTTCGAGGGCCGCAATGGCTTTCGGGAAATTCGTCGCACGCGAATGGGCCACGCCCAGTAAGTAGAACGTGACGCCCGTCGCATCGGGCGCCGTAGTGGCACGCTCGAGTGCACTGGCGGCGCGCGCATATTGCTTCGAACCGATCAGAGCCTGTCCGAAGAGCGTCACTGCTTCCGCGTCAGTCCGCAGTTTTATCAGACCTTCACCGGCTCGCACTGCGCTTAAATAGTCGGCATCAGCTTTCGCCTGGTCGGTGCTCGATGCGGCACGACGCAGATAAGCGGAAGTCAGAAGCGTCCACGCGCCCACCATTCGAGCATCGTTGACAGTGACTCGATTCAAGCTTGCGATCGCGCCGTCGAGGTCGCCCTTGCCGAGCGCGATTTGCGCGAGATAGAACAGCGACAAAGAATCTTTGGGATTGAGTTTGATGACCTGGTTGAAACTCTTCTCCGCGTCGGCAGTCTTCCCGGTCTTGTATTCGGAGATTCCGCGGTAGTAAATCATCAGCGCGTCAGGTTTGTTCGGCTCGCGATTGATTGCCGCAGTCAAAAGCGGCAACGCTTCCTGATACTTCTCAGCCAGCACATAAGCCTGTCCGAGCGCGCTCTCCGTGTTTGGATCGTCCTGGTTCGCTTTACGCTGAAGATCGACTGCTTTCTCCAGATCGTTCACGGCTTCTGTGTATTGCTTCAGATTCAACTCAGCAAACCCGGCAATTTTCCATGCCTCCGGATCGTTGGGATGCGACTCGGTCAGTTCCTTTGCTTCTTTTGCTGCCGCCGCAAACTGTTTTGTTTCGAGCATCAAGTAGGCGTGCTTCGTATCGGCCGGAGCTACTGTATTCGCGACGGGCTTAACCGGCCTTACGTCAAGCAAAGAGTCGTTGGAACTGGTTCGCCGGGCTGTTGGAGATGGTGTCGGCTCGGGCCGTAAAAGCGGATCGTCCGCCGGGGTTCTGGTCGTCGTCTGCGTAGTAGTCTGCTTGTTAGTGCGTCGCGGCCGGGTTGTTTGGGCGTGGATCGTTGCCACTGCCAGCAGGAAGATTGCGCCGACACTAATAAAACGTTGAACAAGCGTAGGTCTACACATAATGCCCATGATTGTAGCGGGAGAGGGATTAGGTTGAAAGCTCAGACTACTGATCAAACCCTTCGGATGCGGGAACAGAACGGGGAGTTGCGCCAGATCCACAGATTACACAGAAATCTGCGTAATCTGTGGTTGGCCTTTTCGCGTGAATCAGAAGTTCAGTTTTACGCCAAACTGGAACTGCCGCGGGTCGAAGGTTGCGGTGGGGCGGCTGTAGTAGCGGCCGTTGGTTGCCCGCTCGTTGAACAACCGGACATCGTCGATGAAGGGCGACGCCGCGGCCTCATTGAACCGATTAAAGAGATTGAAGCCTTCAGCGATCAGGTCCAACTTGATGCGCTCGCCGAACGGAACCGTCTTCGTCAAACGCATGTCCAGAGACATGAAACGATGCGTCACACCGAAATTGCGACCGAGACTGCCACTGGTAAATTGGCCGCTGGTAATCAACGGCGCACAACCCGCCGTGCCCGCCACGCAGAGTGTTCCGTCAGCCAGCACCGTAGGTCGATCCGTCTGATTCGACTGGTCGTTGTTCGTATCCTGATTGCTCAGGATATTGAACGGGCGTCCAGACGAGATTTCAAAAAGCGGAGCGAGCGTAAAGTTTGACAGCGCCCGGCGCCAGCCACCTTCTTTAACCCAGGCTCCCGGCGTAGAGAGCAGGCCACTGAATACAAAACGGTGGCGCTGATCGAACAACGAATCCGCGCGCTCGGCCGCGAAGTTTCGATTGTCCTGCGGCAACAAGAGCGTTTGCAGGTCAGACGAATCGTCGATCGAATGCGACCACGTGTACGAAGCGAGAAACTGGAAGTTATGTGAGAATCGTTTCTTCACATCCACATTCAACGCGTTGTAGGTCGAATCGCCGTCTGACGTCTGCGCATTGATCGAGCCGAATGGTGAAACCGTTCCCGGCGTTCTCAATGAACCAACGAGAGCACCGTTCAGGACCGCCGGCGTTACCAGGCCGCCGGAAAGTGCCTGGGCCAGGAAGTAGTTCGGTGCACTCGGCCGGAAGAAGTTTGCAATACCCGCATTGACGATGCGGCTGCCGAGGTTCGTAATCGGAGCCGTAATCATTCCCGGCACGATGATGGCGAACGTCTGTCCGGCATTCGGAAACGCAGGCGCGCCCGTTGGTGTTGTAAGCGTGAAGCACTGAAGCGGAACACCAAACGGACACGGCGCACCGGAGGTCGGAATCGAGAACGCGACGGCTTCCGTTGTGTTTACCGGATTGCGTCCCGCCAGACGGAAGAAGTTTTGAATCTGAAGTTCCGTTCTGGGGGCGTTGATATCGAGCGGGTGGGGCAAGTGATGAGCGCCGACGAAGAGATAACTACCCGAGATAGTCATGTCCTTCGTTAGCTGGCGCTCGATCGTGAAGTTACCCTGGTCCGCGTACGCGTACTCAAAGTCCTTCTGGACGTGAAGTGTGAAGGGGAGCACTGGACCAAAGCCGGGGAAGGTTTGATCGTTGAATCTCTGGCGGCCGAACTGGTATTGCGCGCCTACCGCTACGCCCGGAGTTACGACGCCCGCGGGACAGATCGGCGTTACTGGTCCACCCGGAGGGCACACCGTCCCTTGAAACACCTGCACAGCGTTGAGCAGCGCGGTTTGCGACGGGCTACCCGGTGTCAGAATTCCCTGTTGCTGTTGCACTGCGTCAGCGATGTCAGAGTTGAACGCGATCGCGAGTAACGGATGGTCGTAAAAGAGTCCAAAGCCGGCGCGAATGGAAGTCTTACCGTCTTTCCACGGATCCCACGCGATTGCGAGACGCGGCGCCCAGTTGTTCTTGTCGCGTGGAAATCCCTGTTGGACGCCCATCGCATCCTGCGCTGCGAGCACGTCTGCGGCGGAAAGGTTAATTCCGGAAAGGGGATCGCGCAGGGGCAGTGTCGGTATCTGTTCAGTCTGTTCGTAGTCGTAACGAACGCCGTAGTTGAGCGTCAGGTTCGGGCGTACTTTCCAGGAATCCTGCGCGAAGAACGCCATCGGCTTGTTGCTGATGCTGCTGACCGGATTTCCGAAACCCTGAATAAAGTTGGACGGAAATCCGAGTCCGTACTGCTGCACAGGCGTGAAGTCGGGCGCTCCGGCAAAGGCCGGATTCAGTGTCGTCGCGGAGAGTCCGCCAAAGTTGAAAAGACCGGCGAAGTTGAGCTCGAAGATCGCTTCGGGTATGCGGACGACGGCGTAGTCGCCGCCAAACTTGAAGTTATGAGTTCCGTAAACAACATTTAGGTTGTCGGTAAACTCATAACGCGTCTCCGAACGCACCACCGGCGAGAAGAGCTCGCGGCCGACGAAGGTTGTTCCGGAAATGTTGAAGGCTACTGCATCGGGGTTCTGCGATTTGAAGGTTGCACGACGCAAGCCGAAATTAAAACGTCCTTCATTGACGATCGTGTTTGAGAGCGTCGAAGTTAAGGTGGCGACGGCTGACCAATCCTTCAACGTCTGAACCCCAGTGCGCGAGAAATCATTCTGGCCGAGTGACTGGTTCTGCGATTCAACCTGAATACCGCTAAGGTTGCTTGGATTGTAGCCAACTCTGAAGTTGAACTGATGGTCCTGGGTGATCTGATGATCCAAACGGAAAGAGTTGAACGTCGTGCGATCCGTTAGCGGAAATACCCTTTGCAGACTGTTCAATGGTCTGAACGCGATGAAGTCTCCGGCAGCGTTCGTTGTACCAGTCGGCACCGGTGCGCCTGAAAGGATGAAGCGCGGTCCAATTGCCCCCGGAGTGATCGGACTGATCGCCGGGCACAAACTTCCGTCGTTTGGAGAAGTCAGTGCATTGCTGCCGGTCAAGGCAGTAGTGCCGCCACTCGAGGCAAAGAACGCATAAGCTCGGGCACCGCAGATGGCGTTCGCATTTCCGGAAGCAACGAGCGTATTGATGAAGCTCGCTTGTGCTGGAGTGATGTTATTGAACGTGCGCGCAACCGGGTTCAATCCGGCAATCACAGGAATGGTCGCAGAGCCGGTTAGACCCTGAGAGACGTTGCTGGTGAAGAAACCCGACTCATTGCGTCGTCGTTGTTCGAATGCGTAGAAGAAGTACGTTCGCTCGGGGTCTAATGGTCCACCAAAGGTCAATCCATACTGTGCGCGTGTAAACGCCGGATCTTCGATGGGTGCAAACGCATTACGCGCCTGGAAACTGCGATGGCGCAGGAAGCCAAATACGTTTCCGTGAAACTCTCGTGTGCCCGCCTTGGTAACCACGTTCACCACGCCGCCGGAAGAACGCCCAAACTCGGGTGCAAACATGTTGCTGACGACTTGAAACTCCTGCACTGCTTCCTGACTGACGGTCGAACGCGATGCATTCACTGAGTTGTCCGTATTGTCAGCTCCGTCTACCTGCACCAGATTGGAGCGACCGCGCTGTCCACCGAAGTTCAATCCGGTCGTGGGCGCTGGTCCAATTGGACGTCCATTGTCGCGTCCCACTGTCGAAGTGATTAGGGCAAACGACAGATAGTTTCGTTCGTTGATCGGATAGTTGTTGATGGCCTGCTGATTGATCGTAGTAGCAACCGCAGTCTTGGAACTCTCGACTGGATCAGACGTAGCGTCGGAAACGGTCACGCTCTCACTGATCGCTCCCGGTTCGAGTTGGACGTCAAAATCTGCGGCTTGTCCGATAGTCACAGTGATCTTTGGCAATACGGCTTTCTTGAAGTTCGCCGCTTCGACCGTTAGCTCGTAATCGCCGGGTGGCACATTGATGATGCGATAGTACCCTTCGTCGTTAGTGGTGACATTGCGTGTGAAATTCTTGTCCGGGTTACGAACGGTAACGGTGGCGTTAGGCACAACCGCATTCGAGGAGTCTTTGACAGTGCCCTGAATGTCAGCAGCATTTGACTGCGCCTGACCGAAAGCTGCGGGGGCACAAAGAAGCAGGATCATTAACAAGCAGGGGATTTGAAATGATCCGAGAAGCCGGGACTTTAACGATACAAACATCGTCGTTTCTCCTTAGTTGTGTTTCGCGGCTATGGAATTCGCGCGTTCACCAACGACTCTTGTGAATTAACCTTTGCTACCAGTGGATGTGTGTCGGAGATCCGTCTCCGATTTGCTGCGGCCTGCGGGAGCTGATTTTAGCCGTTGTCATGTTGTCCTGGGACAGCAACAGTGACAGAGAGAGCAGCACTGGCCAAGCCTTTTTACTCTAAAAGAAGGAACGTGGCAAGCAGTTTAACCTGCGCGTAAGGGGCTGCGGTGGTCCCGGTTGGAGGAGCGAGTTGCTCGTGCGATTCGATTTCGGAAGCGATTACTGGAGCCGCAGATCGCAATGCCAACTCCGGCGAGCCTCGGGCTGAAAGCGAGGCGTCGCAACCATCCACAAATCCGCAGGCGCGAATCGAATTTTTGTGCGTACTCGGCCGCGTAATTTGCGCAGAGTTCGTGCGTCGCGAATTTGTCTCGCTGGCAAACAATTACATCCGCCGCGAGTTCACCACTTTCAAACGCCATCAGCATCCCACTGCCCGAAAAAGGATCGATAAACGAAGCCGAGTCGCCAATGGCGAGCAAACCGTTTGCAGGGCTGGGTTGCTGTCGACCGAAACGTTCCCAGGATGCGCTCAGCCACTCCGGTTCAGGCTCGGCCCGTTCGAGTGTGTAGGCTGCGCGCTGGTTTTTCATCACTATTTCGCGCATTACGAGTTCCGGGTTTGAGGAGTAACGCTTGACCTGTTCAGCGGAGATGATGAAGCAGAGGTTGCTGATGCCTCCTTCGACGCTGCTCAAGCCGCCGTAGCCTTCCGGGTAGAAGTAGATCTCGCACGTGTTTGGCGCGACGCGTGTGTTTCTCAGGTGAACCTTGAAGGCAATTAGCTTCGGTTTTGTTGTTGGTTCGGCAGAGTGAAGCTTGCGGCTGAGAATGTGGGCGCGACCGGTGGCGTCGATGGTTAGTGGCGCGAAGTATTCTTCGTTTGATTTTATTCTGACGCCGCGCACGTCGTAGTTTCTGAGGATTGGTTCGGTGATGGTTGTGCCTTCGAGTACGGTGACACCGCAGTCACGCGCGCGGTCCAGCAGTACCTGGTCCATGACAGCGCGGCTCAGGCCGAGGGCCGTTGGAGCACCGAACCAGGTACTGGGGATGGCGACGTTATGCCCGCGCGTGGAGTAGAAGATCGTTTCTGTGATCGCTGCGGGCGTGGAGAGTTTTATCGCGTCTGCGACGCCGAGGTTTTCAAAGTGTCGTTGGCATTCGGGTGAAATGAATTCTCCGCACAGTTTTGCGCGTGGGAATTTTTTTTGTTCGACGAGGAGTACGCGAAGACCGTTGCGCGCGAGATGTATCGCAGCGCTCGATCCCGCCGGCCCCGCGCCCGCGATGATCACGTCGAAAGTGTTCGATGTTTCCACGTGCATTGATTCGTTTCCGCTCCGAAAGAGTTCCGCGCCGGGCGGCCTCGGAGGGCCCCCCCTACAGTACGC
>Ga0207647_10002471_pt1 | contig 14008 bp, 14 predicted proteins | sample KBSCornC2_FD_184295 | JGI IMG/M metagenome (GOLD analysis project Ga0207647, IMG submission 184295) | Corn rhizosphere microbial communities from Kellogg Biological Station, Michigan, USA - C2 (SPAdes) (version 2) | ecosystem: Host-associated > Plants > Roots > Rhizosphere ...
TTGAGCACGCGCCCGACCATCTCGCGCGAGCAGCCGACGATGCGGCTGATTTCCTGGCGCGAGATGCGGATCTGCGTGCCTTTCGGATGCGACATCGCATCGGGCTCTTCGGTAAGGTCGATCAGCGTCTTGGCGACGCGGTTCGTCACGTCCATGAAAGCGAGACGGCTGACCTTGCGCGAGGTGTGCAGCAGGCGGTTGGCCAGTTGCGAGCCGATCGCGAACAGCACCTTGCCCTGTTCTTCGCGCAGCGGCCCCTCGAACAGCTGGAACAGGCGTTCGTAACTGATCTCGGCCAGGTCGCACGACGTGCGCGTGCGCACCATGACTTCGCGCCGCGGCACTTCCACGAACAGGCCCATCTCGCCGATGAATTCACCGGCATTGATGTAGGCCAGGATCAACTCGCGGCCTTCTTCGTCTTCGGTGAGTACGGTGACCGAACCTTCGATAATGAAATACAGGATGTTCGCCGAATCACCCGGGCGAATGATTGCGGTCTTGCCCGGATAGCGGCGGCGGTGGCAATGCGCGAGCACGCGTTCCATTGCCGCGCGGTCGAGCACCAGCGCTTCGGGAGCCTGCACGCGATTGATTGCGCGCTGCAATGTGTATCGCAATTCCGCCATGGCGGTCATTCCCTACCCCTTTGTTCAGCAAGTCATATTAGCAAGGTTGGCGCGTAGTTGCCGCTTCCGGCCGGGGCTCGTGTCATATTTGTTTTCGCAACGGGGAAAGTGGTCCATAATCCGCGCCCTCGACGGCATTTTCGCCCCGCTTTTCCGGAGCCCGCAGTGAAACCTCTTCCCCGCCTGAAGCTGCAGGGCTTCAACAACCTGACCAAGGCGCTCAGCTTCAATATTTACGACATCTGCTATGCGGTGACGCCGGAGCAGCGCGACCGCTACATCGAGTACATCGACGACACCTACGACTCGGATCGCCTGACCAAGATCCTCACCGACGTCGCCGAGATCATCGGAGCCAACATACTGAACGTTGCGCGCCAGGATTACGATCCGCAGGGCGCCAGCGTGACGATCCTGATTTCCGAACACCCGGTCGTCGAGAAGCTCGGCCGCGACATGATTTCCGATGCGGTCGTGGCGCACCTGGACAAGAGCCACATCACGGTGCACACGTATCCGGAGACGCATCCGCACAACGGCATCGCCACGTTCCGCGCCGATATCGACGTCGCCACCTGTGGCGTGATTTCGCCGCTGAAGGCATTGAATTACCTGATCGACAGTTTCGAGTCCGACATCGTGACGATGGACTATCGGGTGCGCGGTTTCACGCGCGACGTGAAGGGCAAGAAGCACTACATCGATCACCGCATCAATTCGATCCAGGAATACCTGGCCAAGCACATCCGCCAGAAATACGAGATGTTCGACGTCAACGTGTATCAGGAAAACATCTTCCACACGAAGATGCACGTGAAGGAATTCGACCTCGAAACCTACCTGTTCGAAGCGCACGCCGAAGACCTGTCGTTCAAGGACCGCCAGCGCATCGAAGCGCTGCTCAAGCGTGAGATCGAAGAGCTGTTCCACGGGCGCAATCTGACCTGAGTGCGGGGCGCGAAAATTGCGCCCTTGAAGGCCCCAATACCTTTGGCCCATGCGGCGCCGGCGCGCCGCGGCTAGGGTTCGCCCCTGTTTGTTCTGATACCGCGGAGTTCCCATGAAACATCACGTCCTTGCTCTGGCCTGCGCCGTCGCAGTGCTCGCCGCCTGCTCGCAAACCGAAACGCCGAAGCAGGCCGCTGCGCCGGCACCGGCGGCTACGCCGACACCTGCCGCCCCGGCTGCGCCTGCCGCGCCGAAATCCGGCGTCGATCTGCAATACGTCGATGCCGGCGTACGCGCGCAGGACGACTTTTATCGTCACGTCAACGGCAAGTGGCTGGACACCACCGAAATTCCGGCCGACAAGTCCGCGTACGGCACCGGCACGATCGTGTTCGATCGCATCCAGGACAATCTGCACGGTTTGGTCGACGACGCGGCCGCCGGCAAGGCGTCCGCCAGCAACGTCGATACGAAAAAGATCGGCGATTTCTACGGCAGCTTCATGGATGAAGCCGCGCTCGAGACGCTCGACGCCAAGCCGCTCGCGCCGCAATTCGCGCGCATCGAGGCGATCAAGGACGCGCACGAGATCGCCGCCGCGATCGCCGAGCTCGATCGCCATTCGGGCACGGTGACCGCGTTCGGTCTCGCCGCGAACACGCCGGTGCTCGTCGCGATCCATCAGGACAACAAGGACGCGACGAAATACGTCGCCGACCTGCAGCAGGGCGGCCTCGGCCTGCCGGACCGCGACTATTACCTCAAGGACGACGATGCCAAGCTCAAGGGCATGCGCGCCGAATACCGCAAGCACGTCGAGAAGATGCTCGGCATGGCCGGCGATGCGAACGCGGCCAGGAACGCCGATGCGATCCTCGCTTTCGAAACTGCGCTGGCCAAGGAGCAGTGGGACAAGGTCGCGCTGCGCGATCCGATCAAGGCCTACAACAAGATCGAAACCGCCAAGCTCGCGCAGCTCGCGCCCGGCTTCGACTGGGACGCGTTCCTCGATGCGGCCGGCCTCAAAGGCAAGGTTGACAGCGTGATCGTCGGCCAGCCGACCTACCTGACCGCATTCGCCAAACTCGCCAAGGACACGCCGTTGCCGACCTGGAAGGCGTATCTGCGCTGGCACGCGCTCAGCGACGCCGCGCCGCTGCTGTCCAAGCGCTTCGCCGACGAGAATTTTGCTTTTTATGGCACCGTGCTGACTGGCATTCCGGAGAACCAGCCGCGCTGGAAACGTGGACTTGCGCTCGTCAACGCCGGCATCGGCGAGGAACTGGGCAAGTTGTACTCCGCAAAATATTTTCCGGCCGAAAGCAAGGCGCGTGCGCAGAAGCTCGTCGGCAATCTGCTCGCGGCATTCAAGCAGGGCATCGACGGCCTCGACTGGATGAGCGCCGAGACCAAGCGGGCGGCGCAAGAAAAACTCGCCAAGTTCACGCCGAAGATCGGCTATCCCGACAAGTGGCGCGATTACAGCGCATTGTCGATCGACAAGGCCGACCTCGTCGGCAACGTCACGCGCGCGCAGGAATTCGAGTACCAACGCAACATCAACAAACTCGGCAAACCGGTTGACCGCGGCGAATGGGGCATGACGCCGCAGACGCTCAACGCCTACTACAACCCGGAAATGAACGAGATCGTATTCCCGGCTGCGATCCTGCAGCCGCCGTATTTCGATGCCGAAGCCGACGATGCCGTCAACTACGGCAGCATCGGCGCCGTGATCGGCCACGAGATCAGCCACGGCTTCGACGACCAGGGTGCGCAGTACGACGGCGACGGCAACCTGCGCGACTGGTGGACAAAGGACGACCACGAAAAATTCGCCGCCAAGACCAAGGCGCTCGTCGCCGAATACAACGGCTTTGAGCCGGTGGCCGGCTATCACATCAACGGCGAACTCACGCTCGGCGAGAACATCGCCGACAACTCCGGGCTCGCGGTCGCCTACAAGGCCTATCAGATCTCGCTTGGCGGCAAGCCCGCGCCGGTGCTCGACGGCCTCAGCGGCGATCAGCGCTTCTACACCGGCTTCGCGCGCGTGTGGCGCGCCAAGATGCGCGACAACGCGATGATCCAGCGCATCAAGACCGACCCGCATTCGATCGCGCAATTCCGCGTCGAGGGCGTCGTCGTCAACCAGCCGGCGTTCTACACCGCGTTCGAGATCAAGGAAGGCGACAAGATGTGGCATGCGCCGGAGCAGCGCGTGCTGATCTGGTAGAGCTCTTCCCTTCTCCCGCGCTGGCGGGAGAAGGTGCCGACTGCGGACGCCGGGAGCCTCCGCGAACAGCGGAGCTGGCCCGAAAGGGCGAGCACCAAGGATGGCGTGAGTAAGGCGGATGAGGGTGGCACAGCTGAGAATGAATGCGCTGTGCCATAACGCCACCCTCACCCGTCGCGCTGAGCGCGCCGGCCTCTCCCGCCAGCGGGAGAGGCGTTAGATCCGGTATGCCAATGCCTTCATCACTGCGCTGGCCAAGCGCATCAGCGCCGGCACGGGCGGTGGCAGGTCGACGCCGCCAGCTTGGCGCGCGAGGTTTCCGTGCCGAGCTTCATCAACTTGCATTTGCGCAACGACGGCGCGACTGCGCGCATCGGCATCCGGAAGCTTGTGCAGATGCTCGCCGAGATGCGCTTCAACCTGGCGCTCGGTCTCCACGACGAAGCCGAGACTGACCCGGTCGCTCACAACTGCCGCCGCCGCGCCGATCGCGAAACTGCCGGCGTACCACAACGGATTGAGCAAGCTCGGCCGGCTATGCAGCGCAGCGAGTCGCTCGCTGCACCAAGCCAGGTGGTCGGTTTCCTCGGCCGCCGCCTCGAGCAGGCGCGCGCGCACGGCCGCGTCACGCGCGACCGCGGCTTGCCCCGAATACAGCGCCTGCGCGCAGACCTCTCCGGCGTGATTGATGCGCATCAACCCGGCCGCGTGCTGGCGTTGTGCATCACTGAGCTCACCTTCGGCAATATCCGCGGCCGGCGTCGGCCGCGTGCTTTCCGGAGCCGCGCCGAATGCGGTGCCGATGGCGCGCTCGACTTCGACCAAGGCGCGATCGGTTGCGGAAAGACGACGGGCGAACATGCGCTAATTCTCCAACTGCTGCGCGAGCAATACAACCGGATGCAGGACCGGAATCGCCGCGCCAGACTGACTTAGGCCGTTGTCGAGGAAAATCCGGCAGCCGACGTTGCTGGTGATCAGCAGGTCCGGCCGTAGCGCTTGCGTTTGTACGACCACTTCCGCGCGCAGCGCATCGGCAATCTGCGCGTGCCTGAGGAAATAATCGCCCGCGGCGCCGCAGCAACCGGGCTGCTCCGGCAATGCCGCGATTTCCAGGCGTGGGATTCTGCCGAGAAGACGCCTGATCGCGCCTTCTGCATGGGCAACGTTTTTCTGCGTGCACGGGGTGTGCAAAGCGCCGCGTACCGGCAGCGGCCGAAAACGCAGATTCGCAATTTGTGCGTCGACATCGAGAAATTCGTGGATCTCGCGCACGCGCACCGCGCCACTCGCGAACACTCGATCGCGTAACGTGCCGAAACAGCCGGACGCAGACACCAGTACCGTCTCGACGCCGACGAATGCTGCGCGCAACCGGGCGCCCAACGCGTCGGCGCCATCGATAGCGCCGGCATGCAAGGCCAGGGCGCCACAGCAACCCTGATGGCGCGGCAACACGACTTCGTAGCCGAGCGCACTGAGCAGACGCACCGCGCCGGCATGCACATCGCGATCGGCCGCGGCGGCGACGCAACCGAGAAACAGTCCGACCCGCCCGCGTGATGGAGCGACCTTGCGCGTCGGCAATGCGTACGCGCGCGGCAGCCGTGGCAATTCGCGCGCGATGCGGTCCAGCCGCAACGGCCGCAACAACGCCTGCATCAGACGGCTGCGCAGCACGTCAGCAACGATCGTCGCATTCGCCACGCGCAGTGCCGCACGCAGCCAGCGCGGGTGCGCCGTGAAGAACCCAAATGGTTTTCGCGACGGTTTGACTGTCGGCTGCAGCAAGGCGCGCGTCGCCACGATCAGCTCGCCATAGCGCACATGCGAGGGGCACACGCGTTCGCAATGTAGGCACGCCAGACATTGGTCGAGATGCGCCGTGAGCGCCGGCGTGGCTTCGATCTGTGCGGTGGCCAACGCGTGCGCGAATGCGATGCGCCCGCGTGGCGACTCGGCTTCGATGAGGTCGACGCGATACGTCGGACAATGCGGCAGGCACAGACCGCATTTGACACACTGATCGGCGAGCGTGGCGATGCGCGCGGCGTCGACGGCCATCACGGCTTCGTCCATTGCAACAGCTCGCTCCAGCGTCGGAGCTTTTCGGCGCGCGGAATCGAGGCGTTGGCGGGGCTCGTCGATGGCAGTGCGAGTATCTCGATGCGTGCGCGCAGATGCGCGTCGAGCTTCGGCACGATGTGCCGCCGGAATGCCTGCTGCGCCTTGCCGCCATTCAGTGCGATCGCGCGGATTTGCCCGTGCCGGCGCAGCAGCGTCGGAATCGCGTTCGGCACTTCGCTTTCGGCCACGATGCTGCTGTCCAGGCTGCCCGGGCGTTCGCAACTCTTCAGCACGTCCCAGATGCCGACACCGCACGCATGCAGTCGAGCGATGCGCTCAGCGTACGGCAGCTGCGGCCCGGCTTCGAACAACTCGCCCATCAGCGGCCAGAATGCATTCTGCGCGTGGCCGTACGACTGGCGCAGCTGCAGTGAACGCAGGCTCGGCACAGTACCGAGAATCAAGACGCGACAGCCCGCGCCGACCTGCGGCGGGAAACTCGAGACATGCGCCGGCTTGCTGCTCATTTGTATAAAGTATACTTGTGCACAAAATCAAAAACGATAACCGCACATTAACAACGATGTAAGCTTCATTTTACCGCGACGGTGTATGGTGTCGCGGTCCGTGCACGGGCGACTTCCTTTGCTTTACGGAGCGCGATGACATGAACCAGGACATCATCCAGGACAAGTGGCCCGGGATCAGGAGTCCACTGCAAGCGAAATTCGGAAAATTGACGGCTGAAGATCTCAGCCGCAGCGCCGTCAACCACCAATACGTGGTCGGCAAACTACAGGAACGTTACGGCTGGCAGAAGGATCAAGCCGAACGTGAAGTCCGCAATTTCGAGAAGGATCTGCAGAAAGCGGCGTAAAACTCCAGCGCACAGGGCTGGCAGAAGGAGACGCGGGGGCTTCGGAGCCCCCTCGTCTTTTCGTGGTGATCAGCCCGGCTTCTTCTTCAATTCCGTCAGGTCCGCCAATACCTGCGCCGAGTTGGCTTTCGGGTCGACGTCGGCATAATGCTTGACGATGCGCCCTTGCGGATCAATCAAGAACGTTTCGCGCTTGGCGTAGCTCAAATTCATCTTCTGCGAGAACGTCAGCACGCCGTACTCTTTCGCTGCGGCTTGATCTTTGTCCGACAGCAGCGGAAACGGCACGTGATATTTCTCGGCAAACTGCGCGTGCGATTTCACGTCATCGAGACTGACACCGAGTACGAGCGCGCCAGCCTTGCGCAGCTTGTGCACGTCATCGCGGAACGTGCAGACTTCGTCGGTGCAACCGGGCGTGAAGTCCTTTGGATAAAAATACAGCACGACCCATTGCCCGCGGTGCTGGGCGAGCGTATGCCAGTCGCCCTTTTGATCCTGCAGTTTGAAATCCGGCGCGGTCTGGCCGATTTGCGGCGCACCGGCAGCGGCGGCGTCGGCAAGCAAGACGCCCGGAACGGCGCTAAGCATGAGTACCAGGAATGTTCGCAGCAAGGCCTGCATGGCGTTTCTCCGACTAAGGTTAGGGGCGCCAGCATACTGCCGGCAGGTGACATTCAGCACTAGGTAGACCGGCCTGGCGTATTTAAGCTTGCAAGGATTCCGCAGGAGCCCGAATGGGTACTCGTCAGCTCGCCATGACCGAACACCTTGAGTCTTATGTGCTCGGGCATTCGCGCGAAAGCGCGGTCGCGGCGCGCTTGCGCGCGGAGACGGCCAGGCTACCGCAGGCCGGCATGCAGATTGGCGCTGACCAGGCTACCTTCATGGCGCTGCTGGTTCGCGCGATTGGCGCCAGGCGCTGCATCGAGATCGGTACGTTCACGGGCTACAGCGCGCTCGCCGTCGCGGCGGCGCTGCCCGAGGATGGCCAACTCATTTGCTGCGACATCAGCGCCGAATGGACGGCCATGGCGCGACGCTACTGGCTCGAAGCGGGCGTCGCCGAACGCATCGATCTGCGCCTGGCGCCGGCACTGGATACATTGCGCGAACTGCTCGCGGATGGCGGCGCTGGCCAGTACGACTTCGCCTTCATCGACGCCGACAAGGCCAACTATGGCGCTTACTACGAAGCGTGTCTGCAACTGCTGCGCCCCGGCGGCCTGATTGCGCTCGACAACGCGCTATGGTCCGGACGCGTCGCCGATGCTCATCAGCATGATGCCGATACGGACGCCATTCGCGCGATCAATGCGAAGATCGACATCGACGGGCGCGTCGACAGCAGTCTGCTGACGATCGGCGATGGGGTAATGCTGGTCTGCAAGCGCTAGTTATTTCTTCGGCTTGTCCGGCAGCTTCCCCGGATCGTAACCAGCAACCTCGAACTCCATCGTTTTCTCGCCAAGATCCTTGATCGTCGCGGTGATGGCGACCGTCTGCGCCTTCTGCAGCTTCGCGATGAAGCTCTTGTCGTCATCGATGAAAAGCGCGGGCTCGCCCGTCGGCGGAATCGTCGCCTGCATGCGCTGCGCCGGTGCGCCGTCGAAACTCACCGGCAGTGTCGCGCAGCCTTTGCGGCAGTCGAACTTCGCGCTATCGAGCAGCAGGTAAACGCTCTGTCCCCATTTTGGATGCTGGCGCAGCACGAGGCGCACTTTGGCACCGCCGCCGATGGCGTTTTTGCTTGCGATCGCCGCGGCGTATTGCGTGCCGCCTGCTTCCGGCGTGGCCGTGTAGGTCCACAGCCGCGTCAGGCGCTTCTGATTCGCCTGCGCCTGCCCTTTCGCGCGTACCTCCTCGATCGATTGCTGCACCTGCGCGGCCGCCCGCGTTCCGGCAAACTTCGAGATGACTTCGTTGCCAAGCGTCAGCGCGATGTCCCAGCTGCCCTGGGCACGCATCTGTTCATACAGCGCCGCCTCCTTGGTCGCCTGCACTTCGTTCGCTGCCGGCGCGGACGCCGGCGCGGCGGGAACAGGCGAAGGCGGCGGCGAGCTGCTGCGCGAGCAGTCCGCGCACACGACCATCACCAGCAACACAAGCAATACGGGACGATGCGACGACATGGGTCGGAACCTGTGCGGAGCGAGCTGCAACGATAGCCGATTTTGGCGGGATCATTTGCATGGGTCGCGCCCCAGATTGTGTTCGTACGTGGAGAAATGTTCATCGAATTCGTGGCCGTCACGGCCGATCGCACCGGCCCTGTGGATCTCGCGGCAGGCCTGCTCGCGCGGGATCTGGCGCGAAGCAACATGGACGGAGCCGCCGCCGCGCGCGCTGCTGTCTTTGCCGCGCGGCGTCTTCGATTCCCTGCTGGCATCGGCTCCGAGCGAATGGGGACAAGCGCCGAGCCGGTAGAAGATGCGGCCGTCGCTGACGCGGCATTCATAAGCCGTTTCCCTTGAACCGCGTTCGCGTGGCGCACGGGCAATACGCGTGCTCGGCGCGTCCGGGCGATCAATCGCATAGTGGGGCGAAGGCGCCAGCGCTGGCGGCGGCGGGATATCGATTACGCTTTGCCGCTGGGTAACGGCGCACGTACGCTCCTGGTACGCAACGGCGCCGCGCGCGTCCACGCACTTGTATACCGATTCGGCACGTACGCCGGCAAACATGCCGAGCAGGAACAGACCGACCAGCCACTCGTGCCAGCGCATGCTGCGTCCGCAACTTTCGAATTCGACCTTGCGCATATCGCCTCCTGTTTTTGGTGCAGGCATGATCGGCCACTCCGGCGCGCACGCGTATCAGCGTGCAGCCCGCTCGTGCGTAGGAAAATCCCGACGGCGCGTGGCGCGCTACAATCGACTCGACTTCGGAAGGAACGACATGAAATACCTGCTCGCTGCGGTTCTGCTGTCCCCATTAGCGGCGCTGGCTGATTCGCGTCCGTCAACGCCCACGGTCGACGCGGCGCTTGCGCAGGCGCAACACGAACACGTGCCGGTGTTCATCGATTTTCAGGCGCAGTGGTGTTATTCGTGCTACTTCATGGCAACGCACGTGTTGAACGGCCCGCAATGGCAAGCGGCGACCAAGCGCATGCACGCAATCGAAGTCGATGCCGATTCGCCGGACGGCGCGGCGTGGATGAAGAAGCTCCAGGTCAAGGCGCTGCCGAGCTATGTCGTGCTCAAGGCTGATGGCGGCGAACTCGGGCGCATCACCGCCGAGCAGTCGCGCGAGAAATTTTATCCAGCGCTCGAACGCATCCTCGCTGGCAGCGATTCGCTTGATGCGCTGAAAGCGCAAGGCTCGGCTGCAGCGGTTGCCGAAATATTGATCACTTACGAAGCACGCAACGAAATCGATGCGGGGCTCGGCTGGTACGCGACACTGAGCGCCACGCAGCGCAAGTCGGCGGAAGCCGATCCACGCGCCGTATTTGCGCTGGAGCGCCTGCGCATGGAAAAAGCTGCAAAAACGCGGGACACGCAGGGCTGCGTCGCCGCGGCGCAGCGCGCCTTGTCGGCGGATGCCGGCTGCGAGCGCGTCTACGTGCTCGAGCAGCTCGTCGAGTGCAGCGAAAAGCTGCCGGACGGCGAGCGCAAGTCGGTGCTCGGTGCGCAGCGTCCCGCATTGAATTCATTGCTCGACAAACAAGTCTTCGTCGAACCGGCGCAATGCGCCGATCAGCGCACCTCGATACTGGTCGCGGCGGATCTGGCCAAGGCGATCGGCGACAAGACGGCTGAAACAGCCGCGCTGGATCGCGGCATTGCCGACGCGCGCCGGCGGCTCGGCGACAGCTACGGCAAGGATCGCAACCTTGCCGACAATCTGCGCGTATTCCTGACGCGCGCCGAACGCTTCGACGACCTCGACGCGCTTTACCCCAAGCTCATGGCGGCGTATCCGGATGACTACGTCTACGCGTACCGCTATGGCGGCAGCTTGCTCAAGCGCGGCAAACCCGCGGATGCACTGCCGTATCTGGAACAAGCCGCGCAGAAGACTTTCGGCGCCAACCGTCTGGCTGTAGCGACGCTGCGCGTGCAGGCGCTGCTCGCACTCAAGCGTCGCGACGACGCCGAAAAAGTCGTCGCCGATGCGCTGGAAGCGAATGGACCGTGGTTTCCGGAAGCGGCGCAGAAGTTGAAGGACGCGCTGAAAGGCTGATCGTTAGGCCGCTTTCAAGGGTGTTCTGCTTCCGCGTGCACACGCTCGCGCCGTATCAAATACAAACCCGCCGCGATGATCACGGCCGCGCCGCTCAGCGTTACCGCGTCGGGCAGCGTGTTCCATAAAGCGTAGTCGAGCGCGATGCCCCAGACGAGCGCCGTGTATTCGAGCGGCGCGATGCGCGAAGCATCGGCGCGCCGGAATGCGTCGGTGATCGCCCACTGCCCGATCGCGCCGAATACGCCGAGGCCGGCCAGCACGCGCCAATGTTCGTCGCGGATCGGCGTCCATTCGCGCCAGCCGAGTGCGAGCGCGAACACACTGGTCATCGTCAGCATCCAGAACACCATCGCCTGCGTCGAATCGCTGCGTCCGAGTATGCGCACGGCAATCGCCGAAACAGCGTAGCCGCTCGCCGACACGAGCACAGCGAGTCCGGCCAGCGTGAACATTCCGGCGCCGGTCGGACGCAATACGATCAGGGTGCCGCCGAATCCGAACACGATCGCGGCCCAGCCGCGCCAATCGACGCGCTCGCGCAGCACCAGCGCGGCCAGCGCCGTAATCATGAGCGGCGCGACGAAGAACAACGAATACGTCTCGGCCAGCGGCAGCGTGCGCAGCGCGAACGCGAAGGCGCTGAGCATGATGACCGACAGCACGCCACGCAGCAGATGCAGCGGCCAGCGCACACGCAGCAACTGGCGCGGGCCGCCGTCAACGATTGTCCAGACCGCAATCAGCGGCCATGAGCATATGCCACGCAGCGCGGCTACCTGCATCGGCGGATAATGCGGCGTCAGGATTTTCAGGCACGCGTCCATCAAGGCAAACGTGGCGACCGCCCCGAGCATCGACAGCATGCCGCGAAAATTATCTGGGGAAGGCATCGAACCTCATGGACTTGTGCGTCGCAGGGAAGCTGCGATGATGCCAGAGACAACCGTCGCGACGCTGCATATTCACGATAGATGCGAAAAATAGTCCACATCGACATGGACGCTTTTTACGCGAGCGTCGAGCAACGCGATGACCCGGCCTTGCGTGGACGCCCCGTCGTCGTCGCCTGGCGCGGTGCGCGTTCGGTCGTGTGTGCGGCCTCGTACGAGGCGCGCACGTTCGGTGTGCGTTCGGCAATGCCGGCATTGCGCGCCGAGCGGCTGTGCCCGCACGCGATCTTCGTGCCGCCGGACTTCACACGCTATCGTGTCGCCTCGAAACAGGTGCGTGAAATTCTGCTGCGCCATACCGATCTGGTCGAACCGTTATCACTTGATGAGGCGTACCTCGACGTCACTGCGCCGAAATCCGGGCTCGACTCCGGCACCGCGGTTGCGAAAGCCATTCGCGCCGAAATTTTCGAGGCGACCCAGCTCACCGCTTCGGCGGGCGTCGCAACGAACAAGTTTCTCGCCAAGATCGCCTCTGACTGGAAAAAGCCGAACGGCTTGTTCGTGATTCGTCCGCACGAAGTCGCAGGTTTTCTGGCACCGCTGCCGGTCGCGCGCATTCCGGGCGTCGGCAAGGTGATGGACGCGAAGCTGCAGGCGCTCGGCATTCGCAGCTGTGCGGACCTGCGCACACGCGACGTGCGCGAACTCGAGCAGCGGTTTGGCCGCTACGGTCGGCGACTTTCCGAACTTGCCATGGGCATCGACGAACGCCCGGTGACACCGGATCAGCCGGTGCAATCGATCTCGACCGAAGACACGCTCGCGCACGACGTCACGCTGAGCGAGCTGGAACCGTTGATCCGCACACTGGCCGCGAAGACTTGGGCGGCCAGCCGCAAAACCCAACGCGTGGGCCGCACCGTCGTGCTCAAGCTCAAGACCGCGGATTTTCATATTCTCACGCGCAGTCACACGCCGCCGTCGCCACCGCAAGCGGCGCATGAGTTTGTCGAAATCGCCGCAAGCTTGCGCGCACGCGTGGAGCTGCCCGCGCTCACGCGCTATCGACTGGTCGGCGTCGGTTTGGGCAACTTCCGCGACGCCGAGGAAATCGAAACACAGGCGGAACTATTCGGTCCCTGATCGCGGCCGCGGCTCGCTGCCGTTCTTCGTGTAGTGGCCATCGAACGACGTCGTCCACTCGCCTTTGGCGTTCGTCGCTTCCCACAACTGGCGCACGCTGCCATCCGCATTCGGCGTCCAGGTGATGCGCTGTTTGCTGGCGTTGCCGTCGTTGTCGACAGTTTGTCCCTGCAGCACCATCGCGCCGGCGTGAATGCCGCCCTCCAGCGTGAGCAACAAGCCTGTATTGTCGACCCAGGTTTGATGCCAGACTTTGCGCGCGGCGTCGTAGATATTCAGGCTCTCGCCACTGTAACCGTGCTCGGTCGTGTAATGTTCGTGCAGCACGCAACCGTTGTACTCGCGCGTGATCCGATTGCGGCCGGCAAGCTTGCCGTCGGGTCGATGCACCTCCCAGTTTCCGAGCCAGAAATCGAACGCGCGATACGCCGGGTCGCTGCATGCCGGCGGCGCAGCCGCGAAGACACTGGAGGAACTGAATACGGCGGCGAGGATCGCACTGCGCATGATTTTCTCCGCAAAACGCAACGCCGGCACTATGGACGAATTCAGGCGTCGATACGTTGCCCGGTTTGCGCGTTGAAAAAATGCAGCGCCGAGGGCGCATAGGCAAACTGCAGGACGTGGCCGGGTTCCGGCAGCGCGACCGGCGGCGTGCGCGCAACCAGCGGCGTGCCATGGCAATCCAGATTCAGGAACACCTCGTTGCCGACGGGTTCGAGCACTTCCAGTCGCGCTTGCAACGTGTGTGCACCGGCTGAAGCGACCGGCCGCAAATCCTCGGGGCGGATGCCGACGACGATTTCCTGGTCCACATGTGCTGCGAGCGCGGCGGATTCAACCAGCGGCATGGCAAACGCGCCGCAATCAAGGCGCAATCCGCCATCGCGCCGCAGCGTGCCGCGCAGGAAATTCATCGCCGGACTGCCGAGAAAACCGGCCACAAACAGATTGCACGGCTTGCCATAGAGATTCATCGGCGTGTCGATCTGCTGGATCCGGCCCTGGTCGAATACGACGATGC
>Ga0207647_10002472_pt1 | contig 14007 bp, 12 predicted proteins | sample KBSCornC2_FD_184295 | JGI IMG/M metagenome (GOLD analysis project Ga0207647, IMG submission 184295) | Corn rhizosphere microbial communities from Kellogg Biological Station, Michigan, USA - C2 (SPAdes) (version 2) | ecosystem: Host-associated > Plants > Roots > Rhizosphere ...
ACTGAGGCTGTTTCGCTGCTGGAACAGTCTGTGCAAATTTCTCCGCAATCTGTAAAAGCACATCGAGAACTGGGAAAGTGTTATTTCACGATTGGCAGATTGGACGATGCGCGTGCACAGCTGGAAAAAGCAGTTCACCTTGCTCCCGATAATTCGTCCAGTCATTACCTGCTGGGGCGTATCTATCGGAGATTAGCTAAAGCGGATTTGGCATCGCAAGAATTTCAACGCACCGAGGAGCTATTGAAGTCGTCGCAGGCGAAATCGTCCGGCATGGGAAGTTCTCGGGAAATGGAGCAAAAGTAGCACCGTGAATTTCTTCTACCATGTCCGCTTGGCCATCTTGTGGTTTGCCACCATTGTCATAGGTGGTTGTTTGGCCTTAGGGCAGGTGGCGCGCCCGGTTCTTACGCAACTGGAAGACGCGGCGGCGAAGATAGCCAAAGGCGATTTAACATCTGCCGAATCCCAGCTGCAGAATGTTCTCGACACCGACGCTAACAATTATCAAGCGATGAATCTGCTGGGAGTGGTGCGTGCGCAGCAACATCGTGAAGCCGATGCTGAAAAATTGTTCAAGCGAGTAATTGTTCTAAAACCATCTTTCAGCAGCGCGCGAGTAAACCTCGGCCATTTGTATGCACAAATGGATCGCAACGATGATGCGATCGCTCAACTACAGGAAGCGCTCCGCCTGGAACCCAATCGCCAAGACGCCCTTGCCGCCCTGGTCAGCATCTGGCGAACTCAAGCAAGGGCCGCGGCACAGGCGGGAGAATTAGAAAAAGGCCTGTCGATACTGCTGCAAGCACGCAAAGTTGCACCAAAAGAGCCAAGCTTGCTTTTTGATTTCGGCATGATTGCCTTGCGCATGTCGTTATTGCCGGATGCGATCCAAGCTTTCCAGGAGGAATTGTCAGTTCGCCCAGATGACCCGCAAGGTTTGTACGGACTAGGCCGTGCACAGATTGCCTTCACCAAATATGCGGAGGCACAGTCCACATTCGAACGATTGGTCGAGCTTCGCCCCGACGATGCCAGCGCCCACTACGGATTTGGACTGGTGTTACAGGCCTTAGAACATGCCGAAGAAGCTCGCGCACAATACGACAGATCAATTGAGCTTCAACCGCTGCAAACCGAAGCGTATTTTCAGCTCGGTTTGATTGACCTGGATGAGAAAAAGCTCGATGAGGCCAGCGGCCGCTTCAATCACGTTCTGCAGAGGAACTCCAAACATGCTGGAGCCTGGTTCGGCGCAGGACGAGTTGAGTTTGAGAAGAAGCAATATGAAAAAGCCATTGAAAATCTGCAACGGGCACTCGCGATAAATTCATCGTTGCGGCAAGCACACTACTATCTCGGTCTGGCTTACGCGCGAACAGGAAAAAAAGAAGACTCTGAAAAAGAGCTTGGGATTGCAAGCCAACTGGAGCACGAAGAATTGGAGCGGCATCGAGGGGTGCTTAGGATTCTTAACTTGGACTTATCCCCCGAGGCTGTTGAAGCGAAACCATGAATGTACAGCCGTGCAGGCTAGCAAGGTTTTTGCCTCAGGCCTGGACAAGCTGGACTCACTCGTTGGTAATTAGGCCAGCCTGGATTCCGACCTCCCAGAGTCCCTGCTGCATGGCTTCTCTTGCGAAACGAACATCTGCGTAGCCCAATCGTTTTAGCGTCGCCGCATATCGGAGACAAAGGTTTTCTTCTCCGACGAGAGTGATCGGCGCCTGGGGGATAATCCTCAAGTTGGGATCGGGGCGTGAGCGAATCATCGCATGTACTTCGTGGCCGATCAGAATTCCCGAAAGATAGTCCGCTTGCTGTTCCGGGGCAAGTATTCCCACAAGCGCGAGAGTACGAGTCGTGAAAATATCCGATAAAACACCTTTGCTTCCGATCGAACAGGCAAGGTCGATACCCCGCTCAAAAGCCGCGGCATCAAAACTCACACGAGGGTTGGGGGAGATCGTTTGACTGAGAATCGTATGTGAACAAAGCGCGGCATAGACTTCGCCGGTCATAAATGTCGTAAACTCACGGATCTCTTGTCGAGATACATGAGCCCACTTCGAGTGTGTACCTGGGAGACAAAATAACCTCTCCTGTTCTTGTGTGTCCGAGTGCCCCGAAAACAACGATCCCAAAACTTGCGTTTCTTCGCCCCGCATCACATTCATTGGTGCGATGACTCGCATCAAGCCCGGGACAATCCAAATTGAGCGTCCCGTCGTTGTTCTAAAGGAAACAAGATGTCTGCCGAGTTCATCAAGGATGAAGGGCAGATTCAAATAGGGCGTTTCTTTCCACCCTTGGGCGCTGCCTACCATTCCCGCAGCAATGACGGGAAGGGAGGGGAATTGGCGGAGCCAGTCGCCGCATGTGTTTTCCAGCGCAACCTCAAATCTCTTCTGTCGATTGTCGTCTGATGTTTCCGTTGGTTCGGGAAGTCGCATTATGCCAAACGGCGAAGTTCGAACTTCTAAGGTGACTCCCCGAGTTCCCAATAGATAGGCCCTTAATGTGCTTGTTCCCCAGTCGAGAGCGATTAGGCGGGCGGAATGAAGTTGTTGCTGCAAAATTCTTATTCTCGTTTCGCAATCTAATAGATGGAGAGATCAACGACTTGCTGCTAACCGGCCCGGCATGGAAGCATCCAACTCTAAATATTGAAATCCGAATCTGAGTGATGGGACCTCATGGTGCATTTAAGGCCAGAGCGCCTATTGCAACACTTCGATTTGCTGATCGTTGGAGGGGCATACATTTGTTCTCGCCTCACTTGATATATCCACGTCTTGCGCCTCCGGTTAGTCAGCCAGATGTGTGCCTCTGTTTAGGGACCGATATGAGTTCCGCCCACCACGCTATTTCTTGACCGCGATTCCTGTCACCTCGAATCTTCCGTCGCGCAGCAACTTGTTAGTCCCAATAAAGGCTCGTGCTGGAAACTTGCCATGAAAATAAGTCTTGTAAACGGCATTGAACGTTTCGTAGAGCTTGAGGTCAGTGCAGAAGATCTGAATTGAGACAACGTCGTCCATACTCATTCCGGCCGATTCAACCGTCTGCTTGGTCATGTCCATCACCAGTCGCGCCTCGTCTTCTGGGCTTACCGGTGGCTGACCGGTCTTTGAGTCGATCCCGATATGGCCAGCGATGTAGAGCGTATTGCCATCCAGGACCCCGTCACTGAACGGTAAATCTTGGGTGCCCGGGGGCCGCGGCGTGAGAATATATTTGCGTTCCGCCCCATTTGCCCCGACACAGAATACGAGAAACAATACGCCCGCCACAATCTTCGCCAGTTTCATAATCGCTCCTCAGGAATGGATTAGATTCGACAATTCAAGGTACTACATGGCCTGCTTTCTCTTGCTGCCATTTTTCAAAGGAGTTAGATAGAACAGTGGACCTTTGACTAGTCGCCCATCGAATCGCCGAGTACTGATTGTCACTGGATTTTTTATGGGCTTCTCTATAATGAGGAGACGTTGTTGCGTAAAGCCGACCGGTGATCAATTCTAAGGAGCGTATGTGGGATGCGGTTTCTGAAGATTTGCAGTGGGGCTCTAATTTACTTCATGCTGGTCGTTCCTTTGTTCGCCGCGACCGCAGCATTTGACTTGCCCGGTCCACAGATCGAAGTCCGGGTTACCCGCAACGGCAAGGCTCTCCCCATCGCGCAAGTCCCAAATCTTCAGGTTGGCGACAGAATCTGGGTGCATCCCGATCTCCCGGCCGGTCAGTCTGTAAATTTCTTGCTGGTTGCCGCCTTCCTTCGCGGTGCGACCAACCCTCCGCCGGAGAGCTGGTTCATCAAAGCTGAAACTTGGAACAAGCGTGTACGCGAAGAAGGAATCGTAATCACAGTGCCGCCTGATGCCCAGCAGGCGCTCCTGTTTCTCGCTCCAGCCACCGGGGGTGGCTTTAGCACTTTGCGCTCTACCGTAATTGGGAAGCCAGGAGCGTTCGTGCGCGCTTCACAGGACCTGCACCAAGCCGGGCTCGATCGCTCTCGCCTGAACACGTATCTCGATCTGATTCGGAAAACGTCCAGCAACTCGCCCGAGGCTTTGCATGACCGCTCAATCCTCCTGGCACGGAGTCTGAATATAAAGCTTGATCCTCAATGTTTCGATCGGCCGCTTGAACAACAAGCACCCTGCCTCACACAGAACACCGATCAGCTTGTCCTGGAAGACGGGCACAGCCAGTCTATGGTGAATGCGCTGACTTCAGGGGCAAGTTCAGATCTCATCGGTCAGATCAGCGTCAGCAGAGCTGCGGGCGGCGGAGCTTACAGTCCCTATGTCGGGGCCATCGTTGATCTTTTCAGGATGCTGGACAACTTTCATACGGCAGGATACCAATACATCCCCGCGCTCGGCGTTCCCACAGGAGATGAACTAAACCTCAAGCTGAATAACCCGCCATCATTTCGTAAGCCGAAATCAGTACTCGTCATCAGCCTGCCCCCAGTCGAACCTGTTCAGATTCCACCACTTCGGGCACTCCACGCAAACGAAAGCCATTGCCTGCAAAAGCCAGGGCTTGTGCTTGCGGCTGAAGGTGCGCCGCTGGTTTTCTCTTCCGACTTGGCGCACGATTTCGTTCTGCAATTCAGGAACAAGGCTGGGGAAGCTATATCACTGCCGGCGCAGGCGGACCCCAGTCGCGGCGGATTCGTAATCGAGACGAGCAAGTTATCTTCAAGGGATTTTGGCGCAGATGTTGATGGGACCTTGCAGGGTTACTGGGGGTTCAAGGCGTTCAGCGGTCCGACGTTTCGTATGTGGAACGCGCAGCCAACGAACTGGTTAGTGACGACCGAAGACAAGAGGTCGCTCGTTGTGGGACGCGACGATGTCATACATCTTCAAGCAGAAAACGCAGCTTGTGTGAGTGATATCAATTTCAAGGATCATGAGAGCAGGGAATTCGACACAACTTGGAAGCAGACGAAAGTTGGCGAGCTTGAAGTACAGGTCCCCTTGAAGAATGCTTCAGCAGGCCCAATGACGATCACCGTCGAGCAGTTTGGCCTGCCCGAGCGGGACAGAGTCTCTTTGCAGGCATATTCCGAGGCGGGTCGGGTCGATGCCTTTCGCATCAATGCGGGTGATGTCGTCGGTGTGCTGGTAGGTACGCGCCTTGATGAAGTTGTCGGTCTTGATATCAAAGGGATTCGTTTTGCTCCGGGGGAGTTGAGGCGTGCCAACGGGAATGATGAACTTCGTTTGCGTGGAACGGATGCGGCCTCGACCACTTTTCACCCCCAAGAATTGGTGAATGCTCGCGTGGTACTCAAAGACGGAAGGACGCAGGATCTCAACACGACCATCGATCTACCCCGGCCTAGGGTGATGCTGGTCAGCAAAAGCATCGAGCCCGGTCCATCAGCGGCGGCGATACGTTTGGGAACCGAAGACGAACTCCCGCAAGACGGAACTTTGTCCTTCTTCCTAAAATCCGAGATTCCTTCAGCTTTTCAACGCAGCGAAAAAATCGAGGTGGCTACCGAAGACGGGCTGTTGTCCACTATGCTCAGCCTTGATGATGGGAGTTTGATACTGGAGGACGCACAAAGCGTGCTAGCACGATTCAACCCTTCCAAGAGCTTCGGCAGTTCGGCCTTTGGCAAGCTCCAGTTCCGTCCGGTGGATCCGGACGGACGCAAAGGGGATTGGCACCCGCTTGCAACCCTGGTTCGTGTTCCGGTGCTAACCGATGTCCACTGCACCAACGGATCAGACAGCCAGTGCGTGCTTGTCGGCTCCAACCTGTTCTTGATCGATTCGATTGCGACCAAGGAAGATTTTAGCGACGGTGTCTCAGTGGCGTTGGGAATCACAACCACTACCGTGCCGGTTCCTCATCCCACCGAAGCATGGCTCTATCTAAAGCTGCGAGATGACCCCAATGTTGTAAGCACCGCAACCCTGCCTTCGGTCTCAAGGCTTGCGAATGCCGTGGCCAACAAGCGCAAGAAATCCCAGGAGCCGCCAAATTAAATTGAGAATTCCATCTGCCCAAGCTCCTTCCGGGAGTTCCCGTATCTGAAAGCTCGAGAGATCGAGCCGGGTTGCGAGTGGCTGTTTGCACCGCTCCCATCGGAGTTAGGCCGGCTTCCACAAACAACGCCAACGGAACCGAGGTCCATCGCCTCGAAGGTGAATCCCTAGACTATGGCATCAAACTGAACCGGGACAAAAGGTGTCTTTGACTTGATGGGACGAACGTTGCTCGCTGGTAGAGAATTCGCTAGGCTAAGATTCCAGTCCCTTGGAGGTTCAATGTTTGGACGGCTATGCTTCGCAGTCCTCTTCATTGTTTTTGGTGTTATAACGGCTTGCTTCCCCGCTGTAAGTGGCGCTCAGACAAATACGCCCCAATTTTCAATTTCATTTCCGACATCACAGAGCGATCAGCCCATCGATGGCCGGCTATTGTTGTTGCTTTCAAACGATCCCTCCGACGAGCCGCGGATGCAGATCAATGATTCGCCACGCTCGCAGATGGTGTTCGGGGTGGATGTGGAAGCCATGCGTCCCGGACAATCGGTAATTGTCAATGATTCGGCTTTTGGTTATCCGGTTCGAAACCTGCGAGAGGTTCCGGCGGGCGACTACTTCGTCCAGGTTGTGCTCCATCGCTATGAGACGTTTCATCGCGCCGATGGCCACACGGTCAAGCTTCCCATGGATCGCGGGGAAGGTCAGCATTGGAACCTCGCCCCGGGAAATCTCTATTCGGTGCCGCGGAAAGTTTCGCTGGGATCTTCCACAGAGACGATCTCAATTACTCTTGATAAGACAATTCCCCCAATCACTCCTCCGCAAGACACCAAATACATTCGTCATCTCAAAATTAAAAGCGAACTCCTCACCAAGTTCTGGGGCCGTCCCATATACCTCAGCGCGAACGTGCTTTTGCCAGAAGGGTTCGACACTCATCCCACGGTTTCCTATCCTCTCATCATCAATGAGGATCATTTCAATTCGGACTTTGCGGGGTTTCGCACCGAGCCCCCGGATCCCGTTTTAAAACCTGACTACAGTGAGCGGTTTCACCTCCCCGCTTATAACCGTATCCAGCAAGAGGAAGCCTACAAGTTTTATCAGCAATGGACCGGTCCCGGGTTTCCGCGGGTTCTGATTGCCGAAATCAACCACGCCAATCCTTATTATGACGATTCTTACGCGGTGAACTCCGCCAACCTGGGCCCATATGGGGATGCGATTGAGACGGAATTGATCCCGGCGATTGAGAAGCAATTTCGCGGCATCGGCCAAGGCTGGGCACGGTTTGCCTACGGAGGTTCGACCGGGGGCTGGGAAGCCATGGCAGTGCAGATGTTTTACCCCGATCACTATAACGGCGCATTCATCGCCTGCCCCGATCCGGTGGATTTTCACGCCTACACAACGATTGATCTCTACAAAGACAAGAATGCGTTCTACATGCAGGGTGCACACACTCAACTTGAGCAGCCAGCGATGAGGGACTATCTGGGCCGCACCTTTGCCACGGTCGCCGGCGTAAACCAGTATGAACTTGCCTTGGGCACTCACGCTCGCTCCGGACAACAGTTTGATATCTGGCAAGCGGTGTTTGGCCCCACCGGCGAGGACGGTTATCCCAAACCAATCTTCGATAAAGCAACTGGCGTTATCGATCCCGCGGTCGCAGCTTACTGGAGGGGCCATTACGACCTCAGTGCCATTTTGCAGCGAGACTGGCCGACGTTAGGTCCGAAGCTGCGCGGCAAGCTTCACGTCTATGTGGGCAGCGCGGACACTTATTTTCTGAACAACGCGGTGTACTATTTGGAAAACTTTCTGAAATCTACGACCAATCCTCCTTACGAGGGCGAAGTGAAGTACGGTGATCGCGCCGAACACTGCTGGAACGGCGATCCCAATTTGCCAAACTACCTGTCACGCCTCCATTACCACACGATGTATCTTCCGAAGATTCTGGAACGCATGCAAAAAACCGCACCGCCCGGTGCGGACATGACTTCTTGGCGGTATTGAGGTAAATCGTTCTTTAACTCTCTGACTGCAGCGAAAGGGCTCAAATCAATGGCTGAACGACTTCCTCGGAAAACCTGTGCGATCCTGTCTTGTGTTAACCATTGAACGTTCTCTCATCCCGGTTCGGAACCTCCGACATCGCTCAAGACGACATGTACACGGGCAGAAAGCCCCACAGCGGATTGCGGTCGTCGGGCAAACAGAGACAGGGTAAAGAATGCGCTTCAGCCAGCACTACTTGCACGTCCCCGCTGGCCCACTGGTTCACACTACTTGAATAGCTTCTCTCATCATCTTGTCGCAGGCGTCAGCGGGATGCAGGTGGTCGCGGCCATGCAAGACTACATGGTTGAGTGCGCTTTCAACCAGGTTTAGAATTACTCCTGTCGACTCCTTTCCGCCAGGAGGTCCCAGATGCCCCACTATGAATTCTTCTGCCTGGACTGCAAGAAGCTCTTCACCAAGATTCTGTCTCTGGTCAACCACGAGGAAGGCAAAGTCCAGTGCCCACGTTGCGGCAGCGAGCGTATCGAGCAGCGCTGGTCCCCGTTCTCCGCGATCACTTCGAAGAAGAGCGCGTGAGATATCGCCCGAGGAGGCGCATATGCATTTCGACAAATTCTCCTTCGGCTCTGTTCGGATTGACGGCAGCATCTACGAGCACGACGTGGTGATCGACCGTGGAAAGATCCGCAGACGCAGGAAGAAGCCGTCCAAAAAATTCCGCGACGACTTTGGACACACACCGTTGTCGAACCAAGAAGAAATACCGTGGCACTGCCGGAGGCTGGTGATCGGCACGGGCGCATATGGCCGATTGCCGGTGATGCCGGAAGTGCAGCGCCAGGCGAAGAGCCACAGAGTCAAGCTACAAATTCTGCCGACGCTCAAAGCTATCGAAGTGCTGGAGCAAGATTCCGACGACACGAATGCAATTCTGCATGTGACTTGCTAGGCGGAATCTGCTAGTGGGCTGTTTTGATTATTCGGCGTGATGGAGTTGTTGCCTCAGGGTTTCCACGATCAGACTAACCAACGCATACGTAGCTGCATTGGCAAAAAGAACCAATTCTTCCAAACATGATTTGTTAATCGATCTGCACCGACGCATAGTTGAAAAAATCGTTGAAACATTCGACCACTACGTCCGCGTCACCGATCCTTGCATTGAGGTCGGTTTCGGCCCAATGCGCAAGTCACCTACGACACTATTCAGAATCATGCACTACATCAACTCATCGATGAAAGATCGGGATATGTCTAGTGGTATCTGTGTATCGCTGTTCACGAGTGAGCCGGTATTCAACACCGGCTCGGCCTCGTGCAAAGACGGAACGTCGGTACGCTCAAAGAACTTTCCAATCGGAATTTCTTCACCCCAAAGCAGGGATTTTTCCATTGCAGCCATCCAGTTTGCAGGGTCGTAGACCGAATCGTCTTCGAGCTTTTTGACCCGCGGACGAAACCATTGGTAGGTGTTGTCATGGTTATAAGTGACGCAGGGACTGAATACATCGAGGAACGAGAAGCCCTTGTGCTGGATGCCTTGTTTGATCAGTTCGGTCAGGTGCTTCTGTTCACCGCTGAAGCCGCGGGCCACGAATGTGGCTCCAGCGGCCAGGGCGAGCGAAATGGGATTCACTGGCGCTTCGATGTTGCCAAAGGGCATGCTTTTGGTCTTCATGCCGAGGCGGCTAGTGGGCGAGGTTTGGCCGGTGGTGAGGCCATAGATTTGGTTGTCCATCACGATGTAGAGCAGATCGACATTGCGGCGCATGGTATGGACGAAGTGATTGCCGCCGATGCCGAAGCCATCGCCGTCGCCGCCGGTCACCAGTACGGTCAGATCATGATTGGCGAGCTTCACGCCGGTGGCCACCGCCAACGCGCGGCCATGCAACGTGTGCATGCCGTAGGTGTTGATGAAGCCCGGGAAGTTGGACGAACAGCCAATGCCGCTAATCGTGACCACGTTGTGGTTCGGGATCTGCAGCTCAACCAGAGCCTTCTGGACCGCCGAAAGCACACCAAAATCGCCGCAGCCAGGACACCAATCGGGATCGACCTTGCCCTTCAAGTCGGCCATTGCCACACGGTTGGTAGGTGCTAGTGCCGTCGCCATTTTCTGTCCTCCTCAAACCAGGATTTCATGTGCGGGTACAGAGAGCCGGGAATTCCCGGCTAGCTGTTCCTTCACCGACTCGACGATGTGATGCGGCATGAATGGTTCACCATCGTATTTTCGGATGTGTCCGTCCGGGACGAAGCTGGTTTCGCTGCGCAGGTAGCGGGCGAACTGGCCGCTGTAGTTGTTCTCCACGATGATCGTGTGCCGCGAGCTATTGAGAATGTCGAGGATCGCGTCGCCATGCAGCGGCACGAGCCAGCGGATCTGGAGCTGATTGGCCGAAATGCCCTGCTCGGTGAGGATCTCGCAGGCCTCCTCAATCACTCCCTTGGTCGATCCCCAGCCGATCAACGTGACATCGCCATCATGCCGCCCCCACAGTACAGGCGGAGGCACCGCGGCTTCAATGCCGGCAACCTTGCGCATGCGCTTTTCCATCATCGCGCGCCGCTTTGCCGGGTTCGTGAATTCGTCACTGATCAGGACTCCATCTTCATCGTGTTCATCACTTGCCGCGGTGTGGGTGTGACCAGGCACGCCCGGAATGGCACGGGGAGAGATGCCGCTTTCGGTGATCTTGTATCGCTTGTAGGCGCCGTCACCATTTCGCCCGGGAGAAGCGGAGGTGATTAGTTCCCCGCGATTAATGACAGGGGCGAAGTCCAGATCTTTCGGATCCACGCTGAGCCGGCCTTCCGACAGCAACAGATCGCAGAGGACAATGCCCGGGCACTGGAACCGGTCTGCAATATTGAAAATCTCCGGGATGATTTTGAAGCAATCTCCAATATCGAGTGGTGCGGCCAGGGCTCGGGGATAATCGCCGAAAGCGGCGCCCAACATTTGCCAGAGGTCGCCTTGCTCCGTTTTGGTCGGAACGCCGGTAGATGGACCAGCACGCTGGCAGTCGATGACCACCACCGGCGTTTCCATCATGGCTGAGAGGCCGAGTCCTTCGCTCATCAATGCAAAGCCGCCGCCAGAGGTGGCGCACATGGACCGAACACCGGCATGGGCCGCCCCAATCGCCATATTCACCACGCCGATCTCGTCCTCCACCTGCCGGACCATGATGTTGGCCTTGCGGGCGTGGGCAGCCATCCAATGCAGAACTCCGGTCGAGGGGCTCATGGGATAGGCGCAATAGAATTTCACGCCCGCGGCTGCGCCTCCCATAGCCATCGCGGTGTTGCCACTCAGCACGGCATAGCGGGTCCCCATCATGGGTAGTGGCCAGGCGAAAGGCTTGAAGTTCGCGGTGGCGTAGTCATAGCCGGTCCGCGCGATCCCGATGTTTTCACCCACCACGGTTTCGCCCTTTTTCCGGAACTGCTCGTTCAGAACCTCCTCTAGCCCCTGGAAACCAATGCCCATCATGCTGAGTCCGGCACCTACCGCTAGCGTGTTTTGGGCCACCTTATTCCGCGTGATGTCAGCCAGCTTAGAGACTGGAAGTGGACACATCGCTACGTCTTCTGCCGCGATACCCGGTTTGATCGTATCGCTGTTATAGATACACGCAGCGCCAGCAGTGAGCAGTCCGAGGTGGCGATCCATTGCGTCCTGGTTCAGTGGGATTAACAAATCAACCCGGTCACCCATGTTGGAGACTCTTTCCGGACCGGTGCGGATCGTAAGAAATGTGTGTCCACCGCGGATGATCGACTGATAGGCGTTGTAGGCATTCAGATGTAAGCCCCGGCGACTGAAGATCTTCGCGAAGATGTCGCCCGGCGTAGCTACGCCCTGACCGGCGGCGCCTCCGATGCCGATGGCAAAGGTCTTTTTCATAGCAACCTCCTAGCGGGGATACGCTCCCGTAATGTAGCCTTCCAACTCCTGAATGGTTTGCGCCTGACCGGAGATGATCCACTTCACCAAGTCGCCGATTGAGACCACGCCAATCACGGTGTCATCCTGCACGACCGGCAGATGGCGAAAACGCTGCCTGGTCATAAGGGCCATACATTCGTCTACCGTGTGCTGTGGGCTCACAACGACAACGGGGCTGGTCATTATCTGGCGGACCAGCGTCTCCTTTGAAGAATGCCCCATCAGGATTACTTTGCGCGCGTAGTCACGCTCCGACAGGATGCCGACCAGTCTATGGTCGGAAATGACCAGCAAAGCGCCAATGCCGTAGTCGGCCATCTTCTCAATCGCTTCATAGACCGACTGATCGGGCGCTACCGATAGGACCCTGTTCTCCGGTTTGCCGTTCAGCACCAACCCAATCGTGTCGGAAACTTTCATCACAACCCTCTAAACCATCCATCACTTGCCGGTGCGCCAATCCCATACTGGACTGCCTTTGTCGTCGCGGAACAGAACCGTGTCCTGACCCTTCACGAGCTCTCGAGCAAGGATTACGTCTGATCCTTCTTGCTTGACCTTTGAACCAGTGATGGCAATCTGGTCTCCCTTGCTGAAACTGATGCCCATCTCTTCTTGAAATGTTTTGGGGCACACGTAGATGTGGACCTTGTCATCTCCGCTCTGGATGATCAGTTCAGTGAAGTCTTTCCTGGTTCCCAAAGGAAGCAGCTTCACTTCCTCCACTACTCCTTTGGTTTTCGTCTCTGTATGAAGGTCATACTTGGGTAGGCCACTGTCATCTGGTTGCGCCGCTGACGAGAGTCGCGGGGCCACACACAAGAGCAGAAACAGGGAAATGCGGAAAACTACTTTGACGGGTTCAAGTGGCCGGACTTCCAGAATGGGTCGCACGGCTCCGCCTCGTTGCTCACGGAGAACCCAATGCGGAGGGCGAGGTGCCTCTCTATCTGCGCCATGGCCCCGAGAAAGATGTGCATCGGTTCCCGGGTTGCCTGATAGTCTTCGCTACCGTTAAGGACATTTGCTCGGTTGCTTTCTCGAAGACAGGAGAATGGTACACCTTCAGGGCTATCTGAGGCCAGATCCCTGTAAGCACTTGGTCAGAACCCTTGGCAAGGGGTGGTCGGATCGGTGGAACGTGAACCGCGGTTGAGCATCCCAAACCTGCTTTCTGAGGTGACGCTAAGGCTGGTTCAACGCGCAGTCAAACTCGCAGACTGACCCCGTCAGGCGATGGTTGCAAGACGGGGTCAATCTTGGACTGTTGATTACTCGCGTACCGCCAAATCTGCTTCGGCAGCCAGAGTGTGCATGAATCGGAAGAATTCCCTCGATTGGCCGATGAACAATCCATCCGCAGTAAGAGCGTTGAGCGCTCCTTTAGCGGCATTCCTTGTCTTTGTTGGGCGAATAACCGAGCACGCCGGAAATTTCTTATTAAGAAATACAGTGGGTTCAGGCATGATCAAATTAGTTTGAAAATCTTCTCCGCCCAGTGGCGGAGAATTCAAGTCGGGGAACGTGACCGATACGCCAGTCACCGGATCGATGGCGTTCGATACAGGCGGTGCGTTGCCAGCTTTATCAGACCATGTCTGGAAGTGCATGATCTCGGTCCCACCAATGCTAAGAAGGATGCGCAGAACTTCCGAGCTGGTTACCCTCTGCGCCAGCTGTGGATAGAGACTGCTTCCACCTTGCTCAATCGTGGCAAAGTGAAAGCCTGCGGTGTTACCAATCGCTTTCAGGAAATCGCCTGATTGCAGATCGTCATCAGTCCGGGGAATTGCAGTGTGCTGTCCCACTGCCAGCGTAGGGATGGCTTGCGGCAGGACATCGCCGAAGTCCGGATTTTGCGTGCGGCTGCGGTAACGCGTGTACCACGTCGTGTCCACGGTGAGCTGCATTAGATTCGTAAGACGCCCAATTTGTTGGGCACCGGTAGCTTTGCTGCTGGGCAGAGTGCGAAATCTATCCAGATTGACCGGCTCCGCACCTTTTGAA